>Ga0065721_10005899_pt1 | contig 18761 bp, 18 predicted proteins | sample Mesricmetagenome_FD_59108 | JGI IMG/M metagenome (GOLD analysis project Ga0065721, IMG submission 59108) | Mesophilic microbial community from rice straw/compost enrichment Sample: eDNA_1 v2 (version 2) | ecosystem: Engineered > Solid waste > Grass > Composting > Bioreactor | place: USA: Davis... | reverse complement strand
GTCGTGGTGTCGGTCGTCGTGTCGGTCGCCGCCGGCTCTTCGCGCTGACCGCAAGCGGCCATGGTGAGAGCGATGGCCGAAACGGCGGCGAAGCTTGAGAAGGTGCGGAGTTTCATCGAGCGCCCTTTGCTGATTGTCGATGGCCCCCTCTGAACCGTTCACGGTCTCGTGAGTTCCCAACTCCGGTCATGAAACAGGCGAATGATGCGCTTCGCGGGTCGCTGCGAAAGTTTTGGGCTGGGCGTGACCACCATTTTCGCGCATCCCCTCGTCTGGTCGGGGAACAATCGGAGGCTGCATGACAAAGCGCGTGCGTAAGGCGGTGTTGCCGGTGGCGGGTCTGGGGACGCGGGTTCTGCCCGTGGCCCGGGCGACGCCGAAGAATCTGCTGAACGTTTTCGACCGACCAATACTGTCCTACGTGATCGAGGAAGCCCGAGCCGCGGGGATCGAGCACTTCGTGTTCATCACCAGTCGCGGCCAGGGATCGATCGAGGATTATTTCGACGGGAACCCTGAGGTCGAGGGCGCCCTGGAGGCGAAGGGCAAGACCGACATCCTGGCCGAGGTCCGCCGGGACATCCTCACCCCCGGCTCTATGAGCTTCGTGCGCCAGATGGCGCCGCTGGGTCTTGGGCACGCGGTCTGGTGCGCCCGGGACATCATCGGCGACGAGCCGTTCGCCGTGATGCTGCCCGACATGCTGATGGCCGCCAACCCGCCGGCCCTCGCCCAGGCCATCTCCGCCTATGAGAAGACCGGCGGCAACATCGTCGTCGTCGAGCCCGCGCCCGAGGGCGAGGCGCACAAGTACGGTATCGTCGCCTTGGACGGGCAGGAAGGCCGGTTGAACCGGATGACCGGCATGGTCGAAAAGCCGGCCCCGGGGACCGAGCCCTCCAATCTCTTCATCTCCGGGCGCTACATCCTGCAGCCGGAGATCTTTCCCTTGCTGGAAAAGCAGGGGAAAGGCGCCGGGGGCGAGATCCAGCTCACAGATTCCATGGCGGAGCTGATGAAGGTCCAGGACTTCCACGCACTGGAGTACGACGGCGTGACCTATGACTGCGGCGACAAGATCGGCCTGTTGCGGGCCAATGTCGCCTTCGCCCTGCAGCGGCCGGAGTTCGCCGACACCGCCCGCAAGGCGATCAAGGCGCTGCTCTAGCCCTTGCGGCTCCTGATCTACGGCTACGGGTTCGCCGGAAAGGCCCTGGCCCGTCGCATGGCGGCCAAGGGCTGGGCCGTTTCGGCGACCTATCGCGATCCGCAGGCGATCGAGGCTATGCGCGCGGCGGGGATCGATCCGCTGCCGGCCGGCGACAAGTCGGCCATCGGCGAGCGCCTAGGTGAGACGCAGGCGGTCCTCGTGACCCCGCCCCCTGGACCAGAGGGCTGCCCAGCCCTCCCGGTGCTGGTTCCGGCGCTCGCGAGCGCCGGCGCCTTCCCCGACTGGATCGGCTATCTTTCCACGACCGGCGTCTATGGCGATCGCCGCGGCGGCTGGGTGTTCGAGCATAGCCGCCTGGCGGCGCAATCGCCTGAAGGGGCCCGCCGCGTCGCAGCCGAGCGCGATTGGCTGGAAGTCGGCCGCGGGATGGGCCTGACCGTCACCCTCCATCGACTGCCCGGCATCTACGGTCCCGGCCGCTCGGCCTTCGATCGGCTGCGGGAGGGCCGAGCCATCCGGTACGCCCTGCCCGGCCACGTCTTCAGCCGCATCCACGTGGACGACGTGGCCGCGGGCCTGGAGGCTTCCATCGCCCGACCGAGGGCCGGTGGGATCTACAATCTGTGCGACGACGAGCCGGCGCCCAACAGCGCGGTCATCACCCATGCGGCGGAACTGCTCGGGCTGAAGCCGCCGCCCGAAGTTCCCGTGGACCTGAACGCCATGCGGCCGCAAGCGCGTCGCTTCTACGCCGAAACCAAGCGCGTTTCGAACGCACGGGCCAAGGCCGAGCTCGGCTGGAGACCGGCCTATCCCAGCTATCGCGAAGGCCTGGCGGCGATCCTGAAGGCGGGCGGCTAAGGTCGCCTGCGCAATGGCCAGCTGATCTGGCGCTTATAGGTCCCGTCTTGCTTCGCAGGGGCAGGTTAAAGGTGGGGTGGGGGTCGCCTTAACCCGGCGCCGGCAGAATGTCCTCCAGCGCGGCGATCAGCCTGGCGATGTCCTGCGGACGCGAGAGCCTGTGGTCCCCATCCTTCACCAGCGTGAAGACCACGTCCTCACCCCTTATCGCCTGGGCGAGCTCCAGCGCGTGGCGCCAGGGAACGTCCGGATCGGCGCCGCCCTGGAGAATCCGGACCGGCATGTCCAGGTTCACCGGGCCAGGCAAGATCGACCAGCGCGCGCCGTCCTCCAGCAACTCGCGGGTGATGGGATAGGGATCGCCGTACTCGGACGGCCGCCACCAAACGCCCGTCTCCGCCAGCTCGGCGCGATCAGCCTCGCTCATCTCCGGCGCCATGAGCTTTTCAGTGAAGTCCGGCGCCGGCGCGATCAGCGCCATGGCGTTGATCCGCTCCGGGACCGCCGCGGCGGCGAGACAGGCCAACCATCCGCCCATGGAAGAGCCGACCAGGACCGCCTGACCCATGACCAGCTTGTCCAGCACGGCCAAGGCGTCCTCGCGCCAGCGGGTGATCGTTCCCTTCGCGAACTCGCCATCGGACTCGCCATGGCCAAAATAGTCGAACCGCACATAGGGCCTGCCCGCCGCGGCCGCCCAATCGGCCAAGGCCTGGGCCTTGGTCCCCGCCATGTCCGAGCGGAAACCGCCCAGCCAGACGATCGTCGGCCCCTCGCCCGCAATGCGTCGCCAAGCCAGTCTTGCGCCGTCCGGGCGCTCCAGGAATCCCGCCGTCTCGAGCATGGACGGCCTCATAACGCGCGGTTGTGACATCGTTAAGCGCCTCCGCGGGGTTTACGTGGGTCAGGCTTGCGCTATGCAGAACGCGTGACGCTGCCCCCAGACTTCACTCTCCTCCAAGTCGTGCCCGAGCTCGACACCGGAGGGGCCGAACAGACGACGATCGATGTAGCCAACGCGGTGGTCCGCGCGGGCGGGAAGGCGCTTGTCGCCACGCGCGGCGGGCGGATGGCCGCGCGGCTGGAGGCGGACGGCGGACGGCTGGCCCAGATGCCGGTGCAGACAAAGAACCCCCTGGTGATGCTGGGCAACGCCGCACGCCTTGTCGATCTGATCCGACGCGAGAACGTCTCGATCGTGCACGCGCGCAGCCGGGCGCCCGCGTTTTCGGCGCTTTGGGCCGCTCAGGTGACCCACACCCCCTTCGTCGCGACCTATCACGGGGTCTATGGCGCCAAGAGCGGCCTGAAGCGCTGGTACAACGCCGTCATGACCCGGGGCGACCTGGTGATCGCCAATTCCGACTACACGCGCGACCACGTCCTGGCCGAACACAAGATCGACCCTTCGAAGATCATTTCCATTCCCCGCGGCGTCGATCTCGAGCGCTTCAATCCGAGCTGGGTCACGCCCGAACGGGTCGACCAGCTGAGAACCGCCTGGGGCGTGGATTCGAAGGATCGCCGCGTGAAGCTGCTGCTGGCGGGGCGGCTGACGAGGATCAAGGGACATCTGCTGATCGTCGAGGCCGCTCGCCGGATGGCGCGCGACGATTTCCTCATCATCTTCGCGGGAGACGATCAGGGGCGGACGGACTATCGCGAGGAGGTGCAGGCCGCGATCGCGAGCGCCGGCCTTTCCGAACAGATCCGCCTGGTCGGCCATTGCGACGACATGCCGGCCGCCTATCAGATCTGCGACATCGCCGTGCTGCCGACCGTCAAGCCCGAGGCCTTCGGCCGCACCGCGGTGGAGCCCCAGGTCATGGGCAAGCCGGTGCTGGCCTCCGATCACGGCGGCACCACCGAGACCGTCGTCAATGGCGAGACCGGCTGGCTGGTGAAGGTGGACGATCCGGAGGCCTGGGCGGCGGCGATGAACAAGGCCATCGAGATGGGCCCCGCGCGCCTGGCCGCCATGGGTCAGACCGCCGCTAACCGCGCGCGCCGGCTCTATTCGGTCGACGCCATGTGCCAGGCGACCCTGGACGCCTACGCCCAGGTCCTGGCCGCGCGCCGTGCGGAGCAGCGCGGCTGATGGCCAAGGAAGTCCGGAAGATCCTGGTGATCAAGCTGTCGGCCCTGGGCGACTTCGTCCTGGCGCTGGCGGCCATGAAGAAGATCCGCCAGGTCCATAAGCGCGCGCACATCACCCTGCTGACGACTCCGCCGTTCGAATCCCTCGCCAAGGCCTGCCCCTACTTCAACGCGGTGGAGACCGATGGCCGCCCCAGTGGCCTGGGCGAGTGGCTCGCCCTGCGCAAGCGGCTGAAGGCGGCCAAGTACGACAGGGTCTACGACCTCCAGACATCGGCCCAGTCAGCGCGCATCTTCCATATGCTGGCGCCCTTCCCGCCCGAATGGTCCGGCATCGCCGCCGGTTGCTCGCTGCCGCACAAGAATCCCAACCGCAACCAGATGCATACGCTCGAGCGGCAGGCCGATCAGTTGAAGTATGCGGGCATTTGGCCCGACGCGCCGACCGAGCCTGGAACCGCGCCCGGGCCCGACCTCTCCTGGGTGTTGCCGAAACCGCCGCAGACCTTGCCGGTGCCGGGAGGCGTCAAGCCCAAGCCCTACGCCCTCTTCATTCCCGGCGGTTCGGCCCATCGGCTGGACAAACGCTGGTCGGCCGAGCGGTACGGCCAGCTCGGCAAGATCCTCTTCGACCGCGGCTACGACATCGTCATCATCGGCGGCCCGCAGGAAAGCGCCCTGGCTCGGCAGATCCAACGGGAAGTCCCCCGCGCCCGCGACCTGACCGGCCGGACGGACTTCGCCCGCATCGCGGTGCTCGGCGCCAAAGCCGCTCTCGTGGTCGGCAACGACACCGGGCCCCTGCACCTGGCCGCCGCCACCGGCGCGCCGACGGTGGTGCTGTTCTCCAGCGCCTCCGATCCCCAGCTTGCGGCGCCGCGGGGTCGCGTCACCGTGCTGCGGGCGGGCAATCTGGCCGATCTGCCTGTGGCAGAGGTCCTACAGGCCGCCAACGCATTGCTTCCGCAGCCGTAGCGCCGCTTGATCGCGGCCATGTGCTTGGTCATATATGGCGGGCTGGCCGGAGCGAACCTCGCTGCCGGCCTGATCCGTTAGAAACAGCTCCAGGAGCAAAAGCCTATTCGCCGCCCTATGCAGGCGCCGCCCGTCAAAGACGGACCGCGCATCAATGATGAGATCCGCGTCCCCAAGGTTCTGCTTATCGACCAGCATGGCGAGAAGCAGGGCGTGATGCCGACTTCGGCCGCCATGGAAGCCGCCGAAGAGGCTGGCCTCGACCTGGTCGAGATCGTGCCCAATGCGGATCCGCCGGTCTGCAAGATCCTGGACTATGGCAAGTTCAAGTTCCAGGAACAGAAGAAGAAGAACGAAGCGCGCAAGCGGCAGAAGGTCGTCGAGATCAAAGAGATCAAGCTGCGGCCGAACATCGACAAGCACGACTACGAGGTCAAAGCCAAGTCGATGCACCGCTTCTTCGACGAAGGCGACAAGGTGAAGGTCACGCTGCGCTTCCGCGGACGCGAGCTGGCCCACCCCGAACTCGGCATGAAGCTGCTCCAGCAGGTGAAGGCCGACTTCGAAGAGGTCGCCAAGGTCGAGTACGAGCCGCGCATGGAAGGCCGTCAGATGATCATGATCCTGGCGCCTCGCTAGGCAAACCTGCCGATGAGATCGTGAGACGGCCGCCCTCGGGGCGGCCGTTTTCATGTGGCTGGTATGCCACGGTCGAAGGTTCGCGGCGTCGCGAACAACCAAGCCTGCAGGTCGGACTTGCGAGCTAACGCCGGTCCGCTTACCAGCGTTCACATGTCCGACACCGCGCCCCGGCGGGCGAGCCCGTCACCGCTGGCGGCGCCGTCCCTGATCGCCGTCATTTTTATCAACATGCTCGGCTTCGGGATCATCGTCCCGTTGCTGCCCTTCTATGCGAAGTCGTTCAATGCGCCGGCCTGGCAGATCGCGCTGATCTTCTCGGCCTATTCGGTCGGGGCCTTCTTCGGCGAACCGTTCTGGGGTCGCCTTTCGGACAAGTACGGCCGCAAGCCGCTTCTGATCTCCACGATCACCGGCAACTGCCTCTGCTATCTGGCCCTCGCCTTCGCGCCCAATATCTGGGTCGCCTTCTTCATCCGCCTGCTCGGCGGCCTCGCCGCGGGCAACGGCGCCGTGATCCAGGGCTATATCTCCGACGTCACGCCGCCGGAGAAGCGGGCCCGCCAGCTCTCCTACCAGGGCGCGGCCTGGAACGTCGGGCTTATTGTGGGCCCCTCGATCGGCGGCATCTTCGCCCATCCGAACGCCGGACCGATCGGTTTCCAGGTTCCGCTCTTCATCGCCTCGGGACTGGCGGCGCTCTGCGTGCTCGCCATCATCGTCTTCATCCGCGAGAGCAACACCCGCGAGCAGTCGATCAGCCATCGGCCCAGCCGCTGGAGCGCGATCGGCGAGGCTGTCGGCCACCCGATCATCGGTCGCCTGATGCTGCTCACCTTCCTGGTGGGCTTCGCCTTCACCGGCATCGAGAGCACCTTCGGCCTGTGGTCGCAGGCCAAGTTCGACTGGGGCCCGCGCGAGATCGGCATCGTCTTCGCCTTCACCGGCGTCGCTGCGGCGCTCACCCAGACCTTCGTCACCGGCCGCCTCTCCGAGAAGTACGGCGAGGGAAAAATGCTGGCGATCGGTATGGCCATGACGGCCGTCGCCTCGGTTTCGCAGGTGTTTTCGACGACCATGCCTATGGTCATCGCGCTGATGTGCCTGACGGCCATCGGCCAATCCGTCGCCTGGCCCAATGTGGCGGCGATGATCTCGCAGACGGCCGACCCGCATCGGCAAGGTCAGATCCTTGGACTGAACAACGCCACCAGCGCCCTGGCCCGCGTGATCGGTCCGTTCTGCGCCGGTCTCATATTTCCGGTCGTGCTGGACGGGCCCTTCCTGATGGGCGCGCTGATGATGCTCCCGACGATCATGCTCGCCCTGGCCGCCAGCCGGCGTGTCGCCGCCGCTCGCGCCGAGGTCAAGACGCCCGCATGAGCACTCCCGCGCCGCTGCAGGACGAGCGGCGCGCCCTGGTCGTGCTGCTGAGCGTGATTTTCCTCAACATTGCGGGCTTTGGCCTGGTCATTCCGCTGTTGCCCTTCTTCGGCAAGGCGCTCGACGCGCCGGCCTGGCAGATCGCGATCCTGTTCTCCGCCTATTCCTTCGGCCAGTTCTTGGGCGAGCCGTTCTGGGGTCGGATGTCCGACCGCGTGGGCCGACGCCCCGTGCTCATGGTCACGATCGCCGGCGGGGCCCTGGCCTATGTGGCGCTGGCCTTCGCGCCGACCATCTGGCTCGCCTTCGCCGCTCGCTTCGTCGGAGGCTTCCTGTCCGGCAACATCTCCACCCCCCAGGGCGCCCTGGCGGACATCACGCGCCCTGAAGAGCGCGCCAGCAAGATGGGGCTGATGGGCTCGGCCTTCTCCCTGGGCTTCATGATCGGCCCGGCCATCGGCGGTCTGCTCGCCCATCCTGAACTGGGAACTCTAGGCTTCCAGATCCCACTGTTCGCGGCCGCAGGCTTTGGCCTGGCGTCCGCCCTGGCGGTTGCGGTCTTTGTCCGCGAGAGCCGGCCCGAACCCAAGAGCGGACCTCGGGCGCCGCAGATCGAGGTGCTTCGTCAAGCCCTCGCCCATCCGGTGATCGCCCGCGTGATGATCATCAGCTTCATCACCGTGGCCGGCTTCGCGGGGATCGAGGCCACCTACGGACTCTGGACCGAGCACCGGTTCGGCTGGGGCCCGCGCGAGATCGGCTTCGCCTTCATGGGGATCGGTGTGTTGGGCGCCTATTGCCAGGCGATTCTCACCGGCCGCCTCGTCCGCCGGCACGGCGAGCCGAAGGTGCTGACCGCCGGCCTCGTCGCCATGTGGTTCGGCATGGGCTTCCAATTCCTGTCGCCCACCTGGCACGTGGCGATGATCGGCTTCGCCTTCGTCTGCTTCGGCCAATCCATCTGCTTCCCCTGCCTGACGGCCCTGATCTCCCAGGCCACGCCGCCGGATCGCCAGGGGGAGACGCTTGGCATCAACATGTCGAACATGGCCCTGGCGCGGATCGGCGGGCCCGTCTTCGCCGGCCAGCTGTTCTCCCTCGTCAACCCAGGCGCCGCCTTTGTCGTCACCGCGATCCTCATCATGCCCGCAACGGCGCTCGCCCTTCAGATCCTGCGCAAAGCGCCCAGCGCGGCCTGATGCCGAAATGGCTTAGCGCGCCGCGATCGCGGCCGAGTTGGCCGGAGCTTGGGCGAGGGCGGCGGGGCCGGGGTTTTCGGTTATGGCGACTTGGTGGACGGTGAAGGCTCCGCCGGCGCCGTCGTCGGTGTCGAGACGGATCTGGTCGACCAGGGAGCTCTTCCAGTCCTCCCCGCCCCTCGCCAGGTTCGCCATGTCGTACACGAGTACGACGGTCTCGTTGACGGCGGGGTTGGCGCCCGCCATGGGGGTGGCCTGGAACTCGCCGCTCTCGCCATGCGCCGCCGTGCTGTAGAACGCCGTGCCGTCCCAGTCCGCGCCCGCTCGGGTGCGGGTGAGCCGCACGAGCAACAGCGAATAGCGGGATCCGTCGAGTTCGAGTCCTCTAGGAGAACGAAGGATTGGATCGGCATCCAGATTGCGCAGCTCCAGCCCCGCGGCGGCGGCCGGCAAGGCGTCTCCGCCTGAGAGCACAAACCCTTCGGTGGAACCGTCGAAGGTCCAGAGACGGCCCGCTTTCAACGGCGCTCCCTCGATCTCAAAGCGCTCGGCGTCCTGATTCCACCGAACCGCCTGCCGACGAAGGTTCTCGGCGGTCTTAACCGGCTGGGGCGCGGCCGCAGCCCTCGCCCAAGGCGCCGGCTGGTCACAAGCGCCGAGCGCAGGAAGAACCGCAGCCAAGGCCGCGGTGATCAGGAGATGTCTCATGCAAAGCGTCCGACACAATCAGGCGAACTGAATTCCGGCTCCTGGGCCAGATAGAGAGCGCTCGGGGCGCTCGCCAGAGCTGAAGCGTAAAGATATCGCTCAAGGGCGAACCGATCATGGTTGCAAACCTCGGCTGCGGCGACTACCCCGCGTCGGATCGGATCAGCGTGGAACTGCAACGCCCTCATGCGTCATGAACTGGTGCGCGCCCGCGCCCCTCTCCGGCTGGGTTTCGGCGGCGGCGGCACGGACGTCTCGCCCTATTGCGACGAGCATGGCGGCGTCGTGCTCAACGCCACGATCGACCTCTTCGCGCATGTGACCATCGAGGCGCGCAAGGATGATCAAGTCCTGCTCGTCGCGGCCGATCGCGACCAGTCGTGGCAAGGCCCTGCCGCCCCGTCCCTTCCGACGGACGAACCCCTGCGGCTGCTGAAAGGCGTCTACAACCGGTTCATCGCCGAGCATGCCGGCGGCCGCCCCCTGCCGCTGACCATGACCTCCTACGCCGATTGCCCTCCCGGATCGGGTCTCGGCTCGTCGTCGGCGCTCGTGGTGGCCATGGTGGAGGCCATGCGGCGCTTCATGGGCCTTTCCTTGGACCCCTCCGCGGTCGCCGCCCTCGCGTACGATATCGAGCGCTGCGATCTTGGCCTCGCCGGCGGCACACAGGACCAGTACGCGGCGGCGTTCGGGGGCATGAACTTCATGCGGTTCTCCAAGAACGCCCGAGTCGAGGTGGAAGGCGTCAGCGTTCCCGAAAAGGTGCTGAAGGAGCTCGAAGCGAGCCTGGTGCTCTATTTCACCGGCGTCAGCCGTGAATCCGCCGCGATCATCGACGAGCAGAAGGCCAACATGAAGAGTCATGCTCCGAAATCTCTGGAAAGCCTACATGCCTTGAAGGCTGGCGCCTTCCAGATGCGGGACGCGCTGATCGCGGGGGACTTGCCCCGCTTCGGAGCCTTGCTCGACGCCGGCTGGCTCTCCAAGAAGCAGACCGCCCACAACATCTCCTCGCCGCAGATCGACCGTGTCTACGAGGCCGCCAAGGACTTCGGCGTCTTCGGCGGCAAGGTTTCGGGCGCCGGCGGCGGAGGGTTCATGATGTTCCTGGTCGATCCGCCCCGCCGAGAAGGCCTGAAGCGCCTGCTCGCCGGCTTCGGCGGCGTCGCTCAGGGCGCAGCCTTCACCAGGACGGGCGCCGAATCCTGGGACGTGCGATAGGACACCCCATTGAAAGAACTCTCCAAATCCGTCGTCCGGCGCATGGCCGAGCCGAACTTCCTCCGCCGCTGGTTCGTCGGCGATGGCCTCGACATCGGCGGCAAGCCCGATCCCTTGTCCCTCTATCTTCCCTTCTTTCCGGGACTGAAGAGCGTGCGCGTCTGGGACTGGGAGGACGGTGACGCCCAATATCTGGAAGGCGTCGCGCCGGAGAGCTTGGATTTCGTCCATTCCAGCCACTGCCTGGAGCACCTCGTCGATCCGCGGCAGGGACTGAAGGCCTGGTTCGGCGCGCTCAAGCCCGGCGGCTTCCTGATCGTGACGGTGCCGGACGAGGATCTATATGAGCAGGGCGTCTTTCCCTCGACGCACAACCGCGACCACAAATGGACCTTCACCATGTTGAAGGCGAGATCCTGGTCAGAGCGGTCGATCAACGTGCTGGAACTGCTGTCCGAGCTCGGCCCGGCGGCCGACGTCGAGAAGGTGGCGCTGCTGAACTCGACCTTCCGCTACGACCTGCCTCGGTTCGATCAAACGCTCACGCCCATCGGCGAGTGCGGGATCGAGTTCGTGGTCCGCAAGCGTTCGGCGGCCGAGCTGGAGGCCGGCGGTCTTGTCCGTGAGGCCGTTCAGCCTGCGCCCGCCTTGCGCAGGCACTTCAATCAATACCGGGCCGACCATGCCCACATGAAGACCAGCGCTCCGCCGTTTGAGGACGAAAGCCCCCTATAAGGAGGCAAACGCGCCCCTTTCATTCAATTTTCCACACGAATCCTCGCCCGGCGCCATGCTTGCGCCGCAAAATGCGACCTGTTNCCCCCACGCGAGCGACGTGCGGCGGGCGGCCGGCGCGCTTTTGGTCGGGAGACTGAATGCAATCCGTACAACACATGGTGCGCACCGGCCGCCGCGGCCCCATGCATGAATTCAGCATGGCCTTCGCGGATCTGCGCGCCTCCTTCGACCGCGCGGGCCTGGCGTGGTCCTTGGCCTGGCACGACATCGTCTCCCGCTACCGGGGTTCGATGCTGGGACCCTTTTGGATCACGCTTTCCATGGGCCTCATGGTGGCGGGGATCGGCTTTCTCTACGCCAACCTGTTCAAGGTGCCGGTCAACGAGTTCATCCCCTATGTCGCCCTCGGCATCGTCTTCTGGGGCATGATCGCCAACGTCATCCTCGAAGGTTGCCAGACGTTCGTTCAGGCTTCGGGCATCCTCTCCCAGACCGCTCTGCCGATGTTCACCTTTGTGTGGCGGACGGTGATGCGCAACGTCATCAACCTGATGCACCATGTGGTGATCATCGTGGGCGTGCTCGTCTTCTACGATCATTGGCGGCAAGCCAACGTGCCAGTGGGCGCGGTGGGCCTGCTTCTGCTATTGGCGAACATTTCCTGGATGAGCCTAGCGGTTGGTCTCGCCTCCGCCCGCTTCCGCGATATTCCTCAGATCGTCGGATCGGTCATCCAGTTTTCGATGTTCATGACGCCGGTCTTCTGGCTACCGGGCGGGCGTCTCGTCGATCATGCTGTGCTGCTGCTAAATCCGTTCTACCATCTGCTCCAGGTGGTTCGCGCGCCGCTGCTCGGCCAGAGCGTCGATGCGTTGACCTATATCGTGCTGGGCGTCTTGGCTGTCGTGGGCTGGATCGCCACCTTTTCGACCTTCGCCGTCATTCGCCGCCGGATCGTGCACTACCTATGAAGGGTTCCGACGTCTCCATCACGGTCACCGACCTGACGCTGCGCTTCCCCGTCTATGGGGTCGACTCCAAGTCGCTGAAGAAACACCTGGCGCGCATCACGGTGGGCGGCAAGCTGGGCCGCACGACCATGGGAGTGACGGAAGTCACCGCCCTGTCAAAGGTCAACATGCGGTTGCGGGCCGGCGACCGCCTGGGCCTGATCGGCCATAATGGATCGGGCAAGACCAGCCTCCTTCGGGCGCTCGCCGGGGCCTATGAGCCCGACGAGGGCACGATCGACGTCCACGGCCAGATCGCGGCCATGCTGGACCTCAACCTGGGGATCGACCCCTCCGCCACGGGCCTCGACAATATTCGCCTGCGCGGCCGCATCGCCGGCCTCTCCGCAAAGGAGATCGACCAGCGGATGCAGGAGATCGCCGACTTCACCGGCCTGGGCCCGTTCCTGGCCATGCCGCTGAAGACCTATTCCGCAGGCATGCAGGCGCGCCTCGCCTTCGCCGTGGCGACAGCCGTGCACGCCGACGTTCTCCTGATGGACGAGTGGATCTCCGTGGGCGACGCGGACTTCCAGAAGATCGCTCACCAGCGCATTCTGCAGCTGATGGAGCGCGCGGGCATCCTCGTCCTCGCCTCGCACGACCACGAACTGATCAGGCTCTACTGCAACAAGGTCATGCGCATTGAAGCCGGTGTGGCCTCCCCCATCATGGACGTGAAGAAGCTGGACGAGCTGCTCCCCGCGGCCTGACGCAGCGCCAGCAGGGGCGACCGTGGACGTCATTTTCACAATCGTATCGCGCAACTACGCCGCGCAGGCCGCGAGCCTGATGGAAAGCCTCGCCGCCGCCGAACCAAGTGCGCAGCGTGTCGTGGTGGCGACGGACGGCCTGATCGAGTTCAAGGACCCGAGAATCCGGGTGATCGAAGCCGGCGCGCTTACGCCGGACTTCGCCGCCATGTGCGCCTATTATGACGCCCTGGAGCTCAACACCGCCGTCAAGCCCTTCGCCTTCAAGGCGCTGCTTTCCGAGCCCGGCGTGACGAGTGGCGTCTATCTGGACCCTGACATCTGGGTCTATCGGCCGCTGGACGCCGTACGGGAAGGACTGGAGCGGGCGCCGCTGGTCCTGACGCCGCACATGACCAAGCCCCTGCGCGGCGAGGCCAACCCCAACGACCACGTCATCTTGACCTCGGGCTCATACAACCTCGGCTTCATGGCCGCGCGCGCCGAGCCGCAGATCATGGACCTGCTCGACTGGTGGGGCGAGAAACTCCGCTTCGACTGCCGCGTGGATATGGCCGCGGGCCTTTTCACCGATCAGAAGTGGATGGATCTGGCGCCCGGTTTCGTCAGCGACCTGGCGATCCTGCGCACACCGACGCTCAACCTCGCCTATTGGAACCTGGAGGGGCGGGAACTGGGCAAGGGGCCGGAGGGCTGGACGGTCGAGGGCCAGCCGCTGGCCTTCTTCCACTTCTCGGGCTTCGATCCGCTTCGGCCGGACCTGCTTTCCAAACATCAGGACCGGATAAAGGTCGAGCCAGGGTCGGTCCTCGCCGCCCTGCTGCAGGAATATGCGGCGGTTCTGCTTCGCAACGGCCATGAAGCCGCGAGTGCGACCCCTTATGCGCACCGGGCCTTTCCTTCGGGTCAGCTGGTCAGCAAGGAGACGCGTCGCCGGATGCTCGCGGCGGCGCGCGTCGGCGAGGACTTCGGCGGCGGCCTCACGGCGGCGGCGGAGGCATGGGCTTCCATCCGCCCCGGCGACGTGATCCGCGAACCGGTCGGCGAGCCGCCGCGGGGTCCATGGCTCGCAAGCTCTGCGGAACTGATCGATTGGCTCACTGCCGCATCTTCGGCGCCAGCGATCGATGCCATGAGGATCGCGCGACGAGACCTTCGCGATCGCTTCTCGGCCGACGAGGCGGGTCTCAAGGCTTGGCTGCTCGGACCGGAGTCCATCGAGGGCCGTTTTTCGGCGCGGCTTGCGCCGCCGGAGGCCTTCGCCGAGCCAAGCTTGGCCTTGCGCGCGGCGCGCTACGTGGCCGGCGATCTTTCGGAAGCAAAACTGCGGTGCGCAGCCTACGGCCTAGCCTTGCGCGCAGCTTGGCCCGGGACCGTGGCCACCGCGCTCAGGGCCGGTTTCGACTCGCCGGTGCGCCAGCTTGCGGTCGGCATGCCGTTCCCACGCATCTTCCTGGCCATTTGGGAGAGCCGCGGCGACCTGCAGCGCCTTTTCCCGCTCACCAGTTTCAAGAGTCGCTTTCGGTTCCTGCGATGGCTCATCGGCGGCGGACTTGCCGAATACGGGATCGATCTCGCGGCGCTTCCGAGCAGCGTGGATGGCCATCCGATCTTCGAACTGGCACGGCTTTCGGTGCGACGCGAACCGCCGCCGGCCTCCCGCCCCGCGGCCGCCGGCGTGGTCAACACGCTGCTCGTGGCCGAGCGATGGACGCCTGAGGCCGCCGGGGGCGACGCCCTCGTCTTCGACGCCGCTTCCTATCGCTTCGTCAGTCCTGAGGGCGCGCCCGCCGACCCGCCAGCGAAGGCCGACAAGGTCGTCTTCCGTACGCGCCCCGGCCTGATGGCGGCCGACGCCATCGCGCTCCTCTCCCAGGGAGTGACCTGGAGTTCGGCCAGCGCATGAGCTTTCTGTCGGCAGTACGCGGCGCCTGGCGAGCCCTGACGCCGGAACCCGTCAGACGGCTCGCCCAGCCCCTGCTCGGCCCGGCGCTGGAAGCTCATGTCCGCCGGCAAGCCAAGGCGCCTCATGCCGCGGAGGATTTCTCCGGGCCGATCCGCGTCGTCGGCGACTTTGGCGGCTCTTATGGCATCGCCGCATCCGCGCGGCTGGCCGTAAGGGCGTTCGAGGCCCTGGGCGCCCCTGTGGAGCAGGTGGACGTTTCGGGCGCGAAGCTCGATTGGATCGGCGGGGCGGACGCGGCCCGCGCTCCCGGCCCCTGGATCTTCCACGTGAACGCGCCCGAGCTCCTCTCTGCGCTCGCCTATCTCGGTCCGAAGAACGTGCGCGGGCCAAGATACGGCTATTGGGCCTGGGAGCTGCCGAAAGCGCCCAAGTCGTGGTTGAAGGACGCGGCGATGCTCGAGGAGATCTGGGCGCCAAGCGGCTACACGGCCGGAGCCTTCATCGACGCGGCCGCGCCGGTCCGCACCGTTCCCCATCCCCTCTTCATGGAAGACTACCGCTCGGTCGAGCCGGCTGAACGTCCGCCCGGCTTCCTTGCGGTCACCCTGTTCGATTTCAACTCGTCCGCCGCGCGGAAGAATCCCGACGGGATGATCGAGGCCTTCAACCGGGCCTTTCCAAACGACCCGAACACCAGGTTGGTCATAAAGACCCAGAACGCGCAGCTCTTCCCAGCCGCGTTCCAACGCCTGCGTGAGACCGCGCCCGCCAATGTGGACATCGTGGATGCGGTCTGGCCCTACGAAAACGTCAAGCGCCTGATCGCATCGGCGGACGTGTTGTTGTCGCTGCACCGGGCCGAAGGGTTTGGCCTGACCATGGCCGAGGCGATGGCGCTTGGCACGCCGGTGATCGGCACGGGTTGGTCAGGTAACATCGACTTCATGGATAAAACCTGCGCCCTACTCGTGCCGTCCGCTCCTATCCCGGTCGAGGATCCGCAAGGCATCTACGAAGGGCAGAAGTGGGCCGAACCGGATCTGGATTGGGCCGCTCGGGCGCTTCGACGCCTGCGTGACGAGCCTGGATTGGCGGCCCATCTCGCCGCCGCCGGCAAGCAGCGTATCTCCGAGCGCCTCTCCCCGCAAGCTTGGTTCACCACCTTGCCGGACGGGGTCCAGCGAGCAGCCCTCCGCGCCGCTGGCCATGCGCGACGGGCGGTGAGGTAGCTCCACACATGGACCTTGCGCCTGTTTGCCATACGCCGCCGGCACTCATCGTTGTGGCAGGCCAATCGAACGCACTCGGCTACACGCTTGGTCCCGCCGATTTACCTCACAACTTTGGGCGATCCGTTCCGGACGTCTGGATCTGGGAGGCTTCAAAGGCGCGTTTCACGCCAATGACGCCTGCCCAGAACACCGGATCGCCGAACAACCCAAAAGCCTGGGGCGCAGAAGTCCAGTTCGCCTTCCGCTGGCGGGCGGCCTTTTGCAGCCCGCTCTATATCGTCAAGCACGCCCGTGGCGACACCGGCCTCGCGGCCGATCCTCAGGAGCTGGATTGGTCGCCGAGCTCATCGGGTGAACTCTTCGACGCAACCGCCGCCGAGATCGCTGCGGCTAAGGCGGCGCTCGCCGCAAAGGGCTTCACGCCGCGCGTGAAGGCGCTTCTCTGGATGCAAGGCGAAAAGGACGCCTCCGAAGAGAGTAAAGGCACCGCCTATGAAGCGAACCTCCGTGACTTCATCAGCCAAGTGCGCACCCGCTGGGGCGATGCCCGAACGGTCATTCACATCGGTCAAATCGACCGTATGGGGCCGTCTTATCCCGGAGCTGCCAAGGTGCGGCTGGCGCAAGCGCGGGTCGCCGCGTCAGAAAAAAACGTCAGCCTCGTCGACACCGATCCGCTGCCCAGGCAAGCAGCCGACGGCCTGCACCTGACGGGTCAGGCTCAGATTCGACTTGGTGACGAATTCTTCGAGGCTCAGGCCCCCAGCGAGCCCTGAGCGGAGGGCAAAGCCCAACGCCTGCCCATTTCGGCGACCGTGGCTTCGAATTCGGCGACCGTTTCGGCGATGATCTGGGCTACGGGCTTCACCGCCTCGATGCGGCCGGCGACTTGGCCCGTCAGCGGGATCGACTTTTCGAGATCTCCGCCGAAGTACATTTCCTTGGCTTTGGAGAACTCTCCCATCACGCCCTCTCCCCCCTCGCGCTCATAGACACCAGTCTTTTCGGTGCGCAGCGCCCGCAAGGCGGGACCTGGGCCAAAACGGTTGAGGAAGACCGTGTCGGTCTCCTTTGCGGTGACGATGGCGTCCTTCCAGTTCGAGTGGACAGGACTCTCGGCCGAGGAGACCATGCGGGTGCCCATCTGCACGCCCTCCGCGCCGAGGGCGAAAGCCGCCGCCATGGAGCGGCCGTCGGTGATGCCACCAGCGGCGATGACCGGCACGCCGACCTTGGAACAGACGAGCGGCAGGAGGACCATGGTCGAAACCTCCCGGCTGTTCTTGAAACCGCCTCCCTCTCCGCCTTCGACCACAAGGCCGTCTACGCCCGCCTCGATCGCCTTGAGCGCGGCCGAGAGCGAGGGAACGACGTGGAAGACGGTCAGCCCGGCGTCCTTCAGGGCAGAGCAGTAGCGGTTCGGATCGCCCGCGGAGGTGGTCACGAACTTGACGCCTTGGTCGACCACGAACGAGACGATGTCCGGGTCGCGGACGAAGGCCTGGGCGATGTTGACGCCGAACGGCTTTGTGGTGAGTTCGCGCATCTTGCGGACCTCTTCGCGAACGGCGTCCAGCTCTCCGGATGAGGTTTCGATGATCCCAAGGCCGCCCGCGTTGGAAACAGCCGAAGCGAGCTGCGATCGGGCGATCCAGCCCATCGGCGCCTGAACGATGGGATATTCGATCCCCAGCATTTCGGTGATGCGGGTCTTGATCATGGAGCCCTCTAAACGTTCGTTTGAACCATAGGGCGGCGAGGCGACTGGCCCGTCAAGCCGCTTGCCTGGGATGACGTAAGGAGAGCTCGCAAAAAGCATTTGCGAGTCATTCTCACTCTTAATACGGTCGAAGTCCCAGCAGGAGCACGCCATGACCAAGCCCGACGACGATCACGCCAGGCTCTCCGACCTCACCCAGGGAGAGCACATGCTGCTGTGGGCGTTCCGCGCCTCGGCCTTCGGGGTGGGCGATTGTCGACTGGTCCGACGCCAGTTCGAAGAGGCTTGCGGACCTATGGGGCTCGAGGCGTTGACGGCGCTCACCGTCTTCGTCCGCGAGCTCGGCCTCGGCGGCCGTCGCAAGATCAGCCTCGCCGCGCCCGGCTCCTATCGCCTGACGCGGGACGAGCAGACGATCCTGGCGCTCTTTGCTTCCGCCCAAAGCGAGGACTACGCCCGACTCGAGGCGCATCTGGCCTGGCTGCTGGCGGACAAGCCCCGCGCGCCCTTTCCCGCCGCCGCATGCCTGGTGGCCCAAGCCTTAGCACTCAACGGTCTGGTGTTGCGGCTCCCCATAGCTGAGGCGGCTCCGGATCGACGCGAAACCGCGAGCGATGACGTCGTGACGCCCTTCCGCCGCCGCGCCGCGCGATGAAGCACATAGATCACCTAGTCTGGGCCGCGCCCAACCTGGAGCAGGCCGTCGATCTTCTGGACCAGCACACGGGCGTCCGGGCCGCGCCCGGCGGCTCGCATCCTGGCGAAGGGACCCGGAACGCCATCCTCGGACTTGGCCCGGGGGTCTATCTGGAAGTTCTGGCGCCCGATCCTGCCCAGGCGAAGCTGGCCGGCGCTGCGGCAGCCCTCGCCAAGCTCGAACGCCCCACACTCCACACCTTCGCCGTCGCGGCCGACAGGTTGGACCTGATCGGAGCGGTACTGGAAAAATCGGGCTTGCCCCACGCCGGAGTGATCCCGATGTCGCGGAGGCTGGCCAGTGGCCAGCTGGTGCGCTGGCGGCTGTTGGTTCCGACCGGGCACCCCTATGGCGGCCTCGTGCCGTTTTTCATCGACTGGGGCGAGGCCCCGCACCCCATCCAGAGCGACGAAGGAACCTGCAGCCTCGCGGGCCTGACCATCACCCATCCGCAGGCATGGAGCCTGCGCCCGCTCCTGGAGCGGCTC
>Ga0065721_10050640_pt1 | contig 18768 bp, 14 predicted proteins | sample Mesricmetagenome_FD_59108 | JGI IMG/M metagenome (GOLD analysis project Ga0065721, IMG submission 59108) | Mesophilic microbial community from rice straw/compost enrichment Sample: eDNA_1 v2 (version 2) | ecosystem: Engineered > Solid waste > Grass > Composting > Bioreactor | place: USA: Davis... | reverse complement strand
GTACATCAGCCCCAGCGTCGCGGCCAGCGACAGCGGCACCGTCACGCTGGGGATGACCGTCGCCGGAACGTTGCGCAGGAACAGGAAGATGACCATCACCACCAGCCCGATGGTCAGCATCAGCGTGAACTGCACGTCCTCCACCGAGGCACGGATGGTCTGCGTGCGGTCCGACATGATCTCCGTATGCACCGACGGCGGGATGGAGGCGGTCAGGCGCGGCAGTTCGGCCTTGATGCGGTCCACCGTGTCGATCACGTTGGCGCCCGGCTGCTTGAACACGATCAGCAGCACGCCGCGCCGCCCGTTCTGCCACCCGGCTTCCTGGGTGTTTTCCGGTGCCTCGACCGCCTGGCCGATGTCGCGGATGCGAACCGGCGCGCCGTTGCGGTAGGCGACGATCACGTCGTTCCAGGGCTCGGCCTTGGTGAGCTGGTCGTTGTCGTAGATGGTGAAGCTGCGCTGCGCGCCGTTGATGTTGCCCTTTGGGCTGTTGACGGTGGCGTTGGCGATGGTCCCGCGCAGGTCCTCCAGCGACAGGCCCATGCCGGCGATCTTCGCCGGGTCCACCTGGATGCGCACGGAGGGTTTCTGCTCGCCGCCGATGGTCACCTGCGACACGCCGGAAATCTGGCTGATCTGCTGCGCCAGCATGGTGTCCGCAAAGTCGTCCACCTGGGTGATGGGAAGCGCGTCGGAATGGACGGCCAGGATCAGCACCGGGCTGTCCGCCGGGTTGACCTTGCGGTAGGTGGGCGGGCTCGGCAGGTTCTTCGGCAACTGGCCGCCCGCCGCGTTGATGGCTGTCTGCACGTCCTGAGCCGCACCGTCGATGTTGCGGCCCAGAACGAACTGGATGGAGACCTGCGTGTTGCCGAGTGTGCTGGTGGACGTCAGCTGGGTCACGCCCGGAATTTCCGCGAACTGCCGTTCCAGCGGTTGCGCCACGGTGGCGGCCATGGTTTCCGGGCTGGCGCCGGGCAGGGAGGCGGAGACCTGGATGGTCGGGAAATCCACCTGCGGCAGCGGTGCCACGGGCAGGAGCGGGTAGGCCGCCACGCCGGCCAGCAGCAGGGCTGCCATCAGCAGTGCGGTGGCGATGGGGCGGCGGATGAAGGGGGCTGACAGGTTCATGGCGCGGAAGCCTCCTGCGTGCCGTCCGCGTTCGCGGCCATTTGGCCGGCGGCGGGCGGAGAATCCGGCACCGAGGCCTGCGGCGATGATGGAGCCGCCTGGACGGCAACCCGAACGCCCGGCTCGACCTTGAGCTGGCCGGAGACGATGACCCGTTCACCCTCCGTCACGCCGCCAGTGACGACCGCGGATTGGGTCCCGAGCCGTCCGGCGGTGATGCTGCGCATCTCCACCGTGTCGTCGGGCTTCACGACATAGACGTACAGCGCGTTGTTGGGGCCGCGCTGCACCGCGTCGGAAGGGACGGTCAGCGCGCCTTTGTCGGTGCGCAGCAGCAGTTGCGCCGCCACGAACTCGCCGGGCCAGAGCGCGTTCTCGGCGTTCGGGAATTCCGCCTTCAGCTGGATGGTGCCGGTGGTCTGGTCCACCTGATTGTTGATCAGCTTCAGCACGCCGTCGGCAAGGTGCGTCCGGTTTTCCTTGCTGCTCGCCGCGACGGTGAGCGTGCCTTTGGACATCGCGGTCTGAACGGCTTGCAGGTGGCCTTCCGGCAGGGTGAAGATCACGTCGATCGGGCGCGTCTGGGTCACCACGGCAATGCCGGTGCTGTCGGTCGCGTGCACGATGTTGCCCGCATCAACGTCGCGGAACCCGATCCGCCCATCCACCGGCGAGCGGATGAGGGTGTAGCCAAGCTGGACCTGCGCGTTGTCGATGGTCGCCTGATCGCCCTTGATCTGCGCCTGGAGCTGGGCCACCAGCGCCCGCTGCGTGTCCGCCTGCTGGCGGGAGGCGAAGTCGCGCAGGGCCAGCGCTTCGAAACGGGTGAGGTCAAGCTGCGCGTTGGCGAGCGTTGCCTCGTCCTGGGCCTTTTTGGCGGTGGCCTGGTCGAGCGCGGCCTGGAAGGGACGCGGGTCGATCTGTGCCAGCGGGTCGCCGGCCTTGACCTCCTGCCCCTCGGTGAAGAAGACCTTTTGTAGTTCGCCGTCGACACGGGAATGCACCGTCACCGTGTTGAGCGCCTGCACGGTCCCGATGCCCGACAGCCAGAACGGCACGTCCTGCCGCGTGACGGATGCGACGCTGACCGGAACGGGCGGGGGCTGTGGCGGCGCCTGGGGGGAGCCTCCGCCGTTGTGAAAAATGCTGAATGCATAAACGCCACCACCCAGCAGGGCGATGGCCAGTATTGCGCCCGCGGTTCGCCCATGCCTGGGCTTGTCCGGGGTGACCCATGTCTCGGCGTGTTGCATAGGATGCCTTTCCCGCAGTCTTCACCACCGGCGCATGGACATCCTTACCGCTGGACATGCAGATCGGAGCGCGGCGGCACAAAGAATGACAAAACGAATTCTTCGAAAAATCCCTGCGGCCAGGATTTCGTTCATGAAAGCCCAAGCAACAAAAAAGGTCGGGCGGTTTGCGAAAACGGGGGCTGGCAAACCGCCCGACCGGCGAGTTTAGGGAGGAACAACCAGAAGTTCGACTGGCGTTTGCGGGGGAACGATGAAACGCCAATGGAACTGGGCTTAGGTTTACGCCGACGCGGACTGCGTGACCATCATACCAAGGTCTATTGTGTCTCTCATTGGGAGCAGGTCAGCCGCACCAGAATTCAGGGCGCTATCACCAGCGTTCCTTTTCTCGCTCGCGTAGAATTCGCTCAACATTACGGGAATTCATACCTGTCAACGCGCAGCCTTCCCAGCGGTCCATCATAGGCAAACCTGTGCTTCCCACAGCGACCGCGAGATAAGCGCCGATACCCCCCGGCTGCCACCGCAATGGCGGGAACCCGCACAGCAGCATGCGCCACGAGCAGTCCGCTCGCAGCGTGCCGAGGATCGCCGTGGAGGAGGAAACGGCCGGCGGATGAACACGTCCAGTGCCCGCCGGCCGTATCAGGAGGCCGGACCGATGCCGATCTATTGGACCGGTGTGTCGCGATGACGACGCGTGGCGGCTCGAAACGCGCTCATCTGCTCGAACACTCCGTCGCGGAAGACGAGGGCATGGGCCAGGGCTGCCCCGAGATGGGCGAGAAAGGTCGCGAACAGCAGCAGGGCCAGCACCACATGCGCCGTGTGCACGACCGCGTACAGCGGCGCGCTGTGCGGCAGGATCGGCGGCAGGCGCAACGACCCATACAGCACAATCGGGTAGCCACCCGCCGACAGCGCGGCCCACCCGGCCAGCGGAACCGCGAACATCAGGACGTAAAGCACGATGTGAGAGGCGTGCGCCAGCGCCCTCATCAGGCCCGGCATGTCCGGCGGAAGCGCCGGTGGCGGGTTGAACAGGCGGTTCAGCAGCCGAAGAGCGGCCAGCACGAGAATGGCTGCGCCCAACGGGCGGTGGACCGCGAGCATCCAGTGATAGTTCTCCGGAAACGTGACCATCCCCACGCCGATGAACAGCATCGTCAGGATCATTGCGGCCATGAGCCAGTGCAGAATGCGCGAGGCGGCCGGGAATACGATCGGGGCCGTCATTGGCGGGTGCCTTCCGTGTTGGAGGACAGCTGGACCGCGCTGGGCGTTTTCGGCTCGCCGGCGCGTCGGGAAAAGGATTCCGAGTAGGTGGCGGACCGCGCGCTCAGGAGCGGATCGTCCGACGGAGCAATGCCGTCGGGAAGGATCAGGGGATCGAAGTTGACGTCGCGGCAGACGCCATCCCCTTCGTCCTCCACGCGCTCCACGGTCAGGGTGCCGACGTCCAAACGTTGGCGGTCGGCCGGCCAGGGCACGGTCGCATCGTTCGTCGGGTCGCCGGGTTGTCCGACCGTCACCAGCAGGCGCCATCGCGCCGGGCCGGTGTTCATCCGCGCAATCAGATCATCGAACAGCTGGTTCCGGTCCTGGCTGCCGACGCTTGCCGGTTGGCTGGCGCGAACCGGGTCCTCGGCCGCCATGCTCCAGCGCACCGGCGTCGAGACGCCGGACGCGTCAACGAGCCGGAAGGCGTTCAGGCTGTTGTAGGTCGCGTCCGCAAAGCCGCCGGTGGGTGGCTGGGCTTTGATCAACGCACTGGCGCGCACCGTTTCGGGATGGGATGCCAGGAAGGCGTTCATGTGTTCGGGGTTGGGCTTGCCCGTGGCGGGATCGGGTCGCGCTGCCGCCAACTGGTCATAGAAACCCCGCACATCGCGCACCGGGAAGACCGGAATGTTGTTCATGCCCGTGCGCCAGATCTCACCGTCCGTGAGCGCAAAGTTGATCGCCATGCTGCGCACGGTGTTGGGCGCGTCCGCCTGATAGGGCTGGCCGCCGGCCAGGGCGAAGCGGCCGAACACCGGGGTGCGCTCCGGTTCGAAGACGACCGCCTTGGACAGGCGTGCGCCGGCGCCGTTGCTGTCGAACCAGCCGGTGAAGCACAGCCCCTTGGCATGGTTGCGGCGAAAGCCGGGATGCACACCGTTGACCTGTTCGAAACGGTCGATGACCCGCCCCTGCGACAGGCGAGAAGGAGCGATCCAGCCTGCGGTGAAGGCAAAGGCCCCGGCCACTCCCGCCACGGCGGTCGCGGCCACGCCCATGTGCAGCCACCGTCCCCCGCGCAGCGCGGTCAGACTGTAGCGCCCCACGCCGTCGGGAACGCCGCCGTCTTCGTCAGGAGCGCGGATTTGCGCTGAATCCTGTGTCGGTGCCGGCATTTCGGCTCCTCGTCTCATGTCGGTTTCTGACGGGTGTCGGGCGGAGCGATCGGGGGGACCGGCACGTCGGCGGCCCATCCCAGGGATTTTACTCGGCGCTCAGTCAGGCTGGCGCGCTTCCCCGATCGCATAGTTCAGGTACGAGAGCGCTTCCGCTTCCTTGCCCTGCTTGTGCAGCCATTCGGCCATGTGGAGGTCGATTTCCACCCGTTCGCGCCTGCGAACGCCGAGCAGGTAATTGTCCGTGAGTTCCTGACGCACGGCCGCAATCCCGTTCTCGTAGTCATCCGTCCCAGCGGGAGCGGCGGCCATGGATGGAACAGCGGAGAGCAGCACGCCGAAGGACAACAGGCCGGCAGCCGCGACGGCTTTGATCGTCATGATAAGTTCCTTTTACGCTGAATATTGCTGGAATGGCATTTCGTGATCGGTGATGCGGCGCCGATCTCTTCATGTGGAGTAAATATTCGCAAAATAAAAAACCCGGTAACTGTAATGTTCGGCGCTGGCCGAAGCCCGGCATTCGGTTCGGATCGTTGACGACGGAGCCGGACAGGTTTCGGCCCTCTGGGCCGGCCTCGCTGAAGAGGCAGGTCGGAGCGCGACGGCTTATTAAATGACCAAACGAATTCTTTAAAATCCCGGCGGCCGGGACCTCGTTTGTGGTCGCTCAATCCAAAAAATGGGCCGGGCGGTTCGCGGAAACGGGGGCTGGCAAACCGCCCGACCGGCCAGGTTAGGGAGGAACAACCAAAAGTTCGACTGGCGCCCGGGGGGATACGATAAAGCGCCAATGGAACTGGGTCTCAGGTTTACGCCGTTGTGGGCCGCTTGAAAATCATACCTAGGTCTATTGTCTCTCTCTTCAGGAACAGGTCAGCCTCGCCCGAATTCAGGGGTGCAGTCTTCAACGTCGGCCTGCTCGCCTGCGGATAAAGTTTGCCCGGTATTACGGGAATTCACATCCGTTAACTCGCGGCTTTCCCGGCGATCCATCATAACGGCGCGGTGAACGCTGCCAACGCGCGGTGCCGATCCGCCACCTGCGCTTGCCCCGGCCGGAGACCCCAATGCCCGATATGCACATGCACATGGACGCACGCACGAACCCCATTCCCCACCTTGATCCCGGCCAATCGGACGTGCCTCCGCGTCCGCCCGAGGCCTTGGCGCTCACGCCGCCGGATGCCGGTGCAAAGCTTGGCTTCCTGCGGCGGCGCCCGCTGGCCGTCGGTGTCGGACTTTTCGTGATCGCGACAGCGGCGGTGGGCGGCTATGTCTACTGGCGCACCGACATCTGGCCTTATGAAACGACTGACGACGCCTTCGTGGACGCGCGCCAGTTCGCCATCGCCCCGAAGGTCCAGGGCTACGTCATCGATGTGGCTGTGACCGACAACCAGCATGTCGATGCCGGCGCCACCCTGTTCACCATCGACCCGCGGGATTTCCGAACTGCACTCGATCAGGCGCAGGCGCAGTTCAACTCCGCGCAGGCCGCCATCCAGAATTTCGAGGCGCAGATCGCCGCCCAGCGCGCGCAGGTCGATGAGGCCAACGCGCAGGTCGAGCAGACCCAGGCCGCGCTGCGCTTCGCCGAGGAGGACGCCGCCCGCTTCAAGGATCTCCAGGTGCACGGCGCCGGCAGTGTCCAGCAGTCGCAGTTGGCCACCTCCAACTTGAACCAGCAGCAGGCGAACCTTGCCCACGCCAACGCCGCGGTGACGGCGGCGCAGTTGCAGGTCGGCAGCCTGGAGGCCCAGCGGGCGAGCGCGGTGGCGGCACTCGCCCAGGCCAAGGCGCAGGTGGCGCAGGCCGAACTGAACCTGTCCTACACCACCGTCACGGCGGCCCAGCCGGGCCGGGTCGTGCGGCTGAGCGGCGCCAAGGGGCAGTATGTCCAGCCGGGGCAGAGCCTCGCCATGTTCGTGCCCGACGATGTCTGGGTGACCGCCAATTTCAAGGAGACAGAGATCACCGACATGCGCCCCGGCCAGCCGGCGGAGATTCACATCGACGCCTATCCGGACCACAAGATCATGGGCCATGTGGACAGCGTGCAGCCGGGCTCCGGCACCGCCTTTTCCCTGCTGCCGGCGGAGAACGCCACCGGCAACTTCATCAAGGTGGTCCAGCGCATCCCCGTGAAGATCTCGGTGGAGAACTGGCCGGCCGACGTGTCCATCGGCCCCGGCATGTCCGTCGTGCCCACGGTGACCGTGCGATGAGCGCCGCCTTGTCCATGGACGGCGGGTTCGACCGGTCGCAGAGTGCGGCGGGGAACCGCAATCCCTGGCTGATCGCCATCGTCGTGTCCATCGCCACCTTCATGGAGGTGCTGGACACCACCATCGCCAACGTGGCTCTGCGCTACATCTCCGGTACCCTGGCGATCAGCTCCGACGAGGCGTCGTGGGTGGTGACGACCTACCTCGTCGCCAACGCCATCGTGCTGACGGTCAGCAGCTTCATCGCCAAGCGCTACGGGCGCAAGCGCTTCTACCTCGCCTGCCTGGGGCTGTTCACCGTCAGCTCGCTGCTGTGCGGGCTGGCCTGGAACCTGCAATCGCTGCTGTTCTTCCGCATTCTGCAGGGCTTTGCCGGCGGCGGCATGGTGCCGATCTCGCAGTCCATCCTGGCGGACTCCTTTCCGCCGGCCAAGCGCGGGCAGGCCTTCGCCATCTTCGGCGTTGCCGTCGTCGTGGCGCCGGTCGTCGGGCCGACGCTGGGCGGCTGGCTGTCCGACAACTACTCCTGGCACTGGTGCTTCCTGATCAACGGCCCGGTCGGGGTGCTGGCACTCACGCTCGTCACCCTCCTCGTGCGGGAACCGGATTCCGCCATCAAGGAGCGGGAGGCGATGAAGCGCCAGGGCGTGCGGCTGGACCTGGTGGGTTTCCTGCTGGTCGCAGGCTTCCTCGGCTCGCTGGAGATGGTGCTCGACCGCGGCCAGACGGACGACTGGTTCGGCTCCACCTTCATCATCGCCTTCACGATCATCTGCGCGGCCTGCTTCTGCCTGATGATCCCGTGGGAGCTGACGCGCCGGAACCCCGTTCTGGACCTCCGCATGATCGCCACGCGGCAGTTCAGCGCCTGTTTTCTGGTGATGATGGCGACCGGCGCCATCCTGATCGCGACGACGCAGTTCCTGCCGGAATTGCTCCAGCAATTCTACGGCTACACGGCCACGTGGGCCGGACTGGCGCTGTCGCCGGGCGGGCTGGTGACCATGATGATGATGTTCGTCGTCGGCCGCCTGACCGGCATCATCCAGCCGAAATACCTGATCGCCGTGGGGGCCACCATCGTGGCGCTGGCCATGTGGGACCTGACGAGCCTATACGCCGATGCGACCTTCGGGTTTTTCGTCTGGTCGCGCATCTACATCGGATTGGGCCTGCCGCTGATCTTCATCCCGATCACCACGGCGTCCTACGACGGCATCCCGCCGGACAAGACCGACCAAGCGTCCGCCCTGATCAACGTCGCGCGCAACGTCGGCGGCTCCATCGGGGTGTCGGTCTCGTCCAACGTCCTGGCCTATCGCACGCAATTCCACCAGAGCCGTCTGGTCGAGCATGTCGTGCCATCGAACCCGGCCTATCAGAACACGTTGCAGGCCGTAACGGACCACTTCACGGCGGTCGGCAGCGGTGCCGCGGCGCCAGGGCAGGCGCTGGCCTACATCGGCCAGCAGATCCAGACCCAGGCCGGCCTCTGGGCCTACATCGACGTGTTCTTCGTCCTGATGCTGATCTCCGCCGCGGCGGTGCCGCTGGCCTTGGCCATGCGCAAAATCCGCCGCTGACGTGGCCGTGCAGACCCCCGTCGGCAAGTGCAAGGCCAGGATGGCGCAGCGCATGAAAGGCGAAAGCAGAAAAATTGAGAGACAATACTATAAATGGAATTTCTGTAATTTAAACAAAATGCAAAGGTTTTTCGGTATCTTCTTCTTCATTAGGGATCATGAATGCTGTAAGGTTATGTAGGATCTTGGGAGAAATGGAATGTTTCGCGCAATCCTTTCCCTGGCCATTGTCATTTCGTCGGTCTGGACCATCCACGCTGCCGCTGGCGGACCCTACGACCATAAACGCGTTCTGCACATCGACTCCTATCATCAGGGAAACGAATGGAACGACCGGATCGCCCAGGCTGTCCGGGATACGCTGGCTGATACCGGAATTGAGCTGAAAGTCATCCATCTCGACGCCAAAAGAAAATCCACGGAGGAGCAGAAGCGCGCGTCCGCTCTTGAAGCCAAATCCGTTATTGAAAGCTTCCGTCCCGATGTCGTGACCGCAAGTGATGACGATGCGGCCAAATATGTAATCATGCCATACTATCGGGATTTGGGACTGCCCTTCGTATTTTGTGGCCTGAACTGGGACGCCTCCGTCTATGGCCTGCCTTCTTCAAACGTCACCGGCATGGTCGAGGTTTCGCCCATACCGCAGATCATCCGTCTGCTGCACCGGTACGGGCAGGGCGATCGTATCGGCTATCTCGCTGAGGATACCGAAACCAAGCGCAAGGAGGTCGAATACCACAAGAAGCTGTTCAATATTGAGTATGATAAAATTTATCTGGTCCGGACGTTCAGCCAGTGGAAGCAGGCTTTCCTGGACGCACAGAGCAATGTGGACATTCTGGTGATGTTCGGGGTCGGCGCCGTGACCGACTGGGACGACAAGGCGGCACAGGACTGGGCCGAGCAGCACACGGCAATCCCGGCCGGCACCGATTTCGCCTGGCTCATGCCGTACAGCCTGCTTGGCATCGCCAAGGTGCCTGAAGAGCAGGGGCGCTGGGCCGCCCGCGCCGCCCTGAAGATCCTCGACGGCGCGCCGCCCGGCAAAATTCCGCTCAGCTACAACCAGGAAGGCAACCTGTTCTTCAACAAAACAATCGCCGCCCGGCTCGGCATCAAGGCGCCGCCGCCGCTGGCCCAACTCGTGCCGTGACCATCCTTGCTCCACGACGTCTGGCGGCAGAAGGGCCAGCAGAAGGAATGGCCAGCCGGCATTCCCTGGCCCGGCGCACCCTGCGCAGCGTCGCGATCCGGATGAGCATCGTCGTCGCCATCGCGACCCTGCTCAGCTACTGGTATGTTCGCACCGGCCTTGAGAATCAGGCCCGGACGCATCTGGAAGACTATGCCGAACAGCGAAGCGTGCGGGAAAGCAGCATCTTCGTCCTCGCCAGCGACAATCTCAAATCCTTTGCCGAGGCCTACCGCGCCGAGCTTCGCGGGACCGACACCGACACCGGCACCGTCGCACGCCGCTTCGACGAGCTGTTCGAAACGCGCGCCGATGGAACGACAAGGTTGCGCGAACGGGTTTTCCGGGAACACAGCACAACGGGCTTCATCGGCAAGCAGGTGCCGATCGACGACGATCTCCGGCGCACCCTTGTCGCGGCTTTCGAGGTGCTGGCGCGGTTCGGGCCGGCGTGGAGCAACCGGTTCGTCAATCTTCACGTCATCACGCCCGAAGGTGCCGTGCTGATGTACTGGCCGGACAACCCCTGGGCACTTCATGCCAGCGACTGGGAAATCTACGGCAAGCTGGCCCTGGTGGCGGACACCAGGGATGGCGTCTTCGTCCTGGGGGAGCCCAATAAGTCCCCGCCTGGTACCGAGGACTGGTCGAACCTTTATTTCGATTATCGCGCCAGGGACTGGATGGTCTCCGTCACAAGGCCGGCGGACGATGGTGCACGTTATCGGGCGAGGGTCGGCCTGGACATCCTGCTTCAGGAACTCATCGATCGCACCCTGTCCAGTGAAGCGGGCGGCACCTACACCATGATATTCCGCGAGGATGGCCGGCTGATCGCCCATCCCCGCTTCATCGATGCGATCCAGGCGAGCGGCGGTGCCCTGTCGATCCAGGATACCGGCGACGCCAATCTGGAGCGGCTGTTCCAACTGGTCAGGGAACGCCGGCCCGGCCAATCGCTGGTCGAAAACACCCGCGACGCCGAATATCTCGCGATCAAGCAGATAAGCGGGCCGGGCTGGTACCTCGTCACGGTCTTTCCCAAGTCGATCATCGTCGATCAGGCGATGCGCACGGCCGAACTCATCCTGATCCTGGGTGGCATTGCCCTTCTGGCGGAACTCAGCATCCTGTTCCTTGCCCTCCGGGGACAGGTGGCGGTCCCGCTGATGCGGCTGATCCAGGCCACCCGACAGGTGGCGTCGGGCGGTCTTCACACCCGGCTCGACACCCACCGGAACGACGAGGTCGGCCAACTCGCCGCCTCCTTCACCGCCATGGCGCGTGAGATCGACAGCCGCGAGACCAAGCTGAACGAACGGTCCGCCAGCCTTGCCCGCCTCAACGCGCAATTGGAAAGCGAACTGGAGGAGCGCCGGAAGACCGAGCGGGAACTGGCCCGCCAGCGCGAACTCAATGCTCTGCTGAACGCCATCGAATACGGCGTCCTGTTCCTGGATGCCGATCTGCGGGTCCGGCTGGCCAACCGCGCCTATTGCGAAATCTGGCGGATGCCGCAGGATTTCTACGATGCGCCGCGGACGCTGCGCGAGGATATGGAGGTGAGCAACCAGCAGGGGCTGTACGGCCTTTCCGAAGGCGATTGGGAAAGCTATGTCGCGCAGAGGATAGCGGCCATCCGGGGCGGCGACATCCCGCCGACCTCCCTGCAGCTGTCCACCGGCCGGCTGATCCAGTATCAGTGCATCGCGCTGCCCGACGGCGGGCGCATGCTGACCTATTTCGACATCACCGACCTGAAGCGTGCCGAACAGACGCTGCACCGCCATCTCGCCGCCATGGAAGCGTCCATGGACGGCATGGCGATCCTGGGCAGCGACGGCTTCTATGTCTATGTCAATGACGCCCATGCCCGCATCTACGGCTATGACAGCCCAGCGGAACTTCTGGGCCGGAGCTGGCACCAGCTCTACCACCACGATGAACTCGTCCGATTCGAGCGCAACATTTTCCCGATCATGGAACGGGAGGGACGCTGGCGCGGCGAAGCGATCGGCCGGCGGCGCGACGGCAGCGCTTATCCGCAGGAACTTTCCCTGGCGCGGATCGACGGCGGTGGGATGATCTGCGTGGTCCGCGACATCACCGAACGCCACCTGCGTGACGAGGCGTTGCGGGCCAGCGAGGAATTCAACCGGCGCATCGTCGAGAGCACCCCGGACTGCATCAAGGTGCTCGACCAGAACGGCTGCCTGCTGTCCATAAACGGGCCGGGGAAGCGGCTTCTGGAGATCGAGGACTTCGCGCGCCTGATCAACACACCCTGGATTGATCTGTGGCCGCGGGAACAGCAACACCTCGCCCGATCCGCGCTCGATGCGGCCAGGGCGGGCGGCACGGCGCCGTTCCAGAGCTGGTGCCTGACCATGAGCGGCCGGACCAAATGGTTCGAGGTCTTTGTGGCGCCGGTGCTGGACGCGGCCGGCCGGCCGGACCGGCTGCTGGTCGTTTCCCACGACATCACCGAACAGCGCCGCGGGGCCGAAGCCCTGCGCGAAAGCGAGGAGAGGTACGCCCTCGCCATGCGTGGCGCCAATGACGGGTTGTGGGATTGGGATCGGCAGACCGATCAGCTTCACGTCTCTCCGCGTTTCAAGGAACTGGCCGGTCTGGACATCGACGGCCTGGCCATCTCGCCGGCGCAGTGGCAGGATAGGATGCATCCGGACGATCGGAAACAGTATCTGGCGGACCTCCACGCTCATCTTGCAGGACGCACCGGATTCCTCACGACGCAGTACCGCGTGATCGGGCCGGGCGAGACCTACCGCTGGGTCCGGGCGCGCGGGCTTGGCGTGCGCGACGCCAACGGCCGGGTCTACCGCATGGTTGGATCGCTGGGCGACATTACCGCGGAGAAGCAGGCCGAACAGGATCTTCTGAAGGCCATCAGGCGCGCCGAGGAAGCCAATCGGGCGAAATCCGAATTCCTCGCCAACATGAGCCATGAACTGCGCACGCCGATGAACGCGATCATCGGCTTCACCCGCATCGTCATGCGCCGCTGCCGCGACGTGCTGCCGGAACGCCAGTACGCCAATCTGGAAAAGATCCTGGCCAGCGCCAATCATCTGCTCTCCTTGATCAACGACGTGCTGGACCTGTCGAAGATCGAAGCCGGGCGCATGGATCTGAACGTCCGCGAATTCGAACTTGATCCCTTGCTCGACCATTGCGTGCAGACGGTCGAGCCGATGATCAAGGACGGCCGGGTGCAGGTTCGAAGGGATATCGGGGCAGACCTGCCGAAGCTCAGCAACGATCCGGAAAAGCTGCGTCAGATCCTGATCAACCTGTTGAGCAACGCGGCAAAATTCACCGAGGCGGGCACCATCACGATCGCCGCGCATCGGCGCAACGGCGACATCCTGATCGACGTGTCGGACACCGGCATCGGCATCCCCGAACAGGCTCAGCAGGTCATCTTCGAGGAGTTCCGGCAGGTGGACAGCAGCAGCACCCGGCCATATGGCGGCACCGGCCTGGGACTGTCGATCAGCCGCCACCTCGCCCGGCTGATGGGGGGCGACATCACCTTGCGCAGCGTGCCCGGCGAGGGCTCGACCTTCACGGTCAGGGTGCCCCAGCGGACTGGTCCCAGCCCGGTTCCCAGGATCGCCTTTCCTGCTGCGCCCTGTTCAGCCGCACCCCCCGAGGATGGCGGCGAGCGCGCGTCCGATCCGCTGGTGCTGGCAATCGATGACGATCCCGACATGGCGACGCTTCTGCAGGAATGTCTGGTGGACAGCGGCTACCGCGTGGTCGGCGCCAGAACCGGGGAAGACGGGCTGCGTCTGGCCCGCACCATGAAGCCCGCGGTGGTGACCCTGGATGTCGTGATGCCCGACACGGACGGCTGGGACACCCTGGTCGCACTGAAGGCCGATCCGGCGACCCGCGATATCCCGGTGATCCTGCTGACCGTAGTCGATCGCAAGGAGTTGGGCTACCGCCTCGGCGCGGCGGACCATCTGCTCAAACCGTTCGATCGCGACGGACTGCTGGCGGCTCTTCAGCGCGTGGCGCCGACATCCGCACCGCATGCCGCACCGCCTGCCGGCGCAGAGAATCCGGCAGAAAATCCAATGGATATCAGCCCATGACAAAGGTTCTGATCGTCGAAGACGTCGAAATAAACACCGACCTCCTGATACAGTTGCTGGAGGATGACTACGAGCTTGTGACCGCGGCGGACGGTGCTGCGGGCCTTGCGGTGGCGAGGCGTGAGATGCCCGACCTCATCCTTCTGGACCTGTCGCTGCCGGTTATGGATGGCTGGGAGACGGCGCGGCGCCTGAAGGAGGACCCGGTGCTCAGGCACATTCCGGTGATCGCCCTGACCGCGCACGCCATGAGGGGAGACGAGGAAAGGGCTCTGGCCTCAGGCTGCGACGATTACCTGAGCAAACCGATCGACGAGGATCTGCTCTTCACCAAGCTGGCGCGGATTCCGGATGGCGCAAATCAATCCATCGGAGAGACGCATGAGCCGACCTGCCCGCGTTCTCATCGTCGATGACGACCCCAACAACCGGGACGTCCTGGAACAGGAACTGGAACTGATCGGCTGCACGGCTGTGTCGGCCGCAGGGGGGCGCGCCGCCCTGGAGCTGCTGAACCGGCAGGAGGTCGATCTCATCCTGCTCGACGTCATGATGCCCGACCTGAACGGATACGCGGTGCTGCGGGAGATCAAGGGGAACCCAGCCCTGCGGCATCTTTCCACCATCATGATCTCGGCCTGCGACGACCTCGACAGCATTGTGCGCTGCATTGAAATGGGGGCCGACGATTATCTGCCGAAGCCCTTCGAGCCGTTGCTTCTTCGGGCGCGCGTCGGCTCCTGCCTTGAAAGGAAACGCTGGCGCGATCAGGAGACGCTGTATCGAGATCAGATCGAGATGCAGTTGAGCGAGATCGAGCACCAACGCCGGCGCGCCGACCAGCTTCTGCACATCATCATGCCCGCTTCCGCCGTCGAGGAGCTGAAGGCCGCCGGGCGGATTTCGCCGCGGCGCCATGACGGCGTGGCGGTTCTCTTTGGCGACATCGTCGGTTTCACGGCCTATTGCGAGAGTCACCCGCCCGAGATCGTCATCACCAACCTGGACCGGCTGGTCACCGAATGCGAGGACCTGATCGAGGCCAATGGCCTGGAGAAGATCAAGACCATTGGCGACGGCATCGTCGCCACCGCCAATCTCCTGCAAGGCCATCGGGAACCGGTGGAGGCGTGCATCGGCTGCGCGCAGGCCATGACGGCGGCGGCCCGGCGGAATCCGGCGCATTGGGACATGCGCATCGGCATCCATGTCGGCACGGTCGTGGCGGGCATGGTCGGTCGAAGCAAGTTCAGCTTCGACCTGTGGGGCGATACGGTGAATGTCGCGGCGCGCCTTTCCGGGATTGGCGAGGGCGGAGGAATTTACCTCAGCGACGATGCCCGCGGCTCGCTGGGCAACAGCTTCCGCGGACAGGCGCTTGGTCCGGTGTATCTCAAGGGCAAGGGAGAGGTGCTGGCTTTCCGGTGCGAAGACCGACCGCGGGACTGATCATGCCACTGTGCCCGCGACGCTGAAACGCCCTGCCAGCCGTTCGATGGCACGTGTGAACACGGCCTTGTCGTCCAGCGCGCGCGCAAGAACCAGCGCTCCCTGGATGCCGAGCACGGCTTCCTCGGCGTCGCGTGTGGCCGAGGTCGCGTCGTGGCCGCTGCGGATCAGCGCGTCCCTAAGCGCTTCGATCCACCGCGCGAAATAGCTTCGGATCGCGACCGCGAACCGGTCGCGTGTCTCGTCCAATGCGAAGGCTCCGACAAGGCAGACACGCCCGCCGGACTGAAAGTAGTCGTCGACCGCCGCCCACATCGCCGCGATCCCCTGTCTGGGATCATCGCGCCGCAAAGGTTCATACACGAAGCGCTCGAACCAATCGGACACCTCGGCGAGCACCGCGGCCGCCATCTCCTCCTTCCCGCCCGGAAAGAAGTGATAAAGGCTGCCTTTGCCCAAGCCGGTCCGTTCCGTGATCCGGCTGAGCGTCGCGCCCTCATAGCCGAGATCGCGGAAGATCTCGGCTATGAGCGGGATGACATCGGCTCTCTCATAAACCGTTCTGGCCAATGCCACGTCCTTTCAACTGATTTCCAACCCTGTCAGAGGCCCAAGTCCGACAGGCCCGGATGATCGTCCGGCCGCCGGCCGAGCGGCCAGAAGAACTTGCGGTCCGCCGCCGCGATCGGCAGGTCGTTGATGCAGGAAAAGCGCCGCTGCATCAAGCCGGCGTCGTCGAACTCCCAGTTCTCGTTGCCGTAGGAACGGAACCAGTTGCCGCTGTCGTCGTGCCATTCATAGGCGTAGCGCACAGCGATGCGATTGCCGGTGAACGCCCACAATTCCTTGATGAGGCGGTAATCAAGTTCCTTGGCCCACTTGCGGGTCAGAAACTGAACGATCTGATCGCGTCCGGTCACGAACTCCGCCCGATTGCGCCATTGACTGTCCGGCGTGTAGGCGAGCGACACCCTTTCGGGGTTGCGACTGTTCCAGCCGTCCTCGGCGAGGCGGACCTTCTGGATCGCGGTTTCAAGAGTGAAGGGGGGAATGGGAAGGGGCATGCCAATCTCCTGTACTGATCGGTCTTTACTTTACCAATCGGTACAGAGAGGCGCAAGGCCCATTTTGGCGTTGGTGCGATTCCAGTGAATTTACCCGAAGAACGGAATGGTGACCTTCGTGCACGGATTGTACCAACCGGCATTGGTCTTGATGAGGGTGCACGCCTGGATCGGCCCCTTGTACTTGGTCACGGGTGTGAGCTGCGTGTTGGGAAGAAGCGTTGCGGCTTGCACGGAGCCGATGGCGGTCGAGGCGAGGACCGAGGCAACCAGAACCAAGCGAAACATGCCGTTCATGACCGATTCTCCCGCAGCATTTCGTGTCGAGTTCCAATCCGGACCATTCCGGAATGCACGCTGTGTAGCGGGTCGCGGGGAATGCCCGCTGTGAGAGGGGCCACACTTTTCCGAAAATCGGGAATCGCACGGCAGTGCCGCTGCGTTGGCGGGGGAGCCATCTTTGGAACGGGCATGGCCCGAAAAACAAAGAAGGGCCGCCGTTTCCGGCAGCCCTTCCATTGTCAATTCGCAATCCATCGGACTACGTTTCGTCTTTGTCAGACGAGGGAACCCTTCGCAACGAAGGAGAACCCGGTCACGGCGCCCGACGGCAGCAGAGAAAGACAATGAGACACAGGATCACCTCCTTTCGGTTGTTGACGACTGAACGGGTATATGGCCGTTGCCACGGATGGCTACAAGCGCATTCCGGAAAAATACTGCTGTGACCTTTTCGAGGTCACGTCAGGCTGCGACTCTTTCTTCCTGCCGGCGGCTCATGCGGGCAAGCAAAGCCGGGTCGATCGCCACCTGAAGGTGCGTGTGGTCCTCGTCGTCCCGGCGGTCGAGCACCTCGCCATGGGCATAGAGCCAGGCGAGCGTCGCGCCGTCGGCGTGCGCCACGTCCATCTCCACGACCGCCCGGCCGGCGGTCATGCGGCGGTCGAGGATGCCGAACAGGCTGTCCAGCCGCGCCCCGGTTGCCGCGGACACCGCGCAGGCGCTGTCGGAACGATCGGTCCGGGCGATGGCGGAGGCCCGCTCCTCGCCGTCCAGCCGGTCGATCTTGTTGGCGACCTCGATCACCCGCGTATCGTGCTCCGGATCGATGCCAAGGTCGCGCAGAATGGCCTCCACGTCGGCCTTTTGCGCTTCGGTGTCGGGATGCGCGATGTCGCGGACGTGCAGGATGATATCCGCCGACTGCACCTCCTCCAGCGTCGCGCGGAAGGCGGCGACCAGATGGGTCGGCAGGTCGGAGATGAAGCCCACTGTGTCCGACAGGATCACCTTGCGGCCCGAGGGCAGAACCACTTGGCGCATGGTCGGGTCGAGCGTGGCGAACAGCAGGTTCTTGGCGAACACGTCCGCACCGGCCATCCGGTTGAACAGCGTGGACTTGCCGGCGTTGGTGTAGCCGACCAGCGCCACGACCGGGTACGGCACCTTGGCGCGCGCCTTGCGGTGCAGGCCGCGGGTGCGGCGGACGTCTTCCAGCTCTTTCTTGATCTTGACGATGCGGTCGCCGATCAGACGGCGGTCGATCTCAAGCTGCGATTCACCGGGACCGCCGAGGAAGCCGAAGCCGCCGCGCTGCCGTTCCAGGTGGGTCCAGGACCGCACCAGGCGCGACTTCTGGTAGCTCAGCGCCGCCAGTTCGACCTGAAGCTGGCCTTCGTGGGTGCGGGCGCGCTCCCCGAAGATCTCCAGGATCAGGCCGGTGCGGTCGATGACCTTCGCCCCAAACGCCTTTTCCAGGTTGCGCTGCTGAACCGGGGTCAGCGCGTGATCGACGATGACCAGATCAATGGCCTCGTCGGCGGCGCGCGCCTCCTCCAGAAGCTGTGCGTACAGGTCGACCGCACCGCCGCCCAGAAGGGTGGCCGGGCGCGGCTGGTTGACTTTGACGACGGCGGCGTGTGCCACGTCAAGGTTGATGGCCGACGCCAGGCCGACCGCTTCCTCCAGCGACGCTTCGGGGCTGCGGTCGGTTTCGGCCCCGCGAAGGACCGGGTGAAGAACAAGGGTGCGGCCCGAGGAGGACCGCAGGATTTCGGTGTTCCGGGTGGTGTTCAGATGCGTACCCATAAGGTTCCTTTGTCGGATCCGCGCGTCAGGCGCGGGCCATCTCGCGGCCCTTATCGGCCGCAGCAATCTGTTGTTCCCTGGCGCTGGCCATGACCGCCTTCTGGACCTTCTCGAACGCCCGCACCTCCAACTGGCGGACGCGCTCGCGCGAGACGTGGAAGTGCTGGCTCAGCTCCTCCAGGGTCAGCGGTTCCTCACGCAGGCGGCGGGCAACCAGGATCTGCCGCTCGCGGTCGTCGAGCACGCCCAGC
>Ga0065721_10006800_pt1 | contig 18778 bp, 23 predicted proteins | sample Mesricmetagenome_FD_59108 | JGI IMG/M metagenome (GOLD analysis project Ga0065721, IMG submission 59108) | Mesophilic microbial community from rice straw/compost enrichment Sample: eDNA_1 v2 (version 2) | ecosystem: Engineered > Solid waste > Grass > Composting > Bioreactor | place: USA: Davis... | reverse complement strand
CCGCCAGGGTCCCAAGCCGGGATTTCTCTTCCTCGAGATGCCTGAGCCTCGCCGCGCGCCGCATTTCCTCGGCTGCCACCGCGCTGCCGCTCGACCTGTACCCGTCCCACCGCCAGAGCCTTCCTTCGCGGGTGACGATGGCTTGGCCGGGAGAGAGCGATCCCGCCAGCTCGTCAGCCTGCGTGGAATCCGAGGCGACTCCGACGCCTGACAGGGCTGCCTCCATCGCAGGCGGCACGGCGACATGCGCCGAAAGAGGCTCCGTGCCCGCCGGGCAGGAAAGCCTGGTTCCGGAACCGGCCCACCAGCTCTCGCCTTCCTCCAGCATCGCCTGCAGGCCTTCGCCGAAGGCGGCGGCAACCGCCGACTCGAACCCCTGCGCCGCTCGCACTGCGTCTCCTGCGGACGATCCATCCTTCCGCTGGCCCGCGGCAAGGGCTCGCGCCTCCGCCTCGACGGCCGAAAGCTCGGCCCGGATTCGGCCTTCTGCCTCGCGGGCCGCCGCCTCGGCATCGGTCGCCTGCAGGTTTTCCGAGGAGGCCTGGGCCTCCGCGGCTTCCGCCGCCGCAAGCCTTTCCTCGGCCTCCGTCACCCCTTCTCCAGGAGGCAGGGCCGAGAGCTTGGCATTGCATTCGGAGAGCCTCGCCTTGACTGCCTCGAGCTTCGCGCGGGTGGAAGCCAGCCTGGCCGAGGCGTCCGCCACGCGACGCTCGGCGGCCGTCCGCTCCGCACGGGCGGCCGCCAGCCTTTCGGCCGCCTGCGAGACCCTGCCCGTCGCGTCGTCAAGCGCTTCCTTCGCCTCCTGCACCGCGGCGGCGGCCTCCTCGATGAGGACCGCGTCGTAGTCGCGGTCGTCCTCGGCGATGGCCTTGCGGTCCTTCAGTTCCTCGTATTCCTCGCCCGAGCTTCCGATGGCGGCCGTCTCGCGCTCGATGTCGGCGCGCGCCCTCTCCACGGCCTTGCGGGCAGCGGCGAGCGCGGAACGGGCCGCGGCGGCCTCCTTCCTGACGCTCTCGACCCTGGCGCGGGCAAGCGCGAGCGCGGTTTCGGACTCCATCCTCGCCTTGACGGCGGGCGCCGCCGCGGCCTCGGCGGCCGCAAGCTCCGCCTCGGCCCGGTTCAGCGCAATCATCCTCTCCTTGACCGCCTCCTCGTTGGCCGCGAACGCGGCCGCCGTCGAGGCTTCGCGCGAAGACGCCGAACGCCAGCGCACGAGGAAGGCCGTTGCCTCGGCCGCACGGATGAGTCCGTCGATCTCGTTCCGCCTGCGGGCCTGCCTCGCTTGCCTCCGGAGAGAGGACATCTGCTCGGACAGGCCCCGCTCCATGTCCTCGGCCCGCTCCAGGTTCTGTTCAGTGGCCTTGAGCCGAAGCTCGGCCTCGTGCCGCCGGCTGGCGAGGCCCGTGACCCCGGCCGCTTCCTCCAGAACGGTCCGTCGCTCGGACGGCTTGGAGTTGATGATGGCTCCGACCTTGCCCTGGCTGACGAGCGCCGAGGAACCCGCGCCTATGCCCGCGTCCTTGAAGAGGATCTGGACGTCGCGGGCCCGGGCGGCCTTGCCGTTCACCCGATAGGAGCTTCCTTCGCCGCGGTCGATGCGACGCACCACCTCGAGGCGGTCCTCCGAGTTGAACTCGGCCGGAGCGAGGCGTGAGAAGTTGTCCAGGTAGACGGTCACCTCGCAGGAGGCGCGGGGAGGGCGCAGGTCGGTGCCGCCGAAGATGACGTCGTCCATCCCTTCGGCGCGCATGCGCTTCGCGGAGGCCTCGCCCATGGCCCAGCGAAGGGCCTCGATCAGGTTGGACTTGCCGCAGCCGTTCGGGCCTACGATCCCTGTCACTCCGGGACCGATGGAGATCTCCACCGGATCGGCGAAGCTCTTGAACCCTGCGACCTTGAGCCTGTCGATCTTCACTGCGCCGCCCCTCAGGGAAAGCGGCCGCCCTACCGGGCGGACCGCGCCTTCTCCACGAGGGCCGAGAGCTGCTCGTAGGCGTCGGCGCCCGCGCCGCGCATTAGTCCGTCGCCCTGCAGGACGTAGACGAAAGGCGTGCCGGAGATGCCCGACAGCCGGGCTAGCGCCAGGTTTTCCTGGATTCGGTTGTTCACGTCGCGGCCCAGCTCGCTGTTGTCGAGGTCCAGGTCCGAAAGGATTGCCCGCGCGTCATCCTCGCCGACGGCTTCCACCAGCTTGGCGCGGATATCGTCGTCGGTGAGCGATCCTTGGTGGGACATCAGGGATTCGTGAAGGACGGCGTAAACGTCAGGCCTGCGCTTCCACACGAGTCCTTCGATCATCGCTCCGTAGTGGCTCGACGGAGCAAGGATCGGCATCTCGCGCATGGCGATGCGGACGTCCCGGTTTTCCTCGAGGAGGCGCTTCAGGGAAGGTTCCAGCCGCTTGCAGTATCCGCAGTTCACGTCGAAGAAGTAGACGATTTCGACCGACCCTTCGGGATTGCCTAGATAGGGGCGGGCTTCGTTTTCGGAGAATTCCGCCTTGCGCGAGATGACTTGTTCGTCGGCTTTGCGGGATTCAGCCGCCTGCTGCTCGCGCATGTAGCTCTCGATGGTGTCCAGCAGCAGGCGCGGATTCTTGGCGATTTCGTCGCGGACGAGGCGGCGGACTTCTTCCTCGCCCAGCGCCACTTCCTGGGCGTTGGCAGGCTGCGGGAAGATTCCGGCCTTATCGGAAATGGCGTAAAGGGCGGTCCCGGCGAGCGCCCCGAAGAGGACAGAGGCCGATACGAGGCTTGAGATCGAGCGGGGCTGCTTGGTCATTGGGGAATCCTTTGGGTGAGCCGTGGCTTCTGGGGATGTTAGAGCGTGGCGCCACGGGGCGCAAAGTCAACCGCGCGTGACGCAGGAACGCAAAGGGGGCGGGAAGCATGGCCTCCCGCCCCCTTTCGGTCCCGAAGGTCCGATCAGCCGCCGAAGCGCTCGTTCAGGCCCTTGGCCGGCTTGAACGCGGCCACCGTGCGGGCCGGGATCTTGATCTCTTCGCCCGTCGACGGGTTGCGGCCCGTGCGAGCCGGCTTCTCCTTGGCCGTGAACGTGCCGAAGCCCGGAACGGCGACGCTGTCCTTGGCGACGAGCGCGTCGGCCACAGCTCCGAACACCGCCTCGACGTTCTTCTTGGCGTCAGCCTTCGACGCACCAGTCTTGGCGGCAACCGCGTCGACCAAATCGCTCAACTTCATGTGAAACCCCTCGGGTTGTTGAAACAAGGAGACCTTGATTGCACGGAAACGCAGGGCTTGCAACAGGTCCGGGCCAGTCCTTCACTCCTGCGAGACGAGCCACCTCTCCGCGTCGAGGGCCGCCATGCAGCCCATGCCGGCGGCGGTGACGGCCTGCCGATAGACCGGATCGGCCACGTCGCCCGCCGCGAACACTCCCGGAATCCCGGTGTCGGTCGTGCCCGGCCGGACCTTGATGTAGCCCGCATCGTCCAGCTGCAGATGGCCCTTGAAGGGTCCGGTCGCCGGATCGTGGCCAATGGCGACGAAGACGCCGTCGACGGGAAGCCTCGTGCGGGAACCATCCGCGAGGGATTCGATCTCGGCATGGGTTACCGGATCCATCACGCCGTTTCCGCCATGCACTTCAACCAGCCTCGAGTTCCAGTGGTAGGCAACGTTGCCGAGCCGGGCCAGGCGCTCTCGAAGGATTCGTTCCGCCTTCATCTCGCCGCGGCGATGGACCAGATGGACCTTGCTGCAGATGCCTGCCAGATGGATCGCCTCCTCGGCGGCCGTGTTTCCGCCTCCGACCACCACGACCTCCCGGCCGCGGTAGAAGTAGCCGTCGCAGGTGGCGCAGGCGGAAACGCCACGCCCCATGTACCTGCTCTCGCCAGGGATGCCGAGCCATCGGGCCGTCGCCCCCGTCGCCACGATCACGCAGTCAGCCGCCCATGCGCCTTCCTCGCCGAGCAGCTCGAAGGGGCGGCGGGAGAAGTCGACCGAGACGACCGTGTCGGAGACAATGCGCGCCCCGAAGCGCATGGCCTGCGCGGCCATCTGCTCCATCAGCTTCGGCCCGTCGACGCCCGCCTCGAAGCCGGGATAGTTCTCGACCTCGCCCGCGATGGTCATCTGGCCGCCGTGCTGCGTTCCGGTCAGGACGACCGGGGCCAGTCCCGCGCGTGCGGCGTATATGGCCGCGGTCCATCCGGCGGCGCCGGAACCGATGATGACAAGCCTGGCGCGTTCCATGCGGGTATCCTTCCGTGCTTCGGGCAATCACCGATGGTGTTCCGAGGAAACGACGCCCGCAAGGCTACATCGAGGGGGAGGAAACCTGCGGCAGCGGCCCGCGTATCACCGACGGCTCCTCAGGCGCGTAAGTGTCGAAGTCCGGGTTCCACTCCAGCATGCGCGCGATAGCCTCGTTGGCGGTGACGGGCCGGAAGTCCCACGCGTCCACGCCCACGTCGGTCGAGCGTCCTACGCCGGGAAGCTTGCCGTGGGTGTGGCCGAAGAAGTGGTATGCGCCGCGGTACATCCGGTCCCATACACGCTCGGCGTAGTGGCTGAGCACTATGGTCCGGCCCTCGTCGTCGACCTTCATGCGATCCTTGGGCGGCGAGGCCCATGGAAGGCGCAGCACAGCCTTCTTGTCGTGGTTGCCGACTACCAGGTGCTTGCGCCCCTTCATCCGTCCGAAGACATGCTGCATGTACTTCTGGTCCGAGGCGAAACCGAAGTCCCCGACGAAATAGACGTCGTCGCTCTTCTCGACCCGCTCGTTGTGGCGGGCGATCATCGCCTCGTCCATTTCCTCCACGCAGGAAAACGGCCGCCCGCACAGCTCGAGTATGCGGGCGTGGCCGAAATGATGGTCGGCGCAGTAGAACTTCATCAGGCCTCCAGGACGCGCCGCACCACCGGCGTCATCGCGTTTCCGTCGAAGGATTCGCCGAAGCGGTCCTTCAGTCCCTTCACCACCATGCCGAAGGCGGACTTCGCCTTCGGGTCCGGCAGCCCCGCCGCGATCTCGCGCACGGCGGCCTCGACGTCCGCCTCCGGCACGCCGGCCGGCAGGTAGCCCTCGAGTATCCCGATCTCGCGGCGGACAGCGGCTGCGTCGCGTCCCGCCTTCGCGAGCTCTCCGGCGGTCATCTCGGCGTTCTTGACGAACTTCCTGACGACGGCCAGCGCCTCGGCGTCGGTGGTCTCGCGGTTGCCCGAATCCTTGCCGACGCGCTCCGCCTCGCCAGCGAGGGTGGACAGCAGCTTGACCTTGTCGGGGTCGTTTCGCTCCTTGCGGGCCGCGTTCAGGTCGGCCCTGATCCGTGCGATCAGGCTCATCTCGTTTCCTTTCCGATCATGGAGGAGGAAACCTTTTCTCACACGCCACGCGCCTTGTGAAGCTCCTAGATCCTGATGCCGCCGAGCGTCATGAAGGTCCCCCCTGTGCCGAGCAGGGCCTTCACCTCGGCCTCGACCTCCTCGCCCATGTACTGGGCGTAGTATTCCAGGTTGCGCCGCGCGGCCCGGTAGCCGTCTTCCTCGTCATGGCACCTGTCCGGGTTAGCGGCATGGATCCCCCGGCCGACTTCCCTCAGGAGCCGCTCGAATTCCGCCGGATCCTTGCGGGCGGCGACGATTGGGTCGTAGACCTCTCCGATGGTGGGCATTCCAGATCTCCTCTTCTGGCCGGAGGATGACCTCCCCGCCCGACGCCCACAAGCACGGCGGCCGTTGCGGAGCGCCGCGGCGTGACATAAGCCTTGCGGACGGCGACCATGGGCCAGCCGTGGAGGATTGATGATCGAGGACCTTGCAGAGGCCGCGGGGGGCGAGTTCGTGGCGATCGACGTGGAAGGCGACGGCCACAACCCGCCGCATCCCGTGGAGATCGCCGCCATACTCTATCGAGGAGGCGTTGCCGCCGAAGAACGGCGGTGGCTGATCAATCCCGGCAGGCCGATGACGGAGTTCGTCCAGGAGCTGCACGGGATCACCGACGCGATGCTTGCCGACGCGCCGCATTTCGCCGAGGTCGAGGAAGAGGTGCGCTCGGCCATCACGGGCCGCGTCCTCGTCGCGCACGCCGCGAAGGAGGACCTGAGGATGCTGCGCACGGCGATGCCCGACGCGGACTTCCTCCCGGCAGCCGTCATCGACACGCAGAGGCTGGCAAAGGCCATGGTTCCGGGCCTGCCGCGCTACAGGCTTGAGGCGGTCTGCGAGGCCCTCGGCATCTCGCCGGAGGACGGGGAGGGCCGCTGGGGCTTCCACTCGGCCCCCGGCGACGCGGCGATGGCAGGGCTGTCGTTCATGAAGCTGGCGGCCATGATCCCGCCGTCGCCGAAGCAGAGGCGGCACGTGGCTGGCATGGCCCAGATCAGGATGTCGCCGCAGGAAGAGCAGCGCCTGCGCGAGGAGATGGCGGCAAGGACAGGCAGCGATGGGGTCTTCCGCCCGTGACTTCCGACGCGTCGAAGGACCGCCGCATCCTGTGGGCCAAGCGGTCGGCCGTGCACTATCTCGGGTCCTACTCGTCGAGCGAGGAGAACCTGCGCCGGACCATGCTGCGCCGCGCGGCGCGCAAGTTCGACGACCTTTCGGAGGGCGAGGCGGAGGCGCTCGCCGAAGAGGCGGTCAGGTTCTGCAGGGAGAACGGCTTCCTCGACGACGGGACATACGCCCAGGGGAAGGCCGTGTCCGGACAGGGCAAGGGCCATTCCCGTCGGCGGGTCCGGATGGCCCTCGTGGCCAAGGGCGTCGACCCGGAAACGGCCGCGGAAGCCGCAGCGCAAGTCGACGACCTGAAGGCGGCCGTGACCTTCGCGCGGCGCCGCCGCTTCGGCCCGTGGCGCACCGGACCGGACAGCAGGGAAGCCCGGCAGAAGGAGGCAGCGGCGATGGGCCGGGCGGGCTTCTCTGGCGAGATCGCCTTCAAGGTGGCCTCGATGGAAATGGCGGACGCCGAGGAAGTCCTCTACGCCGAGGCCCCGCCTGTTTCCTGAGCCTCGTCCTCAGACCACTCCCTCCAGACCGCGACCAGCAGCGCCATGAGCACGGGCCCGATGAAGAGGCCGAGCAGGCCCATCGTCTTCACGCCGCCGACCAGGCCGAAGATGGTGAGCAGGAACGGCAGCTTGATCGGGCCGCCGACAAGCGCGGGACGGATCGTCTTGTCGACGACGAAGAGTTCCACCGTTCCCCAGGCGAAAAGGGCAAGGCCGGCGAGCGGCGATCCGCTTGCGACGAGGTAGGCCGACACCAGCGACATGGAGAGCGGCGCGCCGCCGGGAATGAGCGCCATGGCCCCCGTGATCACGCCCAGCGTCACAGGGGAGGGCGCTCCGGCCAGCCAGTAGGCGATCCCGAGGACTATGCCTTCGCCGATCGCGATGAGGGTCTGGCCCCGCACCGTCGATCCGATGGTCGCCGGGACCACGGCGGAGAAGCGCGTCCAGCGGTCGGGAAGGATTCGTTCCCCGACCCTCTCGATCCGGGCGACGAGCCCGTCGCCGTCCCGGAACAGGAAGAAGAGGGTGAAGAGCATGAACACCATGGACAGCGCCATGCCGAACAGGCGGCCGCCGGCGGCCAGCACGGCCTGGTAGATGCTGCCGAGGTTGGCTCCGCCCCGCTGCAGAGCCTCCCCGAGCGCGCCGGGCCTACCCACGTTCTCCGCCCACAGTCCAGCCGCCCATTCGCCGACTGCCGGAAGCTCGACCATCCACTGCGGAGCCGGGGCGCCGTCGCGGTTGGCATCCACGCCCCATCGCGCGATGGCTGCCACCTCCTCGAGCGAGAGGTATATCCCGGCCGCCAGCGGGCCGACGATGAAGGACAGGACCAGAAGGACCCCCAGGCCCGCCGCGACGGCGTGCCTTCCGCCCACCGTCCGGCGCAGCCTGACGTAGACAGGCCAGCCCGCCACCGCCACGACCAAGGCGGCGAGAACCGGGGCGAGGAACCCGTGGAAGAAGTATACGCCGGATGCCACGAGCAGGAGCAGGAGCCAGCGGGCGGCCGAGTTCGGCGACAGGATCGAATCCGCCGCCGCACGCCCTGCCTGGCCTTTCCCTGACGCTTGTTCCCTCAAGAGGTTTCTCCCGGATGTCCCTCCATGCTGAATGCAGGGACACCGGAAGGGAAGGGCGCTTATTCGACCCTTCCGCCATCGGACCAGAGCAGGTCGATCCTCCCACGCATGACGTCGGCGGTCCTGGCAGACTTCCCGGTCACGTGGTCCTCGACGCGCCCGTCCTGGAAACGATAGGTCCGCCGCTTGTCGCCGCGCATGCCCGACCCGACCTGCGAGGCCCTGCTGGCGGCCTCGGCCGCATGGCTGCCCGAACGCACCATGTCGTCGAGTCGCGCGACGAGCGCCGCCATCGCCTCCGATAAAGGCCTTGGAGCGCGCCAAGGCACTGCTGAAGACGATCAATCCCGGCATCGACCTCAACGCCCTCCTGAGCGGCGAGAAGCTGCTGATCGGCAACGGGCCAAGGATCGAACCCGAACACGTCGAGGCATTGCGGACCGTCGTAACCACGCTGTCCGATGAGGATGCCCTTACGGCCGTGGGATTGGCGAATGAAGGCGGACGTATCCGCCGGAAAGCAGGGACACAGGATGAGTTGCTGTCCCCGAAGGTGGTGAGCGATCTTGAGGCGTTTCTCAAGTCTCTGCTGTGACTCCCTACTCCTGCGCCGGCGGAATTAGCGATCAATCGAGATCGATCACCTACTGCCGATTCGCAGCAGGTCGATTGCCCATAGGCGCAGTTTCCTTCGAAACTCGATCTTTTCACCCTCTGGTTAAAGGCTATTCGAGCGTGATCGCCTTGACCGCTAGTGCCATTCACGGGAGCCTATCAAGATCAGAACGCATAAGATGAAGGGCGCGAACGCCCCCCGCCTTCAGGAAGGACAGGAACATGAAAGCCGTGGGGCTATTCTCGGGAATCGGGGGACTAGAACTGGGACTACAGAGTGCTGGATTCCACTCTTCCCTCCTGTGCGACATCTTTCCTGCCGCGCAGCAAGTCCTTAGATCGCGGTTCCCAGACGCAGATTTGCACCATGATGTGACCACTCTGAATAGCCTTCCCAGCGGAACGGATGTTCTGTCTGCAGGATTCCCCTGCCAAGACTTGAGCCAAGCCGGCCTCACAAAAGGAATCGATGGCGCTCGCAGCGGGTTGGTCGGCGAAATCTTTCGCTTGGTGAAGGATTCGCGTCCACGAACCGTTGTCCTCGAAAACGTTCCGTTCATGCTTCAACTGCATGCCGGCGAACCAATGCGGCGGATCATCGACGCATTTGAGGAGATGGGCTACAGGTGGGCCTGGAGAGTGGTCGATACTAACTCCTTCGGCCTCCCGCAGCGTCGGGAACGGGTCTTCTTCGTCGCCAGCCTCGACATCAACCCGGCAATGGCATTGCTTCGGGATGATGCCCCGTTTGCCAGGCCTGGCACAGACTTCGAGGAGTACGCTCACGGCTTCTACTGGACCGAAGGAAAGGGAGGTCTCGGCTGGGCGGTGAATGCTGTTCCAACGCTGAAGAACGGCTCCACCATCGGCATCGCGTCGCCTCCTGCCATCCTCCGCATGGATGGAAGCATCGTTAAGCCCCACATCGAGGACGCAGAGCGCCTCCAAGGATTCGCTCCTGGTTGGACCTCCCCAGCCGAGGAAGTAGCAAAGCCCTCCTCGCGGTGGACACTTGTTGGCAACGCTGTGAGCGTTCCAGTCGCGGCTTGGGTCGCTGACCGCATCATCAACACTCCAAGCGGAACCTTGGAGAGCGAGAGGTTCCTGCCGTTCCCGGTCAAGGGGAAACTGCCAAAGGCGGCTTGTTTTGACGGCTCCAAGCGTTATGGGGTGGTGGCGTCAACGGATCCCTTGGCATTCGATCGGCCGAAACTCGAAGACTTCCTGTTTCATCCCGGCACGCCTCTCAGCAAGCGAGCTGTAACAGGATTCCTGGGACGGACTCGAAACGCGACAATTAGGTTCCCGGAAGGCTTTATCGAGAAGGTAGAAGCCTTCTCGGACTCTTTGGACTAGAGTTTCGGCTCCACGAGGACGGCGAGCCGCCTGATAAACTCGTCGTAGCGGAAGTCGGTCTGCGACTTGACGTAATCCTTCGCGACTACGACCTGGGAGCCATCGTTCCGACACGAAACAAATCCAACTGCCATGGCGTCAAATCCTGAATCTGATGAATTCGAACGCCGTGGCAGCTCTTTGACCTTCCCGAACGCCAACATCGCATCCCTGGGCTGGTTATGCGTAGTCACGTCTTCAGCCATAAGGCCGATCGGAAAATTGTTCCGTTTTGGAGAGATGAAGGACTCAGCAGTGTTGATAAGGACGAATCCTGCCGCAATCGCCTCGGAGGTGTCTCCGTGAACCGTGTTATGTGAACTGTTCAGTTCGTCATAAAGCCTGGGGCGAGCCTTCGAGAACTCCGTCATGCAGGCCTTGGCCTCAAGGGCCATGATAACCGATGTCTTGTCGATTTGACCGATGTCTGGGAGAGCAGCAAGCATCTGCTCCTCATCAGGGGCTAGGACAATGCCCCAATGCTTGACAAGGGACTTGAAGGACCGCCTCTTCGGCTTCGCACCTATCCTTCGCGCAATCACCAGATCGAGGTCTTTGTCCCTGTTGTTCCGGAAATCACGCATCGTTAGGTTGATGCCGAACCCAACACGATCTGAAGTGACCGCCCGCTGAAGGCCTTCAGAGTGCCTCAACAGATCGAAGATGACACCCCAGCATGCGATCTTGCTGTGACGATCACTTTGAGGGTGATATTGCCAGCGGCGGCCGAACTTGTATTTTTTGCCAGCCCCACCTGTTGCTACCGACAGGCTTCTGGCAAGAATTTCTAGGCCTTTCATGCTGGCTTCCTCGAGTCATTCTTTAACTCGATGGTGAGCCCCCAGAATGATGACGGTCAACCGCCGGCGGACATGCGTTACTCGCGCCGCCAAAGCAGATCGAAGCGTCCCTTCATGATTTCAGCAGCCCTTGCTGCCTTCCCGGTCATATGATCGACCACCTTGTCCTCCTGAAACCTGAACGTTCGTCGCTTCTGGGCACCACGTTGCCCTGAGCCAATCTGCGCCTTCCTGACGCCGTTCGTGTGGCCGTGCTCGGCAGCGGCTGCGGCATCGTCCAAGGCCCTGTGGATGGCCGCGAACGCCAGTTTCGCACTGTTCTCGCGGCTCCTTGTCTGGGCCGTCTGCACGAACCCAGTGGGCTTGTGACGAAGCCGCAGGCAGTTGGCGGTCTTGTTGTGCTTCTGCCCTCCGGCCTTGATGGTCCCGCTGAACCACTCCAGTTCGAAGTCGTCCGCCGACCGCCGGCGGTAGGCGCTGAGGTCCACGGAGGAGGGAGCTAGGACTGCCACGGTGACCGTGCTGGTGTGGACCCTTCCTTGCCGTTCGGTCTTCGGCACTCGCTGGACCCTGACGTTCCCGCCCTCGTTGTCCAGCTTCTCGACACCCTCGCCAGACAGGACGATGGCGAGGGTCTGATGCCCGGCGCGCGCGTCCGGAACCGACGACGCGCGGTGCTTTCAGCCGAACCGCTGGGCCATGGCGATGTAGGCGTCCGCCAGCTCGGCGACGAAGAGGCGGGCATCCTGGCCGCCCTCGGCGGCCCTGATCTCGATGGTGCGCTGCTGCGTAGGCATGGTATCCGTTCCTTCCAGATTACCCGGTCATCAGCCAGGCTTCGTTCGGTTTCAGTAGGTGAATCAGTATCGATACTCTGCTGAATGCCTTGCCTACGGCGGATTAGTATATTCCTTGGGGGCGTTGCTGTTGCGGTGCTGGCCCCCCGCGCCCGACCCCCGGAACCACTCGATCCTGAAGTCCGACGGCGAGCGGCGCGCCTCAGGCCCCCCGGAAGAGGCGGAGGCCTCCGGCAGCACGGCGACGGTGACAGTCGAGGTGTGGACCCTTCCGCGGCGTTCGTTTGGAGGCACCCGCTGCACCCTGTGCCCGCCAGCCTCGGCGGCCAGCCTTCCCGCTCCCGCGCCCTCTATCCGCAGGGCGATCCCGCGCTGTCCGGTCCGGCCGGCCGCGCCCGGGAGGCGGTGGCCCTTTCAGCCGAACCTGGAGGCAGCGGCTTCGTATGCGCGGGCAAGCTCCTCGGCGAAGAGGAGCGCGTCGTCGCCGCCCTCGGCGGCACGGATCTCGACGATGACTGATGATGCGGACATGTCCATTCCCTTTCCCTGTGCGTCATTTCCAGGCTCGCGCGCGGGCGTGCCGCGCGGCGGGAGCGCGGTCAGAGGGAATCGAGGCGGGGAAGCGAGATCCTGTCCATTGCACTTCAATCTCATGCCGCGACGTTCGAATCAAGACAGGAAGGGACTTGCGCGACTGCCGCATCGAATACAGCCTCGTGCGATGTCAAAAGCGAACGAGTCCTTCAAGCCCGACTTCCTGATCGAGGATTCCCTGATCGCCCAAGGCTTCGGCGTCATCGCCGGAACCGACGAAGCGGGCAGGGGACCGATCGCAGGCCCCGTCGTCAGCGCCGCCGTAGTGCTGAACCCGCAGGACATCCCGGAAGGCCTGAACGATTCCAAGAAGCTGTCGCCGAAGCGGCGCGAGGCGATGTTCGACAGGATCATGTCGACGGCCCTGGCCGTTGGCGTGGCGGAGGTATCCGCCGGAGAGATCGACCGCATCAACATCCGGCGGGCGAGCCTCGAGTCGATGCGCCTGGCGGTGACAAGGCTCGCCGTCCAGCCGCACCACGTGCTCGTCGACGGGGACTCCGTGCCGCCCGGCCTCGAGATGGCCGCGACCGCCGTCATCAAGGGAGACGCTCGCAGCCTCTCGATCGCAGCGGCCTCTATCATCGCCAAGGTGACCCGCGACCGCATCATGGAACAGGCCTGCAGGACTTGGCCCGGCTACGGCTTCTCCAGGCACGCGGGATACGGCACGGCCGAGCATCTTGCAGCCATCGAGGCGCTTGGTCCCACTCCCATTCACCGGATGACGTTCAGGCCGCTGTGCCGCTAACCGACGGCCATCGCGGAGTCAGCTTGCTCTCGCGGCAGCATCCAATGAATTCCGGCCAGATCAGAACCCCGTCTCGCGAGGATTCAACAGCCTGCCGTCAACAAACTTGTTGCGAATCCTATCTACGTCTGCTTTAAGTCCTTGCGGACATGCCAAGGGCTGCCCATGTGAGTGTTGAATCCTTGAGAGGAGAACCGTTGGACGCGACCAGCCGCAACCAGGCCCCAGAGGCTTCCCCCGAAAGGGCGGACAAGGGTGTGACGGGGCTGTCCAGGGCCGCGGGATCCCTGGATTCCGGGATGGAGCCGGGCATGTTCCTGGAGGACCTTGCCTCCTCCGCAAGCCACGCCAGCAGGAGCTAGAGATGGACATCCTCCACGATCCCCTGATGTTCCCCTTCATGGTCTCGGTCTACCTGCTGGTCGGCCTCGTCGCACTCGAGGTGGTCCTGCTCGTGCTGGGAGCCGACGCGTTTCACTTCATCGACGACCTCATTCCCGACCTGGGCGAGGCGGACGCGCCGGAGACGCTCTCGCTCGCCAAGGCGCTGGGCTTCATCGGCATCGGCAAGGTCCCGGTCCTGATGGTCCTGATGTCATTCCTCGCCATTTTCGGGGCAGGGGGCTACCTAATCCAGAAGGCCTCGGCGGCCTTCCTTGACGGGTACCTGCCGCTGGCCGCTGCGGTTCCCCTCGCCGGCGCGGCGGCGATCCTGCTCACCGGACGGTTCGCGGCCCTCCTGGCGCGCGTCCTGCCGTCGGAGGAGACGAGCGCCGTCTCGAAGGATTCGCTTATCGGCCGCAAGGCGGTCATGAACTTCGGGGACGCCACCTTCACGCGCAACGCCTCGGCCAAGGTGACCGACAGGCACGGCAACGTGCATTACGTCCAGGTCATGGCCTCGTCCCCCGAGGAACTCCTGCCCGAAGGCAGCGAGATCACGCTGGTTTCCCGTCACAAGGGATTCTTCATCGGGACCCCGGTCCCGTCGTCCGAAGCCTGATCAGGCAGAAAAGGAGCATAGCCAATGCAGAGCATCCTCAACGGATCGTCGACCCTTGTGGTCGCAGCGGTCGCATTCTTACTGCTGATCGGCCTTGCGCTGGTCTTCTCGCGCCTCTACACCCGCGCCTCGAAGGAGCAGACCTTTGTGCGGACCGGCCTCGGCGGCGAGAAGGTCATCATGGACGGCGGCGCCCTCGTGTTTCCGATCCTGCACGAGATCATCCCGGTCAACATGAACACGTTGCGACTGGTGGTGGACCGCCGCGAGACCAACTCGCTGATCACCAAGGACCGCATGCGCGTCGACGTGACCGCGGAATTCTACGTCCGCGTCGGCAAGACCCGCGAGGCGATCGCCGCAGCGGCGCAGACGCTCGGCCGCAAGACCCTGAAGCCGGAAGAGCTGAAGGCGCTGATCGAAGGCAAGTTCGTCGACGCGCTGCGCTCGGTCGCCGCATCCATGGCGATGATGGAGCTGCACGAGCAGCGCAAGGAGTTCGTCGCCGCGGTGCAGGAAGCCGTGCAGGTCGACCTCGAGAAGAACGGCCTCGAGCTTGAGTCCGTCTCGCTGACCGGCCTCGACCAGACGGCCCGCGAGTATTTCAACGAGAACAACGCGTTCGACGCCGAGGGCCTGACCAAGCTCACCGAGGAGATCGAAGGCCGCAAGAAGCTGCGCAACGACATCGAGCAGACCACCCGCGTCGCCATCGAGACCAAGAAGGTCGAGGCCGACAAGCAGACCCTGCTCGTGGCCCAGGACGGCGAACTGGCGAAGATCGCCCAGCAGAAGGCCATCGACGAGCAGCGCGCCAAGACCGACGCGGAGGTTTCCAAGACCCGTGCCGAGCAGCAGCGGATCGCCGAGGAGGCCGAGGTCGAGCGCGAGCGCGCCATCGAGGAGGCCAAGGTCGCCAAGGCCCGCCAGATCGAGATCGCAAACCAGGAGAAGGCGATCGCCATCGCGAACAAGACCAAGGACGAGGCAGCCGCCAAGGCCGAGGCCGAGAAGGCCCGCGCCGAGGCCGTCCGCGCCGAGGAGCAGGTCGAGACCTCGCGCCAGACCGAACGCGCCCAGCGCGCCAAGGCCGTCGCGATCCTGAAGGCCGAGGAAGAAGCCGAGAAGGGCGCCGTCGAGATCCGCGTCGCCGCGGAGGCCGAAAAGACTGCCGCCAAGGACCGCGCGGAGGCGATCACCATCGAGGCGCAGGCCGAGGCCCAGAAGATCACGGTCCTGTCGGAGGCTGAGAAGGCCAAGGCGCTGGCGGAAGCCGACGGCCTGAAGGCGAAGAACGACGCCGAGAACTCGCTTTCGCCGGAGGCCATGGCNCTGCGCAAGGCGCTTGCGCTCATCGGCGAGCTGGCCAACGTCGTCGAGGCCTCGGTCAAGCCGATGGAGAAGATCGACAGCATCAAGATCGTCGACGTCGGAGGCGCGCTCGGCTCGGGCAAGCAGGCTGGCGCTGGCGCCGCCGGCGGCGTGGACGGGATCGTCAACGCGGCCCTCAGCTACCGCGCGCAGGCTCCGCTCGTCGACCACCTGGTGAACGAGCTGGGCTTCAAGGACGGCCTGGCCGAGCTGGTCGGCAAGGGCGGCGCGGTCCTCGCTCATGGCACCGGGGCGACCGCCCCCGCAGCTCCGGCCGATGGCGCTCCCGCGGCCTGACCCCACGGAGCCCAATGAACTGGAAAGGCCCCGCAAGTCCGCTTGCGGGGCCTTTTGCCGTCCGAGGAGAGTGTTCCCGGCTTCCGGCCCGGATCAGTCCGTGAAGGCACGCTCGAAGTCGTCAGGATCCATCCGGTCCCCGATCCGGTCAAAGGTGACGCTGGAGGCGTCGAACACGGCGTCCTCGCGCTTCTTCCACACGTAGCCCGAGCCGATCTCGTAGACATGCGGCGGTATGTCGATGGCGAACACCCCGTCCTCGAACATGGCCACAACGAATACATGGTTCTCGCCTACCGAGGCGTGGACGCTCAGCGCGTGCTCGACCCCCATGGCTGACAGCGATTCCACCATGGCCGAGGCTATGTCCTGGCAGATGCCTCCGGCCCCCAGCTCGGGGTCCATTCCCTCGCCGTCCTGTTCCCACAGGTCGAATACTCCCTTCGCCGCCTGGGCGAGTTCCCCGGCGCGGGCCTTCACGTCACGCGAGGCCGGAAGCAGCTTGCCGTATTCTCCGGGCTTCATGTTCGGCTCCTTGTCTCCCCCGGTCTAAGGCGCCCGCGCGACTGCCACAACGAGACCGTGCGCGGCAATCCTGCACCATCTAATGCTCCTGTCCGCCGCGCCTGAGTTTGGCTGTACGCAATTTTCTGTTAGGATTACAGTCCTGTATGCCGCAACATTGATGCGGATCGTAAGGAGGCGGAACGAAGAATGACGGAAGCAAGCCTGGCGAGGGTGCTCCTCGCATACGGAGACGCAAGGTTCGGCGACGAGTGGTGGCCCGTCGACGCGCGTCCATGGATCGGCGAGGAGGCAGCCGGGAAGCTCTCGGCCCAGCTCAGGAACGGGATCGAAGACGCGGACGAGGCCGCGAGGCTGATCGATCTCTACGGAGAGGCGAAGTTCGGCGACAAGTGGCGGCCGGAAATGGCAGCTAGCGTCCTGGAAGGCGCGGAAGGGCTCGACATGCCGATGCTCGTCGCGGGCATCAGGCAGGAATCGACGGCTGCCTTCAGTGCCGCGTAGGGGATGAACCCCCCTCAGGAACGCTGACGCGCCCTGCGATCCGCCGTACTTCTTCCGGCTTTCCGATCAGCCGGAAGCAGATGCCCTTTTGCCGATGCACGAAGAACACCACCCTGACCGTGCAGCCCTCGCCCTCCTCCGAGAAGGCTCGCTCCAGCAGCTCCCTCAGGGGACCGGCCGCGGCAAGGAACTCAGGCGAGTCAACCTCGTCGAAGGCCCTGACTTCCCCCTGGCATTCGACCATCCATCTGCCAGACATGTAACCCCCGCAAAACCGGGCAAGCCCAAGCGGTGCAGACTGCTTTATAGCATTCTTGCGCCGGGCAAGAAACATCGCTGCTTCGGGATTCACCATTCTGCGTAGGAGGCGGCGGAGCGTTCCGACTTGCCTTCCGGTCCTGTATGGTCGCCGCAAGCATGGGAGAGTGACGATGACGGCCGTCGAATGGCGCATCAGGGACGGGATGACCGGGATCGCGGAGGTAGACCTTCAAGAAGCGGAACGCCTTACCTACGACGGATCGGAACTCGCCGAAACCGTTGCGAGGAAGATCGTCGAGGTACTCGTCGCCCGGGACGGCAGACGCTGGCGCGAAGGAAACGGCCCGACCGTCGAGATAGTCTTTCCTGCCGAGCTGTCCGGTGAATTCGCCGTGTCCGTCTCCAGGACCGTCCGGAACGGAACCGAAAGGGTAGGGACCACCGCCCGCCGCCTCCAGGCTGCCGATCCTGCCATGGCGGCGGCAGTCGCAGCCGCCACCCATCCCGACGACGTCGAGTTCGCATACGAGTTCCTCGGCAACCGCTACGGGCACGAGATAGTCGGCTCGATGAACGACGAAGAGGAGGCACAGCTCCGGGCCCTGCGCGACATGTACGACCGGGCCATCCTCCATGACCTCGGATGGCCCGTTAGGTGCAAGGTGACCGGACGGATCGGCTTCCTGGCCGAGGCCCATCCGGAGGCCGGATTGCCCGGAGAAGACGAGCGCAGGCGGTTCCTTGCCGAGACGGGATGCACCGAGCAGCCCGTCACCCGTTGGCTGGACAAGGAGGCCTCGTTCATGGTGGCCTTCGTTCCGGCGGACCGCCTAGGCGAGGCGGCAGCGATCACGGAAGCCCTGCAGGACCTTGTCGGCCGGCCTGCGGCGGCCCCGAGAGGGAGATGACATGGACTGGAAGCTGATCGACGACATCGCCGGCTATCACGCCTACACGCGGGACTTCGACCAGACGGTACACATCCGCGAGCTTGCGGACGATAGCATGATCACGTCTCGCTGCGCCAGCGCCAGGCATACGCTGAACAAGCTCCGCGAGGACGGCGAGGCGATCGCCGGGTTGCGAGAGGTCGCGGCACGGGTGGCGGCCGACGCAGGGGAGGGAGGCGCCGCCCTCGTGCTCCTTGTCGACAACTCGGGGTCCCTGCGGGGCTATCCCATCGTCGCCACCGCGGCCGCCGCCGCGGCGATCTCGCAGGCCTTCGAAGACGAAGGCGTGTCGACCGAAGTGCTCGGGCATACGACGCGCTCATGGAAGGGCGGATACGCGACCGACATGTGGAAGCGCGACGGCAGGCCGTCCAACCCCGGCAGGCTGTCCGAAATACGCCGCGTCATCTACAAGGATTTCGGCTCCGCGCTGGACACGGACGCCGTCTCCGGTATGTGCGTGGACGGCCTGCTGAAGGACAACCTCGACAACGAGGCGCTGCAGTGGGCGGCCGACCGGCTGCTCTCGGCTCCGCAGGAGCGAAAGATGCTGCTCGTGCTGGCGGACTATCCGGTGCCGATCTGCGACGTGACCACGTCGATCCAGCCCGGACTGCTCGAGCGCCATCACCGGGCGGTCGTGAACGCCATCCAGAAGCATACCGACATCGAGCTGGGGGCGGTCTTCATCGAGGACCGCAGGCTCATGCCGGATCCGGGCGCAGCAGGCTACGTCTACGAGAGGTGGACCGGAACCGCGACGAGCGCGAACAATGACGTCACGCCCGAAGCCATCCTCGCCGCCGCGACGAAAATCCTTTCGGATATGGCTCCCGCTCCTGCCGCAGCCG
>Ga0065721_10004884_pt1 | contig 18781 bp, 13 predicted proteins | sample Mesricmetagenome_FD_59108 | JGI IMG/M metagenome (GOLD analysis project Ga0065721, IMG submission 59108) | Mesophilic microbial community from rice straw/compost enrichment Sample: eDNA_1 v2 (version 2) | ecosystem: Engineered > Solid waste > Grass > Composting > Bioreactor | place: USA: Davis... | reverse complement strand
CTTTTCCGCTGGCATCGCCGCACCACCGGCTGGGAACCGCTCTGGCTCGATTCGTCCCCCGGCGATCTCCAAACCGAACCCGTCCCGCGCAACTGGGGCCGTCTCGAGTTTTTCGATACGCGCCCGACGCTCACCGCGCTCGCCCTCCGCGATCCATCTCCCGCCGCCCTCGCCGCACCCGAACTCCGCGGCCTCCGCTGGACCGGCCGCTGGATTCTCATTTCACAGGACAACGCCTCGATCTTCGACTCGCGCGAACTCGCCCTCATCCCGCTCACCGCCGGCTCGCTCGAACTCCCGCGCCCGCACGCGCCCCGCGAGATCCACCAGGTCTTCGCCGCGCACCACGAGCCGTCGAACGTCCACTTCGCCAACGGCCGCATCCAACTTTCGTTCGCCGGCGACGCTCCCGACAAACCGCTGCTCGGTTTTCTGGTGCGGAGTTGAACCGCCGCTCACTTCGCGCTTCGTTCCCGGCCGATGCCCTCGCCCCGCCCCCTGGACTTCCTTTCGCTCGGCGCATGGATCATCCTCGGCGGCGCGCTGCTCTCGATCGCCGCCTATCTCGCCTGGCCCCAAACCGAAAAACAGGGCCGCGACTTCTGGCTCTTCAGCCCGCCCAATCTCCCGCCCTACGTCGACGCCGCCAAAACCTGGAACGCCGCGCACCCCCATCCCGACGACCAGCTCAACGTCCAACTCATCCACTACCAAGCCCTCGAACGCCGCCTCATCGCCGCCTTCACCGCCGAAGCGCCCATCGCCGATCTCGTCGAAACCGAAAGCCAGGCCATGGCCCGCGCCTTCGCCGGCCCGCTCGAGGGCGTCGGCTTCATCGACCTCACCGACCGCATCCGCGCCGAGGGTTTGTTCGACGCCATCAACGCCCCGTCGTTCAGCCTCTGGACCTCTCGCGGCCACACCTTCGGCCTCCCGCACGATGTCCACCCCTGCCTCCTNGGCTACCGCGCCGACATCGTCGANGCCGCCGGCATCGACATGTCGCAGATCGAAACCTGGGACGACTTTCGCCGCGTCCTGGCTCCGCTGATACAGGACTTCGACGGCGACGGCCGCNCCGANCGCTACCTNCTCAATTTCTGGGACAACAATTTCGACCTCATCGAAATGCTCCTCCTTCAGGCCGGCGATCCGTTCTTCGATCCGTCCGGGTATCCACAATTCAATACACCCCGCCACGCCCGCACGCTCGCCTCTCTCGTCTCCTGGATCGCCGGCCCCGATCGCTTCTGCGTCGACGCCCGCGAGTTCACCGCCGGCGGCGACCGCATGCGCATCGAGGGGACCGTGATCGCCTCGATACTTCCCGACTGGCTCGCCGGCACTTGGAAAACCTACATCCCCGCGCTCCACGGCAAGGTGAAGCTCATGAAGCTCCCCGCTTGGGAACCCGGCGGCCGCCGCACGTCCGTCGCCGGCGGTTCCTGCGTCGCCATCACGAAAAGCGCCCCCGACGTCGAACGCGCCTGGGCCATGGCCAAACACCTTTACCTTTCGCCCGACGTCGCCGAAGCCCACTTCCGCGCCACCTGCATCATTTCGCCCGTCAAAAAATTCTGGGATCTCCCCGTCTATCACGAGCCCGATCCGTTTTTCTCCGGCCAACCCGTCGGCGAACTCTACATCGCCGAAGCCCCCAACGTCCCTCCGCGCAACTCCTCGCCCTTCCTCCCGCTCGTTAAAGAGCAGATGATGGCGATCCTCGTCTCGCTCAAAGCCACCGCGATCGCGCGCAACCAATTCGACGCCGACTCGCTCCTCCCCGAGGCGCAACGTCTCCTCGACGCCGCCCAATCCGACATCGCCGCGCGCATGGACCGCAACGTCCTCTATCGCGCTCCCACGCCTTCCCGATGAAGAAGCCCGCGCCACCTCACCCTCGCTGGGCCCCTTGGGCGTTTCTCGCGCCCTTCCTCCTCCTCTTCGCGACCTTCACGCTCTGGCCACTCCTTCAATCGCTCGTCCTCGCCTTCTCCCAAACCTTCGGCCCCAAACACAGCGCCTTCGTCGGTTTCGACAACTTTCTCTTCCTCCTCCGCGATCCGCTCTTCTGGACCGCCCTCCGCAACACCGCGCTCTACACCGCCGGTTCCGTCTTCATCCAACTCCCGATCGCATTGGGCCTCGCTCTTCTCCTCAACCGCCCCGGACTCCGCGGCCGCGCGATCTTCCGCCTCATCTTCTTCGCCCCGTCCCTCGTCGGCCTCGTCTTCGTCGCGATGGTCTTCGCGCTGCTTTTCCAAAGCCGCACCGGCCTCATCAACGCCGGCCTCCACCACCTTTTCCCCGCTTGGGACCCCGAGTTCGCCTGGCTCGACCGCCACGTCATGGCGTCGCTCATCGTCGCGACCGTCTGGCTCTACGCCGGCTTCAACATGATCTACTTCCTCGCCGCGCTTCAAAACGTCAGCCGCGAACTCCTCGAAGCCGCCGGNCTCGACGGCGCCGGTCCCTGGGCCCGCTTCCGTCATGTAATACTCCCGGAAATACGCCCCGTCGCCGGCTTCGTCCTTCTCATTTCGATCATCGGCAGCTTCCAGGCCTTCGAGCTCCCGTGGGTCCTGCTCAACAACAGCGCCGGCCCCGACAACCGCGGTCTCACGATCGTGATGTATCTCTATCAAACCGGCTTCCTCACCGGCGACCTCGGCTACGCCAGCGCCATCGGCTGGATCCTCGGCCTCATCCTCGCCCTCGCCGCCCTCCTCCAACTCCGCGCCACCCGCAGCGAGGGAAATTAACCACGAATGCACACGAATAGACACGAATCCCTGAATGCACTCATCCGTGTCTTCGTGCCTCCATCCGTGGCCCCTTTTTGCGCCTCTTTGAGGCCATCTCCGTTTCCTTCCTTCGCGTCTCTTCGCGCCCTTCGCGGTTTCATAGCTCCTAGAAGCCCATGCGCCGCCTGACTCTTCCTCTCATCTACGCGGCGCTGATCTTCTTCGCCGCGCTCACGCTCATCCCGCTCGTCTGGATGGCGACGTCCGCGATCAAGAACCAAACCGACTTCTTCACTTCCTTCTTCCTTCCGACCGGCGACGGCTTCCTTGGCATCGCCTGGGATCGCATCACGTTCGCCAACTTCGAACGCCTTTTCGCCGAACACCCCATCGGCCGCGCCCTCTTCAACTCTTTCTTCTTCGCCAGCGTTTCCAGCGCCGCCGCGACGCTCGCGTGCGCCATGGGCGGATACGCCCTCGCCAAATTCCACTTCCGCGCCCGCGGCTGGCTCACCGCCCTCGTCCTCGGCGCGCTCATCATCCCCGCTCCGCTCCTCATCGCGCCCAGCTACCAACTCCTCTGGCAACTCGGCCTCCTCAACTCCTACGCCGGCCTCATCCTCCCCGCGCTCGCCCCTGCCTTCGGCGTCTTCCTCTTCCGTCAGTCGATGCTCAACTCCGTCCCCGCCGAACTCCTCGAGTCCGCCCGCCTCGACGGCGCCGGCGAATTCCGGATCTTCTTCACCATCGTCATCCCGCTCGTCCGCCCGATGATCGGCGCCTTCCTTCTCATCACCTTCCTCGGCGCGTGGAATAATTTCATCAGCCCGCAAATCATTCTCCAGGACCCCGACCTCTTCCCGCTCTCCGTCACGGTCAACAGCCTCCGCGGCCTCTACGCCACCGACTACGGTCTCATTATGTCCGGCACCCTCGTTTCCATCGCCCCCGTGATGTGCCTCTTTCTCCTCCTCCAAAAAGAATTCATCTCCGGCCTCACCACCGGCGCCGTGAAAGGTTAAAATCCTCAACCACGGATCAACGCCGATAAACACGGATCAATCACGACACCACCGATCCTCAGAATCCGCGTTCATCCGTGTCCATCCGTGGTTAAAATCCATTCGCGTGAATTCGTGTCCCTTCGTGGTTATCCTCCACCACCTCACTTCGGCGGCATCACCGAATACGCATCATACCGGATCTCGCTCCACGCCAACTCCGGCAGCGGCCGCCCCGGCATCAACGGGATCTCCACCGGCGTAAACTTCACCCGCACGCGGATCTTCTCATAACCGCTCGTCAACGCCCGCGACACCAGAAACTCGTCGTCGCGAAACCGCCGGTTCGACGTCTGCACCACGTGCTGCGAGGGCGAAAGTTCATGCGACACATTCGAAAACAAACACGTGTTGCTCCCCGCCAAATACCACACGCCCGCCTCCCTGAATTCTCCCACCTTCCCGTCGCCGCCCACCGGCGCCACCGAAACCTCCGCCCGCTGATTCGGATATTGATAATCCAGCTTCCGCCGCAGCAACACGCCGACGTTCTCCGGATTGATCGTCATCGTGAACTCCGTCGTGCCCGTCATCGTTCGCGCCCACTCCGAGTGCGTCGGATAAATCTCGCGCCCCTTGATCGTGTCCGGACCCCACTCGTAGCGCGAATGCAGCGCATAGTTCTCCGACGCCTTCGGCGTCACCGCATCATGCGCGCGTTCACTCGCCGTGTCACCAGCCGCCTGATACGAATCCGTTTTCACCAACGTCGCCCCACGCCGCCCATACCAAAACGCCACCGTCTTGTAGTGCTCCCACGAATCGTTCTCCGGCCCATGCTCGAGCCGGATCACCGCGTTCTTCCCNAACGGCATCAGGTCCGCCAACAGGAANCGATACGCCGAGTGAATCTTGTCCTCGTCGCTCTTCGCCTCCTCCGCCTTTCGCGCGCCCGTCGGATGCCCCGCAAACGGCAGCGTCATGTTCAACCCNCCCCAATAATCTCCGCCACCACCCCACTCCTCCGTCCCCGTCCCATACGCCTGCGGCGTTTGACTGTCGTCGAAGAAAAACCGCGGATCGCCCTCCAGCGTCCAGAGCACGTTGTTGTGCGTNAAAATNAACGACGTCCCCACGAAGCTCCCCGACCAGTCGCCGCCGCCNTCCACTTCGCGCGTATCCAATAAAACCATATCCTCGCCGAGCACCTGATTCGGGAAATCCCGATANGTCGCNTGAAAATACCCGACGTCCTTCATCGCCCGCTTCAACGGCGCCGCCCGCACCGACCANCGCACATCCTTGATCGCCTCGCCGCTTTCATTGATGAGCTCGATCACCGCCTTCCGCTCGAACGGCATCGGAAAATAACACGCCAGATGCACCCGCTCCGCGTCGTAGCGGATGTTCACCGGAAACGCCTTCACCAGATACTCGCGGTCGTCGCGATTGTAGAGCGTCCCCGCGCCGTGAAACAGCGCCACCGGCGCGTCGATCGACGCCTGCTCCGCGTCATCCCACGTCACCCGCAGCCGCGCCCGTCCGAAATCGATCGCCCGCCCCCGCGGCACCGAAAACGTCCACGCCCGCACCTGCTGCGGCGCGTCCGCCGTCAACTCCACCACGCGCTGCGCCACTCCGCCGCTGAGCAAATCCAACGTCCCCTTCTTCTTCCACAATCCCATCGCTCGTCCTTCCTCCGACGCCACCGCCGGCACGAGATCGCTGCCCGCCTTCGCGATCAACTCCAGCACGTCCTTGCCCGGCGGCGTCTTCCCGTCCCACGCCGTCACCGGCTGCGACAACCGCGCCGCCGGATCGATCACATGATAGATGTAGTATCCAGTCCCGTAATACGTCCTCCCATACATCATCCGAAACGACTCCTGAAATCCGATCGGCACCCACATCAAATCCGCGCCCTTCGTCATCGACCACGTCCAGGTCAGCGGATTCGGCAGCGCCTCGCGCGGCTCGAACACCGAATTCTCCACCGGCTTCGTCGGCGTCGCCGTGCTCGTCTCCCGGATCACGTGCTCCGTTCCGTCGACTTCGTAGATCCACGGACTCCCGTGCCAGTGATTGTAGCGCGCGAAATACAGCACACCCGGCCCCGCCACATCGAGCGTCACGTTTTTGTCCTCCGCCAACTGATACAAATAGTGGCTCGCATCCGCGCGCTCGTTGCCGCCCTTCCGGTCATACGTGCTCCGCATATACGCCCGCACGCCAATCCGCTGCACCGCCCACTCGTCCCACCGCCGATACGCATCCAACCCCACCGGAATCTCCGGCGTCTCCGCCCCCCAAGTCGCCACCGCACTCACCACACCCATCCACCAAGTTCTAATCCGCATACCCCACCCTGCCGCGCCTCCCGCCCAATGTGAACTCCCCCCCACTCAACCGCTTGAGCCGCTGTGGAAGGGGCTTTACGCCCCGACTGCCCCCAAAAACAACTACACCGCCTCCATCCGTGTTAATCCGAGTCCATCCGTGGTTCACTCCCGCTCCAACATTCGTGTGAATTCGTGTCCATTCGTGGTTGATCCATCTCTTTCGTATTCCGCATGAGCCCCCGCTCCCTCGCCGACCACGTCAACACCTTCCAAGGCACGGACTCCCACCTCGCCTTCTCCAAGGGCAACACCCTCCCGCTCACCACGCGCCCCCACGGCATGGTCGGCTGGATCCCGCAAACCGATCCCGGCAGTTGGCCCTTCGACTACCGCTCGCCCACGCTCCAAGGCTTCCGCGCCACGCATCAACCCTCCCCTTGGATCGGCGACCACGGCAACTTCCTCCTTCTCCTCGGCTCCGGCCCGCAACCGCCGCTCACCGTCATCGACGGCGAATCCTACTACCCGAAATCCGAAACCATCGCCCGCCCGCACTACTTCCGCACGCGTCTCGTCCGTCACGACATCGTCGCCGAAATCGCCCCCACCGAACGCGGCGCCCATTTCCGCTTCACCTACGCCCCACGCGAAAACACCTGGCTCACTTTCCGCCCCGCCGCCGGCAAAATCCTCTCCGTCGACCGCGACCGCCGCATCGTCCTCGGCGTGTCCACCGCCATCGCTCCCGGCGCCGCCGTTCCCGGCGAATTCGGCTGCTTCTTCGCCGCCGAACTCAGCGCACTCTTCCTCGATTTCAACCTCCTCGACGTCAAAGGCGCTCCGCCCGCGCCCGACGATCCCGCTCAACTCGTCTGGCTCAAACTCGGCCGCCCCGCCGACGGCCACATCACCGCCAAGATCGCCACGTCCTTCATCAGCGCCGACCAAGCCCTCCTGAACCTCCGCCGCGAACTCGGCGACGCCTCCTTCGACGAAACCCGCGCCGCCGCCGAAGCCGACTGGAATCATCGCCTCGCCGCCATCGAGATCGAGGGCGCGACGGACGCCCAGCGCCAGACGTTCTATAGCTGCCTCTACCGTTCCCTGCTGTATCCAAGAATCGCGCACGAATTCGACGCCACCGGAGCCCAGCTCCACCGCAGCTTTTTCCATCCCAAGGGCGCCGTCGCGCCCGGCCCGCTCTACACCGACATCGGTTTCTGGGACGCCCATCGCTCGCTCATGCCCCTGCTCACGCTCATCGCGCCCGAGCAGCACGGCGAAATGATTCAAGGCTGGGTCAATACCTTCAAGGAAGGTGGCTGGCTCCCGAGCTGGGCCAGCCCCGGCTACATTCCCTGCATGGTCGGCTCGCACGCCGGCGTCGCCATCGCCGACGCCTACCTCAAGGGTATCCGAAATTTCGATATCGCCACCGCCTACGCCGCCGTCCGCCACGACGCCACGCAAGAGCCCCCCTCCTTCGCCTGCGGCCGCTCCGGCCTCTCCCGTTTCAACAAACTCGGCTGGGTGCCCGACGACGAATTCGACCATTCCGCCGCCCGCACCTGCGACTACGCCTTCGGCGACTTCGGCGCCGGCCAGCTCGCCCGCGCCCTCGGTCATCAGGCCGACGCCGACCGCTTCCTCCGCCGAGCCCTCAACTACCGCAATATCTTCGACGCTCGCGTCGGCTTTCTCCGCGGCCGCAACGCCGACGGTTCCTTCCCGCCCGGCTTCCGCGAGTTCGCCTGGTCGCGCGACTACATCGAAGGCGGTCCCTGGCAGCACACGTGGTCCGCGCCCCACGACGCCGCCGGCCTCGCCACTCTCATGGGCGGCGAAGACGCCTTCGTCGCCAAACTCGACCAGATGCTCGCGCTGCCGCCGCACTTCGAAATCGGCCGCTATCACGCCACGATTCACGAGATGACCGAAATGGCCGCCGTCCCCTTCGGCCAATACGCCCACTCCAACGAACCCGTCCACCACGTCCTCCCGCTCTTCACCGCCGCCGGCCGCCCCGATCGCACGCAATACTGGGTCCGCCGCGTCCTCAACGAGCTCTACTCGCCCGACGCCTTCTGCGGCGACGAAGACAACGGCGCCATGGCCTCCTGGTTTATCCTCCACTCCCTCGGCCTCTACGCTCTCACGCCCGGCCATCCCGCTTGGGTTCTCGGTTCTCCGCTCTTCACCTCCGCCACCGTCCGCCTTCCCCACGGTGGCGCCTTTCGCATCCGCGCCGAAAACCAAGCCCCCGACGCCTGCTACGTCACCGACGTAAAGCTCAACCGCACCTCCGTCAGCTCCCTCGAGCTTCCGCACGCCGCGATCACCGACGGCACCGAACTCGTCTTCTCGATGTCCCGCTCTCCCGATCTCGCGCGCCAACGCGGATCCCTCGCCCGTCCCTTCTCCCTCTCAACCAACGCTTGATCCCCATGAAACTCTCCCGCGTCGCCCTCGCCTTCCTGCTCCTCTCTTCACTCACCTTCGCCGCCGACGCCGTCGATCTCTCCCGGCGCTACGACCGCTGGCAGCCCAAAGTCGACCGCTACCTCGAGCGCGACAAAGCCAACCCACCCCCGCTCAACGGCATCGTCTTTACCGGCAGCTCCTCGATCGAGATGTGGACGTCGCTCCAGAAAGATTTCCCCGACCTTCCCGTCGTCCGCCGCGGCATCGGCAGCACGTGGCTGCTCGACCAGCTCACGATCGCACCGAAACTCGTGTATCCACTCCAGCCGCACACGGTGGTCCTCTACGCCGGCGAAAACGATCTCCAGGACAACCGCACCGTCGCCGAAGTGGTTGACGCCTTCGAACAGGTTCGCGCCCACCTCTTCGCCGCGCTCCCCGACGCCCGCCTCGTCTTCCTCGCGCTAAAACCCAGCCCCAGCCGCACCGCGATTCTCGAAAAGATGCGCGAGGCCAACGACCGCATCGGCGCCCTCTGCGCCAAAGATCCCCGCTGCACCTTCGTCGACGTCTTCACACCCATGCTCGACGCCACCGGCCAGCCCCGCCCCGAACTCTATCTCGCCGACCGCCTGCACATGACCCCCGAAGGCTACCGCCTCTGGACAAGCCTCGTCGCCCCGGTGCTCGATCGCGTCTTCTCGGACGCCGCCTCTGCATCGCCTTGAACGGCGCTGCGCCTTCGTGAACTCCCCTTTTACGCCTGTCCCGGCGCCTTCCCGCGCCGCGTTCACGTTCATTTTCGTCACCGTCACGCTCGACATGCTCGCGCTCGGGATCGTCTCCCCGGTGCTGCCGGGCCTGATCGTCGAGTTCGAAAACGGCGACGTCTCCCGCGCCGCGCACATCACCGGCGTCTTCGGTTTCATCTGGGCGCTGATGCAATTCTTCGCCGCCCCCGCGCTCGGCGTGCTCTCCGATCGCTTCGGCCGCCGCCCCGTCGTGCTCCTCTCGATGGCCGGCCTCGGCCTTGACTACATCCTGATGGCACTCGCGCCGTCGCTCGGTTGGCTCCTCCTTCGGACGTATCATTTCCGGCATTACCTCCGCCACCTATCCCGTCGCGGCCGCCTACGTCTCCGACATCACGCCGATCGAACAGCGCTCCGCCCGCTTCGGCATTCTCGGCGCCTCCTTCGGTCTTGGCTTCGTCATCGGTCCCGCCGTCGGAGGTCTGCTCGGCGACATCGACCTTCGCCTCCCCTTCTGGGGCGCCGCCGCTCTCTGTCTCGCCAACGCCTTCTACGGCGTCTTCGTTCTCCCCGAATCACTCCCACCCGATCGTCGCTCCCCGTTTTCCTGGAAACGCGCCAACCCGTTCGGCGCCCTCGCCCTCCTTCGCAAACACCCCGAACTCTCCGGTCTCTCCTGGGTCGCGTGGCTCACAGCCTTCGCTCACGCCGCGCTTCCCAACCTCATCGTGCTCTACATGAGTTTCCGCTACGGCTGGGGTGAACGCGCCATCGGTCTCGCCGTCACCGCCATCGGCGCCTCCGCCGCGATCGTCGGCCTGTGGGGCGTCGGCTACTCCGTCAAAAAATTCGGCGAGCGCATCACGTTGCTGCTCGGCCTCATCGCCCCGACCGCCGGCTTCCTCATCTACGCCTTAGCGTATCGTTCCGAGATCTTCATCGTCGGCATCGCCGTCATGGCGTTTTGGGGACTCAGCAACGCCCCGCTGCAAACCTTCATGACGCGACACGTCTCCGCGTCCGAACAAGGCCAGCTCCAAGGCGCGCTCACCGGCCTCCGCTGCATCGCCGGCATGATCGGCCCGCTCTTCTTCGGCTGGATCTTCGGCGCCAGCATCGACGGCCAATCCGGCCTCCACTTCCCCGGCGCCTCCTTCTTCATCGCCGCCCTCGTCTTCGCCGCCGCCACCTGGATCGCTTTCCGCATCACGCGAAGTTCATAACCACGGATGAACACAGATAAACACGGATTCAATCCACCTCTATCCGTGTCCATCCGTGGTTAAAAAACTAAAACCACGAATGCACACGAATTGACACAAATCCCGATCCCACCGCCGTCACACTTCCTTCATTCGTGTGAATTCGTGTCCATTCGTGGTTCAATCCGTTCCGTCCCGAACTACTTTCCCGCGATCCACCGCGCCCGAAACCCCTGCACGATCAACTTCACCGGCATTTCCGAAAACCGTTCTTTCAAAATCCGGTGCAGCGTGTGCACGCCCCACTCCTCGCTCGTGCCGTGATGAATCACCACCAGCGGAAACCCCGCGTCGTCCGCCCACTCCGTTTCCACCCACGTCTTGATCCGATCGTCGATCGTCAGCGCCATCTCCGCGCCGAGTTCCACAAATCTCCACGGCTCGCACGCATACCCCGTCCCCAACCCCAACCGCTCCACCTTCTTTTCCGGATCGCCATAAAACGCCACGCCCGGCTGCCCGATCTCCCCAAACGCCTTCGCCATCCGCCTCGCCAAGTCCTCCGCCTTCATCGCCGGCTCGACCTTCACCACCCGATAATACGGCTCGTTCACGAGCACATCCGCCTCCGCAAAACCCAGCTTCTTCGCCAACGAATCCGCCACGCCTCCCGGCATCAGATCGAGCACGTCGTGGCACCGGATCACGACCATTCCGTTGTCCTCGATCCATTTTTTCTTCGCGTCACGCGTCCCGCCCATCGCCTTCAACGCCGCCTCCGACAGCCCGCTCTTCTCCCCCTCGAACGCCTCCAAATCCAAGTGACTGAAAAACGTCGGTTCGTGCGCCACGACCACGTTGCATCCGGCCGCCAACGATTCCCGCAGCGCGTCCCACGTCGGCGTCCACATCACCGCGATCCCGCGCACGACCGTCTCCGGATCGCCCACGATCACGCGATCCACCGATGGCTCCGGCACCTCGTGCAATGACCTCAGCCACGCATTCAGCTCCTTCGCCCTTAGATTCTTTCCCACCGCCACAGCCACCGTCGTCTTCATCGTTTCTTGTTTTTTGATCATTAGATAAACCGGACTCTCTCCCACCTCGACTTCAATCGCGCCGTCCTCGCGCTGCCGCGCCACCGCCTCGCCGCTTTCCTCCGCCGCCAGCGGCATCCGCTCCGCGCGCTCGAGCACGCCCGGCACATTCGCCAACACCTGCCGCGAAACAACACCGTCCCCCGTCGGCGACCACACCGCCCACACCACGCGCGTCGGATCGCCGCCATGCTCGAATTCCTGCACGCGCAACCGCCCCGGCTCATCCCGCACCACCCGCCGGAAGCGATAGTCCCCGAGCACCCGCTGCAAATGCGCCAGCGCNTGAAACGACGGCTTCGGCTGAAAATTCCGCGTGATCCCCGCGCTCGCATGCAAACTCGNCGTGTCCCGATCGTTGAAGAAATAGATATACGCCCGCGCCACGTCCATCGACGCAAACACCAGCAGCGACCGCACCAGCCACTGCGCCTGCTGCTCGTCCGTCACGCCCACCCACTGCGGCATCTTCCCGTTCGGATCCGCCGTCTTCGTGCTGCTGTCGTAGCCAAACTCCGTCACCCATACCTCCTTCTCCGGCGCATGCGCATCGCGCCAGCGGCACAGCGCCTCGATGTCGTTCAAATACCGCAGCAGCTTCGGATTCTCCGGAAAGCTCCTCCGCCACGAGGGATCCTGCTCCACCTCCGCATAGATGTGCAGCGCGAGCACGTCATAGAGTTCCGGATACGCCGCGATGCAGTCCACGCTCTTGTCCCACGCTCCGCTCGGTCCCGCCGTGATATTGCTCGTCGCGATCCGCATCTTCGGGTCGCCCTCGCGAATCCCCTGCGCCATCGCGCGAAACATCCGCGTGTAGTCCTCGTCGCTCCACTTCGTCGGCTCGTTGCCGATTTCCACCGTGTCGACAAACCGCCGCTTTCCCGACGGCCCAAACTCCCGCGCATACCGCCGCCCATAATCCCGCGCCTGCGCCTCGATGTCCGTCCACTTCTCGCGCTCAATGGTCTCGAACTGCAGCGACACTTCCACGTTCCACCCTTTCGCCGTCCACTCGCGATAAATCGCCGCCCAATCCGTTCCATCCTTTCCCAACGGCAACGGCGCCGGCTCCCCTGGATTGTCGCCCAGATCCCGCGACACCTTGTGATACTCGCGCAACAACCGCCCCACCGGCCGATACAACTCCGGATCGAATCCCCGATGCGGCGAATGCCCCGGCGCATAGCTGTTCAATCCCACGAAATCCCGCATCAATGGCCTCTCCCGCGTCGGCGCCGCACCCAACGCCCCCGCCATCACGACCGCCCCGATCACCACCGCCGCCCAAACTCTCATTCGTCTCATCCCTCCACTCTGCGCCCCACGTAACCCGCCGCATCCGCCACCCTCCTCAACCGCTTGAGCATTCCCGCCGTCTTACCAGCGTGCGCTTCCGCTTTGCGGCCGCCAAACTCCCGCCCACCGATTTTCGCGTTCTGTGCCGTTCCCTTCTTCGCGTCCCTTCGTGTCCCTTCGCGGTTCCTCCATCACCTCGCCTTTCCTGGCCTGCGCGCTCCTGGCCACCGTGTTCGCGCTCATTGGCTGCGTCCCCCGAGAAACCGACCAAATCCGCCTCCGCGCCGCCTTCTGGAGCCCGCCCGGCATCGAAGAAGAAATCGCCCGCCGCTTCGAAGCGCTCCACCCCGGCGTCAAAGTCGACCTGCTCATCACCGGCGGTCGCTACGCCGAAAAACTCCAGTCCATGATCGTCGCCGGCAACGAGCCCGACGTCCTCATGGCTCAGGACACGTTCTTCCACGACTGGGCCGCGCGAAACGTCTTCCTCGATCTCACCGATCTCGTGCGCGAACTCGACGCCGCCGACCCGTTCATGCCCGCGCCGCTCGAAGCCTTCAAAACCGGCGACCGCCATTTCGTCGTCCCCACCGACTGCAACGCCATGGTCGCCTACGGCAACCTCGCCGCCGCCCGCTCCGCCGGACTCGAGTTCCCCTGGCCCCATTTCACGTGGCAACAACTCGAAGCCATCGCCCCCAAACTCTCCCGCCGCGACAATCCCGCCTCGCCCACCGAATTCGCCTGCGCCCTCCCGCAGGAATGGTTCTTCTTCGTCGCCTACGGCGCGCGCTGCCTCGACGACCCATGGAACCCGACGCAGGTCGTCGTCGACTCGCCCGTCACGCTCTCCGCGATCGAATACTGGCGCCGCATGCACCAACGCGGCTGGGCCGTCCCGCGCAGCACCGTCCTCGATCAGGGCGAATCGGAGATGTTTCGCGACGGCCGCATCGCCTTCCTCTTCTGGGGCCGCGGCTCCAGCAAATTCATCCGCACCAACCGCGCCCTCGACTGGGACATCGCTCCCGTGCCCACCGGCCCCGCCGGCGGCCGCACCCCGCATCTCAGCGTATCCCTCGGAATTTCGCGCCGCTCGAAACACGCCGACCTCGCCCGCGAATTCATCCGTTTCTACATCTCCGATCGCGCCGCCGAGGTTCCGATCAAAGCCGGCCAAATCGTCCCCACCCGCCGCCGCCAGGCCCACGGCGAACTCTTCCTCAACGAACACCCGCCCGCCTCCATGCTCCGCTACGTCGAACCGATGGAAGCCGGCGGACTCACCGCGATCGCGTATTGTCCCGGTCGCCTCGAACTCGAGGAGATCGTCCGCAAACGCTTCGAACAATCCCTCGCCGAACCCGACACCTCCGCCCGCGATATCATGCGCGCCCTCGACGCCGACGTCCGCGCCTGGCTCTCCCGCCAAAAAGAAAAAGGCCTGCTGTGAAGAACCACGAATGCACACGAATCTACACGAATTAAATCCCGCCAAGCCTCGGGGAGCTTCCGGTCCCTTCGTGTCCCTTTGTGTCCCTTCGTGGTTCCTCCCCGTATCCGTCTTTCAACCACAATGACCCGCAGCCGCGCCCAGCACCACCGCCGCATCGCGCTCTGGTTCCTCCTCCCGAACCTGATCGGCTTCCTGCTCTTCACCGCCTGGCCGATCCTCGCCTCCCTCGCGCTCGCCTTCACTTCCTGGGATCTCCTCACGCCGCCGCGCTGGATCGGCTTCGCCAACTTCACCCGCCTCCTCGGCTTCCATCACAACGGCTCCGGCTGGTCCGCCAACGACCCGCTCTTCTGGCAGTATCTCGGCAACACGCTCTTCATGATGCTCAACCTGCCGCTCAACCTCCTCGGTTCCCTCGCCCTCGCGATGTTGCTGAACCAAAAACTCCGCGGCACCCACGGCTATCGCCTGATCTACTTCCTCCCCAGCATCCTCGCCGGCGTCCCCATCTACTATCTCTGGCGCTGGATCTATAATCCCAACCACGGCCTCCTCAACACTCTCCTCGCGTGGTTCGGCATCGACGGCCCCGACTGGCTCGGCTCCGCCCTCTGGGCCAAACCCGCGCTCATGCTTATGGGTTCGTGGATGGCCGTCGGCGGCTCCGGCATGATCCTCTACCTCGCCGCACTCCAGGGCGTCCCGAAAGAGCTTCACGAAGCCGCACACCTCGACGGCGCCAACGCCTGGCAACGCTTCCGCACGATCACCTGGCCCGCCGTGATGCCCGTCACGTTTTTCATTTTCACGATGGGCATCATCTACGGTCTCCAGGCCGGACTCGACTCCGCCTACGTGATGACCGGTGGCGGCCCCAACGGCGCCACCACCACGCTCGGCTTCTACATCTATCAAAAAGCCTATCTCCGTTTCGAAATGGGCTACGCCTCCGCCCTCGCCTGGGTCCTCTTCACCCTCGTCCTCGGCCTCACCCTCATCCACTGGCGCCGCGGCAAACAAGGCCTCGGCCTCTAAAACCCACCACGGATGAACACAGATAAACACGCCCCCTCCTCCCCTTCATTCGTGTCCCTTCGTGTCCATTCATGGTTCCCGAAAATTCTAAAACCACGAATGCACACGAATTCACACGAATCCCAACCATCCCCTCCGCCCCCTCTATTCGTGTCCATTCGTGTCCCTTCGTGGTTAAAAAAATCCACCCCACGCCACCCCCACCGAGCACCGACCTACAGCCCCCCTCCGTGTTCATCCGTGTCCATCCGTGGTTCTAACCCATGAAGCCCCGCCTCCGATCCCTTTGGCACATCCCGCTCGCGCTCATCGGCGCGACGATGCTCCTCCCGCTCGCATTCATGTTCACCACCGCGCTCGCCGCCCCCGGTGAAGCGCTGCGCGTCGCCAACTCCGTCCTCGATTTCATTCTCCCTCGCTCCTGGCACTGGGAAAACTTCGCCGAGGTCAACCGCCTCGTCCCCTTCACCCGCTTCTACCTCAACAGCCTTCTCGTCGCCGCCGGCGTCACCCTCGGCCAGGTCTTCACCAGCGCCTGCGCCGCCTACGCGTTCGCCCGACTGGAATGGCGCGGACGCGACCTCGTCTTCACCGCCTACCTCGCGACCATGATGGTCCCCGTCGCCGTCACCATGCTGCCCAACTTCATCGCGATGAAGCTCGCGCCCGAACTCCTCGACACCGTCGCCCCGTGGATCGACTGGTCCTCGCAACGCGTCCTTGGCTCCACCTACGCCGCGCCCAACGTCGGCCGCCTCATCGGCATCGATTCCTACTTCGCCCTCATCGTNCCCGCGATGTTCTCCGCCTACGGCACGTTCATGCTCCGNCANTTCTTCCTCTCGATTCCCCGCGNCATCGACGAGGCCGCCGAAATCGACGGCGCNAGCCACTGGATGATTTTCTCGCGCATGATCCTCCCGCTCGCGCTGCCGGGTCTCGCGACGCTCACCGTCTTCACTTTCCTCGGCACCTGGGGCAGTTTTCTCTGGCCGCTGATCGTCACCAACACCACCGACCTCGCCACGCTCCCCCTCGGCCTCCTCGCTTTCCAAAACGCCTCCAACTACGGCACCGAGTGGCACCTCCTCATGGCCGCCTCGCTCCTCATTCTTCTCCCCGTCACTCGCNCTCTTCCTCATCGGCCAGCGTTTCTTTGTCTCCGGCCTCACGATCGGCGCCGTAAAAGGCTAAACCCACCCGGCGGGAGGGGCTCCACGCCCCGACCCCGCCGCGCTCCCCTCACTTCGCCTGCTCCCGCGCGCTCAACCGCTGCGCCAGCAGCCACTCGTAAATCTCCGGATTCTCATACGTCGCCGTCCANGAGTCGTGCTGGACTCCTGGATACACCGTCAGCCGCGGCGAGCCGCCGGCTTTTTNGATCGCATCGATCATCTCCAGNGTCCGNTCGACCGGCACCACCGGATCCGCGTCGCCATGAAACGCCCACACCGGCACGTCGCGCAGCACCCGCGCNAGCTGCCGCTCGCCACCGCCGCAAATCGGCAAGATCGCCGCGTAACGCTCCGGATGCCACACCGCCAGCCCCCACGTGCCAAATCCCCCCATGCTCAACCCCGTCAGATAAATCCGATCACGGTCGATCCGCAGTTCGCTCGNCGCCTGCTCGATCAGCCCTTCCAACGCCACGATGTTCCACCACTCGCCCGCCGGACACTGCGGCGAGATCACCACGAACGGAAAATCCCGCCCCTCCTGAATCAGCTTCGGCAACCCGTGCTTCTTGATCAGCTCGATGTCGTTCCCCCGCTCACCCGCCCCGTGCAAAAACACCACCAACGGCCAGCGCTTCTCGCGGTCCTCCTCATAGCTAGGCGGCAGGTAGCGGAGATACTGATACTCCTGCGTCACCGTGATCGTTGTCGTTACCGGTTCCTGTCTCATCGTCGGTTTCATGGGGGTCTGACAGCCGCACAACAACGCAACAACGGCGCTCAGCGCGACAACAACATTTCGAGTGCTCATGCGTTCAAAGGTCACGTGACGTTTCATCCTTCAATTCTTCCACGCACTCCGCCCTCAGCAACCTCTCTCCGCGTGACACCTTCGCATTTCTCACGATCGCCTCGTGTCCATCGCGCAACACGACCTCCGCTTCCCGCTCCCCTTCCACCAGCGCTCGTCGCGCGCGAAACCCGTCGATCGTCACATCCTCGAACCGCTCGATCTCCACCGCAGGCCGACAAAACTCCGGCAGTCCGTCCTCGCGCACCACCGTCACCTCTCGCAACGCCAATCGCTTCACGCCCCGCGCAAACAACACCGGAATGTCATGCGCGAACACTTTTCGCGACGCGTCCCAGAACGGCCGCAGATCGAAATTCCCGCCAAACGACTCCTGCAGCGCTCCCGGTCGCAACGTCAGCCGACACGCCTCAAAGGTCACATCCTCGATCGCTCCCCGCCCTTCGCCATAAATCACCACGCCGTGATCGCCCGTCGCGCTCACCCGAGTGAACGTCACGTTCCTCACCGCCCTCGCNCGNGGCTCGTCCGCGAACTCCGGCACCGCCGAGATGTGAATTGGCTCCCCCTTCCCCCACCACTTGCCTTTGTAGAGCCGCGTCTCGATCACGACGTTCGAGAACACCACGTTCTCGATTGTCTCGCCATACCGCGCGTTGATCAGAATTCCGCGGTTCGAGTCGCGAATGACGATGTTGTTGAACAACAGATTTCGAAAATCGTGCGCGCCCCACCCGATCCGGATCGCCGCCGACCGCGCCAACAGCACGCAGTTCTGCACCACGATGTTCTCCGCCACGCCCGTCCCGAATCCATCCGCGCACGGACTGAACGCGATCGCATCGTCCCCCGCCTCGACGTTGCAATCGCTGATCCTCACGTTGCGCGTCAGGCTCACGTCGAGCCCGCCGCTGTTCGGCATCAGCAGGCTGCTCTTGATGTCGAGCCCGGTCAGCAACACGTCCTCCGAACACGCCACGTGCAGGCACCAGTTCGGCGCGTTCACGAGCTTGATGTCGCGCACCAGCACATCCCGACACTGGCGAAACAACACCAGCATCCCCGGCCGCTCCTTGTGCCTCACCGGCCCGTCCGCCGGATCGTCGTTGATTTTTAGATACGCCTCGCCCTGCCGCGTGAACCGCGCCTCGAAGTCCCGCGACGTATCCGCTTCGCCATACAACGCGAACGCATCCGCGTTCCCGTCGATCGCGCCCCGCCCCGTGATCGCGACATTCCTCGCCCCGTCCGCCAGGATCAGCGCCGTGTTCCGCAGCTCGCTCGCATACGGCAGCACCCGGTAATCGCCCAGGTTCGGACTCCCCTTCAACACCGCGCCCGCTTCGAGCTGGAGCGTGACATTGCTCCGCAGCTCGATCGTTCCGCTCAAATAAACTCCGGCCGGCAGCACGACCGTCCCGCCGCCGTTCGCATGACACGCCGCGA
>Ga0065721_10000913_pt1 | contig 18781 bp, 18 predicted proteins | sample Mesricmetagenome_FD_59108 | JGI IMG/M metagenome (GOLD analysis project Ga0065721, IMG submission 59108) | Mesophilic microbial community from rice straw/compost enrichment Sample: eDNA_1 v2 (version 2) | ecosystem: Engineered > Solid waste > Grass > Composting > Bioreactor | place: USA: Davis... | reverse complement strand
GCTCGAAAGATCCTCCGCGCCGGGCGAGAAATAGCGCCGGAATCAAGTTCAGGGTGACGGTAAGGGCATAGGGCGTTAGGGGCCGTTGCAACGGAAACGGTAACCCCAGAGGACGCCTTGGCCGAAGAGCAAACCGATCGTTTCACCGCGCGCGAAGCGCTGTTTTACCACGAGACCATCCGGCCGGGTAAGATCGAGATCGTCGCCTCGAAGCCGATGGCGACCCAGCGCGACCTGAGCCTCGCCTACTCGCCCGGCGTCGCCGTCCCGGTCCAGGCCATCGCCGACGATCCGGCCAACGCCGCGCGCTATACCGCGCGCTCGAACCTCGTCGCGGTGATCTCCAACGGCACTGCGATCCTCGGCATGGGCAACCTCGGCGCGCTCGCTTCCAAACCGGTCATGGAAGGCAAGGCCGTGCTGTTCAAGCGCTTCGCCGACGTCGACGCGATCGACATCGAGCTCGCCAGCGAGGATCCGGAGAAGCTGATCGAGGCGATCGCGCTGATGGAGCCGAGCTTCGGCGGCATCAACCTCGAGGACATCAAGGCTCCCGAGTGCTTCGTCATCGAGCAGGCACTGCGCGAGCGGATGAAGATCCCGGTGATGCACGACGACCAGCATGGCACCGCGATCATCTCCGCCGCGGGCCTGCTCAATGCCTGCTATCTCACCGGGCGCAAGCTCGAAGACGTGAAGATGGTGGTCAACGGTGCCGGTGCCTCGGCGATCGCCTGCACCGCGCTGATCAAGGCGATGGGCGTGCGGCACGAGAACGTCATCATGTGCGACCGCTCGGGCCCGATCTATCCGGGTCGCGACAACGTCGACCAGTGGAAGAGCGCCCACGCGGTCGAGACCTCCGCCCGCTCGCTCGAGGAGGCGCTGGTCGGCGCCGACGTGTTCCTCGGCCTCTCGGCCGCTGGTGCGCTCAAGCCCGAATGGGTGGCGAGGATGGCCGAGCAGCCGATCATCTTCGCGATGGCCAACCCCGACCCCGAGATCACTCCCGACGAGGCCAAGGCCGTGCGGCCCGACGCGATCGTCGCCACCGGGCGCTCCGACTACCCGAACCAGGTCAACAACGTGCTCGGCTTCCCGTTCATCTTCCGCGGTGCGCTCGACGTAAGGGCGACGACGATCAACGAGGAGATGAAGATCGCAGCCGCGAGGGCGATCGCCGAGCTCGCGCGCCAGCCGGTTCCCGAGGAAGTCGCCGCCGCCTACGGCCGCAACCAGCAGTTCGGCCGCGACTACATCATCCCGGCACCGTTCGATCCGCGGCTGATGGAAGTCGTCTCCTCGGCCGTCGCCAGGGCGGCGATGGACTCGGGTGTCGCCCAGGCGCCGATCGAGGACTTCGAGGCCTACCGGCACCAGCTCAAGAGCCGCCTCAACCCGACCACCTCGGTGCTGACCAGCGTCTACGCCGAGGTCAGGAACAACCCGAAGCGGGTGATCTTCGCCGAGGGCGAGGAAGAAGTCGTCCTGCGCGCGGCCATACAGTACCGCGACTTCGGCTACGGCACGCCGGTTCTCGTCGGACGCACCCAGGCAGTGCTCGACAAGCTCGCCGGGCTGGGGATCGACGACCCCACGACCTTCGAGATCGAGAACTCGGCCGACTCCGAGCGCGTGCCGCAGATGGTCGAATACCTCTACAAGCGCCTCCAGCGGCGCGGCTACACCGAGCGCGACGTGCGGCGCATGGTCAACCAGGACCGCAACGTGTTCGCCTCGCTGCTGCTCGCGCTCGGCCACGGCGACGCGATGATCTCGGGCATCACCCGGCCGTTCGCGCAGACCATGCGCGAGGTCAGCCGCGTGCTCGACCACAAGCCCGGGCAGGTGCCGTTCGGCATCCACCTGACGATCGGCAAGAACTATACGGTGTTCCTCGCCGACACGACGATCAACGAGCGCCCGAGCGCCGAGGAACTGGCGCACATCGCCAAGGAAACCGCCGCCGTCGCGCGCCGCCTGGGCCACGAGCCGCGCGTGGCGTTCCTCAGCTACTCGACCTTCGGCAATCCCCCGGGCAACGTGGCTCGAGAACATCCGCGACGCGGTCNACCTGCTCGACGCCGAGCAACCCGGCTTCGAGTACGAGGGCGAGATGGCCCCCGACGCCGCGCTCAACCCGCGGGTCATGGCGCTCTACCCGTTCAGCCGCCTGTCGGCGCCGGCCAACGTGCTGATCATGCCCGGGCTGCAGTCAGCCAATCTCTCGGCCAAGCTGCTGCGCGAGCTGGTCGGCAACGCCACGATCGGGCCGATGCTGATCGGCATGGAGAAGCCCGTCCAGATCGCCCCGATGACCGCCAGCGCACCCGACGTGCTGACGCTGGCCGTGCTCGCGGCAGCGGGAGTCGTCGGCTGAGGGAGCGCCGGCCCGCGGTTTGACACCGCTCGGTCGGGTTGGCAGGTTGGGGCCTCCCAGCCCTATCCTTCAACCACCGGAAAGGTGATGTCCGCGCCAGGAGGCAGCGGACATCGTACACGTTTTGATGACCTTGCGCGCTCCCCGCGACCTGCCAGCGAATCTCGAACTGCTCCCCGACACCGCCCCCTGGATCGAAGCATCGGTCGGCCTCGGCCTGCTGGCCCTCGCGGCTCTCGCGGCCAACTTCATCGTCAAGCACATCATCCTGCGCCTCGTCGGCCGGATCGTGCCGGGCGAATGGCCGACTCCCTCGGCCATGGCCGGCCGGCTGGCCAACATCGTGCCCGCGCTGATCGTGTCCCACGGCATCGTCCTGGTCCCGCACCTGCCGGCATGGGTCGCGACCGTGACGCGCAACGTCGTCGCCGCGTTCGTCATCCTGTCGATCGCGCTCGCCATCAGCAGCGCGCTGACGCTGGTCAACGAAGTCTATTCGCGCCGGCCCGACGCCGCCAGCCGCCCGATCAAGGGCTACGTCCAGGTGGTCAAGATCGCGCTGTTCTTCTTTGCCGCGATCCTGATGATCGCCGTGCTGATGGAGCAGTCGCCCTTGCTGCTCCTGTCGGGCCTCGGTGCCATGGCNGCGGTGCTGATGCTGGTGTTCAAGGACACGATCCTNTCGCTCGTNGCCTCGGTGCAGCTGACCTCCAACGACATGCTGCGCGTCGGCGACTGGATCGAGATGCCCGAGCTCAATGCCGACGGCGACGTGATCGACATAGCCCTGCACACGGTGAAGGTGCAGAACTGGGACAAGACGGTCACCACGATCCCGACGCACCGGCTGATCTCGGAAAGCTTCAAGAACTGGCGCGCGATGTTCGAGTCCGGGGGGCGGCGCATCAAGCGCTCGCTGACCATCGACCAGACCAGCATCCGGTTTCTCGAACCGGACGAGATCGCCCGCCTCAAGCGCTTCTCGCTGCTCTCCGGCTATCTCGAACGGAAGGAAGCCGAGATCGCCGAATGGAACGCGGCGCGCCCCGAACGCATGAACGACGTCGTCAACGCGCGGCGGATCACCAATATCGGCACCTTTCGCGCCTACGTGACCGCCTATCTGAAGTCCCGTCCGGACATCAACCAGGACATGTTCCTGCTGGTCCGCCAGCTGGCGCCGTCGGAGACGGGCCTGCCGCTGGAGATCTACGGCTTCACGGCGAGCACGGCCTGGGCCGTCTACGAGGACGTGCAGGGCGACATCTTCGACCACCTGATCGCAATCCTGCCGGAATTCGGCTTGCGGCTGTTCCAGCAGCCCGCGGGGTCCGATCTCGCGCGCCTTGCCGAGCGCAGTCTGGTGCCCGCCTAGCCCCAGGCGCTCCACACGCCATACGCGCTGGTCAGCGTCAGCACCACGCCGACGAGGATCAGCATGTGCTTGGCCGGGAAGTGCTTGGCCGCCCACGCGCCCAGCGGTGCCGCCAGCAGACCGCCGATCAGCAGTCCGAGCGTCGCGCCGGCGAGGTCGGCGACGCCGAGGTGGTAGATGAACGAGGCGGAGATCGTCACCGTGAGAAAGAACTCGACCGCGCTGACGGTGCCGACGACCTTGCGCGGGTCGGCCCCCTGGATCAGCAGGTTCGAGGTCACCACGGGGCCCCAGCCACCGCCGCCGGCGGCGTCGAGGAACCCGCCGACGAGCCCGAGCGGGGCGACCAGCTTCGCTTCCTTGAGCTTGGGCGGGTACATGATCCCGCGCACCAGCAGGTAGATGCCGATCGTGGTCAGGTACAGCAGCACGAACGGCTTCACTACCGCGGCGTCGAGGTTCGACAGCAGATAGGCTCCGATGAATCCGCCTATCACGCCCGGTATCACCAGCCGCAGGAACAGCCTCCCGTCGATGTTGCGATGGAGCAGGTGGCTGATGCCCGAGACGCCGGTGGTGAAGCACTCGACCACGTGCACCCGCTGCGAAGCAAGCGCGGGCGGCACGCCGAGCACTCCGACCAGCATCGTGCTCGAGATCACCCCGAAGGCCATGCCGAGCGCGCCGTCCACGAGCTGCGCGGCAAACCCGACGGCAATGAACGGAAGCAGGGCGGCCAGGTCGAAATCGCCGAAATGCAGCAAACAACGTCCCCCTGCAGCGAACGGCCCCGCTAGCGGACTGTGCCCGGTATAAAAAGACAGAGAATCAATTCTGCCCTGAAGCGACGCTTGTCGCCGGCACGGGGAACCGCGTGCCGCCGGGCACGAAGGGGCTCACGCGCGGCCGCAATTGCACCGCCCGATTCTCGCGGCTGGCTGCCCCTCGCCGGGCGTCAGCTCCGGCGGCGATAGCGGAAGTACCAGACTTCGTGCCCGAGCCGCCGGGCCTTCGCCTCGTAGCGGGTTTCGATCCAGCCGGCGGGGCGCGTCTGCCAGCTGTCCGGCCCGTCGACCAGCCACTCGAACGCGTCGGCGTGCCGTCGCATGATCATCAGCGCGTGGCGCAGGTAGACCGGGTGGTCGGTGCCGAAGCGGAACTCGCCGCCGGGCCTGAGCTTGGCGGCGAACATCTCCACCGGGCCGTCGTTCATCATCCGCCGCTTGGCGTGGCGCGCCTTGGGCCAGGGATCGGGGTGCAGCAGGTAAAGGAACGACAGCGTCCCGTCGGGCACCCGCGACAGCACCTCGAGCGCGTCACCGTGATGCAGGCGGACATTGGCGAGCGGCTCGTGCGTGCCGTGATCGCCCGAGATGTGCACGAGCGCCTGGGCGACGCCGTTGATGAACGGCTCGCAGCCGACGAACCCGTGGTCGGGAAGCATGTCGGCCCGCGCGGCGAGGTGCTCGCCGCCGCCGAAGCCGATCTCGAAGTGCAGCGGCCGGTCGTCGCCGAACAGGCGCTCGGACGTGACCGGTCCCTCCGCGGGGACCGCGACCTGCGGCAGCAGCGTGTCGATCAGCGCCTGCTGGCCGGCGCGCAGGGCCTTGCCCTTCGAGCGGCCGTAGAGCCGGTTGAGCGTGGTCGGATCGCCGGGTTTGTGCGCGGTCATGCGCCCGGCGCTTGGCGCCCGATCCCCTCCGTGTCCAGTGTCAGCTGCGGGTGTCGACCGCGATCCAGTTCACTTCCCAGTTGATCCCGCCGTCGGCCGAGAACGCCTGCTCGAAGCGCGCTTCGTTGGGCGAGACGGGTGTGATCAGGAACCGGACGAGTATCGCCCGACCGTCGAGCATGTCGGAGCCGTAGAACGCGCCGTGCCCCTGCTCGTCGAAGCCTCCGTGGACCGGTGCCGTGAGCCTGCCGTCGGCGAGGTTCGTGTAGTGGATCGCCCACTGGCGCGCCTGCGGGTTGTACAGCCTGAGCGAGCCGCCCTCGATGCGCCCGGCCTGCCCGGCCACCGCCAGCTCGACGAAGTTCGCCCGGCCGTCGAGCAGCGGCCTGACCACGCTCGTGCCGACGTATTCCGCCCACTCCGGCGCCTCGCCCGAAAGCGGATTGCGCAGGACCCGCACCCTTGTCGTCCAGGTGCCGAACTCCCAGTCGAAATCGCGCTGTCCATCGCGCTCGGCGACGGCAGCGGCGGGCTCGCCCGGTTGGGCCAGGGCCGGTTGGAAACCAAGCGCCAGCGCCAGGCCAAGCGCCGGCAGCAGGCGACGGAAGCGCACGATCATGGCGCGCAAGGCTAACAAAACGCCGCTCCGGAGCAAGGCCCCGGAGCGGCGCGATTCGCCAGGAGTGTGGGATACTTCAGGCCGCTTCGGCCTCTTCGCCGGGATCGCGCAGCACGTAGCCGCGGCCCCAGACGGTCTCGATGTAGTTCTCGCCGCCGCACGCGCTCGAAAGCTTCTTGCGCAGCTTGCAGATGAACACGTCGATGATCTTGAGTTCCGGCTCGTCCATCCCGCCGTAGAGATGGTTGAGGAACATTTCCTTGGTCAGCGTGGTGCCCTTGCGCAGCGAGAGCAGCTCGAGCATCGCGTATTCCTTGCCGGTCAGGTGGACCCGCGCGCCATCGACCTCGACGGTCTTGGCATCGAGGTTGACGGCCAGCTTGCCGGTGCGGATGACCGATTGCGAATGCCCCTTCGAGCGGCGCACCACGGCGTGGATGCGCGCGACGAGCTCATCGCGGTGGAACGGCTTGGTCACGTAGTCGTCGGCGCCGAAACCGAACGAGCGGATCTTCGAATCCATCTCGGAAATGCCCGAGAGGATCAGGACCGGGGTCTGCACCTTGGCCACCCGGAGCTTCTTGAGCACGTCGTAGCCGTGCATGTCGGGCAGGTTCAGGTCGAGCAGGATGATGTCGTAGTCGTACAGCTTGCCGAGGTCCAGGCCTTCCTCGCCGAGGTCGGTCGAGTACACGTTGAAGCCCTCGGTAGTGAGCATCAGCTCGATCGCCTTGGCGGTCGTCGGCTCGTCTTCGATCAGCAACACGCGCATGCGGTAGCCCCCTTCACGCTCCTGGTAACGGCCCGCTAACGGGTGTTTCCCGGGATTAACCAACCCGTCTCTCAACGAAAAAGGTTAATTTTTCCTTTAAGGATTGTGCGCTCGCCCCGAGTCTTTTTGGCAACAGGGCGAGACAGCGCCCCGCCCTGAACGCCTTCGCTGCCGGGTGNGGACCGGTCCCCGCTGATCGGGACAGGCCCCGTCGACGCCCGGCGAACGAACGCGTGCCAACCGGCAAAGCCGGGGCGCAATCGGTGCCGGGCCGGCGCGTGCCCCCGACCCGCCGCGCCGGTCACGCGACCTGGGCCAGCTTCTTCTGGCGCCGCCGCTGGATCGACGAACCGATGCCGATCGCCTCGCGATATTTCGCAACCGTCCGGCGCGCGAGGTCGAAACCCTTCTGCCGCAGGAGCTCGACGAGCTGGTCGTCCGAGAGGATGTCGTTCGGATCCTCGGCATCGCACAGCGCGCGGATCTGCGCCTTGACCGCTTCGGCCGAGACCGCGCCCTCCCCGTCCGCAGAGGCCACGCCGCTGGTGAAGAAGTATTTCAACTCGAACGTACCGCGCTTGCAGTGCAGGTACTTGTTCGAGGTCACCCGGCTGACCGTGCTCTCGTGCAGCGAGACCGCCTCGGCCACCGCGCGCAGCGTCAGCGGCTTCAGCTGCGAGACCCCGTGCCGGAAGAAGCCCTCCTGCTGCTTGACAATCTCGGCAGCGACCTTGAGGATCGTCTTCTGCCGCTGGTCGAGCGCCTTGATCAGGGCCTTGGCGTCGGCCAGCTTCTCGCTGAGCCACGACTTCGCGGCCCGGTCGATGCAGCCATTCCTGAGTTCGACGTAGTAGGACCTGTTGACCACCAGCCGCGGCAGCGTCGCCTCGTTGAGCGCAATGTCCCAGCCGCCGTCGCCGGCAGTCACGAGGATGTCGGGCACTACCGGCGCGCGTTCGCCCGAGCCGAACCGCAGCCCCGGCTTGGGATCGTACCCGCGCAGTTCGGCGAGCATCTCGGAGAAGTCCTCGTCGTCGACGCCGCACATCCGCTTGAGACGGGCGAACTCGCCACGGGCCAGCAGCTCGAGGTTGTCGATCAGCCGTGCCATGCACGGATCGTAGCGGTCGGCCTCCTTCGCCTGGAGCGCGAGGCACTCGGCGAGCGATCGCGCCCCGACCCCCGTCGGGTCGAGCGACTGAACCACCGACAGCGCTTCCTCGACGCAGGCGAGCGGGACATCGAGGTCGTCTGCCACCTCGCGCAGCGGCGTCGCGAGATAGCCGGCCTCGTCGAGCAGCCCGATCAGGTGCCGCGCCACGAACAGCACGCGCGCATCGTCGGTCACGCTTCCGACCTGCGCCTCGAGATGCTCTGCAAGCGTCGGTTCGTCGTCGCCGCGTTCCTCGATCGCCGGCCCCTCCTCGCCCCCCACCGGTGCCGTGGCCGACCAGTCTCCGGTGTCGCGATCGCGGTCGAGCGCGGCCGGATCGATGTCGAGCGGAGCGTCGGCCTCTCCCTGCCCCAGCGCGATGAGCGCGTCGGCAGGCGCTTCCTCGCGCGGAGGCTCGGGCGCGGCGGCCGGGTCGACCGAGATTTCGCCGGCCTCGAGCAGCGGATTGTTTTCAAGCGCCTCCCCGAGAAAGGCTTCGATCTCGAGGTTCGACAGCGCCAGCAGCTTGATGGCCTGCTGCAGCTGTGGCGTCATCGCCAGCGTTTGCGACTGGCGCAGATCGAGGCGCGGACCCAGCGCCATCGGTCAGCCTTCCCCCACCGCCAGCATCACAAGGTGAAGCTCTCGCCCAGGTACAGGCGCCGCACGTTCGGGTCGGCCACGAGATCCTCGGGGCTCCCGGCGAACAGCACCTGGCCGCCGTAGATGATGCAGGCACGATCGACGATGTCGAGCGTCTCGCGCACGTTGTGGTCGGTGATGAGCACGCCGATGCCGCGCCGCTTCAGGTCCTTCACCAGCTCGCGAATGTCGCCGATCGACAGCGGATCGATCCCCGCGAACGGCTCGTCGAGAAGCATGATCGAGGGCTTGGCGGCCAGCGCGCGGGCAATCTCGCAGCGCCGCCGCTCGCCGCCCGACAGCGCCATCGCCGGGCTGTCGCGCAGCCGCGTCAGGTGGAACTCCTCGAGCAGCCGGTCGAGCTCCTGGGCGCGAACGGCCTTGTCGGGCTCGACCAGTTCGAGCACGCACGCGATGTTCTGCGCCACGGTCATGCCGCGGAAGATCGAAGTCTCCTGTGGCAGGTAGCCGAGGCCGAGGATCGCCCGGCGGTACATCGGCAGCTTGGTGACGTCGACGCCGTCCATCAGGATGCGTCCGCTGTCGGGCCGAACCAGCCCCATGATCGAATAGAAGCAGGTCGTCTTGCCGGCACCGTTGGGCCCGAGCAGGCCGAGCACCTCGCCCTTGCCCACCGTCAGCGAGATGTCGTGCAGCACCGCGCGCTTGTCGTAGCTCTTGGCGATCGACACGACTTCGAGCCCGCCCTGCGGGATCGGCGGGGCGGCGTTGGCGGGCGCATCGGCCATCCTGCCGGCCAGCGCCTGCGCGTCGAACGTGTCTTCGAGAGCAGTCATTAGTCGCGACTTAGCATGGCTTGCAGCGGTTTGAAGCCCGCTGGCAGGATTCATGCATGGCAAAGGCGACGAACGGACCGGGTGTCCCCGATCGGGCGGGTTCTCCCGGCGGGCTTGAACCCGCGGGCATGGGGTGAGATAGTCCGACTCGGGAGAGCAAAGGAGAAAGGCGCATGGACAAGGCGCTGCGGGAGCGTTCGGCGACACCGAGGCGCGCCGCGAGCAAGCTCGACTGGCGTCGCAAGATGAGCGACCACGTCGCCTACGGCCTGCTGGTCTACACCGGCCTGCAGATCTGGGTCACGATGGGCACGCTGAACTCCGCATCGGGCACGATCCTGCCCTATTTCGCCCTGATCGTCCTGGTGGTGGCCATCATTCCCGGATGCCGGCTGTTCGAAAAGCGCTGGGAGACGCTCAGCGACAGCGAGGCCTCCAATCCCGAGCTTGCCGACCGCTTCAAGCGCGACCGGTTCCTCGTCTGGGCTTTCGCGCTCGGCCTGCCCTTCGCGCTGACCGGGCTGTTCCTGGGCGTCGAGGCGTTGGGCCTGTTCTGACCCGGGATCGGGGACAGCCAGTCTAGGCGTCCCTGGCCGCCCGGGCACGCTCGATCGCCTCCAGCGTGATTCGCCGGGCATCGGCCGCGTCACCCCACTCGCCGACGCGAACCCATTTCTCCGATTCCAGGTCCTTGTAGTGCTTGAAGAAGTGCTCGATCTGCTGGAGCACGATCGAAGGCAGGTCCTGCCGCTCGCCGACGTCCGAATAGTACGGGAAGGTCGAGTCGACCGGGACGCAGACGAGCTTCTCGTCGCCGCCGTGCTCGTCCTCGAGCTTGAGCACGCCGATCGGCCGCGCACGCACCACGCAGCCCGGGATGAACGGCGAGCGCGCGATCACCAGCGCGTCGAGCGGGTCGCCGTCGGGCGACAGCGTGTGCGGAACGAAGCCGTAGTTCGCCGGATAGCGCATCGGCGTGTGCAGGATGCGGTCGACGAACAGCGCGCCGCTCTGCTTGTCGAACTCGTACTTCACCGGCTCGCCGCCGGTCGGGACCTCGATGATGACGTTGAGGCTTTCCGGCGGATTGTCGCCGACCGGGATGTGTTCGATTCGCATGGATGCTCACTTCCGTAAGGTGGAACGGCACCCCTCCCATGTTTTTGCGCGGCCCCTAGGCGATGCGCGCCGGGTTGGCGAGAGGCGAATTGCCGCCATGCGCGAAGTCGGGCATCGTAGACGGGACAAGGCGGCAAGAGCGCCGGCAGGCGCCGACCACCGCGGGAGAAGGAGCGCAAGATGCACGTAGGCCTGGCCACCGGCTTCGCCCACCAGGGGGGCCGCAGCGGACCCGACGCGGAGTTCATCCGCGAGGAAATCGAACACCTGCTGCTGGCGGAGGAACTCGGATTCGATTCGGTGTGGATCACCGAACACCATTTCTCCGACTACTCGATGTCGAACGACCCGCTGCAGTTGCTGACCTACATTGCGGCGAAGACCCGGCACGTGAAGCTCGGCACCCAGTGCATCATCGTGCCCTGGCACAACCCGGCGCGGCTGGTCGAGAAGATCGTCAACCTCGACATCCTCTCCAACGGGCGGGTGATCCTCGGTTTCGGCGGAGGCCTCGCGCAGCACGAATTCGCCGGGCTCGGGATCGACATGAACAAGAGCCGCGACCTCTACAACGACGGCCTCGAGCTGGTCTGCACCGCGCTCGAGACAGGCGTGATCGAGGGCGAAGGCGCCTACGGCCGCCTCGCGCGAAGCGAACTGCGCCCGCGGCCGATCAAGAGCTTCGAGGGGCGCAAGTTCTGCGGCTCGCTGTCGGGCAATTCGATGTACACCGCCGCGCGGATGGGCTGCGGCAACATGGTGCTGATGCTGCCCCAGCGCGGCAAGGACGTCCCGCCCGACAAGTACACCGAGGTGTGGAAGGAAGTGAACGGGCCGGACTCGAGCCCTCCTCCGCCGATGCTGAGCGGCAACTACTACGTCGACGAGAGCGCCGAGTACGCCGAACTGCAGGGGCGCAAGTACCTCGCCAACACGATGCGCGCGGCGATCCGGAACTATCACCTGGACACGCCGGGCGTATTCCCCACGATCAAGGGCTATGAACACTACGAGAAGATGGTCCTCGCGCCCGAGGCGATCGAGCCTTACGTCGAGGACTTCTCGAAGGGGGCGGTGACCGGCACGCCGCAGATGATCCTCGAGCGGATGTGGGAGCTCAAGGAAATATACAAGCCGCAGGGCTTCTTCCCGCACGTCCACTTCGGCGGCATGCCCAGGGAAGAAGCGCGCAAGAACATCCACCTGTTCGCCGAGAAGGTGCTGCCCGAGCTCAAGAGCTGGGAAGCCGAGGCCTCGATCGACGACCGCTTCCTCGAAGCGGCGGAATAGGGACGAAAGGGGCGCGCTACCGCGTCCGGGGCTCGAGCAGCCGGTCGAGCCCCGTCTCGCGCTCGCCGACGCGCTCGATCCACGGATAGCGCAGTCCGCCGTGGTAGCCGATCGGCACCTCGAGGTAGCGGTCGCCGCGCTTGACCAGCAGCTCGATCGCCCCGCTGCCGTCCTTCATCGCGGTGATCGCGCGCTTGAGCCGGTCGGCGCTGTAGGCCTCGCCGTCGACCGCGACGATCTGCGTCCCGCGGACCACGCCGGCGTCGAACGCAGGGCTGCCCCACAGCGACATCGTGACCTCGCCCTTGGAGTCGACGTTGATGCCGAGCGAGTTCTGCAGGTTCAGGTAGCCGCCGCCGGCCATGCGGCCCTTTTCGTAGGGATTGGGTTCCTCCTTCCACACGAGGCGGTACCCACCCAGCTCGACTCCCGCGAGCGGCGGCGGCTGCGCGGGCTCGCGCAGGCGCGTGGTGAGGAACGCCGCCCAGTCGTACGGATAGACCGCATCGAGCTCGGCGACGACGTCGTCGAAGCTGTAGGTCCGCTGGCCGAGGTCGCCTTCGCCCGCGCCGAAGAAGCGCCGCGCGAAGTCGTCGAGCCCGCGGCGGCCGTTGGTGCCCTGGCGGATGATCTGGTCGGCCTCGAGCCAGACCATCAGGCCTTCGCTGTAATAGTCCTCGCTGCGGCTCATCGAGGCGTGCGGCAGCGGGCGCCGCGCGTTGGTGATCGGGTCGGCCGTGGTGTCCTCGACCGAGCGCCAGCCGCGCCCGGCCTGCATCGAGTAGAACCCGGCGTTGTTGGCGATCGCGCCGAGCACGACGTCCTTCGGCTGCACGCCCGAGCGCGCGGCNAGGATCCAGCCCCAGAACTGCGTCTGCCCTTCGTAGAGCCACAGCCAGCTGGCCGCGCATCGGTTCGCGGTAATCGGGCGTCCACAGGCCCTCGGGACGGCGGTACTTGCCGTTCCAGCTGTGCACGAACTCGTGCGGGATCACGTTGCGGCTCCAGGCGAGCTCGTCCCAGTTTGAGGAAGGCCTCGGGCTCGTAGTCGTTCTCGCTCGAGCGCTGGTGCTCGAGGCCGATCCCGCCGAGCCGGTCGGTCAGCGCAAGCAGGAAGGTGTAGCGGTCGAAATGGCCTGGGCCGAATACCGCAAACGATTCCTCGACCAGCTTGCGGAACGGGACGAGGTGCTCGGGCTTCGCCGCGAGCAGCCGCGCCTCGTCGGCGACGACGCCGATGCGCACCGCGTGGCCGAGATCCCACTCGTCGGCGTAGGCCCCGGCGAAGATCGGCGAATCGACCAGCGTCTCGTAGTCGACGGTGTCCCAGGTCACCCGGTTGCCCTGCTGCCGCTGCCCGTCGAGCGCGGTGAACACGGTCCAGCCCTGCGGGAAGGTTACCGTCGGCGTCACCCGGATCTGGCGCACGTAGTGCCCCGCCGGATAGAGGCTCATCGCCTCCCACTGCAGGTTGAGCATCTCGCGGGTCATCGTGATCCGCCCCTCGCTGGTCTGCAGCGGCGAGGTGTGGACGAAGCTCGCCGTAATCTCGCGCGCGCCTTCGGGCAGCGGCACGCGGAAGGCGTAGACCTCCACCGGATCGCGGGTCCACGTGGCCGGGCGGCCGTCGACCTCGAAGTGCAGGTCGGCGAGCAGGTTCATCGGGCCGCGCGGGCCGTGCTTTCCCGGGAGCCACTCGGGCAGCTGCAGCACCATCTCCCGCATGCCCGGCGGCACCGGGATCGTCTCGCGCACGCGGTAGATCGCGCGCTCGAGGTCGGTCGCGTCGATCTCGAGCGTGATCGTCCCCGGGAACGGCACGTCCTGCGCCGCGGGGATCGCCGGGGGCAGCGGAGCGGCGAGCGGCGCGGAGCGGACTCCGTTCTGGGCGGAGGCGGCAGGCGCGAGCAGCAGCGCGGCGGAGAGGGCGGCGGCCAGGCGGACTTTGGTCATCCGCCCGTTCTGGCGGCATGCGGTATCGTGCGCAACCGCCCGCTCGTCGAACGGCTCGCCCGCGAACACTTCCCGCCCCTCCACCGTCATCCTGAACTTGTTTCAGGATGACGAAGAACGAGGGGCGGTTTCAAACCACCCGGCTTTGGGATAAGCGCCGCGCCACGATGAGCAGGCCAGAATGAGCAAGATCGAGACCCCACGCCCCATCCGCGGCACGCAGGACATCTTCGGCGCCGAGGCCGAGGCGTTCGCCCACGTGGTCGAGACCTTCGAGCGGGTCCGCAAGCTCTACCGCTTCCGCCGGGTCGAGATGCCGGTGTTCGAGAAGACCGAGGTGTTCTCCCGCTCGCTCGGCGAGACCACCGACGTGGTCTCGAAGGAAATGTACACCTTCGAGGACCGCGGCGGCGAATCGCTCACCTTGCGCCCCGAGTTCACCGCCGGCATCGCCCGCGCCTACCTGACCGACGGCTGGCAGCAGTACGCCCCGCTCAAGGTCGCCACCCACGGCCCGCTGTTCCGCTACGAGCGCCCGCAGAAGGGCCGCTATCGCCAGTTCCACCAGCTCGACGCCGAGATCATCGGCGCCGCGGAGCCGCAGGCCGACGTCGAGCTGCTGGCGATGGCCGATCAGCTCTTGAAGGAGCTCGGTATCGCCGACGGGGTGACGCTGCAGCTCAACACCCTGGGCGACGCGCCGAGCCGCGAGGCCTGGCGCATGGCGCTGGTCGAGCATTTCCGCGAGGCCGAGGACGCGCTCAGCGAGGACTCGCGCGAGCGGCTGCACAAGAACCCGCTGCGCATCCTCGACAGCAAGGACCCGCGCGACCAGGCCCTGGTCCACGACGCGCCGCGGATCGACGATTTCCTCTCGGGCGAGGCCGAGCGCTATTTCCTCGCGATATGCGACGGGCTCGATGCCACCGGGGTGAAGTGGCACCGCGCGCCGACGCTGGTGCGCGGGCTCGACTACTATCGCCACACCGCCTTCGAGTTCGTCACCGACCGCCTCGGCGCGCAGGGGACGGTGCTCGGCGGCGGGCGTTACGACGGGCTGATCGAGACGCTCGGCGGCCACCACACCCCGGCAGTCGGCTGGGCCGCGGGAATCGAGCGTCTGGCCATGCTGGTCAGGGACGCCGGCAAAGCGGCCGTAGACGCCCTCGATGTCGTGCTCGCGGTCGAGGACGACCGGGCGCTGACTGTAGCGCAACAGGTGCTGGCGCAGCTCCGCCGTGCCGGATTCTCGACCGAGATCGTCGCCAGCGGCTCGCCGCGCAAGCGCTTCGACAAGGCGGTCAAGATGGACGCACGGGTGATCCTCGGGTTCGATCACGACGACAGCCAGGTCGTCCGCGCGTTGCGCGGACCGGAGGAGTGGACCGCGAAGATCGACGAGATTGTCACCCCGCTGGTGCTGGCGCAGGCCTCATGATCCGCGCCCTCCTTCGTCGTCACCCTGAACCTGTTTCAGGGCCCATCTCTCATTTGGCGCAGGGAAATCATGATTGCGACTGGGTCCCCGCTTTCGCGGGGATGACGAAGTTTGGCTGGATGCGGCAGGCGCTATGACCATCCCCGAAGAGCGTCTCGCGCAGATCGCGAACCGCTTCGCCGAGCTCGAGGCGCGGCTGGCCTCAGGGCAGCTCGAGGGCGAAGCGTTCGTTGCGGCGAGCCGCGACTATGCCGAGCTCGAGCCGGTCGCCAAGGCCGCGCAGGAAGTGCGCGAGATGCGCGCCGAGATCGCCCAGCTTGCCGCGCTGGCCGAAGACCCCGAGATGAAGGCGCTCGCCGACGAGGAACTGGCCGAGCTGCGCGAGAAGCTGCCCGAGGCCGAGCGCCGCCTCGCGGTGGCGATGCTGCCGCGCGACGCGGCCGACGCGCGGCCGGCGATGCTCGAGATCCGTGCCGGCACCGGCGGCGAGGAGGCGGCGGCTGTTCCGCGGCCGACCTCTACCGGATGTACGAGCGCTACGCGGCCGACCAGGGGTGGAAGGTCGAGCCGATCTCGATGAGCGCGTCGGACATCGGCGGGTTCAAGGAGATCGTCGCCAACGTCTCGGGCACCGGCGTGTTCGCCAAGCTCAAGTTCGAGAGCGGGGTGCACCGCGTGCAGCGGGTGCCGGTGACCGAGAGCGGCGGGCGTATCCATACCTCGGCGGCAACCGTGGCGGTTCTGCCCGAGCCGACCGAGGTCGACATGACGATCGACGAGAACGATCTGAGGATCGACATCTACCGCTCGTCGGGCGCCGGGGGGCAGCACGTCAACACCACCGACTCCGCGGTGCGCATCACTCACATCCCGACCGGGATCGTCGTGGCGATGCAGGACGAGCGCAGCCAGCACAAGAATCGCGCCAAGGCGATGCAGGTGCTGCGCGCGCGGCTGTTCGAGAAGCGCCGCGAGGAAGCCCACGGCGCCGAGGCCGAAGCGCGCAAGGCGATGGTCGGCTCCGGCGACCGCTCGGAGCGCATCCGCACCTACAACTTCCCGCAGGGCCGGGTGACCGACCACCGCATCGGCCTGACGCTGCACAAGCTCGACGAAGTGCTCGCCGGCCCGGGCCTCGGCGAGCTGATCGACGCGCTGATCGCCGAGGACGAAGCCAAGCGCCTGGCCGCGCTGGGGGAGTAAGGCGTGCTTCGATCCGCTCATCGCGAGCGTGCTTCGACAGGCTCGGCCCGAGCGGAGGGTGGGTCGACACCCGCACATCCGGAGTCCGCGAAAGCGGCCCACCCTGAGCTTGTCGAAGGATGACAGTCGCCGAAACTCTCCGCGACGCCGCCGCCCGCCTCGCGGCGACCTCCGACACCGCCCGGCTCGACGCCGAGCTGCTGATGGCCCACGCCCTCGGCGTCACGCGATCGGACCTGCTGCTGCGGCACATGCAGAGCGCGGTGCCCGAAAGCTTCGCCGGCCTGGTCGAACGCCGCGAAGCCCACGAGCCGGTCGCCTACATCCTCGGGCGCAAGGAATTCTACGGCCGCGAGTTCGTCGTCGCGCCGGGCGTGCTGATCCCGCGGATGGACAGCGAGACGACGGTGGCCGCGGCGCTGGAAGCCTGTCCGGCACCGACGCGTGTGCTCGACTGCGGCGTGGGTTCGGGCGCGCTGCTGCTGACCGTCCTCGCCGAGCGGCCGCAGGCCACCGGCGTGGGCATCGATCGCGCCACGGAAGCGCTGACGGCAACGTCCACCAATGCCGCGCTCTGGGGGCTGGGCGAACGGGTGCAGCTGTTGCGGCGCGACTGGGACGAACCGGGCTGGGCGGACGATCTCGGCCCGTTCGGCCTGGTGCTCGCCAATCCGCCCTATGTCGAAGACGACGCCCCCATCGCCCCGGCCGTGCGCGAATGGGAACCTGCCGGGGCGCTGTTCGCCGGCTCCGACGGGCTCGATGCCTATCGCGTCCTCGTCCCGCAACTGCCCGGGCTGCTGGCCCCCTCGGGAGTCGCCGTCCTCGAGATCGGCGCCACCCAGGCCGANGCCGTAGCGGGGATCGCCGCCGACGCCCGCTTTGCCACCGAACTCAGGCGCGATCTCGGCGGACGCCCGCGCGCGCTCGTGCTGCGGCGCACCGATTAGGGCTTGGCAAATGGGTTTCGACTCACTACCTCTGGGCTCAGGCCAGCGGTGGCGAGGCGAAAGCCGGCACCGCGCCTGCACACTCCATCATTTGCTTGAGTATCCGCGGCCGTACGACCGCTAAATCGCGCAGATGGAGACCACGGAGCGCTAACGAGCGCCGTGGAGGGGGTCACGCGACCGGGATTCCGGTCTTAAGGCAAGGAAGCGAATTTCCTTTGAACCAGAATCGCAATCAGAATCGCCGGCGCGGCCGTGGCGGGAATCGTGGCGGCCAGGGCGGAGGCAACCAGGCGAACCGGATCGACAGCCGCGCGCGCGGCAACGCGCCGCAGATGCTCGAGAAGTACAAGAAGCTGGCGCACGACGCCTCGCTCAACGGCGACCGTGTGCAGACCGAGTACTATCTGCAGTTCGCCGACCATTACTTCCGCGTGATCGCCGACATGCGCGCGCAGAAGGAAGAGCAGCGCCCGCGGCGCGACCACGATCGCGAGCAGGCGCTCGATGACGTCGACGAGTTCGACGACACCGAGGAAACCGACCGCAACCGCGAGCGGCAGCCCCGGCGGGAGACGCGAGAGGAAGCACCCCTCGAGGAAGGCGAGCGCGCGATCGAAGGCGACGAGATCGATCCGGCCGACGTCGAGGAGAACCCGTTCACCCGCGACACGCGCAGCCGCCGCTCGCGCAGCCGCAACCGGCCGGCCAACGGCAGCGAACCGGCGGCCGAGGCCGAGGCCGAGGAGAACGGCGCGATCGACGCGGGCATCCTGCCGCCGTCGATCGCTCGCGACGAGGAGGCGCCGCGGCGCGCGTCGACTCGCCGGCGACGCCCGCGCACCGACGAGGGCGGCGAAGAGGCGCTCGAGGCAGTCAGCTGACGCTTGCGCGGCGAGGCGCGCCGAGCCACTGACGCGGCATGGCGCGGATCACGCACTGGCCGGCTGACCTCTGGCAACGATCGGTCGAACACCCCCGTCTGACGGCGGTGGTTCTCGGCCTGCTGTCGGCATCAGGGTTCGAGCCGCTCGGACTGTGGCCGCTGGCGCTCGCCGCGATGGGCGCTTTCGTCGCCCTGATCGCGACAACGCGCGATGCGAAGAGCGCCGTCGTGCTCGGCTGGCTGTTCGGCGTCGCCCACTTCACCTTCTCGAACAACTGGATCGCCGAGGCCTTCACCCATCAGGCCGAGATGCCCGCGATCCTCGGTTGGGCCGCGGTGCCCCTCCTTTCCCTCTACCTCGCGGTCTATCCGGCAGTGGCCGCCCTCGGCGCCCGCGCGATCGCGGGCCTCGCCGGGCCGCCGCTCCTCGGCTGGCCGCTGGCGCTCGCCTTCGCCGGGTGCTGGACCGTTTCCGAGCTGCTCCGGTCGCAGGTGTTCACCGGCTATGCCTGGAACCCGTTTGCAATGGTCC
>Ga0065721_10050637_pt1 | contig 18791 bp, 20 predicted proteins | sample Mesricmetagenome_FD_59108 | JGI IMG/M metagenome (GOLD analysis project Ga0065721, IMG submission 59108) | Mesophilic microbial community from rice straw/compost enrichment Sample: eDNA_1 v2 (version 2) | ecosystem: Engineered > Solid waste > Grass > Composting > Bioreactor | place: USA: Davis... | reverse complement strand
TCCATATCCTGCAGCACCGGCTGGACCGTTCTCACGACGAAAGGAATGCCGATGAAAATGAGCGCGATCGTAATACCCAGCGGCGTGTACGCGACTTTGACGCCGAGCGGCTCCAGCAGGGAGCCGACCCATCCTTTCGGCGCGTAGATCGTCGTGAGGGCGATTCCGGCAACGGCCGTCGGCAGCGCGAACGGCAAATCGATCAGGCCGTCCACGATCCGCTTGCCCGGGAAATCGTATCTGACGAGAACCCAAGCCAGCAGCAGACCGAAGAAAAAGTTAACCAACGCGGCGAAGAAAGCGGTCGATAAGCTTAGCCTGTAAGACGCGACGACGCGCGGGTCGGTCACGGTTTTCAGCCACTGGGCCGCGGACAAATCCGCGGATTTCACGGCCAGCGCGACGAGCGGGATCAGCACGATCAAGCTGAGATAGAGAACCGTAAAGCCAAGCGTGATAGGCAATCCGGGAAGCACGCGGTCTTTCTTGCCGAAAATTCTCATGTGGCCGCCATAACCTCGCTTGCCGGCCCTGGGTTAGGATCCCGGCGTGTAAATTTGGTCGAACGTTCCGCCGTCGGCGAAATGCTTCGTTTGGGCTTCTTTCCAGCCTCCGAAGTCTTGGTCGATCGTCAGCAGGTTCAATTCCCCGAATTGGTCTTTGTATTTGTCGGCTACCGTTTGGAGGCGAGGGCGGTAGAAGTTTTTCGCCGCGATCTCTTGCCCTTGTTCGGTGTACAGGTATTTCAAATACTCTTCGGCCGCCGCGCGGGTCCCCTTTTTGTCGACGTTCTTGTCAACGACGGCTACCGGCGGCTCCGCCAAAATGCTGATCGACGGCGTGACGATCTCGTAGTCGTCACCGAACTCCTTCAAGGCGAGATACGCTTCGTTCTCCCAGGCGAGCAGGACGTCCCCGATCCCCTTCTCCACGAACGTCGTCGTCGAGCCGCGGGCGCCCGTATCGAGCACCGGCACGTTTTTGAACAGCTTTTTCAGGAAATCGAGCGTTTGCGCTTCGTCGTAGCCGAGCGTCTTGGTCGCGTATCCCCACGCCGCCAAGTAATTCCACCGGGCTCCGCCGGACGTCTTCGGATTGGGGGTGATGACTTGAACGCCTTCCTTGATCAAATCGCCCCAGTCCTGGATTCCTTTCGGATTTCCTTTCCGAACGAGGAAAACGATCGTGGACGTGTAGGGCGTGCTGTTTTGTTCGAATTGCGATTGCCAATCCGCTTCGATCGTTCCGGCCGCCGCGATCTCGTCGATGTCGTAACCGAGCGCCAGCGTCACGACGTCCGCTTCCAATCCGTCGATAACGGAACGGGCTTGCTTGCCCGAGCCACCGTGCGATTGCTTGATCGTGATTTTGCCGCCGGTCGTCTGTTGCCAGTGCTCCGCGAAGCTCTTGTTGAACTCTTCGTACAGCTCGCGGGTCGGGTCGTACGAGACGTTCAGAAGCTCGATGTCTTTCGGCGGCTCCGCGCTCGGGGACGCCGGAGCGCTCGGGGACGCCGGAGCGCTCGGGGAAGCATCCCCGGAAGCTTGCGCGCTGGGCGACGCTCCCTGCGAGGATTCGCCGCCGTTGTTGCCTTTGTTGGATCCGCAAGCCGATAAAACGGTAAGAATAAGTGCCGCAATGAGGATGACCCTGAGGTTTTTAATGGTTTTCATTTTTAATCCACCCCAACCGAATTTGTTTTTCGCGCGATTGCCGTCCTCGTCTCCTATGGAGACGGAACCGGCTTCGCCAATGCGATAACTGTCCTCTCCCCTTCGATGAACGGAAGCAGTTACGCCTTTCATGTCGCAACTCCGGTTGTCCGGTAGTCGGAGTTTAGGCTCTGATACAAGCCTATAATTCCAATAAACTTTGTAATTCCTACCTGTTTAGTAGGTAATGGAGAAATCATACCAGTTGAACTAGCGAATTGTCAATAAGTGTTATAAAAATATCTGATAAAACGTTTGGTCGTAAGCCATGCACATTCTTTCGGACGACACGTACCCCGCCAAGGTACTTTTTGTGCCCTCATTGAAACCCAGTCAAGACAGGCGCGTCCAGCCAAGGTACTTTGTACCTTCGTTGAACCCCGTCACGTTAGACGCTTCCCGCTGTGCCCTCATAAGCACGCGTTACGCGAAAACTGACCGCCAGCCCGCGGCTCCTCGGCAGCCAACTTCGAATAAAAAAGCAACCCCCGCCTTCGGAGGTTGCTTCCTGAGTCATTCTATTCGAGCTCTCGCTAGTCTGCTTCTCGCTAACCCGTCTGCTTTCTCGCTGGCTTGTCTGCTTGCTTGCCTGCCGGAACTTGCTCGCGTCCCTGAAACGATGCGCTCCCCTTTATCGCGGCGAGCCAGAGCGTCTACCCCCGCGAGCCCCGATGATTGCGTCCGCGAACGTGAACGACGTCCACGAACGGACGAATGCGATCCATCAGCCGCTGGCCTTTGTGCATCTCTTCTCCTTCCTTGTGCGTAAAGCTGAAGTGCTTTTCCAAGTCGTCCAAATGATGATTCGAAGTGTAAAAGGTCGGCTTGCGGTTCATTCGGTAGTTCAAGATCGCGCCGAGCACGTGATCCCTGACCCAGGGGGTCAGATTTTCCGCGCCGATGTCGTCGAAGACGAGCAGATCGGCTTCCTTCATCAGCGAGATCGTCTCCTTCAGCTTCTGCGCGTCGAACATCATCGCTTTGGCGTCTTCGACGAATTCCGGCATGTACACGATGACTCCGGAGTAACCTTCCTTCGCCAGCTTCTGCAGCATATAGCCGGCCATGTAGGTTTTGCCCGTTCCGAAATCGCCCTGCAAATACAGCCCCCGCTTCGGCAACCCCGCATCGATGGCCATCTGTACGTACTCTTGCAGCCGGTCCACCGCGATCGTTCGATTCGAATCCAGCCGAAGCATCTCTTCTTCGTCGTAATGCTCGCCGAGCGCCGTCTTGTCGACGTACAGGCTCGTGATTCGACGCCGCACCCGCTCCTGCTGATCGTGGGCGGTCCACTTGGAGCAAGGGGTTTTATAGTCGTGAATTTGCGTTCGGCCGTTCAATTGCTCGACGCTAATTCCCGTCGCATGCCCCTGCATATCGTTCGGACAAGCGTCAAGACCCGGACAGGCCCGGCAATTGCGATATTCCGTCGTCATCTGGTACAACCGGTTCATATTCAGCCGAAGAACGCCTTCGTCGAGCTCCGGGTACCGCTCGCGAAGCTTGACGACGAGCGGATCGCCCAATACCCTCGAGGCGATGTCGACGGACGACGCGCCTTGTCCGAACGGCAATCGGCGCAGCGTCTCGCTCAAAGATTCCATCGTTCGTTCCTCCTCTCCCCGAATACGATAACCTTATTTCTTGTCTTTCAGCTTGCGCGCGCGCGCCAGCATCCTTTCCATTTCCTCCGGCGAGATCTCTTCCGCCGGTCCCGTATCCTTGACCACGGACATCGACGGTTTGCGCCGCCCGTTCTTGCCCGTCGCTCCGCCGCCGTATGTACCTGCACTTCCCGCGCGCGCGGGCTCCTCCCCTCGCCGCTTGCGGTCCAGCTCGGCATTCAGCTTCTCCTGCTCTCGAGTATATAAAACCGCTTTTTCGAACGTATCGATGCCTTTCGCCAGCATGTTGCTCGCGATCGCGTCCACGAACGTCTGCGTTAATCTTTGGGCCCGCCCAAGCGAGAAAATGTAATGGATCAGAACGTTGATCACCGGCTCCGGAAGCTTGTAGCTCAGATCGATCCGCTCGAAGACGCGTACGAACTGATCCGGCACCGCCCCCGGAAAAAAGCCGGCCAGCATCCGGGTATAAGGCTCCCTGCGAAGCATTTCGTTGTACCGTTCGACGGTTACCTTCGTCTGGTACCGTTCCGGAACCTCCAGCGGCTCGACGTTTCCCGTCCCGGAATCGGCAACCGGCGCCGGCGGCGCGTTGCGTTCTTCCGAACGAGCGAGAAACCGCTCGCGTTCTTCCGCCCGCTTCCGGTCCTGCCGGTATATCAGGTTCGCCCGCAGCTGAAGCTCGTCCCACTGCAGCGTACCGTCATGGCGGAAGATGCCGTCCTCGTCGAGCAGACGACAGATTTCCGGCACTTCCAGATCGAATTTGTATGCCAAATAGTTGAGCTGCGCCATCGCTTCCGGCGCCCGGTTCAGGCGTTCGACGTACATGTGGTTCGCCGAGCCCCGCGGGAACCGAAGCATCATCTCGCTGTGGCGAACGCGTTCCGGCGGACGGAAGGGTTTCCGCTCGTTCGAAGCGGCGGTTTCCGCCCAGCCTTCTTCGAGCTCCGGCTCGACGAGTCCGGGACTGATGCGGAAGATTTCCGAGAAATGAACCGTCGCTTCCTCCCGGTTGACGAACCTGGCCAGCTCCGCCGGCGGTTCCGGCGCGAAGGCGTCCCTCGCCTCGAGAATCGCGGTTTTTCCGATTTTATCGCGCAGCAGCAGCGTCAGATGCTCGTTCGAAAAAAATTCGGGCGGGCTGAGCGGACGAGAAAGCGCGTATTCGTACAACGTTTCTTCCGTAACGGGATTATGATGGCGGAACACTTGCAGCAATCCGACCGCCTCCAGCCGGGACGACGCGTCGACCGCCGACTGGCGGCCGGGTCCGTTCGGCTCGAGGCCGAGCCCGAGGAACAGCTTGCGCTGCGCTTCGGGAGGCGTGACGCCGGTCTCGTCTTCTCCCAGCCGATGATAGAGCCATTGGTAGAAGGCGGCGGACACCGGCCCCACCATCGGCTGGTAGAGAGAGGCGAAGCCTTTGCGGTCCAAGGCGCTCAAGGCGAAATGCCGGCTGACGACGAAGCGGTGGTTCTCGGTAAATTCCATTAAATTCGACACGCGCATCGCGGGTTCGACAACTCTTTTCATAGATTGATGATGCCTCTATTGTAGCACAAATTAACCTCGCAAAGTGGGGCCGGCTTCGCGGCCGCTCCAGGTACTTTGAGGGGGAATTCCGCACCGATCGTTCGCGCAGCAAGCAAAAACGCCTTCGGCGTCCTTTGACGCCGGAAGAAGCTTTGCGGAGACGATACAGGTAAGGATAAGCGTGAAACTTATAAATTCTGTATCGTTAAAAAACGGGCCTTGCGGGGGGATGCCCCCGCAAAGCCCGCTTTCCATCCGTCCGTTATTGGAGCTGGTTCGGATTCTCCTCCCCGGCACCCCCGGCCTCTCCGGTCCGGATATACGCTTCGAAACCCGCCGGCCGTACCATCTCGTCCCCGAAAGGACTGCCTCCCGCATCGGCAGTCCTTTCGGGGACCGAGTTCCGTCTCGCTTCCGGGCGTTGCCCGATCCCGCCGATCCAGCTTCGGATCAGTTCGCCCGCCGTAGCCGCCCCGAACACCGGCAGAGCCCCTTTGATTCCCGAGACATAAGCCGAGCTGTCGTTCTCCAAGCCTTCCTGCAGCACCTTCATGTAGCCTTTGAATTCCGTATCCTTCTCTCCGCACAGAAGCAGCATCGGATGCCGAATTTCCTTCAGGCGGGAAGTCGCCGAATAGCCGAGACACGCGGCGATATAGTCCCGCCATTTTTCCAGGTCTCCGGCCCGGGTCTCGCCCCGCAAGCGATAAAACGCCTCGTTGTTGTCGGCGTGCTTCCAGTTCAGGGGAAACGAGATCAAACTTCTCGCTTTCGCCGCCCCGGCCCACAGTCCCGCCTTAAGGCGCGCGCGCGTCGGCCAATCCGTCGCCTCGGAAGTCCCTCCCAGCAAGATTCCGCCCAGAAAACGTTCCGGATAAGTCAGCAAGGCCTCCAGCGCCGCGAACGATCCGAGAGAATACGCGCATAGGTACGCCTTCGCGATATCCAGGGCCTCGAGCAGCCCGACGATGTCTTCCGCGAGCAGCGGAATCGTCAGCTTCGCTCCGGAGCTTCCGCTTCGGCCATGTCCTCGGAAGTCGAAAAGCAGCGTCTTGTGATCGCGGGCCAAGTCGTTTCGAACGTACGTGAATACCCGGCTGCCCATGCAGGGAGGATGGACGAAGACGATCGGCACGCCTTTGCCTTGCACGTGATAATGAAGCTCCACGCCGTTCGCGTGAATGAGGGGCACGGCCAACACCTCGCGAAAGTTTTCGTTAGTGTGCCCTTTTCCCTGCCGATTCCATTCCCCGAAACACCCATAAGCGGTAACCCGCGTAATTGACGATCAAAGAACAAACGATGGACGCGATCTTGGCGATCGCCGGCTGCGCTCCCCAGTGCTCCAGCGTCAGCAAAACGGCCGTCGCGGCGACGAACGAAGCCGCGTTGATGACCGCGAATCTGACGAGCTCCGGCGCGTTCATTTTCCCCTTCGTCCGAAAAGTCCATTTGCGGTTCCAATAATAGCTGTTCGCCATCCCGGCAAAGTACGCCGCGCACTGCGCCCAAACGGAGCCCATACCGAAGCCGTACACCAGCGCGACAAAAACGGCGAAATCCACGCCCGTATTCAAACCGCCCACGAGCGCGTATTTCGCCATTTTCCATCCTTCCGACAAGCGCGACATGCGACCTCTCCCGACCTTTCCGCGCCCGAGAGGCGTCATCAGAACATTTTGTAGCCGCCGCGCCTCAGCGCGCGGATCGCCCAACCGCTCAAATAAGCGCCGACGCCGCCGGCCACGATCAGAATCGTATCCGAGACGAGCAACGATTGTATGTTTTCGGTGACGCTCAAGTCGTCCTGCCATAGCTGCCATATTCCAAGCGGGATGACGACGATGATGAAAGCCCACAGCGGGAACCACGTCGTCTTGATCAGCATGTTCAGAATAAAGCCGATGCCGAAAAACAATACCAGGCACAGCAGCGAGCCGATGATTCCGAACAAAACTCCGCCAATAACTCCACCGATCATGAAGCTTACCTCCGCATTCGAAACAAGTTCGCCGCCCGTTCGGCGGCCTCGCGCGGATCGATCGACCCGATCGTTACATACCCGCGACAGCGTTCCTTCTCAGTTTACAAGTTGGTTCCAGCCCAGTCAACGAGAAGGCTGTGAATGACCTGTGAACAAATCCGGCGAATCGCCGAAATCGGCTTCGCCGAAGCCTCCAACCGTTTGCCCAGCGGAAACCGGTTCGGCTACAATGGAAATAGCAAGCCTAATGGACAAGGAGAGATGAGCCATGAGCGAAGCCGCTCAAACGTTAGAAGGATGGTACGCGCTGCACGATCTGCGCGAAATCGATTGGCAAGCCTGGAACGCCGCTTCCCGGGCGGAGAAGGACGCCGCTCTGACCGAGCTGGCCGGCTTTTACGAGCAGTGGGATGCCGTTGAAGCGAACAAAGAAGGCAGCTACGCTTCCTATTCGATCGTCGGGCAGAAAGCCGACTTCCTGCTCATGCACCTGCGGGAAACGCTCGAGGAGCTGAACGCGATCGAGAACGCGTTCAACCGTTCCGCGTTCGCCAAGTTCACGCGCAAGACGTCCTCTTACGTCAGCGTCGTCGAGCTGAGCAACTATATGGGAACTCCGGGCGTGGATCCGATGCAGGTTCCGGAGATCGTCGCCCGCCTGAAGCCGATCTTGCCGAAGAGCAAGCATATTTGCTTCTACCCGATGAACAAGAAGCGCGATCTGCAAGACAACTGGTACATGCTGCCGATGGAAGACCGCAAAAATCTCATGAGAAGCCACGGCATGATCGGACGCGGATACGCCGGCAAAGTCAAGCAGATCATCTCCGGCTCCGTCGGGTTCGACGATTGGGAATGGGGCGTCACGCTGTTCTCCGACGACGCCCTGCAATTCAAGAAGCTCGTGTACGAGATGCGTTTCGACGAAGTGAGCGCCCGGTACGGAGAATTCGGAGCGTTCTGCGTCGGCAACCTGCTGACCGGCGAATCGTTCTCCCGTCTGCTGCAAGGTTAACCCGCCCGAGCCGAACCTCCTATATGCCGAAAAGTCCGCGACCCCTGATCGGGAGTCGCGGACTTTTATTCCATTCGGAGCTATTGCTGGTCCTTCAACAGATGCTCTCCGGCGATGCCCGGCGTCGTCATCTGGATCGGATCGAGTATTTCCTCCATCTCCTCCGGCGTCAACAAGCCCCGTTCCAGGATCAGCTCCTTGACGGTCAGCCCCGTCCTCATCGCTTCCTTCACCAATTGCGCGGCCACGTCGTAGCCGAGATGAGGATTAAGCGCGGTCACGACGCCGAAGCTCCGATCCACGTAAGATTGGCATCTTGCCCTGTTGGCTTCCAAGCCTTCGAGCGCGAACCGGTTGAAGACGTCGAGCGCCCTTTGCAGCACCTGCAAAGATTGAAGAAGGTTAAAAGCAATGACCGGTCCCATGACGTTCAGTTCGAACTGTCCCGCTTCGCAGGCCAAGCAAATCGTGAGGTCGTTGCCCGCGACCTGGAACGCCGCTTGGTTCACGACCTCGGCCATGACCGGGTTCACCTTGCCCGGCATGATCGAAGAGCCCGGCTGCCGCGGGGGCAGCAGCAGTTCGTTCAGTCCCGTCTGCGGGCCGGAAGCCATCAACCGGATATCGTTGCAGATTTTCGACAGGTTGACGGCGCACACCTTCAATGCCGCCGACAATTCCGTATAGGCGTCCGTGTTTTGCGTGGCGTCCACCAGATCCTCCGCCGAACGGATCGGCAGCTCCGTCTCTTCGGACAAATACGCGACGACAAGCCGAATATATTCGGGCTTCGCGTTCAGCCCGGTGCCGACCGCCGTAGCCCCCATGTTGACCGAGAGCAGCCCCTCCGAAGCTCTGCCGATTCGTTCCATATCCCGGCCCAGCACCCGGGCGTAAGCGCCGAACTCCTGTCCCATCCGGATCGGAACCGCGTCCTGCAAATGCGTCCGCCCCATTTTCAGCACGTCGTCGAACTCGGCTTCCTTCCGGGCAAAGCCTTCCCGGACTTCCGCCATCGTCGCCAGCAGACGCTCCGTCAACCGCCGGGCCGCGATTCGCAAGGCGGTCGGGATCGCATCGTTCGTCGATTGGGACATGTTGACGTGATTGTTCGGACTGCAATGAAAATAGTCGCCTTTCCCGTATCCCATCAGCTCCAAAGCCCGATTCGCCAGCACCTCGTTCATGTTCATGTTGATCGACGTCCCCGCGCCGCCTTGAATCGAATCGACGACGAACTGGTCGGCCAATCGGCCCTGCGCGATTTCATCGGCCGCTTGCGCGATCGCTTCCCCGATCGCATGCGGCAACCTCTTCAGCTCCATGTTCGCCCGGGCCGCCGCCTTCTTCACGCGGGCCAGCGCGACGACCAGCTCGGGATGCACCGGCACGCCGGTGATCGGGAAGTTCTCGACCGCCCTCATCGTTTGAATGCCGTAATAAGCTTCCCCCGGAACCGTCTTGCTTCCGATCGAATCCTTTTCCATCCGTTCGTTCATCGTCAATCTCCTCCCTCGCTGCTTGTCCTTCTCTATTGTACGCCGAAACCCGCGCAGAAAAAAACCGGATCGTTGACCTCCATCCGATGGAGGCCGCGATCCGGGCCGTCTTTCTTTCTTATTCGTCTTCCAAAGCTTTCATCTGGGCTTCCCATTCCGCGCGACGTTTCTCTTCGAGGTATTCCTGCGTCATCCGGTCGCGTTCGCGGCCCTTCTCCTTCAACCGCTCGATGCCGGGTTGAATGAGCAAGTCCACCTCCGCTTGCACGACGGCCGCCAGATCGTGACGGCGCTGTGATTCCAGATAACCGCCGACTTCCATCAGCGCGTTGTAACGGTCCAGTTCGTCTCTCGTCAACAGGCCCCGCACTTGCACGCTGCAATGTCTCATTAGAGGAATTTGCCTTTGCGCAGTACGAGCGGAATGCCGCCGATGATGAACAGATAACGCAGGTCGATCAGCTTCTTCAGCCAAGCCGCCGTACGGCCTTTGTACTTCTTGCCGAAGGCCAGGCCGATGGCTTCGCCTTTGCCCAGCGAGGCGACGGAGCCTTTATTTTGGAACACGAAGCCTTTGAGCGGTTGGTTGCGGATCGACGCGACCAGGTTGTGCGCGCAATTGACGCCTTGCTGCATCGCGATCTGCGCCGTAGGCGGGTACGGACGTCCGCCGTCCGGATTAAAGACAAGCGAGTTGTCGCCGAGAATATAGACGTTCTCGTGTCCCGGCGCGCGCAGGAACTCGTCGACCTTCACGCGTCCTCTCATCGTTTCGAAGCCGGCTTCCTCGATCAAGCGGTTGCCGCGAACGCCGCCCGTCCAGATGACGGTCTGCGACTTGATCTCTTCGCCTTCGCCGACGACGACGCCGTCCGGCGTGCATTCTTTGACGGCCGTGCCGATACGGAACGTGACGCCTTTCTTCTGAAGCACCTGCATCGCGTATTCGACGAGCTCGGGATCGAAGCCCGGAAGCGCGGTCGGAGCCGCTTCGATATTTATGATCTTGACCAGCGACGGGTCGACGTCGAATTGCTTGCACAGCTCCGGAATGCGGTCGGCCAGCTCGCCGATGAATTCGATGCCCGTGAAGCCGGCGCCGCCGACGATGAACGTCAAGTAATCGGTCCGGTGCGGCTCGCGCTTGTAGCGCGCGAATTGGTACTCGATATGCTCGCGGATCAGACGGACCGAGTTGATGCTGCGAATGTTCATCGCGTGCTCGGCCAGCCCCGGGATGCCGAAAGTTTCGGGCTCGCCGCCGAGGCCGATGATCAAGTAATCGTACGACAGCGTGCCGTCTTCCAGAATGACCTTGCGGTCTTGGGGACGGATTTGCACGACGGTCGATTTGACGAAATCGATCTTGAATTCGTCGATCAGCTTGGAGATGTTGACGCGCGCGTTTTCCGGGTTGTCCGTTCCCGCTGCGGGCATATGGAGATGGGTCGTAATATAATGGTAGTCATGCTTGTTTACCAGGGTAACGTCCGCTTCATTATAATTCAATTCCTTCTGCAGCCGGAGCGAAGTCAACACGCCGCCGTAGCCTGCGCCCAGAATGACGATTTTAGGAATGCTGCTCATTGATGATCCCATCCAATCCTTTTGTGTGGTTGTTTTTATATTGTGAAAAATTACACAATCTTTTTCGTTAAGTCCCTTAACGAAACTCTAGTGTTGATGATATCGGCTTTTCCAACAATTATCAAGGTTCTTTTTCACGAATAAATTTGGACAACTATACAAAAAGTCTGTACGAAATGTCTTTTTATTTCCCTTTCCAAAAGAGTTATAATGAAGAGGTTTCATATTCGACGCGTGGTCACGAAAACATGGAGGTGTCGACAGATATGAGTTCCAGTCCCGCTTCGGTCGTGGACGTCGCCGTCATCGGGGGCGGTCCGGCCGGAATGTTCGCGGCTTTTTACGGCGGAATGCGGCAAATGTCCGTCAGTCTTATCGAAAGCATGCCTCAGCTCGGAGGCCAACTGGCCGCCTTGTATCCGGAGAAATATATTTACGACGTCGCCGGTTTCCCGAAAGTGACGGCCCAGCAACTCGTGAATAATTTGAAGACCCAGATGGAACTCTTCAAATCGAACGTATATTTGGAAGAAAAAGTCGCGAAAGTGTCCAAGCTGGAGGAACGTCTCTTTGAGATTGTTACCGATAAACAGGTCCACCATGCACGGGCCGTGATCGTGACGGCGGGAGTCGGCGCGTTCGAGCCCCGGCGTCTGGAGCTTCCGGAAGCGGCCAAATACGAAAAGTCGAACCTTCATTATTTCGTCAGCGATCTGGAGAGGTTCCGCGGGCAAAGGGTGCTGCTCAGCGGCGGCGGCGATTCGGCGCTAGACTGGGCGCTCATGCTCGAGCCGATCGCGGAGCAGGTGACGCTCGTGCATCGCCGGGACAAGTTCCGCGCCCACGAGCATAGCGTCGAATTGTTGATGAAATCGAAGGTCCGCGTCATTACGCCTACGGAGATTACGGCTTTGCGCGGCGAAGAAAGCATCGAGCGGGTCACGCTGACCGACGTCAAATCCGGCGCCGTCACGGAGCTCGACGTCGACGCGGTGATCGTCAACTTCGGCTTCGTCAGCTCCCTTGGCCCGATCGCCGAATGGGGATTCGAGATCGCCGGCGGTTCCATCGTCGTCGATTCCCGGATGGAAACGAGCATCCCCGGCATTTTCGCCGCGGGGGACATCACGACTTACCCCGGCAAGCTCAAGCTGATCGCGGTCGGCATCGGCGAAGCGCCGACGGCGATCAACAACGCCAAAGTCTATGTAGATCCGGAGGCCAAGCTCTCCCCCGGGCATAGCAGCAACATGAAATTGTAGGGTCCGGTTTTGATCACGAAGTCAATACGAACCGAACTATTGAACTAACGACAATAAGGGCATCCTACCGAAGGTACGCCGGCTCGATTCCGGCCCCGAAGGAGGATGCCCTCTTTGATATGTCCGATCTGCAACGCCTTGATCCCCCTAGAAGTTTCTTGTCCGAATTGCGGTGCCCCGGCCGAAGACGAAGGTCGTTCGAGCGACTGGAGCGGCCCCTATTCTCCCTACGAACCCGAGCTCGTCGCGCTCGAAAGCGCCGCTTCCGAAGCAGGCTCGTGCCAGCATAGCGCGCGATGTCCCGAATGCAACCGCATCTTTCAGGTAAACATCCCCGGCTGGCATCTCTAGATCGCCCGCTCTTCCGGAAGTACGATCTTCCTTCTTCTGATTTCCGATCTCAGCAAACGCACGAATTCCCTGTCCAACCGCATGCGCAAAGCGCTGCGGTAAGCGTCCAACAACAATTCATCGGATAATAGCGGCAACATGATCCACATCCTTCCTTTATTGGTGAAGGAATCATATCATGTTCCCGCGAAACCGGACAAGCCGACAATTATTCACAGGGGAATGTGCGCAAGTTGTGTATATTTTGTTGAAAAATGCTTGTAAAGCTTTGTCGTCAAGGTGGAATATGTGGATGAAGTTATCCACATTATCCCCAATCAAAAACCAATAAAGAACTTTCATAACCGCAAAATATTCTATTAGAGGTTCCTATAGAAAATTTTGTCGTACCGTCCCGTTTACTGCGGTCGGGTATTGACTTCTAACAGCCAGATATGTCCGTTTCGGTCGATCCCGTAGTCGTAGCCGAGCTGCCCGATGCCCGGAAAACGGCTCTCCAGCAGCGCCGTGGCGGCATTCGTCAAATGTCGCATTTCTCTTTTCTTCGCGCCGACGAGTTTGCCCGAGAGCGAACGGCGTATGCCCTGAGCCGCGCTCATCTGCGTTCCGCCCCTGCTCAGGTTCGTCACGAACAGTCCTTTTCTCGCCAGTCTCCCCAGCATCGACCGGTAGGTCCAGACGCCGTTCTCTTTGACGTACTTGACCCGGTAATCGATCGGTCTGCCTCCGATCGTCGCCAGCCTGATGCCTCTTTGGATCAAATAACGGCGCTTCAGTCGGGAAGCGTTTAAAGCCCGCATCATGCCTTCGAAGGACGAAAAAGCGCGCGTGCTGAATTTATGGGTCAGTTTGTAGGAAGAGCCGGATTTTTCGACTTTGATGACGCCGATTCCCCCGCCGCCGCGAACCGGTTTCACGACGACCATCCCGTAGCGGGCGATCATCGAACGCAAATTCGGCGCGTTCAGCAATCGCGAATGCGGAATATGTCTGGCGATATAAGGATTCGAGAGCAGGGCGTTCGTCTTCGTCCACTTGCTCGCCAACTGTCGGCTAATCGTGACCTCCATCTTCCGAGGCTCCTTTCCTGAGGGTATGATTATTCATACTCATCGCGAAGGACAGGTTCTTGGATGGATGACGTCGGCGATTCGCCTCAATTTATTTGACGCTTCATGGCGAACGTCGGGCGAAGACGGGCGACATGAAGGAACGGGTCGATTCATAGGAGAGTAGGAGCAGGCTTCGGGAAGGGGATCGACATGGAAGGTCAAACGCGGAATAAACCGTCGAACGTTTTCTCGGAACATTTTTGGCGGACGTTATGGCGTCGGTTTTTCGGGGGCGGCGCGAAAATAACCGCGATCGCGATTCGTTCCGATAATCGGCCGGTTCGGGAGGACGACTGCGCGGCGGATCCCGTCCCGGATGCCGACTCGATCAACCTGATCGGCGGAGACGACAGGCTTAGCTTGCTTGTCGGTATCTCTTCCGACGGGAATCGCGAAGGGTTCGCGACGGTTACCTTGTCGTTCGGCGAGAAAGGGACATCCCTTCTACGGCCGCGGGGGAGAATCGTTCCTTAAGCGTAATTCGTCCGTTTTCCCTTTCCTTCGGAAAACGCAGTCAATCCCCGCTTAGGCCCGTATTTGCAGCGATCGTAGCGGTTCAACTGCTCGTCCAGCTGCTGCGACAAGATCAGCACCTGCGGATCGCGAATGTCCGCTCCGTTCACGTATTTCATGATCATTTCTCCGCGCAGTTTCTCGATATGCCGATCGATATCCTTAAGCCGCGCTCCTATGTTATTTGGTTTCATAAGGCCCTCCCGAATCTGTTCCGGCTTGACGAATATCAGTTTATTCCTAACCTGTTGGGAAAGTTGCCCGAGAACCGTTAGGAAATTGTTAGTTTTTTTCATCATTGCCGAAAATTTAATTTCTACGGGAATCGACGGAATTCCTGCAAGAAAGAACTTATTCGTTAAAAAAGGCCCCGCTTAGTTCGCGGAGCCTACGCAGGTCTCTCCGGCGCCGAACGGAAAAGGCAGTAAAGGCACAAAAAAGACCCCATAACGTTTTAGTCGAGGACTAAAAATCGTTATTGGGGCCGTAATCTAAAACCTAAGCGTTTAAGCTCAGCAAGGATCCGCGGCCGGATTGCCCGCTTCCTTGGCGGTACGGAACGACGAGCCGCAGCCGCAAGTGACGGTCGCATTCGGATTGTGGATGGTAAAGCCGCCGCCCATGGCGGATTCCTTCCAGTCGATCTCGAGACCGCGCAAATATTTCATGCTGTCCTCGTCGACGACGACTTTGACGCCGTTCACGCTCATCTCGTTGTCGCCTTCGTGGATCTCGTCGTCGAAACCCATTCCGTATGAGAAACCGCTGCATCCGCCCTCTTGGACTCCGATGCGCAAGAACAAATTCGGTATTTCTTCCGCGGCAAGCATTTCGTTGATTTTCTCCGTGGCCGATTCGGTAATGTTCACCATTGTTCGGTTCCCTCCCTTGTGCTGCAATCTCTCTATAGTATACTCCGATCTCGGTTAAGCCTCAAGAGACGCGTCTCCCGCATTCGGCAGCGCGATCGCCTTGAGCTCGATCCGGCAGCGGAACTGCCCTTTCTCGGTATGGAGAAAATCGGCCAGCCGGCGAAATACGAGCGCCAGCTCCTGGCCCGACGATTCGGTGTCGATCGCGTACCGGAATTGATCCGCGGACAAGCCTCGAACGCGGCCTCTGTCCGGCTCCCGCTCCGCCTCCTGCATTCTCCTCCAGTCGTTGACCGGGTCGAACTTGTCCGATTTCCGCACGATATGGTCATAGATGCGCTGCTTCTTCAGCCACATATAATATTGGATCGGATTGTTCAGGTTCCACGCCTGGCTTAAATCCTTGATCGTATACGCGGCGCGATAGCGCTGCAGCGTTTCGATTTTCTCGGCTTCCTCGAGCTTTTCCAATTCGCTCAGGGGCATAATTTCCGGTTTCAGTTGAATACACCGCCTAGTGGGATATTTACTTTCTAACATAACCATTATTTTCTTATTATTCAAGGTGATTCCCTATTTTGCCAGGGTTTATACGTTTTCTATTTCCTGTTGCCGAGCCGTAGGTTCAGGTTTATAATGTTTACAGTTGTTCACTTGGACATTTACAGGCTATGATCGAAAGTTATTTTTTTCACAATCGAACGAAACCGTGACCCGTGCCGCCTCACGGCGCGGCTAATGGATTCAGGAGGCGCAATGTATGACGCTCTTAACGACGCATCCCGATCGCCGCATGGCGACTATCGCTGACAAGGTCCGTAACGGCGAACGCTTGTCCTTCGAGGACGGCGTTTACCTCTATCGCTCCGACGATTTGCTCACGATCGGACAATTGGCCAACGAGGTCAATTTGAAAAAGAACGGCAGCAAGGTTTATTTCATCGAAAACATGAGCCTTTATTTCACGAACGTATGCGAGGCTCACTGCGCGTTCTGCAACTTCCGCAAGGACGAGGGCCAGGAAGGCGCTTATACGCTTTCCCCCCAGCAGATGATCGAATACGTCGAGCAGCATATCCACCCCGGCGTGCGGGAATTCCACATCGTCGGCGGCCATAATCCGAACGTGCCGTTCGATTATTACGTCGAATCGATCCGGGCGCTGAAGGAAAAGTACCCGCAAGTGACGATCAAAGCGTACACGGCGGCGGAAATCGACTTCTTCTCGCGAATCTCCGGCCTCGACTACCGCCAGGTGCTCGAACGGCTGATCGAAGCGGGCCTGGAGACGCTGACCGGCGGCGGCGCCGAAATTCTGTCCGATCAGTACCGCAAAAAAATGCGGGTGACCAAAGCGAACATCGATCAATACCTCGAGGTACACCGAAAGGCGCACCAATTGGGATTGCGAACGCATACGACGATGCTGTACGGCTCGGTGGAATCGCTCGAAGAGCGCGTGCAGCACATGATTCACATCCGGGAGCTGCAAGACGAGACGAACGGCTTCCAGGTGTTCATCCCGCTCTCGATGCAGCCGATCAGCCCGAAGGCGAGCATTCGCCGCAGAAATTCCGCTTTCGACGATCTGAAGGCGATCGCGATCAGCCGCCTGATGCTCGACAATATTCAACACGTCAAAGCCTACTTCATCAACATCGGCACGCAATTGACGCAAATCGCGTTGACGATGGGAGCCTCCGACGCGCACGGCACCATCGTGAAGGAGAGAATCAGTCACGCGGCGGGCGCGCTGACTCCGGCCGGCATCACCCGCGAAGATCTCGTTTGGCTCATTAAAGGCGCCGGACGAATCCCGGTCGAGCGCGATACCTTCTATAACGAAATCAAAATATACGAGTAATCGCGGAGTTCCCCGTCTACAGGGTAGACGGGGACTCTTCTGTGTCATAATAAAGCTAACCGACATCAAAGGAGATCTTCCATGAACAAGGTTGTTGTTTTAGGCGGCGGATACGGAGGGCAGATGGTCGTTCAAGAGCTGCTGAAACAGATGCCGGACGGCTCCCGGATCGTGCTCGTAGACCGAATGCCTTATCAGGGTTTGAAAACCGAATATTACGCCTTGGCGGCGGGGACGGTGTCGGATCTGGAAATACGGGTGAATTTCCCGGTCCATCCCCAATTGCAAATGGTGTACGGCAACGTGACCGAGATCGATCTCGAAAATAAAATCGTCCGCGTCTCCCGCCAAGAGCCGGTTTCTTACGACTCTCTCGTGATCGCGCTGGGCTGCACGGACAATTATCACGGCATTCCGGGCGCGGCCGAGCATGCTTGCAGCATCCAATCGCTGTCCGCGACCCGCCGTACGTTCCAGCAGATCAACGACATCCGCCCGTACGGCCAGCTGACGATCGTAGGCGGCGGCCTGAGCGGGGTCGAAGTCGCGGCCGAGCTTCGGGAGAGCCGGGCGGACATCAACATCCGCATTCTCGATCGGGGCAACAGCGTCATGTCGGCATTTCCGGGCAAGCTCCAGGAATTCGTCGCCTCCTGGTTCCGCCAGCACGACGTGGAAATGTGCTCTCATATCGGCATCACTTCGCTCGAAAACGGCGTCATTCACCACGGCGGTTCCCCGATTCTGACGGACGTGACCGTCTGGACCGCCGGCATACAACCGGTCGAGCTCGTGCAGAGAATGGAATTGCCCAAGGATCCGCAGGGGCGGCTGATCGTCAACGAATACCACGAGCTGCCGAGCCATCCCCATGTCTACGTCATCGGGGACTGCTCCAGCCAGCCGTTCTCTCCGAGCGCCCAATTGGCAGGCGCCCAAGGCAAGCAGGTAGCCGAAGTCATTTCGGCCCGCTGGGAAGGCAAAGAACCGAGGCTCGGCCCCATCAAGCTGAAGGGCGTTCTCGGTTCTCTCGGGAAAAAGGCCGGCTTCGGCCTCATGGGCGCCACGCCGCTGCTCGGACGCATCCCCCGGATGCTGAAAAGCGGAGTGCTGTGGAAAAGCAAGCGACATTTCGGTTAATTCCCCGGCCGGACAGGACGCAAGCCGACGCGTCGGGACGAACCGAGCCTTACAGGTCGTCCAGAAGCTTATCGAGGGCGCTGCGCTCCCGCTCCTGCTTTCGGATTTCTTCCAATACCAGCTCGTACAACTGCTCGGCCGTCTCGGCGACGACGCTTTCTCCGTTGACCAGCGCGTAAGGCGACAGGAAACACTCGCCGCAATTGCCCAGGCAGCCGTATTCGATCACTTCGACGTCGGGCAGCTGCTCCAGCTTCCGCAACGCTTCGTCCGTCCCGTGCTGGGCGTTGCTGACGCAAAATTCCACAACGTGCATGACGGTTATTTCCTTCCTTCTCCGGCGCGATGAACCGAACCGGACGACATCGGGTTAACCCCCGTGCCGCCGTTCGAATCGCGGACCGCGCCGAACTTTTTGTATTTCGCCCAACAAGCGTCTGTTTGAAAACGCGGATTTTTGTACTATAATAGTGTTTGAAAGGAGTGAGGATCATGAGTACGAATGCTCCAAGCATGTATGACGAAGTGGTCGACGTTCTCGACAAGCTGCGTCCGTTCCTGCAACGCGACGGCGGCGACGTGGAACTCGTCGACATCGAAGACGGCATCGTCAAGCTGCGCCTGATGGGTGCTTGCGGCAGCTGCCCGAGCTCCACGATCACGCTGAAAGCCGGGATCGAGCGCGCGTTGCTCGAAGAAGTCGAAGGTATTCAAGA
>Ga0065721_10050638_pt1 | contig 18792 bp, 14 predicted proteins | sample Mesricmetagenome_FD_59108 | JGI IMG/M metagenome (GOLD analysis project Ga0065721, IMG submission 59108) | Mesophilic microbial community from rice straw/compost enrichment Sample: eDNA_1 v2 (version 2) | ecosystem: Engineered > Solid waste > Grass > Composting > Bioreactor | place: USA: Davis... | reverse complement strand
GGCCGAGGCCGAGGCGGGCCGAGGCTTCGGGGCCGAGCACGTTGGCCGAGCCGACGAACTCGGCGACGAAGCGGGTGCGCGGCCGGTCGTGGATCTCTTCCGGGCGGCCGAGCTGGGCGATGCGGCCGTCGCGGAACACGGCGACGCGGTCGGCCATCGACAGCGCCTCGCCCTGGTCGTGGGTGACGAGGACGAAGGTGATCTTCAGCGCCTGCTGGAGTACCTTCAGCTCCTCCTGCATCTCCTCGCGCAGCTTGAGGTCGAGGGCGCCCAGCGGCTCGTCGAGCAGCAGCACCTTCGGCCGGTTGACGAGGGCGCGGGCGAGCGCCACGCGCTGGCGCTGGCCGCCGGAGAGCTGGGACGGCCGGCGGGCGCCGTAGCCCGGCAGCTTGACGAGCTCCAGAGCCTCTTCCGCCGCGCGCTCGCGCTCGCGGCGCCGCACGCCCTTGACCATCAGCCCGTAGGCGACGTTGTCCAGCACCGACATGTGCGGGAACAGGGCGTAGTCCTGGAAGACGGTGTTGACGTCGCGCCGGTAGGGCGGAACTCCGGCGAGCGAGGCGCCGAACAGGGCGACGTCGCCGGCGGTCGGCGTCTCGAAGCCGGCGATGAGGCGCAGGCACGTCGTCTTGCCCGAGCCGGAGGGGCCGAGCATGGCGAAGAACTCGCCCGGCGCGATCGAAAGATCGACCCCGTCGACGGCCTTCACCGGACCGAAATGGCGCGAGACGTTTTTCAGTTCGACGGCGTGCATGGGGGGCTTCTTGGGAGGTTGCGGCGGCGCGGTGGGTCAGAGCAATCGCGACGCGGTTCCGTGCCGCTCACCCCTCTCCCTGTCCCTGCCGGCCTCGGGGCACCGGCCCCTCGGCGTTCGGCCGGCGGCCTCACCCCCACAAGCGGGGAGGGGACCATGAAGGTGAGGGCGACGTTCCACGCAGCTTTTCGCCGAGCCGCAGCGTCGCGGGATGATAGCCCGTGGAATCCGGCGTCCCCTCCCCCCTTGAGGGGGAGGGACAGGGAGAGGGGTGGGCGGCGAAGGAAGGCGCCCGTCGCTCACGCCCTGTTCCAGGCTTCACGCCGATGATGAGAGCGCGTCCCTCACCGCCCGCCGATCACCGCGATGTAGTCCGAGACCCAGCGGTAGTAGGGTACGCATTCGCCCTGGCTGGCGCACTTGGTCACCGGCGTCTTCCAGAAGCGGATCTTCTCGAAGTCGTCGAAGCCGTTGGTCTTGCAGCCCTCGGCGCCGAGCAGCTCGTTGCCCTCGCAGGCCGCGGGCACGGCGGGGACGGAGCCGAACCAGGCGGCGAGGTCGCCCTGGACCTTCGGCGACAGCGAATGCTCCATCCACATGTAGGCGCAGTTGGGATGGGCGGCCTCGGCGTGCATCATCGTCGTGTCGGCCCAGCCGGTGGCGCCTTCCTTCGGGATGGTCGAGCCGATCGGGAATTTCTCCGAGGCGAGCAGGTTGACCTGGAACGGCCAGGAGCCCGAGGCGACGACGCCTTCGTTCTTGAAGTCGTCCATCTGCACGAAGGCGTCGTGCCAGTAGCGCGAGACGAGGGTGCGCTGGACGCGCAGGAGGTCGAGCGCCGCCTCGTACTGGTCCTCGTTCAGCTCGTAGGGATCCTTGATGCCGAGCTCGGGCTTCGTCGCCATCAGGTAGTTGGCGGCGTCGGCGATGTGGATCGGGCCGTCGTAGGCCTCGACGCGGCCCTTGTTGGACTTGCCGTCCGGCAGCTCCATCTCCTCGAATACGACGTTCCAGCTCTCCGGCGGCGTCTTGAAGACGTCGGTGTTGTACATCAGCACGTTGGGGCCCCACTGGTAGGGCGTGCCGTAGTGGACGCCGTCGACCGTGTGCCAGGGCGCGCTCTTCAGGCGGTCGTCGACGGTGCCCCAGCTCTTGATCAGGTCGGGGTTGACCGGCTGGACACGCTTGCCGGCGATGAGGCGCAGCGAGGCGTCGCCCGACGCGGTGACGAGGTCGAAGCCGCCCTCGTTCATCAGCGCCACCATTTCGTCGGAGGTCGCCGCCGTCTTCACCGACACCTTGCAGCCGGTCTCCTTTTCGAAGGAGGTGACCCAGTCGAAGGCCGGGTCGGTCTCGCCGCGCTCGATGTAGCCGGCCCAGGCGACGATCGCGACCTCGCCCTCGCCGGGGCCGATCGCGGTCATCATCTCGGCGGAAAAGCTCTGGGAAACGGAGGCGAGCGTCAGCGCCGCCGCCGTGGACGCGCTCAGGATCTTCTTCATGTCGAACCCCTCGTTGTCGTGCCGCCGGCCGGTCCGGCCGAGGTGGAGCGCCGCATTCTTGTGCGCGGCCGGTCTCTGGGCAGCAGAGTAGAACGCCGCCAGGGCTTCGCAATTTCTTTTGTCAGAATGCCGCTATCGGGAAAACCGATCGATCAGCGCAGCCGCGGGGTGCCGCGGGAGTGGGTGACGTCGATGAAATTGCGCAGCGGGTCGGAGAGCCTCAGCCCGCGGCGCCAGACGAGGCCGACCTGGACGACGGGCAGCGCGCCGGAGACGTCGCGGGATTCGATCTTGTCGCCTTCGAGCGACCACGGCCGGTAGATTAGATCGGGCAGCAGGGCGACGCCGGCGCCGGTGGCGACGAGGCTGCGCACGGCCTCCACCGAGCGCGTGCGGAAGGCGACCTCGGGCCGGGCGCCGAAGGCGGCGAGCAGGCGCCGCGTCGCCTCCTCGATCTCGTCGACGGTCAGCATGATCAGCGGCAGGCCGGCGATGTCCTCCATGGCGATGCCGTCGCGGCGGGCGAGGTCGTGGCCGGCCGGCAGCCACAGCCGGAAGGGCGAGACCTCGAGGATCTCAGACTGCAGCGCCTGGCGGTCGCGCCAGTTGCCGAGCAGCATCACCGCGACGTCGAGTTCTCCGCCGACCAGCAGGTGTTCCAGATAGGCGCTCTCGTCCTCCATGGTCTCGACGACGACGCCGGGATAGGCGCGGCGGTAGCGGGCGAGCAGGTCGGAGAGCACGTAGCCGGCGACCAGCGACGTGACGCCGAGCGACAGCCGCCCGCCGGCCGCCGCCGGCATCAGGCGAAAGGTGCGCCGGGCCTCGCCGACGTCGGCGAGGATCTTGGTGGCGTGGCGCAGGAACTGATGGCCCTCGTGGGTGATGCGCAGGCCGCGCGGGTGGCGCTCGAACAGGGCGACGCCGAGGTCGCCCTCGAGTTCCTTCACCGCCTCGGTGACCGACGACTGCGAGATCGACAACACGTGCGCCGCCCCCGAGACGGTGCCCTGCTCGGCGACGGCGACGAAATACTGGAGCTGGCGGAGGGTGAAGGCCATGGGGCGGGGGGGCGGAGGAGGCCAGGCTCGAACGGGTGGTCGGGCCGGCAGGATAGGGCAGGGCGGCGGGCCTGCCTACGGCCGACGTCGCGCCGGTCGCCGCCTCACGGCACCAGCACCGCCGCGCCCTGGAAGCGGCCGGCGCGCAGGTCGCCGAGCGCCTCGTTCGCCCGCTCCAGCGGATAGACCACGGTCTCGGTGCGCACGCCGGCCTTCGGGGCGAGGGCGAGGAACTCCTCGGCGTCGGCGCGGGTGAGGTTGGCGACCGAGCGGATCTGCCGCTCCTCCCAGAGGATGCGGTAGGGGAAGGCGGGGATGTCGGACATGTGGATGCCGCCGCAGACGACGATGCCGCCCTTTCGCACCGCCTTCAGCGCGGCGGGGACGAGGTCGCCGACCGGCGCGAAGATCAGCGCCGCGTCGAGCGCTTCGGGCGGCCGCTCGTCGGAGCCGCCGGCCCAGAGTGCGCCGAGGCGGCGGGCGTGGTCCTGCGCCGGGCCGTCGCCGGGCCGGGTGAAGGCGTAGACCTCCCGACCCTGCCAGCGGCAGACCTGGGCGATGATGTGGGCGGCGGCGCCGAAGCCGTAGAGGCCGACGCGGCTGGCCGCGCCCGCCATCTTCAGCGAGCGCCAGCCGATCAGTCCGGCGCACATCAGCGGCGCGGCGGCGACCGGATCGGAAAAGCCGTCGAGCGGAAAGGCATAGGCGGCGTCGGCGACGACGTGGGTGGCGAAGCCGCCGTCGCGGCCATAGCCGGTGAAGACCGGGTCGTCGCAGAGGTTCTCGGCGCCGTCCCGGCAGAAGGCGCAGTGCCCGCAGGTGTGGCCGAGCCAGGGCACGCCGACGCGCCGCCCCGGCGCCGGCGTCGTCACCCCCTCGCCGCAGGCCTCGACGATGCCGACGATCTCGTGGCCCGGAACGACCGGCCGGCCGAGATGCGGCAGGTCGCCGTCGACGACGTGGAGGTCGGTGCGGCAGACGGCGCAGGCCTCGACGCGGAGCCGGATCTCGCCGGGGCCGGGCAGGGGATCGGGGCGGGTCTCCGGCCTGAGCGGCAGACCGGGGCGGTCGAGCACCATCGCTTTCATCGCGTTCGTCCTTCGCCGCCGGCGCAAAAGCCGCGTCGGGTCGTTCGACGTGGAGGCTTCGATCGCAGTCTATACGGTGCGGGCGCCGGCTGACTTGAGCGAGATCAAGGCGCTATCGGGCAGGTGGGCTTCAGGCCGGTGCGAAGACCGGGAAGAATTTTTCCGTGTGCTCAAATTCTCAAGCCGAAGAAAACCGGTCGTTCGACCAAAGGAGCGGCATCTATCATGTCATGATTAACCCTCTGGCGACCATTTTGAGAAAACGTCCCTTATGAAAAGACGAGGGAGGCCGATGATGGTTCTTTGGTTGACGGAGCGAAAGACGCGGCGGCCGAAGGTCGACGAGGCGCCGGACCCGGTTCCAGCGGAGGTCGCCGAGGAGATCGTGCGGCAACCCAACCCGCTGGTCGACATGATCGAGATGGATCTGCGCCGCATGGGCCGGCAGCTCGGCGTGGCGGGTGCCGACATGCGCGCGATCTCCGGCCGCAGCCGGTCGATCGTCGCGGCGATCCACGGCAAGACCGACGTTCTCGGCGAGGAGACCGTCAAGGCCGAGGCCAGCACCGCCGAGGTGGCAGGAGCGGTGACGGCACTCGCCGAGGCGAACCGCGACATCGCTTCCCGCGCCGACCGCAGCGGCCGCATGCTGCAGGACGCCCGCACGATGGCGGCCGAGGCCGGCGGCGAGATGCGCGACCTGTCGCGGGTGATCGGCGAGATCGAGGAGGTCGTCGGACTGATCGCCGCCATCGCCGGCCAGACCAACCTGCTCGCGCTCAACGCCACCATCGAGGCGGCGCGGGCCGGCGAGGCCGGCCGGGGCTTCTCGGTCGTCGCCGGCGAGGTCAAGGCGCTGTCGGTCGAAACCCGTCGCGCGACCGACCGCATCGCCGCCACCATCGCCAGCCTGCGTGGACGGGCCGACGAGGCGGTCGCCGCCGTGGAGCGGATCATCGCCGTCGTCGAGGACGTCCAGCCGGTGATCCGCGGCGTCAACGAGGCGGTGGCCGGGCAGGCGCAGACCGTCGGCCAGATCGACCGCTCGGCGCAGACGACGGCGGCCTTCGCGGCGGACGTCGCCGAGCGGGCCCGCGAGATCGGCCTCGCCGCGTCCGAGGCCGCCGAGGCGAGCGCTGCGGTCGAGGCCGCGAGCGGAACGATGGACGGGGCGCTGGCCGACCTCACGCGCAAGATGCTCACCGTCGTGCGGCAGTCGCAGAGCGGCGACCGGCGGCGGCACGACCGCTGGCCGGTCGAGATTCCCGGGACGCTGCGGATCGGCGGCGAGGAGATCGCCGTCGCCACCGTCGACCTCGGCGCCGGCGGCGCGCTGGCCCGGCCGCGCGAGGGGGCGGCGAGGGCCCGCCAGGACTCCGGCACGCTGCGCCTCGACGGCATCGGCAGCCTCGCCGTCCGCGTCGTCGGCACCAGCACCCTCGGCCATCATCTCGCCTTCACCGAGGCGGCGGGCCCGGCGCACGATGCGGTGCGGGCGACGATCGCCCGGCTGGAGGCCGGCTCGGCGTCGGACATCGAGCGGGTCCAGGCGGCGGCGGCCGCGATCGTCGCCGCGATCGAGGCCGAACTCGACGCCGGGCGCCTGTCGACGGATGCGCTGTTCGACCACGACTATCGGCCGGTCGTCGGCACCGATCCGGTGCAGGTGACGACCCGGTCGCTGCCGGTGCTGGAGCGGATCCTGCCGCCGATCCAGGAGGCGATCCTTGCGGAAGACGCCGGCATCGCCTTTTCGGCGGCGGTCGACCTCAACGGCTATCTGCCGGTGCACAACCGGAAATTCTCGCAGCCGCAGCGGCCGGGCGATCCGGTGTGGAACGCCGCCAACTGCCGCAACAAGCGGATCTTCGACGACCGCACCGGCCTCCTCGCCGCCCGCAACACCCGGCCGTTCCTCGTCCAGAACTACGCGCGTGACATGGGCGGCGGCACCATCGTCATGATGAAGGAGATCGACTGCCCGATCGTCGTGGGCGGCCGCCACTGGGGCGGCCTGCGTCTCGCCCGGCGGCTCTGACCGGGACCCTCCCGCTCAGGTCTTGCGCGTCGCCAGCGCCACTGCGACGGCGACGAGCACGGTGCCGGCGATCTGCACAGGGCCGAGCGCCTCGCCGAACAGCAGGAAGGCCATGACCGCCGTGGTCGGCGGCACCAGGTAGAACAGCGCGGCGACCTTGGAGACGGCGCCCTCGCGGATCATCCACATCAGCAGCAGCACGCTGACGATCGACAGCACCACGACCAGCCAGCCGACGACGAGGACGAGCTGGAGGCCGGGGACGTAGTGGAAGCCCTCGGCGGCGGCGAGCGGCAGCAGGAACGCCGTCGCGCCGACGTATTGCATCACCGTGGACGACAGCAGGTCGACGTTCTTGACGTAGCGCTTCTGGTAGACCGTGCCGAGGGAGACGCAGAACACCGCGCCGACGGCGACGAGGGCGGCCATCGGCGTCACGCCCTCGGCGGCGGAAAGGTCGAGCTTCGGCCCGAGCACCATGGCGACGCCGACGAGGCCGAGCACCAGACCGATCCCGTGGGAAAGCGTCAGCTTCTCGCCGAGGATCGGCCGGGCGACGAAGGCGGTCAGCATCGGCTGCAGGCCGACGACGAGGCCGGCGAAGCCGGCCGGCAGGCCGTGCTTCACCGCGAAGAAGATGCCGCCGAGATAGGCGCCGTGGATCAGCGTGCCGGCGACCATGGCATGGAGCGCGACCCGCCCCGTCGGCCAGGGACGGCGCAGGGCGAGGGCGATCAGCCCGAGCACCGGCACGACGAAGGCCATCCGGAGGGCGAGCAGCGAGAAGGGGCCGGCCACCGGGGCGGCGTATTTCGCGGCGATGAAGCCGGTCGACCACAGCAGCACGAAGAGATAGGGCGCGAGCCTGAGAAAGGGCGAGCCCTCGTCCGCCGCCGCGCCGTCCCGTGCCGTCACCGATGCCATCGCGTCCGTCCCTGGAAAGACAAGGCAGCCTTGATAGCCGCCGCGGACGGAAAAGGGAATCGGCGCCGGCGGCGGGCTGCTATGCCGCCGCCGCCATGCCGCCCACGATGCGCACGACGTCGGCCATGATGTCGGTGAGCTGGAAGTCCTTGGGGGTGTAGACCGCGGCGACGCCGATGGCTTTGAGGGCGGCGGCGTCCTCGGGCGGGATGATGCCGCCGACGACGACGGGGACGTCGTCGAGGCCGCTCTCGCGCATGCCCTTCATCACCTCGCGCACGAGGGCGAGGTGGCTGCCGGAGAGGATGGAGAGGCCGACGACGTGGACGCCTTCTTCCAGCGCGGCGTTGACGATCTCGGCCGGTGTCAGGCGGATGCCCTCGTAGACCACCTCCATGCCGCAGTCGCGGGCGCGCACGGCGATCTGCTCGGCGCCGTTGGAGTGGCCGTCGAGGCCGGGCTTGCCGACGAGGAACTTGAGCCGGCGGCCGAGCTTCTCCGACACCGCCTCCACCGCGGCGCGCACCGCCTCGATCTCGCCGGCGGAGGCGGAGGCCGCGGCGCCGACGCCGGTTGGGGCGCGGTATTCGCCGAAGACCTCGCGCAGCGTGCGGCCCCATTCGCCGGTGGTGACGCCGGCTTTCGCCGCGGCGATCGAGGCGTCCATGATGTTGCGGCCCTCGGACGCGGCGGCGCGCAGTTCGGCGAGCGCCGCGGTGACGGCGTCGGCGTCACGGGCGGCACGCCAGGCGGCGATCTTCTCCACCGCCTCGGCCTCGACGTGCTCGGGCACCGTCAGGATGCCGCCGTCGGCCCCGGCGGCGAGCGGCGAGGGTTCGGTCTCGGTGAACCTGTTGACGCCGACGACGACCTGCTCGCCGCCCTCGATGGCGGCGAGGCGGCGGGTGTTGCTCTCCACCAGCGCCCGCTTCATGTAGCCGCTGTCGACGGCGGCGATCGCCCCGCCCATCGCCTCGATGCGGGCGAGTTCGGCGCGGGCCTCCTCTTTCAGCGCCTCGACCTTGGCGGTCATCACGACGGAGCCGTCGAAGATGTCCTCGTTTTCGAGGAGGTCGGTCTCGAAGGCCATGATCTGCTGCATCCTGAGCGACCACTGCTGATCCCACGGCCGCGGCAGGCCGAGCGCCTCGTTCCAGGCGGGAAGCTGGACGGCGCGGGCGCGGGCGTTCTTCGACAGCACCACCGCCAGCATCTCGATCAGGATGCGGGTGACGTTGTTCTCCGGCTGCGGCTCGGTAAGGCCGAGCGAGTTGACCTGCACGCCGTAGCGGAAGCGCCGCATCTTCGGGTCGTCGACGCCGTAGCGCGTCTCCAGGATCTCGTCCCAGAGTTCGCTGAAGGCGCGCATCTTGGCGATCTCGGTGACGAAGCGCAGGCCGGCGTTGACGAAGAAGGAGATGCGGCCGACGGCGGCCGGGAATTCTTCCGGCGGAATGGCGCCCGAGGCCTTCATGCCGTCGAGGATGGTCATCGCGGTGGCGAGGGCGAAGGCCAGCTCCTGCACCGGCGTCGCCCCGGCCTCCTGCAGGTGGTAGGAGCAGACGTTCATCGGGTTCCACTTCGGCATTTCCCGATAGGTCCAGGCGATCATGTCGATCGTCAGCCGGATCGAGGGTGCCGGCGGGAAGACGTAGGTGCCGCGCGAGAGATATTCCTTGATGATGTCGTTCTGCGTGGTGCCGGCGAGGCTTGCCCGCGGCGCGCCCTGCTCGTCGGCGACGGCGACGTAGAGCGCCAGCAGCCAGGCCGCGGTGGCGTTGATCGTCATCGAGGTGTTCATGCGCTCGAGCGGGATCTGATCGAACAGCGCCCGCATGTCGCCGAGATGGGCGACCGGCACGCCGACCTTGCCGACCTCGCCGCGCGCGAGGGCGTCGTCAGGGTCGTAGCCGGTTTGGGTCGGCAGGTCGAAGGCGACCGAGAGGCCGGTCTGGCCCTTGGCGAGGTTGGAGCGATAGAGCGAGTTAGACGCCGAGGCCGTGGAGTGGCCGGCGTAGGTGCGGATGATCCAGGGCTTGTCGCGTGTCGTCGTGCTCATCGGAACTCCCCGCGCGGACCTCGGCGGCACGGATGATCCATGCTGCGCCGCGTCAGAAACTTCCCCTCAATATGCCGAGGCCGGCGGGCGAACAAAGCCCTTCGTTGGACCAGCAACAATTGGACGCACCTCCGCCGCCGACGGGTTTTACGGCGTTCCGCACAATCTTCCGCCGCCCGCACCGAAGTCGATCCGCCGTTGGGAGGATGCGACGTGTTGCCCACTACGCAACTGCGAAAAGCCGTGTGCATGCTTGAGGCGAACAGATCGGCGCGGCGCGAAGGCGTCCGCCGCGAGCGTCATTCCAGCGAGAGAAGAAGCCATGAACGCCCTTGCCAAGCGACAGTCGGCGCCCGACACCAAGGACCTCTACGACATCGGCGAGATCCCTCCGCTCGGCCACGTTCCGGAGAAGATGTGGGCCTGGTGCATCCGCAAGGAGCGCCACGGCCCGCCGGACACCGCCATGCAGCTCGAGGTCGTGCCGACCTGGCAGCTCGAAAGCGACGAGGTGCTGGTGCTGGTGATGGCGGCGGGCGTCAACTACAACGGCGTCTGGGCCTCGCTCGGCCAGCCGATCTCGCCCTTCGACGGCCACAAGCAGCCCTATCACATCGCCGGCTCCGACGCCTCGGGCATCGTCTGGGCGGTCGGCTCGCGGGTGACGCGCTGGAAGGTCGGCGACGAGGTCGTCGTCCACTGCAACCAGGACGCCGGCGACGACGAGGAGTGCAACGGCGGCGACCCGATGCTCTCGCCGACCCAGCGCATCTGGGGCTACGAGACCAACGACGGCTCCTTCGCCCAGTTCTGCCGGGTGCAGAGCCGGCAGCTGCTGCCGCGGCCGAGGCACCTGACCTGGGAGGAATCGGCCTCCTACATGCTGACGCTGGCCACCGCCTACCGCATGCTGTTCGGCCACGCGCCGCACACGCTGAAGCCCGGCCAGAACGTTCTGGTATGGGGTGCTTCGGGCGGCCTCGGCGTCTTCGCGGTGCAGATCGCGGCGGCGGCCGGTGCCAACGCTATCGGCGTCATCTCCGACGAGAGCAAGCGCGACTACGTGCTCTCGCTCGGCGCCAAGGGCGTCATCAACCGCAAGGACTTCAAGTGCTGGGGCCAGCTGCCCAAGGTCGGCTCGCCCGAATACGACGCCTGGTTCGCCGAGGCGCGCAAGTTCGGCAAGGCGATCTGGGACGTCACCGGCAAGGGTGTGAACGTCGACATGGTGTTCGAGCACCCGGGCGAGGCGACCTTCCCGGTCTCCTCCTTCGTGGTCAAGCGCGGCGGCATGGTGGTGTTCTGCGCCGGCACCTCGGGCTTCAACATCACCTTCGACGCCCGCTACGTCTGGATGCACCAGAAGCGCATCCAGGGCTCGCACTTCGCCCACCTGAAGCAGGCGAGCGAGGCCAACCGCTTCGTGCTCGACCGCCGGGTCGACCCCTGCATGTCCGAGGTGTTCGGCTGGGACCAGATCCCGCAGGCGCACATGAAGATGTGGAAGAACCAGCACGCCCCCGGCAACATGGCGGTGCTGGTCAACGCGCCGCGCACCGGCCTGCGCACGCTGGAAGACGTGATCGAGGCGGGGGGCTGATCCGCGTCGTAACCGCCGCGACGGGTGAGAGATGCGGCAAGGGCCGCGGGAGATCAACCGCTCTCCCGCGGCCCTTGCTTTTCCTCCGCGGCCGGCGTCTTGCCCGATGACGCGTGCGGTCCCGCCGCCGCCATCGTCAGCGGTGAAAGCCTGTCCTCGACCTCCTGGAACACCGCTTCCAGCACCTGAAGGTCGCCGTCGTAATCGAGCGCCTTGCGGCTGCGCGCGAGCGCATCGCGGGCGTGGGCGAGGGCGAGGCCGGCGTGGAGGCCGTCGCCGGCCTCGCCGAGGATCATCGCCATCTTCTGGAAGCGGATCGCGACCTCGAGCGTGCCGGCGCCGTCGCGCGCGATCGGGCGGAGCAGATCCTCGAAGAGATCCCGGGCCGCGAGGTCCCCGGCGAAGACGTTGCCGAAGCGGACCGTTCGCGGGGCGTCGCGGCGCCGGTCGATCCAGCCCCCCAGCAGCCGCGTTCCCGCGGTGAGCGCCGCGATCGCCGTGCCCGGATCGTTGATGCCCGGCGACAGCGCCCGCGAGGCGACCTCGGCGAGGGTGATCAGGCCGAAGCGCGGATCGTGCGCGAAATCGCGGCCCCTATCGATGGTCAGGGCGCCGGCCATCGCGGCGGCCGTCCCGGGGGGAAGGTCGCGGGAGCTGCGGGCGAAGGGGCGGCGCGGGGCGAGATAGCTGCCCGGAGCGACGATCAGAAGAAGGTCGCAGCCGGCCTCGCGTGCCAGCGTGTCGAGCCGGGCGACGTCGACGTGCTGGACGTACCCCTCGCTGCCCGCGTGAAGCGGAAAATCCGCCGGTGCGCACCATTCGGCCGGCGGCCGGGCCGCAAATCCCGGGGCGTCGATCCAGCTGTCGAAGGCCCGCCCGGCGGCCCCCTCGATCCGCGCCGTGGTCGCGTCGACGCGAACCAGTGCCGAGATGTGGTCCATCCAGCGCAGGAAGACGACGACGATGCCGGCCATCACCGCGACGGTGACGCAGAAGAGGGCGAAGCTCTCCTTGGAGCCGAAGAATTCGAGGTAGTAGGCGGTGAGCCCGGTGACTGCGTAGATGAACGAGCCGAGAAACAGCGAGATGGCGTTCTGGGCGGTGCGGTCCTCGGTGACGAGCGGGGTCGCGCGGGGCGTCGCATTGGTCGTCGCCGCGGAGAAGCCGGAGACCATGGTCGTCAGCGAAAAGGTGGTGACCGGGAGCATGCTGCCGGCGAGCAGCGACAGCATCGCCGTGGTGGCCCCCTTGGCGATCTCGACGCGCAGCGCCGTCTCGAAGATCAGGTCGATCTCGTAGGCGAGACCGACGACGACGACCGAGGCGACGGCGAAGGCGGCCGCCCGCAGCCAGAGGCGGCGCAGCAGACGGGCGAGGAGGAAGGAGAAGTTGGTCAGGGCCGTTGCTCCGGAGCGGGTGGCGGCGCCGCGGTCTGGATCCGATACCGATCAACCGCCCTCTGGCCGGGATTGTTCACGACGAGCGAGAACGCCGCCGGACGAGGGCCGCTGCGATCGTCATGGTCCGGAATTCACACCGCGACCGTGGCGGGACCGGCGGCGAAGGCGGCGAAGGCTTCCGCCACCCGGGCGTAGGTCGGCCGGCGGTGGTGCGGGCCGATCGCCGGCATGTCGGCGAGCGGACGCCAGGCCCATTCGGAAAACTCGGCGGGCTCGTGGGTGTGCTCGGCGGCGACGGTGATCTCCGCCTCGGAACCGGTGAAGCGGAAGGCGGCCCAGCGCTGGCGCTGGCCGCGGAAGGGGTGGAGCTTGTGGCTTCGCGCCGCCCGGGCCGGGAAGTCGTAGGCCCACCAGTCGCCGGTGACGGCGAGAAGCTCGGCGGAGACGACGCCGGTCTCCTCGTAGAGTTCGCGCCGGGCCGCCGTCTCGACGTCCTCGCCCGGATCGATGCCGCCCTGGGGCAGCATCCAGTCGGCGCCGTCGACCACGATCTCCGGGTCGGGCCAGCCGTGGGGATTGGGGAAGGCACGGCCGGCGAAGACGAGGCCGCGGCCGTCGATGAGGCAGATGCCGACGTTCGGCCGGTAGGGCAGGTCCGTCGCCAGCGGTTCGCGCTCGCCGGGCGCCGGCGGCACCTTCGAGGCCGGTGGGCGCGGGCTCACGCGGGAACCGCGAGATGGCGGAAGGCGGCGACGACTTCCTCGTAGACCGGGCGCTTGAACGGGATGATCAGCCGCGGCAGCGCCTCGATCTCCTCCCAGCGCCAGTCGCGGAACTCCGGCCGGTGGCCGCCGCCGCCGGGCCGGCGGATGTCGATCTCCTTGTCCTTGCCGGTGAAGCGGAAGGCGAACCACTTCTGGGTCTGGCCGCGGTAGCGCCCGCGCCAGGCCTTGCCGGTTTCGATCGGCAGGTCGTAGGACAGCCAGTCCGGCGCCTCGGCGACGAGGGTGACGGAGCGGACGTTGGTTTCCTCGTAGAGCTCGCGCCGGGCCGCCTCGATCGGCGTCTCGCCCGGGTCGATGCCGCCCTGGGGCATCTGCCAGCTGTAGTCGGCGGGGTCGGCGCGGCGGTCGGCGAGCAGCTTCTGGGCGCCTTCGGTGCGGCGCTGGCCGATCCACACCTTGCCGGCGCCGTTGAGGAGGAGAATGCCGACGCAGGGCCGATAGGGCAGGTCGAGAGCGGTCATCTGGTCTTCCGGTTGCGCCGGTCCGCCGGGCCCGGCCCGAACGGGCGGAACGCAGGAGGCCGGCCGGCGTGATGTCGGGCGCGGGCGGGAAGCCGCGTCGGCCGCTCCCGCGGCGCCGTCATTTCAGCGCCGCACTGATCGGCACCAGCGTGATTCCCCTGTTCTCCAAATTCTTGCTCCATTCGCCGATCCGCTTCAAGGAAACCGGCAGCGCGGAGGCGTATCCGACGGCGATGCCACGGGTGCGGGCGATCTGTTCGAGCTGGGCCAGCCTCGTGCCGATGCTGGCGTCGTCCGGATCGGCGTCGACGATGAGGTCGGCCCGGGCGAAGGGCGTGCCCGTCGTGCCGGCGACGGTGCCGGTGCGGCTGCGCGAGGAGGAGGCGTCGTCGAAGTAGAGCAGGCCGCGCCGCGTCAGTTCGTCGAGGAACACCCTCAGCGCCTCGACGTCGGTCGTGTAACGGGCGCCCATGTAGTTCATGACACCGACGTAGGTGGTCAGGCGCGCCATCAGCCAGTTCAGCCGCTCGAGGTTCTTCTCGCGGCCGTTCGAGGTCAGCAGCGTGTGCGGGCCGGGGTCGTTGTCGGGAAAATCATAGGGCTCCATCGGGATCTGGAGCAGCAGTTCGTGGCCGTCCTGCCGGGCCCGGCGCTGCCAGAGGTCGAGGCCGTTGCCATAGGGGGCGAAGGCGAGGGTGATCTCGGGCGGCAGCACGCGCAGCGCCTCCTGGGTGCCCGACTGGCTGAGCCCGAGGCCGCCGACGACGATGGCGATTTTCGGCGCGGCGCCGACGATGGCCGGCACCGGGCGGGCATAGGCGTCGAGCGGACGGGTGCCGTCGGCGGCGATCTTCGGCAGGATGCCGGCGGCGGTCTCCTCGGAAAGCTCGGGCAGGGCCTGGACCGGCATCGCCGCGGCGGAGGCCGGACGCTCCGCCGCGGTCTCCGGCAGGGCGCCCGGTCGGGCGATGTCGTCGATGTCGTCGATGTCGTCGTCGGCCGGAGCCTGCGGCGGCTCGATCAACTCGCCGGCGCCGGACTTGACGCCGACCACGGCGATCCGGTCGCCGTCCGGCGAGAGGCTCTCGCGATCGATGCGGGCGACGGCGGCGGGCTGGCCGCCGAGCGGATCGTCGACGGCGATGATCCAGCCGGCCGCGGCGAGCACCATCAGCGCCGTCAGCGACAGCACGATCGTGACGATCGGGATCCGGCGCCGGGACTTCGGCAGCTTGAGGCCGAGGGGGGCTGAGAGGTCGTTCATGGCGCTCCGCACGGGGCCGGTCCGGTACGGCGGTGCCGCCCGGTCTGATGGAATCGAAAGGCCGGACAGGTGTCCGGCCGTTCGCTGTCGTCAGGGGCCGCCGGCGGAGCGCCGGGGCCGGTCCGTTTCCGGTCGGTGTCCGGCTCAGTTCGGGACCGGGCCGTCCGCCGGCGGCGGGAAGGCGCTGTTCGCCTGCAGGCCGCGCAGGAGGTCGAGCGCCATGTTGAGCTGCTGGTCGTCCTTCGGATCCGGCGGCACGTAGGCGCCCGAACCGGCCTCCTCCGAGCCGTCCTGGGAGGACAGGTGTCCCGGCAGGCTGGCCTCGCCGCGGGTCTCCAGCTGGTCCTTGAGCTCGTCGGGCAGTTCCTGCTTGACCTCGATGTCCGGGACGATGCCCTTGGCCTGGATCGAGGTGCCCGACGGCGTGTAGTAGCGCGCGGTCGTCAGTCGGATCGCCCCGTTCTCGCCGAGCGGGATGATGGTCTGGACCGAGCCCTTGCCGAAGGAGCGGGTGCCGAGGATGGTGGCGCGGTGGTGGTCCTGGAGGGCGCCGGCGACGATCTCCGAGGCCGAGGCCGAACCGCCGTTGACCAGCACGATCACCGGCTTGCCGTCGGTGAGGTCGCCGGCCCGGGCGCTGTAGCGCCGGGTCTCGTCCTCGTGGCGGCCGCGGGTCGAGACGATCTCGCCCTTGTCGAGGAAGGTGTCGGAAACCGCGATCGCCTGGTCGAGCAGGCCGCCCGGGTTGTTGCGCAGGTCGATGACGAAGCCCTTGAGCCGGTCGCCCGGCACCTGCTTCTCGATCTGGTCGATCGCGCCCTTGAGGCCCTCGAAGGTCTGCTCGGTGAACTGCGTGATGCGGACGTAGCCGACGTCGTCCTCGACCCGCGAACGCACCGACTGGATCTTGATGACCGCGCGCTTGACCTTGACCTCGATGGCCTTCGACGAGCCCTCGCGCATCACGGTGAGCACGATCTCGGAATTGACCGGGCCGCGCATCTTCTCGACCGCCTGCTGCAGGGTCAGGCCCTGGACCTGCTCGCCGTCGAGGGCGACGATGAGGTCGCCGGCGAGGATTCCGGCCTTGGCGGCGGGGGTGTCGTCGATCGGGGTGACGACCTTGACGATGCCCTCCTCCATCGTGACCTCGATGCCGAGGCCGCCGAATTCGCCCTTGGTCTGGACCTGCATGTCCTGGAACGACTTGGCGTTCATGTAGCTCGAATGCGGGTCGAGCGAGGTCAGCATGCCGTTGACGGCGGCCTCGACCAGTTCGGCGTCGTCCGGCACCTCGACGTAGTCGGCCCGGATACGCTCGAAGACGTCGCCGAACAGGGTCAGCTGCCGATAGGTGTCGGCGCCGGCGGCGTTGGCCACGCCCATGGTGCCGAGGTCGGCCCGGCCGAGGGCGACGACCGCTGCGGCGCCCATCAGGGCACCGGTCGCCATGAGTGAAAACTTCTTGATCATCCGCCAACCTTCCGATCTTCCGAGGCGACCCACCACGGAGAGGGGTCGATCGAGGAGCCGTCCTTGCGAAATTCGATGTAGAGCACCGGTTGCGACACGTTCCGCTCCGGCGCCATCGCGCTGGCCAGTCTGCGGTCTCCCATCGTGCCCACCGGTTCCCCGGTGAGGACGAACTGACCGAGTTCGACGTCGACGCGCTCCATGCCTGCCATCACCACATGATATCCATCCCCGCCGTCGAGGATCAAGAGTCGGCCGTAGGATCTGAAGTCGCCGGCGTAGGCGACCCAGCCGTCGCAGGGCGCGGTGACCCGGGCACCGGCGCGCGTCGCCACCGAAACACCCTGGGCCGTGCCGCCGAGGCCGTTGTCCTCGCCGAAGCCCTGGACCGGGACGCCGCGCACCGGCATCGGGAACCGGCCCCGCGCCTCGGCGAAGGCGATCGCCGGCCTGAGACGCCCGCTGTCGTCGACCGGCGGGCGCGCTTCGCCCGGCCGGCTGTCGCGGTCGCGGCGGCGGGCGCTCGCCAGACGCTCGTCGAGCGTCGTGAGCAGGTCCTTGAGGCTCGCCGCCCGGCGGGCGAGATCCTCGGTCCGGCCGCGTTCGACCTCGAGGTCGGCCTGCGAGCTCTCGCCGAGCTTGCGCTTCTCCTCGATCAGCAGGGCGAGGCGCTCCTGTTCCTCCGCCATCTTCGTCCGGTCGGCGCCGAGCCGCGCCGCCTCGGCCTCGACCTCGTCGCGCACCTCGACGAGGGCGGCGAGGTCGGAGGCGAGGGCTTCGGCCTCGACCCGGATCTCCGGCAGCACCGCCCCGAAGGCGATGGCCGAGCGCACCGCGCCGAGGGCGTCCTCGGGCCGCACCACAATGGCGGGCGGCGGCCGGCGGCCGATCCGCAGCAGCGCCGACAGCACCTGGGCGAGGACGCCGCGCCGCGCCTCGAGGCTCTCGCCGATGGCGGCGGCGTTGGCGTCGAGCCTGGCGAGGCGCTCCTCGCTGCCGGACAGGGCGCCTTCGAGGGCCTGGATCCGCGAGGCGGTCGTCACCAGCTGGTCGGTCAGGGCCGAGCGGTCCTTGTCGATCTCGCCGATCTCGGCCTCGAGCTGCTTCTGGCGGTCCTCCGACAGCTTGATCGTCGCCGACAGGTCCTCGAGTTCGGCCCGCCGGGTCGCCGCCTCGCTCGCCAGCGCCTCCGGGTCGACCGCCGTGCCGCGCGTCGGAGGCGGGGCCTGCTGTGCGAACGCGGGCAGGGCGAGGGCCGGCAGGGCCGCCATCAGGCAGAGCGTCGCCGCGAGCAACCGGGCCGGAGGGCGCACGCGACCCTCGTCGCGGCACCTCTCGCCGCGCCGATCCGCGCCGCCGCGATCCGCTCTCCTCACCGTCGCCGTCATCCGCGCCGACTTCGTTCCCATGCCTGTGCCGGGCGGCGGCCGCGCCACCCGGTGCCGGGGCAACAATGCCGGCCGGTTCGTTAACCTTCCGTCAACCATGGCAGTCTCGCCCGCCGGTGTGGCCGAATTCGGGCCTTGCGCGGACGGAGGGCCGGAAAGAGCGGCGGGCTGGCCGAAGGGCGGGGGCGTCCGGGAGGGGACGGTGTCGTCGCGGCCGCACTGCCGTGTCAGCGGGCCGCCCCTCGCAACCCGACCCGGGATTGGGTCCGATGACGGGACCGGGCGGTCAGGCCCGGTGATAGGGATGTCCCGAGAGAATGGTGATGGCGCGGTAGACCTGCTCGGCCATGAGAATGCGCACGATCTGGTGCGGCCAGGTCATCCGGCCGAGGGCGATGCGGCGGCCGGCGCGGGCGAGGGCGGCCTCGCCGTGGCCGTCGGCGCCGCCGATCAGCAGGGCCGCCTCCGGCGAGGAGCGGTCGCGGGCGCTGCGCAGGAGGTCGGCGAATTCCTCGCTCGACAGCGATTCGCCGCGCTCGTCGAGGACGATGACGAAGGCGTCGGGCGCAAGACCGGCGAGGAGGGCGTCCGCTTCCTCGCGTTTGCGGTCGTCGGCGCGGGCGGCCCGGCTCTCGCCGGTCTCGCGAATCGCGACCGGAGCGAGGCCGAGCGAACGACCGGCCTTCTCGGCCCGGTCGAGATAGCGCGCCGCGAGATCGCGCTCCGGCCCGGACTTCATGCGGCCGACCGCGTGGATGGTGATGCGCATCGTCCTCGACGCAGGCTCGGGGTGTGGTCTCGACGAGGGGCGATCGGGCGGAGGGAACGACCGGACGGGCGGAGGAGGGACCTGCCGGCGGCGATCCGGCACGGCGAGCGCCCGGCTCCCGGTCGGGCACCGCCGGCACCACCCGGCCTCATGCGGGCCGCGAGAAGGACGCCCCTCGCCGTCGCACCGGCGCCGCCACGGGCGGCCCTGGCCGCGGACCGGAGGC
>Ga0065721_10050635_pt1 | contig 18801 bp, 18 predicted proteins | sample Mesricmetagenome_FD_59108 | JGI IMG/M metagenome (GOLD analysis project Ga0065721, IMG submission 59108) | Mesophilic microbial community from rice straw/compost enrichment Sample: eDNA_1 v2 (version 2) | ecosystem: Engineered > Solid waste > Grass > Composting > Bioreactor | place: USA: Davis... | reverse complement strand
GCGACACCCAGTACTTTGACCCCTGGACCGGGCGACCATTTCGATTTCGTTCGCATGCCCGCCCATAGCCAAAACCTCGCTAACGGCGAATGAACCACACAAAGTGAGGAAGAACCCGGTTAACTGCCAAACGACAGAAAGATCGAACATGCCCGCGCGCGCGGGCAACATCGCCAAGAGCGCGGGCAGATTGCGCGGCTGGCGCTCCGTACTGACCGGGAACGACGAACGGCAGGAGCTGACCAAGGATCGATAACAAGAACCCAGGCACCCGTTCATTTTTGGCGCTCCGGAATGGCCTCCGGCGCGCGCCCTGTTCACAGATAGGTTCTTCGTCGAAAAGCCCCCGCGGACCGGCTCTTCAAGGGCATGGCTTGTACGTCAGTGCTGCGCCGCATGAGCCGAGCTTGTCGGGGCCGATCCGCTGACAGCGCCACGATACCACCTTCGCCGGCGCCTGGCCGCTCCCTCGATGAGGGGCGGGCCAAATGCTCGACATCCGCGCGCATGCGGATCTGGAGTCCGGTGTTTTGAAACCACCGTCGCACCGGATCCTTGGCTCATGTGGCTGCTAATCCCGTGCTTATTCGGGGGCCTGATAGCGGCTCGCCGGCCGCACCAGACCAAGGTTCTGCCGCAGGGTGCTGCCCTCATATTCGGTGCGAAACAGACCGCGCTTCTGGAGTTCTGGAACGACCAAATCGGCAAAATCCTGAAGTCCTCCGGGCAGTATCGCCGGCTGGACAAGGAAGCCATCCACCGCGTGCTCCTGGTACCAGGTCTCCATCTCATCTGCGACCTGGGCGGGCGTGCCGACGACGGTACGCTGCCCGCGTGCACCCGCATACCGAAGATACATCTGGCGAATCGTCAGCTTCTCGTCTCGAACCATCGAGAGCATCATGTTGAGACCCGCCTGTGAGCCATTGGTCTCTTTCGGCAGCAGGTGTTCGGGGATCGGTTCATCAATCGGCAAGCCGGTCAAATCGATGTCACCCAGCTCCGGCTGCAAAAGGATACGGCCGACATCCGGATGGATCAGCGATTGCATGTATTCGTGCTTGTCCCGGGCCTCCTGCTCGCTTTGTCCGACGATCACGTTGAGACCGGGCATGATCTTCAGTTGATCCGGCTCGCGGCCAAACTGCGCCATCCGGCCTTTGAGGTCTCGATAGAAATCCTGTGCCTTGGCAAGCACGGTTTGTGCGGAGAAGACGATTTCCGCCGTCTCGGCGGCGAAATCCTTGCCCGCTTCAGAAGAGCCAGCCTGTGCCAAGACCGGATAGCCCTGAGGCGGTCTGGCCACGTTCAGCGGGCCGCGCACCTTGAAGAATTCGCCGTTGTGATCAAGTCTGTGCAACTTGTCCGGCTGGAAATAGACCGCTTCCTCGCGGTCACGGACGAAGGCGTCGTCCTCCCAGCTATCCCATAGGCCGCGTACGACCTGCGTGAACTCGCGTGCCCTGCGATAGCGGTCGCTGTGATCGTAATGCTCCTCTCTTCCAAAATTGAGAGGTTCGTCGCGATTTGTCGATGTGACGACGTTCCAACCAGCGCGACCGCCACTGATGTGGTCGAGCGAGGCGTATTTGCGTGCGATGTGAAAGGGTTCGTTGTAGCTCGTCGTCGCCGTCGCGACCAAGCCGATGTGCTTGGTTACGGCCGCCAGGGCAGACAGCAGCGTAATGGGCTCGAAGTAGGCCATGTATTGCGGCCAACGCTTCAGCGCGTCCAGGTTTCCACCGCGCGTGGCCAGGGCGTCAGCCAAGAAAATCAGATCGAATTTGGCGTTTTCGGCAATCTTTACAACCTCGGCGTAGTGGGCGAAGTTGGTTCCTGCATCAATCTGGGCATCCGGATGGAGCCAGGCAGCCACATGGTTGCCGGTCGGATGCAGAAATGCACCAAGCCTCAATTTGCCGTCACGTCGTGTCTTTACCATCTGTCTCTCCAATTCAGTTATAGGCGGGCGCAACTAGCCTTTGAAGGCAATCGCATCGGATCGACCCCAGCCAACGAAGACGCGATCGCCAACGGCGAAGCTCTGGTCGCCACCGTTGTTGGCCACCGTTGCGCGAAGCAACAACCGATCGGCACGGCAGGCATATTCGATGGTTTCACCAAGGTAGGTTCGGCTCTCGATCCGCGCCTCGATGAGGTTGTCGGTCGCTGGCCTGGACGTTGAAAGCCCCATCCGTTCGAAGCGGAGCATTACGGTAAGGCGCCCGCCTGGTACGCCGCCAGGGGCCTCCACCGTGATCACAGGTCCTTCCTCAGTCTGCAGCCGAGCGAGATTGCCCTCCATGGACTGGATGGAGCCTGCCAATGTATTTACCTTGCCGATGAAGCGCCCCACGGTCGGATCGATGGGGGTCTCATAGACCGCGGAAGGTGAGTCATATTGTAACAATCGACCTTTGGACATCACGGCGACACGGTCAGCCATGGCCAGAGCTTCGCCCTGATCGTGGGTTACGAACACTGTCGTCGTCCCGACTTCACGTTGCACACGCTTGATCTCTTCGCGCATTTCCTCGCGCAACTGTGCATCGAGATTGCTCAGGGGCTCGTCCATCAGGAGCAGGCGCGGCTGAAATGCCAGCGCTCGTGCAAGTGCGACGCGCTGCTGTTGGCCGCCGGACAACTGCTTTGGCAACCGGTCCCCAAGTTGGCCAAGACGGACAAGATTGAGCGCCTGCCGAACTGCGGCGTCAATTTCGCCCCGCGGGCGTCGGCGCATCTTCAGGCCGAAGCCCACGTTCTCCGCCACCGTCTTATGGGGAAACAGGGCATAGTTCTGGAAGACAACGCCGATGCCGCGCCGATAAGCAGGAACACGCGCAATGTCCTCGCCGTCGAGCAAGAGCGAACCGGAATCCACCTCCTCGAACCCCGCAATAAGCCTCAGTGTCGTGGTCTTGCCGCAACCACTCGGGCCCAGCAGGCAGACGAACTCGCCCCTTTCGATACGCAACGACAGATCGCAGACCGCCTGATGGTCGCCGAAGCGCTTTGAGACATGGTGGAGTTCGAGATCGAGCATATTTAACCTACCAGACGGATCTTGAGCCACTTTTCGAGTGCTAGCGTGGTGAATGCGGCCAGCCCGATGATGACGGTGGCGAGGGCGGCAATCATCGGGTCGATGCGCGACTCGATATAGGCGAACATCACGGTGGGCAGCGTTGCGGTTGAGGGGTTCGTCAGGAACATCGAGAGGGGCAGGTTGACGAAGGAAAGCATGAAGCAGAAGCAGAAAGCGGCAACCAGATTCGGTCTTAGAAGCGGCAAGGTCACTTCCCGCCACGTTTGCAGCCGCCCCGCACCAAGACTTTGACCAGCTTCCTCAAGAGAGAGGTCGAGGTGGCTGAATCCTGTCATGATCAGACGCAACCCGAATGGCATGACGTAGATGGCATGAACTGCCACGAGTCCAGCAAAGTTCGTGCCAAGCCCGAGCAGCTCCGCCAGCTGAAGCATGGCGAGGCCCATGACGATCTGCGGGACCAGGAGCGGAGATGTCAGAAATGTCGCGATCGCGTCCGGGGAACGCCATGTCCATCGCCAAAGTGCATAGGCGGACAGGAATGAGGCGCAGCAGGCAACAATGGCAGCAAGGACCGCCAGGAGCACACTGGTCCAGGCAGCATCGAGAAAGACTGGCTGATCGAGAATGGCGGCAAACCATCTCAGTGTGAATGCCTCAAGCGGAGCGGGGAAGGACGTCGCGTCGTTGAAGGCCATGACGACGATGAACAGGATTGGTGCCATGACGAACAGGTAGATCGTCGCGAGATAGAGCAGGCCGGCCAGGCTTGAAAGGCGCGCGCTCATCGGATGAATTTCCTGAAAAATGCGGTGATTGCCACGATCGTGACAAGCATGACGACCAGCAGCAAAACCGCGGCGGCGGCAGCCAGTTGGCTATTGTAGGTGGCGAGGATGAACTGTGAGATCAGCGTCGTCAGCGTCTGCTGGGCGGCGCCGCCCAGATAGTAAGGCGACACATAGGAACTTGCTGCCAGCGAAAAGCAGATGATGCTTGCCGATAATAGCCCGGGGAGACTGAGCGGCAGCGTGACATGGAGGAAGCACGACATCCTTGCCCCTCCCAAACTGGTGACCGCCTCGTAGAGCTGCTGCGGGATGCGGCTGACTGCCGTGTAAAGTGTCAGAACCGCGAAGGGCAGGACGAACTGTATCAGACTGATGATGACGGCGGTCTCTGTGCCGAGCAGCTTCAGGGGTGGAATGAGGCCGAGCTCGATCATTGGGCCGAACAGAGGGCCGCCATCTGTCAACAGCGCCATGTACCCGAGCACGATGGCGAGCGGCCCGGTCAATACCGGAAATGTGAGCCCCATCAGTGCGATGTTTCGGAAACGCTCATCAAGGCGATAAATCAGGATGGCTGCCAAAAAGCTGATGGGCAATCCGATTAGTGTCGTGACGAAGGCAATCCGGACCGTCCGGACGATCACGGCCAGATAATAGCTCTTCGACAGCATGTACCCATAATTACCGATCCCGGGAGCGTCGAAGGTGAGCAGCACATTCGGCTGCAGACTGGTCAGGACAATTATGGCGAGCGGCAGCACCAGGAACACAAACAGGAGCACTATGCTGGGAGCGAGGAGGATGAGCGGGATATGGCGGACCGAGAACCTGGCGCGGGCTGACGCATGGTCTGCCGTTCCCAAAGCCGCCTGGTCGCTTGTCGAGGTCGACATCTATTTTCCACTTCCCATTGTGAACACGCCGCAGCAAAGCGTGCGGCGTGTTTGCCCGTCGCGGACCTGGATCAGCGCGTGCCCCATTGCGGAACCACTTCGAGGTTCATCCTTTCGGTCCAAAGCGGGCGGTTGGCGGCGAAAATCTCCGGGTCAAAGAACCGCAGGTTTTCGATGCGAGGCCCGCAGGCGCAACGTGCGGCCAGCTCCGGTGGGATTTCGGTCTTGCGGTTTGTTGGTCCCTGATAGGTGGCCGCGGCGAACGCCCCTTGCACCCTGGGATCCATCATCAGATTGAGAAACGCTTCGGCCAGTTCCCGGTTGTCTGTTCCCTCGACGATCGAAACATATTCCGGAACGCCGATGCCACCTTCCTTGGGCAGAACGTAGTCGATCTCGTATTTCTGGTCCTTCATCGCATCGAGATAGTAGTCAAACTCTGCGGCGAGCGTGACGTCGTTTGTCTTGGCAAGCGGCGCCCAATCGGTCCAAAATACGGATAGCTTTGCGGGACGCAGTTCCGCCAGCTTGGCAAAGCCGGGTTCGACATTGTCGACGGAGCCTCCCGCCAGTTCCGCTGCAAGGATAACAAAGGCCGGCATCTGACTGTGGGTGGGAGCAACAAAGGCCAGCTTTCCAGCGTATGCTGGATCCCACATGTTGGCCCAGCTTGTCGGGGTCGGATCTACAGCCGAAGGATTATAGCCCAGCACATAGGATATCAGGGTGAAGGGCGCGCCAGCCACCTGACCCTCACCGACGCCTGATTTGACGGTTAGAGCCCAGTCCTCAATATCGACCAGATTGCCGAGATTCTGGCGTGTGGCGGGCGTTAGAATGCCAGCCTTGAGGCCGGAAACGACCGCTTCGTCCGTCGAGAAGAACACGTCTGCGGGCGGATTGGCGCGCTGGGCCAGAAGCTTGTTATAGCGAGCCCCCTGGCCGCCAATGTCGAAGGCAAGCGTTGCCCCCGTTAGCTTTTCAAATTCCGGCTGAACGAACTTGCGAATTCCTTCTTCCGTAACACCGCCCCAGGTCGACACGGTAAGGACAGGCTGTCCGGCGGCGGCGGCGCGCCGCGATTGACCTGGAAGAGTCAGGCCGTAGGCTGCGCTGATGAGGCCGAGTGTCTTGAGTGTATCACGCCGTGTAAAGTTCATGTGGAGTTCCTTAGACGTTTCGGGCTGGGGGAGGAGACATTGTGGGCATGCTGTCGAGCCTACTGCGCGCTGGACGCAATCAGACGTGGCGTTCGCGCGGCAGGCGTGAGCGCGGGGGACATAAGGTAAGCCGCCTCACGCACCGCCGCTTCCACCCTCTCGCGAACGTTGTCCGAAACGATCTCCGTTGCCTGAAAATCCTTGTCGGTTGCGAAGATGCCCGTTGGAAGTGTGACAGAGCAGAAGAAGGAAAAGAGGGGCCGCATATGCTGTTCAATGACGAGGGCGTGACGCTCCGACCCCCCTGTCGCTGTGAGACAGACGAGCTTTCCCGCCAGGCTGTCAGGCGGCAGCAGATCGAAGAAATGTTTAAACATGCCGGCATATGCCGCCTTGTAGACGGGAGAGCCAACGATGAGGACGTCGGCGCCTAAAACGCTATCGACCGCTGCGCGAGCCGTCATGTCGAGATCGTCCAGACGGCTGGCCATGGCCCACGAAGGACCAAGGTCAAGCAGGTCAAACACCCGTGCATCCGCCGCGATCTGATCGCCAATCGCCTCGGCGACCGAGGTCACAAGCGCGCGGGTCTTGGATGGACGGCTCGGACTGCCGCTGAAACCGACAACTTGCGCCATTGCTGTTGAGCTCTCCTTCTCGAGGATGCCGGGACATCCATGCCCCGCAGGGAGTGTCTTCGGATAGGAAGTTCATTGACGAAACGCAATTAGAAAATAAAGATGTTTATGTTCTTGTTCTGAGAACGCAGGCCATTACCCTGCCGATACAAACACCTGTTCGAATTCTGCCGATGGACGTGCTGTGAACGAATATCTTGCCCGCAATGTCATCAGTTCCCCCGCCATGCGTTACTTTTTCGAAGTGGCTCAGGCGGGCTCCTTCCGACAGGCAGCCGAAAGCCTGGGGATTGCGCCATCGGCGGTGCACCGCCAAGTCGGGATCCTGGAAGAACAACTGGAAACATCCCTCCTCCAGCGGAGTCGCGGCCGCGATGGCGTACGGCTGACCGCGGCCGGTGAAGCTTTGCTGCATCGTTTGACGCGTGCGATGCTGGAAATGTCGACCGCGATCGGGGAGATAAACGACCTGCGCAAGGCCAAACGCGGCAAGGTCCGTCTCGGCGTTACCGACACAATCGCCATAGATGTCGTTGCACCTTATCTGGGTGAATTCTCCAGTCTCCATCCCCGTGTCGATGTGGAAGTGCGCGTCTCAGAGAAAGCATATCTCTTCACCAATTTCGAGCGCGTGCAGCTCGACGTCCTGCTCGCCTACAATGCTCCAACCCAGATTGGTCTCAGGACAGCAAGGGAAATCCGGCTGCCCTGTTACGTGGCCATGCGTCGAGATCATCCGCTCGCGCAACGCAAAGTAATATCTCTGGCCGAATGCGCGCAGTATCCACTGGCGCTCAATGACGATTCCGCGGTGCTCGACGGTATTGTCGGGCGTATTGCCGCGGCTGCGGGTTCCAGGCCACGGATTGCCCTGACAAGTAACTCCTATGCGTTCATGCGTGAGGCGATGGCCTTCGGTGACACGATTTCGATACAGGGCGCGTTTGGCGGCCGGTTTCGGCATCGTCATGAAGGTCTTGTCTATGTTCCTCTGCGGGAAAGTCTTGGTCGGTTCAGCATGCTCGGTGTCTATGTGCCCGCGTCACGCCGTCTTTCCGCGGCTGCCGATCTTCTTGTCTCCGGCCTTTCGGTGGCCTTGCAAACGGAGGAGAGCGGCGCACCTGCGCGTGACAGCGACCGCCGGATCGATGACCGCCTCGGTTGAGGTCGTCAAGAAAGAAGGGCCTGGCGGGATGCAAGGGGCCGCCGGGGACGGCTCTGGGACCTCACGGAGCGGCGTCTGCCGGTTCCTGATCGCAAGACCCGATATTCAGCGGTAGATCGGCTTGGTAAGTGGATCGTGATGTCGCCGATTGTCACGTGGCAGGGCGTCTCTGCGTTGCATACGCCGGCGGTGCGGTTCCTTCGAGGGCGGGAGGCCGACGGATTGCACCCGGTTCAAATTCCGGAGCAGAGGCTGGATCAGGCGTTGAGGCGATCAACGGTTCTGGGCGACACAAAAATATCACAGCACTGTCGCGGAACGGTTACCCTGCGCCGCTAGTCAGCCGGCATCTTACCTCAGGGGATGTCCACGCCATGTTTTCCAAAACACCTCGTCGGCTTCTCGCAGCATTTGCTGCGTTGGCCATGTCCGCCGCCTCATTTCCGGCAATGGCGCAGCAGCGACCCGATATCGTTGTCGGCGTTGCAGATACGCCGGCCACGCTCGAACCGGCCAAAGAGCTATCCAATGTCGGTACACGCGTCAGCTATTCGATCTTTGATACGCTGATCCGTCGCGATTTTCTGTCTGCCGAAGGTGGCAGCGGTTCAAAGCTGGTGCCCGGTCTGGCCGAGAGCTGGAAGCGCATCGACGAGCTCACGCTCGAAGTGAAGCTGCGCCCGGGCGTGAAGTTCCACGACGGTGCCACGTTGACCGCAGATGACGTCGTCTTCACATTTTCGCCTGAGCGCATGACCGGCGAGAAGACCATGCTGCCTGAAGGTCGCGCCTATTTCTCCGTCATCGATCGGATCGAGGCAGTTGATCCGCTGACGGTCCGCTTCGTCACCAAAGCGCCGGATCCTCTGCTGGAGCAGCGCCTGTCGTCCTGGGCGTCGTGGATCATCAACAAGGCTGACTGGCAGGCTCAGGCCGAGGGCGGCCAGCTTCCGCGCTTTCCGGTCGGCACCGGCCCCTACAAGCTCGACGACTACAAGGCCGACCAGCAGATCCGGCTCGTCGCCAACGACGACTATTTCGATGGCAAGCCGACTGCGGCATCCGTGACCTTCCGGGAAGTGCCGGAGCCGGCCGCCCGCATTGCCGGTCTCGTCAGCGGCGAGTTTGACATCATCACCAATGTTGCTCCGGACCAGATCGCCCAGATCAACGCCTATGGCGACATTGAGACCCGCAGCGTGGTGCTCGCGAATTCACACGTGCTTGTCTACAATACGATGCATCCGGTGCTGGCCGACGCACGTGTGCGCCGGGCACTCAATCTGGCCATCGATCGCAACCTTCTCGTCCAGGCCCTTTGGGACAACAAGGCGATCGTGCCAAAGAGCCACCAGTATCCGGAATACGGCGACATGTTCGACGCCAATCGCCCCGGCATGGAATACAATGTCGAGAAGGCGAAGGCCCTGCTTGCTGAAGCCGGTTACAAGGGTGAGGAGATCGTCTATTCCACCCATCCGACCTACTACCTGAACGCCGTGCCGGCAGCCCAGGTCATTGTCGAGATGTGGAAGGCGGCAGGCGTCAACGCCAAGCTGAACGTCACCGAGGATCTGGACAACGTCAAGGGCAATGACCTGATGGTTCGCAACTGGTCGAACTCCACGCGTTATCCCGACCCGCTCGGCGGTCTGTGGGTGGCTTGGGGCCCGTTTGGTTCGGCGCAGAAGACATTCAAGAGCTGGGCCAATGCCGACTTCAACGATACCGGCAAGAAGCTCGAGACGACGATCAACCTTGCCGAACGCCAGAAGCTGGCTTCGACCATGCTCGATATCTGGGAGAACGACGCACCCGGAACTATCCTGTATCAGCCGCTCGAAACCTATGGTGTGCGCAAGTCGCTGACGTGGCAACCCTATACCTTCTACTACATGGATCTGCGCCCCTATAACCTGGTCGACACGGCAGTCAGCCAGTGATTGCCCAATCGTCCGAGATCACGGGAAGCGCCAGCGGCGCTTCCCTGCAGCCCGTCACACCGGCGGCCCGACGCCCGGCGGACGTGCGTCCCGAGCCGAGGGTCCTGAAGGTCGAGAAACTTGCTATCCGCCGCCAGGGCGTGCGGCTGGTCGAGGACGTGTCACTGTCCGTTGCCGCTGGCGAGACGTTGTGTCTGGTTGGCGAAAGCGGTTGCGGCAAGAGCCTCACCTGCATGGCGACGCTCGGTCTGCTCTCCGATCCGCTCGTCGCGGAAGGCAGCATCTCGCTCTTCGGGCATCCGGTGATCGGTTCTCCTGAAAGCCGGCTGAACCGGATGCGCGGCCGCGATGTCGCGATGATCTTCCAAAATCCCATGGCCTCGCTTAATCCGATACAGCGGGTCGGCGAGCAGATCGATGAGGCGCTGGCACTGCATACCGGCATGTCCACCCGCCAGCGGCAGACCGAAATCGTGTCGCTGCTCGATCGTGTCGGGATATCCGAGCCTGAGCGTCACGCCCGTTGCTATCCCAGCCAGTTGTCTGGCGGCATGTGCCAGCGGGTCATGATCGCCATGGCGATCGCCTGTCGCCCGCGCCTGCTGATTGCCGACGAGCCCACCACCGCACTCGATGTGACGATCCAGGCGCAGATCCTCAAGCTTCTCAAGGACCTTCAGGCCGAAACCGGAATGGCCATGGTCTTCGTCACGCACGATCTCGGCGTGGTTGCCGAAGTCGCTGATCGGGTCGCCGTCATGTATGCCGGCCGCGTGGTGGAGGAGGGCCCGGTTGATACGCTTTTCGAGACACCACAGCATCCCTATACCCAGGCTCTGATGAACTGCCGCATCGACGCTGGTCGTCAGGCGGGCCGCACCCTGGCGACCATTCCCGGAACCGTACCGGCACCGAGTGTAAGACCAGCCGGCTGTTCCTTCTCGCCGCGCTGCTCGCGCGAAGGGAAGATTTGTGCCACTCGCCCGGTCCTGACCGAGCTGGCCGCCGCAGAGCATCGCGTTGCATGCCATTTCCCGGGGGCTGAGCCATGAGCCGCGGCGAGGGACTTGTTGTCGCCAACGTCAGCCGTTTCTACAGGACGGAGAAGCGCCTGTTGCGGCCTGCAAAACTCTTCACCGCCGTCGATGACGTGAGCTTCACGCTGGCACCGGGAGACGTGCTCGGAATAGTCGGTGAGAGCGGCAGCGGCAAGTCGACCCTCGGGCGTATCGCGGCCGGGATCGACCGCCAGGGTTCGGGCAGTGTCAGTTTTGGCGGTGAGGCCTATGCCCGGATCGGCTCCGCGCAGTGGCGCCGCCAGCGGCAGGGTGTGCAGTTCGTCTTCCAGAACCCTGCAGGTGCGGTCGATCCGCGTCTTGCCATCTATGATCAGGTGGCCGAAGCACTGGATGCGCACGAGAAGCTGGCGCGCAACGAGCGGCATCGACGCATCACCGAGATGCTCGACCTTGTCGGCCTTTTAAGTCTGGCGCAACGGGTGCCGCAACAGCTTTCGGGCGGCCAGCTGCAGCGCGCGGTGATTGCCAGGGCGCTGGTCATGCGTCCAAGACTGCTGATCTGCGACGAGGCGGTCAGCGCGCTCGACGTTTCTGTCCAGGCGCAGATCATCAATCTGCTTGTGTCGCTGCGTGAACAGCTCGGCCTGTCGATGATCTTCATCACCCATGACCTGAGCGTGGCGCGTCACATCAGCCGCAACGTGGCGGTAATGCACAGGGGCCGCATCGTCGAGATGAATGATGCCGCGACGCTGTTTGAAGCGCCCCGGCACGACTACACCCGTAAACTTCTTGCGGCCATTCCCGCCAGTTCACCGGCGGCGCGCCGCGCCCGCGACGCTGCAAAGTTGAAGGCTGCACAAACCGAGGTACTTGCATGATTTCGATTATCGCCCATCGCGGCTATAGCGCCCGCTTTCGCGAAAACTCGATCTCGGCATGGCGCGAGGCAGCCATGGCCGGTTCTGACGTGGTCGAGGCCGACATCCGGTTCACGGCCGACGGTATTGGCGTCTGTGTCCATGACGCTGACCTGAGCCGCCTTGCCGGACGAAGTGAGGCGATTGCCGCAGTGGACTATGCCGCCTTGTCTGGCCTTGCCGCCGGTGGCGAACCCGTTGCGCCATTGTTTGCCGACGCTCTTGCTGCCGTGCCGGTCGGTACGGCCCTGCTGCTCGACGTCAAGGATGAGAGCCCGGAAAGTCTCGACCGCCTCCACGACCTCGTGACCGAGGCCGCCGCTCGCGACATCATTCTCGGCCTGCACCGGATCGAGAGCGTCAGGGCGATGGCCGGCCGCGGCCACAGCCGCATCCTGGCGCTGACGCTTGATCGCGACGAGGGGCAAGCCTTCCATGATGCCGGCGCAACCATCGTTCGTGTCTGGGAAGCCGATGTGACGGGAGAAAGGCTTGCGCCGCTGTTGGCACGTTCTGTTCCCGTCTGGAGCACGGTGGGCGACAAGGGACTGAAAACCGAAAGCGGCACGGAGCGACTGGTCGGCGACTTCGAGGCCGACAACCTTCGACGGATTGCAGCACTCGGCGTGACCGGGTTCCTGGTAAACGATCCAGTAGGCGCGCGGGCCGCGCTTGCGGGGGTTACCGCATGAAGCCCGACACCTGCCTCATCGTCACCTTCGATGGCCTGCGCCGCGACCGTGCGACGCCTGGACTGATGCCCAACCTGGCCGGGTTCATGGCCCAGGGAAGCGATTTCATTAATGCGCGCAGTGTCTTTCCAAGCGAGACGCGTGTTGCCGTGACCAGCACCGCGACCGGCTGCTCGCCTGCCGCCCATGGTCTGGTGGCCAACCAGTATCTTCATCCGGCGACGCCGGGCCGCCCCTTCCAGACTGCGGATTACCGCGACTTGATGGCCGCCGCGGCTATGGGCAGTTTAATCGATCGCCCGTCCCTCGGTGACCGCCTGGCAGCGGCGGGCCGAACAATGGCGGTCGTCAGTACCGCCTCGCCGGGCGCCACGTGGATGATGAACCCGAATGCCCGCGAGCTCGGCCATCCCGTCTTTTCCGTCTATGGGCCGCCGGTCAGCACCAGGTCGCTGCACGAGGCAGCACTTGCAGAATTCGGTCCGGTCCCGCAGGCGGGGACACCGAACAATGACCGTATAGATTACGCCACACGGGTGCTGACGGAGCTCGTGTATGCCGGTGAGGCGCCGGACTTGTGCATCATGTGGCTCTCCGACCCTGACATCACCTCGCACGGCTTTGGCGTCCTGGCGACCGAGACGGAACAGGCGCAGGCGCACGCCGATGCTGCCTTCGGCAGGGTTCTGGAATGGTGGCGTGCGGGCAGGGGACCTGAAAACCTGATCGTCATGTCCGATCACGGTCAGATCACCGGTGTCCGCCGGGTGGACCCGGTTCGCATGCTTCCACAATGGGCAAGCAGGATGTCGACCGGCTCGTTCAACGGGATCTATCTCGACGACCGGACCTTCGCCGGCAAGCAGGCGGCGATCGACGTGCTCAGCGACCTTGATTGGGTCGGCTTGATCTTCGCCGATGGAGACGAGGGCAGGCCGCTGGAAGGGGCTCTGCCCTGGTCGCTGGTCGGTAACGGTCATCCCCGCGGCCCCGATGTCGGCTTCACCCTGCGTGCCACACAGCCATCAGCCGGTGCGGCTGCCGACCAATGCTATTTCGCCGCTCACATCCAGCCGGGCGGCGGCATGCATGGCGGCCTGAACCGCGGCGAGCTCTCTACGATCCTTGCCGGTGCCGGTCCCGCGTTCAAAGCAGGCTTTAGGTCCGAAGTGCCGTGCTGGCTCCCCGACATCGCGCCAACCGTGATGACCATCCTCGGGCTTCCCACCCACGGCATGGAGGGCCGGGCACTTGGCGAGGCGCTGATCGGCGGTCCGCCGGCGCCGGACGTCGAGAGAAAGCTGCAGTCACTTTCTCACCGCGGCCATGAGCAGCATCTAAGCTACTGGCAGGTGGGCGACAGGACGATCGTCGATTGCGGCTGGACGAGCGGAAATGGAGCCTGGCGATGAGCCCCGGATTCGTCGTCTCCAAGCTCGTCCGCTGCCTCGTGACGCTGCTTCTGGCTGTCACCTTCGTCTTCATCGTGTTGCGCCTGTCCGGCGATCCGGCCCAGCGCATGCTGCCGGACGATGTCGACGCCTCGGTCATCGAAGCCTACCGGCGGATGTGGGGGCTGGACAAATCCATGCCCGAGCAGTTCGTACGCTATATCGTCAGCGTGCTGCGTGGTGATTTTGGCATCTCCTTCCGTGACAACCGCGAGGCGATCGACGTCGTGTCGGAGCGGATCCCCGCGACGCTGGCACTCGGCTTCCTGGCGCTTGCCATCACCATCTTTTTGGGGGTTCCGGCAGGCATATTCGCGGCCCTGAACAAGGGCAGATGGCTTGACCGCGCGATGATGACCGCGACGATCCTCGGCCACAGCCTGCCAAATTTCTTCCTGGGGATATTGCTGATCCTCTGCTTCTCGATGACGTTGCGCTGGCTTCCCAGTTCCGGCATCGGGACATGGCAGCATCTGGTCATGCCTGCCCTGACGCTCGGTACAGCATTTGCCGGCACCGTGGCTCGCTTCACCCGCTCCTCGATGCTGGAAGTGCTCGACCAGCCCTTCATGCGGACCGCTCGCGCCAAGGGTGTCAGCAAGCAAACCCGGACGCTGCGCCACGCATTGCCCAATGCGGCGATACCCATCGTCACCGTAATCGGTTTGCGCCTCGGCGCTCTGGTCGGCGGGGCCACCGTGGTCGAGACCGTCTTCGGCTATCCCGGCGTCGGACTGTTGCTGGTCAATTCGGTGGCGCAGCGTGACCTTGCTGTGGTGCAGGCTGTGGTCCTGCTGATCGCCTTCTCAATGGTCGTGGTCAATCTCGTTGTCGATCTCGCCTACGGCTGGCTCGATCCTCGCATTGCCGCTCTGGAAGAGAGGGAGGCCGCGACATGAGCGATGTGTCCGCTGATACGAGCCGCCGCATTCGCCCGGCACGTTCCATCCCATTCCTCGAGATCCGCTGGCCGCGTGCGCCGCTTCTGGTTGGCCTGTGCATCGCCTGGCTGGTGCTGGTCGCGCTGGCCGCCATTTTCGCAGACGTGCTGGCCCCTTATGGCTATGCCGAGCAGAGCCTTCTCAACAGGCTCAAGCCCCCAGCCTTTCTCGGCGGCAGTCCGGACTTCCTGCTCGGCACCGATCCGCTTGGCCGCGATGTTCTAAGCCGCCTGCTGTACGCCGTTCGAACCAGCGTCATCATCGCCCTTGTCGGAACGGTGATCGGTGCAGTGGTGGGCACGATGATGGGCATTCTGGCTGCGCATTTCCGTGGCTGGGTCGATGACATTGTCATGGTTCTGGTCGACTTCCAGGCAAGTGTTCCGTTCCTGATCATAGCGCTTGCCGTGCTGGCCTTCTTCGGCAACAGTTTCGAACTGTTCATCGTCATTATCGGCCTGTTCGGCTGGGAGACCTATGCGCGCCTGGCGCGTGGTCTCGTCATCGGCGTCAATTCTCAAGGGTATGCCGGTGCGATTCGGACGCTCGGCGTTCATCCCGCCCGCATCTATCTCCGCCACGTCCTGCCCAATATCATGAGCATACTGGTGGTACAGGTGACGCTGAACTTCCCCGAGATCATTCTGCTCGAAACCTCGCTGTCCTTCCTTGGGCTTGGCGTGCAGCCTCCAGGCACCAGTCTGGGCCTTACGCTTGGCGAAGGGAGAAACTACATTGCCACCGCCTGGTGGATCGGGATACCGGCAGGAATGGTGATCTTCCTCACGACGCTATCGATCAGCATACTGGGCGACTGGACGCGCGATCTTCTCGACCCGTCGACAGCAAAGTCGGAATAGGAAAACATGATAAATTCCTCTGGTACGATGCTGCCTGACATCCGAGGGGTGATTGCTGATCTCGATGGGGTGGTCTATCGCGGAAATACGCCGATCGAGAGTGCGGTGAAGACCTTTGCCCTGTGGCGCAAGGCGGGCATGCCCTACTGCTTCGTCACCAACAACTCCACGCGAACCACGCAGGAGGTGGCGGCTAGGCTGACCAGCATGGGCGTGCCGACTGAGCCGGACCAGGTTATGTCCAGTGCCACCGGCACCAACGCCATCCTGCGAAGAACATGGCCCCACGGGGGGCGCGCCTTCGTGCTTGGCGCCCCCTCCTTGATGCAGGCGGTTGAAGAGGCTGCTTTCGAAATCACCGATGCGGATGTTGATTGCGTCATCGTCGGCCTTGACCGATCACTGACCTATGAGCGCCTGGATCGCGCCGTCAGCCTGGTGCTTGCAGGCGCCAAACTGATAGGTACCAATCCGGATGTCCTGCTGCCCAAGGATGATGGCTTCGAGCCCGGTGCGGGTTCGCTCCTTGCAGCGATTGTTGCGGCAACGCGGGTCGAACCACTCATCGTTGGCAAACCGCAACCGCACCTGATCCACGATGCGATCGCCTGGCTCCGCGTTGGTCACGGCCAGGCGATCATGATCGGCGACCAGTTGGAGACCGATATTGTCGCAGCTCAGAAGGCCGGTGTGTTTTCCGTATTGGTTGAAACCGGCGTTCCCAACCCGGCAGACAGCGAGGTGATCGCGGACCTTGTCGTGCCAACCCTGGAAAGCTTGGCGCATTGGCGCCCGCTGCGCCAGTAATCACTGGCTGGCGATCGGCATCAACTGCCGGCGCCTTCAGTAGCCGCCGTCGGCGCCAAGTGCCGCGCAGCTCTCGTTGAATGGATCCTTGCGTCGCGATCTGCCCAGCAGCACAACGCCTGTGGTGATTCATCCACTCGCAACCGTAGAGGCTGCCGATCGCGGGAGGTCCGGCCCCGTCGTTCTCGATCGCAATGACGCCATGACGAGAGAGATAGCGGGAGCGACGCTGGCAAGGACCGCCGCCGTGGAGGCGGCTGATGCATTAATCCCTGGGTGCCATCGTCGCAAGCAGCCGGTCGATTCCGGCCTGTGCGCACACAGTGTCCTGCGCAGGTGTACCCGAGCTAACTCCTATGGCGCCCACCACCTCGTCATCAATGATGACAGGCAGCCCGCCGGCCACGACGAGCAGCCGGCCACCGATGGCTGAATTGATGCCGTATGCCGGGTTTCCCGGCTGACTGGCGATGCCATAGCTCTCCGTGGTTCGCTTGGCGCCGGCCGACGTGTAGGCCTTGTCCTGTGCAATGATCGCGCTGGTGATCTTGCCGCCGTCCATGCGCTCGAAGGAAATCAACTGGCCGGATTCGTCCGTCACGGCGATGCACATGGGCACGCCGATTTCCACAGCCTTATCGCGAGCACCTTCGATCAGGATACGCGCATCGGCAAGGCTCAGACGCTTGATCGTCAACATGACTGGGGGTTCTCCATTTCACAAAACTTGGTCGGTGGAAGGGGCATCGGGTGCCGGTGCGAGGATGCCCTGTTTGATGGCGATCGCGATCAGCGTCTCGCAGAACTGGCCAAGGCTTTCGGAGGCAAGAGCGATGGGAGCTACGCGACGTTCGACGTCGGCGGAAGTCACACCCTTCGTGTTCCAGGTGCCGCCTTGCGTGAGAAAATTGTGGAGCGTAGGTTGCAGCCGGTCCATCGCATTGGCGAAGCGCGATTCCTTCGTTTCCTTCAGCTCGAATTCGTCCCAAAGCTCGCGAAACTCCTTTGCCTGATCCTCCGGCAGAATGGCGAAGATCCGGTCGGCTGCCTTGATCTCCCGCTCCGCCTGACTGAGCAAGGCCACATGGTCATAGGCGAATGTGTCGCCGGCATCAATCTCAACAATGTCATGGATGAGCAGCATCTTGATGACGCGCAGGAGATCGACCGGTTCGCGCGCATGCTCCGACAGGACCATCGCCATCAAGGCCAGTTGCCATGTATGCTCGGCATCGTTTTCGACGCGGGAGCGGTCGAGGAGAGACGTCCTGCGCAAGATCGTCTTCAGCTTCTCCACCTCGAGAATGAAAGCGAGCTGCTGCATCAGGCGATTCTTGCCGAACAGGCTCTCGAAATGGGCGGCAGGAGTGGGGTTCAAGATATCAGGCCTCCCTGGCCTTCTGGTTCAGAAGGGTCATCGGGATCATCACGTGCACGCCCTTCTTGATGTTGACGACCTGGGTGACGCGGACATCAGCCGCCATGCTGCAGAGGCTGTAGGCTTCCGCCGCTGTGATCCCGCACCGTTCGACGATCATCCCGACTGCGGCGCGCACAGCGGACTGCATCGCTTGCTGCAGATCCTCATGGAAGGCCATGGCAATCAGATGATCAGGCGTTTGTGCATAGGGCATCAAGGACGTCGCATTCTTGATGAGGTCGAATCTGAACGTCCCGCTCAATCCGGTTTCCACCGCCGTCAGGCAGACTTCGCCGTCCCCTTGCGACGCATGTCCGTCCCCGGCGGAGAACAAGGCGCCCTCCACGGAAACGGGCAGGAAGAGCACGGAGCCTGCGGTCAGTTCCTGATTGTCCATGTTGCCACCGAAATAGCCTGGAACAATCGAGGTCAGGCGGCCGTCCTCGGGACGTGGCGCCGTCGCCATGACCCCGAAAAAGGGACGAGCCGACCAGTTCATGCCCCAGGGCGTGGCAATCGTCCCCGCTTCACGGTCGATTCCCAGATGCACAACCTGATCTTCGTGGAAGTCATCCGGCAGGGCGCCCTTTCCCGGCCTGATGATGTTGAAGGCCCAGTTGTCGCGAAGCTTGACCTCGATGATCTCGACGCGCAGCATGTCCCCGGGCTTGGCCCCGCTGACATGGATGGGACCGGTGAGGATGTGTGGGCCGGGCGACGGGACCTGCGATCTATGGATTGCCCGCAGTTCCGGCCGTACCAGATAGGCGGGATCATTGGCGAGCTCACCGGGAGCACCGCTGACACTATGGATCGTCACCGTGTCGCCGAGTTTAACTTCAAGTATTGCCGGCAGGCCGGCATCGAGGCAGCCCCAGTGAACGGTCTCGGGTGTGGGAAGCACGTCGTGATGCGGCATGCCGGTCAGGCCAGTTCGAAGCGGATGTGCTGGGTGTCGCGTGGCACTTAACCGGGTTCTTCCTCACTTTGTGTGGTTCATTCGCCGTTAGCGAGGTTTTGGCTATGGGCGGGCATGCGAACGAAATCGAAATGGT
>Ga0065721_10050636_pt1 | contig 18802 bp, 15 predicted proteins | sample Mesricmetagenome_FD_59108 | JGI IMG/M metagenome (GOLD analysis project Ga0065721, IMG submission 59108) | Mesophilic microbial community from rice straw/compost enrichment Sample: eDNA_1 v2 (version 2) | ecosystem: Engineered > Solid waste > Grass > Composting > Bioreactor | place: USA: Davis... | reverse complement strand
CGCGCGGTCAGCAGGCCGGCGGCGGCCAGCCGCTCGATCATCATGAACTTGTTGCGGCGGGCGGCGGTCAGCTTCGGGCTGTTGCCGGGCGTGCCCAGCGCGTCGCTCAGCGCGTCGGTCAGTTCCACCGCGGATTCATTGCCGGGCAGCACGAAGGCCGGCGCTGCCGGGCGCAGCCGCTCCACCAGCGCGTCCAGGTCGCCGTCGAAGGCGATGTGCTCCGCAAAGTCCTCCGGCCGGTAACTGCGCAGCAGCGACGGGGCGAGGTCGGGGCGGCTCTGCACCGCGATCACCCGATAGCCCCGCGCGCGCAGGCGCGGGGCCAGCAGCACGCCAGTGGAATAGGGATCGACGATAATGGCGGTCTTCACGGCACGGCCTCCATGGAAGGCTCCAGCACGACGGCAGCCGCCGCAGACGCCGGCCGCGCGTAGGTAACGAGGGGGACAGGGCCGGACAGGTCCACCGCCATGCCCATCCAGCCGGCCTCCAGCACGGCGCGTTGTTCCTCCACCTCGGGGATGGCGAAGACGCGCTCGCTGCCGGGCACCCAGCGGTGCGGGGCAGCACCCAGGTCGCGGTGGAGCAGGTAGCGCAGCCGCCCGCTGTGCATGGTCAACACGCGCCGCACCACGAAGCCGCCGGCCAACAGGTTCGACAGGCTGAGCGGGTTGGACAGCGCCACGCGGGAGAACAGGTGCGACCGCCCCGCCCCCAGCGCGTAGAGCGTGCGCATGGCGACCAGCAGCCGCTGCAACCCGTTGCCGCGGAAATCCGGATGGACCATGCAGCTCGCCATGTGGGCGGTCGCGGTCAGCGCAGGGCGCGGCTGCGGCAGGTCCTCCACGAAGGCCGGCATGCCGGGTTGTGGCAGTCCGACGATGGCACAGGCAATCAGCCGGCCTTCCGCCTCCAACCCCAGGGTCACGCCGCGCTCGCCCAGATGCAGGCCGGCGAATTCCGGCGTTTCTGGAAAATAGGCGTCGATGTCCGGAAGCTGGCCGAAGATGTAGCTGCGGAACTCCTCCAGCGCGCCGAGGTCGTCGGGGCCGAGGAATCGCACGCGGTAGGGGATGCACACCTCTTCCCCACGCCGCACGCGGAGGAGGCCCGAATGGACTGTCTGGTCCGTGGATAAGGAAACCGTCATGTCAGGCGTCCTGCACGATTTCGGCGATGTTCAGCAGGCGCATCGGCGGGTAGAGATCCAGCCGCTTGGCTGCCCCGATGCGCAGCAGCAGGGAGAAGCGGTTCAGCGTCTCCACCGGGATGCTGTCGGCGGGCTTGGCGCCGGTCAGGATCTCCACCGCCTTCAGACCGGCGAAGCGGCCGACGTTCACCGCCGGGCTGACCAGACCCATCAGCAGGTTCGCCCTGCGGATCGGCAGCTCGGTGGAACAGAAGGTGGCGAGATTGTGGGCCAGCGCCTGTTCGGCGACGACCGCGTTGTTGTTCGACGCGACCAGCGTGTCCGGCCCGATGTAGACCAGTTCCGCCCCGGCGCGCGCGGCGTCGGCAATCAGGTCCGGGATGGCCGCGGCGTTGGGCGCGCCGGAGGCGTCGCGCGACAGGGCCGCGTCCAGCACCTCCACGCCCTGCCGTGCCGCTTCCTCCTTCAGGTCGCGCACGGCGACGACCATGTTGTCCTCTGCCGGGTTATAGACCGCGGCGATCTTCTTCCAGCGCCGGTAGGACAGCATGGTTTTCAGCTGCACGGACACCGGGGCGATGTGGCGCGTGCCGGTCACCAGCCGGCCCGGACGCTCCAGCGACCGCACGACGCGCGAGGCTACCGGGTCGGTGACGGAGGTGAAGACCACCGGCACGTCGGTCAGGAAGCGCGACGGGTCGGGATCGTCGTAGCGCCCGACCGCCCCCAGCGTCAGCGGCGTGAAGACGGTGACCACCAGATCCGGCTTAGACGCGCGGACCTCCGGCAGCAGCGACGGCATGGCGGAGGCCTGCGGCACCTCCCGCACGTCGATGGTCGCGGACAGGCCGCTCGACCCGATGAAATCGCGCAGGCCCAGCACGTCGCCCACGTCCTTGCGCGGGGTCAGCACGACGATGCGCGCGGTCTTCCCCGATGCCGCGGGCTTGCCCGATACCGTGGGCTGGGCCGATTGGGCAAGGCCGGGGGTGGCGGAGGCGGCCAGCAGGGCGCCGGTGGCACCTGCCAGCACGGAGCGGCGGGTCAGGCTCATGCAGGGGTCCTCTGCGGAAGGTCGGCGGCGGGCGGCGGGCGGAAGGCCGCGCCGATCAGAAGCTGGGCGGCCACGCACAGCGCCAGCACGGCGCCGATGCCCTTCAGCGCACCGGCGTAACCGTAATGGGCGAGGAACAGGCCGGCGAGGAAGGGCGCGACGACGGAGCCCAACCGTTCGATCAGGCGGAACATGCCGATCACCGTCGTCTCGCCCAGCGTCGCGCGCTCCTTCACGCAGACGTCGGCCAGCATGGCGAGCTGCGGCGCGTTCAGCAGGGCGTGGGCAACGCCCAGCAACGCCACGCCCACCAGCGCGGTGACCAGCGATCCCGGCACCGACAGCACGTAGGCCGCGACGGCGGCGAGCAGGCCGCCCAGCACCAGGAAGGCCGTGCGCTGGCCCGACCGGTCCGACAGCTTGGCCGCCATCGGAGACACGAAGATCATCAGCAGCCAGTAGAGAAGCAGGACGCGGCCGATCCACGACTGGCTGACTCCCTGGTCGTCCAGCGCCAGCGGCAGCAGGAAGAACAGCAGCGCCGTCAGCCCCAGCTTCGCCGGCACCGCGCTGAACACAGCCAGCCCGACGAAGCGCGGGTTGCGCAGACACAGGATCGCGTCCGACAGGCGCAGGCCGCGGCCCATCCGTTCCTTCGGCACGCGCACGCGGGGCAGAACCCGCCACGCCATGAAGGCGGCCAGCAGGGCCAGCCCGGCGGAAATCAGGAAGGTCGTGCGGAAGCCCACCTGCCCGGCGATGACGCCGCCGATGGCCGGGCCGCACACGCCGGCGCTGAGGATGCCGCCCGCGTACATCGCCACGGCCTGCGCACGCTGCTTCGGGTCGGTGGCATCGATCACGAAGCCCTGGGCGGAGATGAAGACGCTGGCGTAGCCGACGGCTGTCAGGCAGCGCGCGATGACCAGCTGGATCAGGTCGGTGGCGAGGCCGGAGGCGACGAGCCCGACGAAGGACATCAGCGCACCGGTCAGGAACACCGCCCGCCGCCCGCGCCGCTCCGACACGCTGCCGGCAATCGGCTGGCTGACGGCCCACAGCAGCATGAACAGCGCGATGGGCGCGCCGATGACCATCTCCATGGTCAGGCCGGGAATCGGCTCGAACAGCGACTTGATGTAGACGGACAGGAAGGTGCGGGTCAGCTCCTCCGCCAGGGAGAAGACGAAGATGGCGAAGCGCAGTTCGACCACGCGCTGCATCATGCCGATCTTCGCCATGGCCGGGGCCGACGCATTCATGTCGGTCAGGTGCCGCACGCTGTCCAACGCCCAATCGATGGCGCGGGCCAGTTCGCCCACCTCGTCGCGGTTGCGCATGTTGACGCGCACGCCCAGGTGCCCCTCGCCCACATGCCGCATCACCGCCGAAATCCGGCGCAGGGGCGCCGCGACCGAGGAACCGACGACCAGCAGCAGGATTTCCACGTTCAGCAGGATCGCGACGATCAGCACGGACCCGAGGTCGTAGACGATCTCGTTCAAAGCGGACTGAACATAGCCCGCGCCCATGCCGACGTGCAGCCGGGCCACGGTCGCCCCGCCGGCTTCCAGCGGCAGCACCGTGTTGATGAAGGGCGGGGTCTCGTCGCCCGGCGGGATTTCCGTGGCGGTCAGGCGGTCGCCCGAACGCGCGGTGTCCGTGCCGGCGTAGGCGCGAAGGCGTCCGTCGATCTCGAAGGCCAGATACTTGACGTCCGGATTGGCGGCGAGCGCGTCGGCCAGCAGCTCGTCCACGCCGACCAGCTTGTCCACCCCGATGCCGAGTTCGATCGCGCGGTCGAGCTGCGCCACGACGTAGGACCCGACCACCTCGGCCTTGCGCGCCAGTTCGGGTTCAGCCAGCGGGCGGAACAGCGCATTGAAATGGGTGGTCTGCACCGCAAGGCTGACCAGCATCAGGACGGAGACGACGCCCGTCAGCATCCAGTTCAGGCGCCGGATAAACGACAGTCTCATCGCACGGTCTCCGCCGGGCGGCCTTGCGGCTCGTCCGTCTCAAGCTTCTGCAAATCCAGGATGCTGTCTGCGAACTGTTGGAGGCCGGGGGCGAAGGTTGCCATCTCCGGCGACACGACCGGCGGCTCTCCCAGGCCCAGCGCGTTGACGCAGGCGGTCAGTTCGCGCAGCCGGCGCTGGATCGGCCGCATCAGCAGCCAGACCGCCAGCATGGTCACCAGCAGCCCGGTGATCAGGTTGATCCCGCCGGACAGCACCAACTCCGGGATGGTCCCGCGGATGCCGGCGCGCACCTCGCTCAGCGAATAGGTCAGGCCCACGCCACCGGCCACGCCGCCGAAAGCGTTGCGGATGCCGAGCAGCAATGCCTGGGAGTCGCCGCTGGTCACCTTGGCTCCCCGCTCCGACTTGCCGTCGCGCGCGAAGGCGGCCTTCCAGTCGGCGGGCATGGTGCCGGTCGGTGCGTTGCGCCCGGCCGATGCCAGGATCTCGCCCGCCTCGTTGAACAGCACCAGCCCGGTGATTCGGTCGTCCAGCGACAGGGCGCGCTGGATGAGCGCGTCGAGGTTGCGCAGCGCGTTGAGGGAGACGCCGAGGCTGACGGCGCCCTCCACCCCGCCCGCCACCCCGCGCAAGGCGACGGTGAAGCGGGACGCGACCGTATCCTCGACCATGCGCTCCATCTTCAAATAGGAGAGCGCGGCGGTCGAGATCACGGCGAAGCAGAGCGCCACTTGCAGCAGCAGTATGATTTTGGTCGTGAGTGTCAGGCGCATGGTGCGTGGCCGGGAGGGATTGATCCCACCTTACGCGCATACCCACGGCCGCCGACCCCGAGACGGGTCCAGACTGGAGAAGACCCGGCCGACATGGCTCCGCTGCGGCACTACTTCCTGACAGCAGCACAACCCGAAAAAACCACTCAGTAAGTGCAAGAATGCGTTCACGGACAGCCAATCCAGAAACGACCGGTCCGCCAGCCAATGAAAATATGCCTATATCTTTCGGCGTAAAAGGCCCAATTTTTCACAACTATTCCACATTTTCCAATTACCTCTGATTTGGACCATGATTGCATCCACGATGGTTTGCTTTGCGTGGTAATCCATCCGTATCAGCGATCAGGAAACCCAACAGGAAGGGCTTCGATGCGGATCGAAATGGAGCGACCTTTGGCGTGGCCGGTCCGGCCGGTCCAAACCAGCGCCGAGCTTCACGTCACCGGTACATCCATTTTGATCGCATGTTCGGACCGCACGCTCGGCGACGGGATGCGTGACAGCTTCGAGCGCAACGGGCATCGCATCCACGTCACCCACAACGCCATCGCTGCACTCGACACGCTGGAGGCCGACGCCAGCATCGGCATCGTTGCGGTGGAGCTGGCGCTGCCTCATTTCGACGGGCTGGCGCTGGTCGAACGGATGCGGATCAGCGTCAAGCGCTCTCTGCAATTCATCATCGTCGCAGGGCAGCCGACGGCCCAGGACGTGGTGCGCGCCATGCACCTGCGCGTGGCCGATTTCGTCAGCGATCCAACGGATGGAAGCCAGTTGCATGGCGCGCTTGCCCGCGCACTCACCCTTCACCATGGCGTCACGGCGGATGAGGCCCCGGTCCCGGACCTCCGACGCGCCGATGCGCTGGAGGAAGCGTACCGCCACGGTCTCGCCCTCATCGCCGCGGTGAAGGCCTTGCGCGAAGGCCAGCCGGCCGCTATCCCCTCCGCCCCGCAGCCAACCCCAGCCCTGGAAATGGCTCCGGAACCGGCAACGCGGACCGGGCAGGAGAACCGTCGTCTGGACATCCTGCGCGCGCTCCAGCAATCGCGCGTCGCCCGCGACAAGTTCTTTCCCAAGGGACTGTTCGAGGATCCCTGCTGGGACATGCTGCTGGACCTGATGGCGAACCATTTGCGCGGCCGGCGGATTTCCGTGTCGTCGCTGTGCGTGGCCTCCGGCGTCGCGCAGACCACGGCCCTGCGCCGCATCACCGAACTGAACGACCGCGGGCTGGTGCGACGGATCGCCGACGAGCGCGACGGCCGGCGCGTGTTCGTGGAATTGACCGAACAGGGCATCGCCGCCCTGTCCGCCTATGTCGAGCACATTCAGGGCCTGTCCTGACGGTGCATCCGTTCTGGCCGTAAATCCGTCCCGCCCGGCGCGTTTCCTGCCCAGACTGCTCCATCCGGGACCCGTCCCAAATCGACAGGCGTCGGTGCGAACGGCGACCATCGCCGATGAAGGCGGCCCCATCCGCAGGGCGGCGGAGACCCGATGACTGAGCAGAAGTTCAAGGATGTGATCGTCCTCTCGACCCCGACCGAAGGGAGCGAGCCCGGCACCGCCATGCCTTCCCGCCCCGCGTTGCCGAGCGAGGAGCTGGACCGCCAGCGCCTGGCCGAGCGGCTGCGCTCCCAGGGCTGGAGCTATCGCCGGATCGCCGAGGAACTACAGGTCTCCTACATCCTCGTTTCGCGCTGGCTGGGCGGCGACGACGCAACGCTCGGCAGCGGGCGGCGGACGACCGCCGCGGCCACGACCGCCTCACCTTCCCCAGAGCCATCTGCTCCTCCGCCGAAACCCGGCAAGGCCACGAAGGCCGCCAAGGCGGCGGTGGCCGCTGCCGCTGGGGACGAAGACGTCCTATCGCTCCAGCTTCGCGCGTTCGAGCAGTATGTCCGGGAGGTGATCGCCGGCATGCAGGACCGTCACGACGCGCTGCTTCAGCGGCAGGACGAGTTGATCCAAGCCCTGGAATCCGAACGCGCCGCCGCGCGCGAACGCGAAGCCGAGCTTCTCTCCACATTGGAGGAAGAACGCCAGCGTTTCCGCGACGAGCTTGAGCAGTTCAAGGAGGAAATCCGGGCGGAAGCCGCCTCCGGCGCGTTCGGCGCCGAGGGCCGCGACGAAGAGGAAAGCGAGGAGGAAACTTCCGCCTTCAGCTTCGACGACGAAGGCGGCTCCGACGACGAGAATCCCTTCGGCTTCATCGACGATTCTTCCAATTCGGACCAGGAGGCCGAGGAGGAAACGTCCGTGGACGAGAACGTCTTCTCCTTCGATGACGACGAAGACGCGCGGGAGGAGGACAGCGCGACGGTCGAGGAGAACCCATTTTCCTTCGACGATGAAGACACCGACGAGAAGCCCGCGGACGACACCGCCGCCACCGACGAGAACCCCTTTTCCTTCGACGAGGACGAGGATGAAAAGGCGAAATCCGGCAAGGAGGAGACAAAGGACGAGACGACGGCCGAAGAGAACCCGTTCTCCTTCGACGACGAACCGGAACCCGAGCCGGAACCGGAACCCGAAAAGCCCAAGAAGAAGGGCCTGTTCTTCTGGCGCCGCTGAGCGGCCTCCCTTCAAAAAGGAAGAAAGCCCTTCCCACCGACCGGTGGGAAGGGCTTTTCTCATGGATTCAGGTGCCCCTTACCGCACCGTCAACCAATAGCACAGAAGTCCGTACACCAGCGGGAACACCACCAGCGACGCCCGGTCGAGGGCGGCGGATTTGGCCGCGTTGCGCTCGTAGATCATCAGCGACACCGCACTCTGCATCAGGCTCAGGAAAATCATGCCCATGGACGCGAGGTTGACGCGGTCCGACAGAGTGAACCCACTGCTGCGCGGCAGGTCGCCGGCGATGATGAAATAGCTCGCCACCACCGCGAACAGAGCGCCGATGCCCAGGCCGAAGCGGGGATCGAGGTCGACCGGCTTCACCATGAAGGCCAGGAAGGCCACCAGCGACGAGATGAAGATCGTCGAGAAGGTTTTCAGGTAATAGACCGAATCCGGCCGCTCCAGCGTGATCGCCTGGGTGTAGCGGGAATAAACGGACTCGTGGTTCTTCGGCAGCGTGATGTCGCCGTAGTTGGTGCGGTACAGGTGTTCCTTTACCGACGCCGCCGTTCCGCTGAGCGCGTAGCCGGAAACGGCCACGTCCGGATCGACGGTGCTGTTGTCAGTGTCCGGCACGTAGACGATCTTGTCGGACGTCATGTCGCTGTCCTCGATCTCCAGCCGGATGGTTTGGCGGTCGAGCGGGAAGCGCATCACGTCCCAGGGCTGGTTCAGCACGGCCTGAACGCGCACCTGGCCATAGTTGGTATCCTTCAGCTTGCGGACCGGCGTCGGCGTCTTGGATTCGATCTTGCCGTTCATCAATTCGAAGGTTTCGATCGGATTGATCGAATCGTCGTCCCAGCGGAACCAGATGTAGAAGTCCACATTCACCTGGTTCTCACGCAGGTTCACCCCGGTGATCTGGTTGACGTAGGTGCCCACCGTCACCTTGGCCGGTTCCGCCGCCGCAAGCGTCGGCAGGCCGGCCAGAAGCGCCAGTAGGAACGCCAGCACGATCCGTGTCATTCGATAACCCTTTCCCGATTTCTCTCCACAGAGGCGCACGACGCGTCTCAATGCGCGTGCCCCTTCTTGACCAGCAGATCCATGGTCGCCAGCAGCACGCCGGACAGGACGAAGGTGATGTGGATGGCGACCAGCCACATCAGATCGCGGTCCGACATGTCCTTGACGTGCATGAAGGTCTTCAGCACCTGGATCGACGAGATCGCGACGATGGAGGCGATCAGCTTCACCTTCAGGCCGCTGAAATCCAGCTTGCCCATCCAGTCCGGCCGGTCGGCATGGCCGTTCACGTCGATCTTGGAGACGAAGTTCTCGTAGCCGCTGAAGATCACCATCAGCACCAGATTGCCGACCATGGTCAGGTCGACCAGCCCCAGCACGACCAGGATGATGTCGCCCTCGTCCCCGTTGATGAGGTGCGGCAGCGCGTGCATCAGTTCCTGCGCGAAACGCCAGCCGATCATGCCCAGCGCGGCGACAAGCCCGACATAGAGCGGGGCCAGCAGCCAGCGGCTCTGGAACATCAGCAGTTCCAGGGCGTGCTCGGCCCTGCGGGCCGAACGCCGTCCGATGGTGGTTTCCACCGCGATGGGGGTGCTGTCGGCTGTGGCCGAAATGTTCGACTGTGTCATTCTTTGCTCGCCATTTTGATGTCGCCGCGGATTTGGCCGATTTTCTTGCTGTCGATGTAATGAATGAAGGTCATCGACAGCTCGTCGAAAGCCAGCGCGATGGTTTCACTGCTGGCGCCGGTGTCGCCGTCGATGTTCAGGTCGTATTGCGTGATCTGCGTGTTCTTCAGGACCAGCGTCATGTACGGCTGATAGAAGTTGTCCTCGCCTGACACGGCGCTGGCCTGCGGATCGCCAGGGGCGGTGCGGAAGAAGTGCAACGTCGCCGTAACGTCCTTCACCGGCTCACTGAAGGCCACCTGCATCAGCTTCGGCGACGCGATGTCCAGCCGGCGGGTCAGTTCCAGGTTGTCGACGCCGAGGTTGCGCTTGTCCTTCTTCGACGCAGTCCTGGGGGACCGGACGAGGGAAGCCGTCGCATAGTCGCCGCCCACATCGCGGTCGTCGGTGTCATCGTCGTATTCGTGCCCGCCGATGTCGCGCTTGCCCGACCGCATGTCGAAGGTCTCGCAGACGATCAGGTTCTTGTAGTGCTGGACCTTGGAATCGCCCTTCACACCGGGGTAATCGAGCAGGATGCAGGCCATGGATCAGCGCTCCTCCAGCCGCAGCATGGAGAAGACGCGGCCGACCTCGCCCCGGTCGCCCAGCAGTTCGGCATACAGTTCCGGCAGGGCGAGGTTGCCCCACGACGCCGCCCGCCGCACGAGGTAGGACGTCGGGCTGTGCGGCTCCTCCCGCGCCAGGAAATCGGCGATCTGGTGCAGCATCGCGTAGGCTTCCTGCCGGGTCCGCGGCCCGCCCGGCCGGGCGAAGGCGGAGGTTCCGCCGTTCGGCGTGTCCATGGGGGTGTCCTCCTCATCCGCGGCGGTCTCGTTTGCCGATGCTCCGCCGTCCGGATCGATGCCGCGCTTGGTCAGCGCTTCGCGGTGGAACAGGATCAGCGCATCCAGCACGCGCAGCAGCTGCGTGAAGCCCGGCGCCGAGCGGCCGGCGACCGCGTCCAGTTCCGAGCCCAGCGCCCGCACCGCCATCACCGCGTCGCGCAGGTGCCCGTGCTGCGCCCGGTAGAAGTCGGGGGAGGTGCGGTCCTGTTCGCCGAGGATCTGCTCGACCGTGACCTCGCCATCGGAAATCGCGGCCTGGAACTGCCGCTGGTCGCGCGCGGCGAGCTTTTGCAGGCGTTGCGCGTTCTGCCAGTCCTGGAAGCGGAAGGCCTCCTTGGCGTTCTGGTCCGGCAGGGTCACCGGGGTTGCCATCAGGTCGCGGGCCAGCCGGCCGTCGAGCCACGCCAGCGGCGCCAGCCGCGCGTCGAGGTCGTCGTCCTCGATGCGGGGGTAAAGCCCGTCCCAGAAATTCTCGACCAGCCCATGGACCAGCAGCAGGCCCGGCGCCAGCCCAGCCACGCCGTGAAGGCGGACCAGCCCCTGCACCAGCCACGCGGCGACCTGCAAATCCTTGGTCCGCTCGGCCAGAAGGCCGGAGGCCTGCTGGACCAGCCCCTTCCAGTCGGCCTTCTTGGCAGTGGTTTGCCAGATGCCCTGGTCCATCGTCTCGTCGTCCATCCGACGCGCTTCGTTCAGCGCGTCGAACTCCGGGCTGTGGCGCAGGTCATCGCCGGCCGGATCGTCGCCGGGGATCGGTTGCAGCAGCGCGTCGATGTCGATCAGCGACGCGGCGGGGCGGTGGGTTAGCAGCGTGTCAGTCATGGTCGGGGGCTGCCGGGGATCAGTTGAAGCGCTGCGCGGCCGGCCGCAGCAGCGGCGGTTCGGCGGTAGGAGTGCCCAGGTCGAAATAGGCGCGGTCGACCGGAGCCACCCCGCCGGGCTGGGCCGGCCAGCCGGCCAGCGTCGGGCGACGCATGCCGCCCACGGGCGCCATGGGCGGGGCCTGCACCGGCAGCACCGGCACGGCGACCTTTTCCTCGCGGGGCGCCTTGCCTTCGGCGGTCACGGTACGCTTCACGGTCAGCGCCATGAACACGCGCACGTTCGGCTTCACCACCGCACCGGTCACGGGCGTGGCGGCCTTTTCCGAAGCGGCCTTCTCAGGCCGGGCCGTCGCCTCGAAGGCGAGCAGCGCCTCGTCGCCGGAGCCGGGCCGGCGGTCGCGCGCCTGTGCCGCGTGTTGGCGGGCCAGCGCGAACAGAGCCCACGCGCCGTCGAAGTCGTAGCGCAGCGTCGGGCCGTCCACGGACGCGCCGGCGCCCACGCCGGCCACCGGCTGCACCGTGCCGTCCTTGGCCCAGCGCAGCGCGACGCTCAGCCGCTCGCCCGGATACCAGCGCATCGGCGTCCGGGGCAGCATGTTGGAGATCGTGGCCTGCGGCGTGGCGAGCTTCCATTCGATGATGTCGCTGCCACCGGTCTCACGATCCCGGTTGACGCGGAAGGCGGGTTCGAGCGTCAGGCCGCCGCTCACGTCCTGCGTCACCGCCGCGACCAGCAGCGGGCGCGCCTGCGCCATCGTCTCCAGGAAGCGCAGCGCATCCCGCCCGGTGGTGCCGAACCGTTCGCCCTTGCGCAGGCCGTTCAGCAGGAACTCGCTCTGCGCGTCGAAGCGTTCGTAGAACGCACGCACTGCCGCCGGGTCGGCGGCCTCGGTCCCCGGCGCCGTGGCGAAGGGGAAGCGCCCGGCGAGCGTCTCGTTGAAGGTCCCCGCCAGATCGACATAGGCGTCGTAGACGCGGGCCTCGGCGGCAAGGCGGCAGCGGGCGGCGATCCACTGCTTCAGTTCGGCCTGCCGGCTCTGGAAGAAGTCGCCCGGCACGCCGTCCAGACCGCCCAGCCCCTGGCAGCCGTTGGCATCAACGCCCGCGGCTTCCACCGTCACGAATTTCTCAAGCTGCGCCAGGGAGCTGTTGGGCCGCCCGCCGTCGTACTTGTCGAGTTCGGCAATGATGCGCGACCACTTCGACGCGACGCCCGTGGCCACCCCGGCGCCCATAACCGGGCGTTCCAGGATCTCCACTACCGGGGCGGCGATGTCGCGGGCGAGCACCGTCACCTCCTGCCGGGCGTTCCCGAGATAGAGCGCCAGCCCACCGGCGTTCGCCTGCCCGAACAGCAGGTGCGGAACCAGCGGCCCCTCCACCCAGACGTCCAGGGCGTGCGCGTCGGGCTTGTAAAGCTGGTCGCTCTCCAGCAGGCGGTCGGCCTGCGCCAGCACGGCGTTGGCCTGCCGCGCGACGATGTCGCGGATGGCGTCGGCCGATGCCGTCAGGCCGATCTGGCGGAAGGACTGCATCGTCTCCGCCAGCACCGGGAAGGCGGTGCGGAGCGCCCGTGCCGTCTCGCGAAGCTGCGACAGGCCGCCGGCCCGGTCCACGCCCGAACCGGCCGGGCTGCCGACCAGCGCGCGGGCGAGGATCGATTCCACCCCGCGGCGAAGCTGGTGCTGCGCCGCCGCCCGCATGGACGCGCGCAGCACGGCCGGCGCCTGCGGCAGGTCCTTGGCGTCGAACAGCAAATAGTCCTCGACCAGCGGCGGGATGGTGTCCAGCGCGGCGCGGTCCCAACCGGTCACCGCGGACGACACAGGGGAGGCACCCGCCCCATCCGCCGTCCGCGCGAAGCGGCGGCCCATCCAGACCGACAGCGTGCGGCGAAGCTGTTCCGCCGCCGGGGACAGCCGCGCGCCGCCGTTCGGCCCCTGCACCAGCAGGCGCCCGATCACCGACTCCAGCGACCGCGTTCCCACCCCGGCCTCGTCATAGCGGCGCTGGGCCATGTCCATGACGTCGGCGCGCAGGTTGGCGCCCAGCAGTTCCGATTTCTCCAATTGGCCGAGAAGGGCTTCGAACTCCGGCGGCAGGATGGGGCCGTTGGCGCCGACCCAGGCGCCGCGCTCGACGCTCAGGCCGCGGGCGGCGTCCTCCAGGCTTGCCAGCACCTCCGCGTAGGAGGCCGCGGTGTCCGCCCCGGTGCGGGCTCCGCCGGCCAGCAGTTCAAGCTCGTTGGCGGCGACCGACAGGCGCGCGGCGCTGAGGCCGCCCATGGCGAGGTCGCGGAGATAGGCGTCGGCGAACTGGCGGAACCGGCGGCTGACCTCGCCCCGATAGCCGGCAAGGTCGATGGGCCGCTGAGCGCCCGGTCCCGGCGCCGGAATGGCGCTGCCGGTCGGCGGCTGGTCGAAACCCCAGCCGTGCATGCGGGCCGAGAAGCCGCGCGCCACGCCGGATCCCAACGCGAACTCCAGCACCTCGTCCAGCGGCATGTTCGGGTCGCGGGCGTCCACGTTGTTGTAGGCGCGGGCCAGCCCTTCCGCGATGCCGATCTCGGCGGCGAAGGCGCGCAGCCGTTCGAACTCGCTGACGCCCACCGGGCCGGTGCCGCCGTCGCGGGACAGGCGGCGCAGCCGGTCCTCCGCCACGTCACGCACCGTGGACAGCGCCAGCCGGCGATAACCTACGGCCAGTGCACCGGACACACCGCCCGGCACGCCGCTGATCCAGGAGGCCGGCAGCGGGTTGAAGGTCCAGTCCACGGGCAACATCGACACGCCCTGGACGAAGCGCGCGGCCGGGTCGGTGTAGGCCGTGGTCAGCGGCGCGCCGGCTTCCACCGCCGGGCGCTGGTCGGACAATTGCTGAAGGCTGCCCGGAATGTCGGCCAGGACCGGGATCAGCCGGTCCGACAGGGTGGAGGCGCGCTGCACCCCCATCCACAGCAGGAGCAGCCCTGCCGTCGCGGCCAACCCGGTGCCCACCGGCCAAGCGTAGCGGCGCCACGCCCGCGAGGCCGCCAGGGCGCGGGTCGCCTTGGGCAGCCCGGCCTCCGGGAAGATCTTGCGGTTCAGCAGGTCGCGCCCGAACAGGGCGGCGGCGTCCGGATCGGTGCGGCCGATGAAGTACAAGCCGCGGATGTAGAGCATCTCCTGATAGGCGGTGCGCTTGAAGGCGGTGCCGAGCATGGCGCGCAGCGCCGCCTCCGTGCCGGTCAGCCGTTCGGTCAGGGCGAACAGCGGGCCGCCGTCGGGCGTGGCCGCGGCGCCGAACACCTCCAGCTCCACCGCCAGCATGCCGTCCGCCACGGTCTGCAACGCCTCGCCCACGAAATCGGGGGAGAAGGCGGTCTCCAGCGCGTAGGGGCTCGACCAGCCCAACATGCCGCCGGTAAGCCCGTCGGGAAGCACGTCGGCCAGCGTGGCAAAGCCGGGAATGGCCTCGCAGCCCGTGACGACCACATAGACCGGCATGGCGAAGCCCAGCGTGCGCTGGATTTCCCACAGGCGGGCGTACAGCTCCGTCCCGCGGGCGGTGGCGCGGCGCACGTCGTCCAGTTCCGCCAGGGGAATGGTCAGAATGACGCCATCGGCGGGCAGCATCGGGCGGCGGCGGCCCAACTGGTCCAGCACACCCGCCCAGGCGGCGCGCGGGTCATCCACGTCGATGACCACCGCGCGGTCGTAGAAGCGCCAGGAGAATCCGGCGTGCCGGTCGGCGACGACCGGGGGTCGCACCTCGTCCGCGCAGCGCAGCAGGCCCGCGTCATCCGACGCGACCACGCCGGTGCGCAGGTACCAGGGCACAAGATAGACGTTGCGCGACAGCGTCTCGCGGTAGGCGGCCAGCCCGTCGCGGAACAGGCGGCGGATGTCGCGCATCGTGACGTCAGGGAGCGCCAGCGGCGCCGCGCCCTCCTCTCCCCCGGCCTCGGCCGGCGGCGGCAGGGCCGCGGGCTCGGCGGGTGCAACCACGGCGGCGGCGCGGGCGCGCAGCAGGATCACCGCCATGACGACGATGATCAGGACGACGAGGACCAGAAGTCCCGCGAAGAACCAGATCTGGTGGCCGGCGATGCCGGACAGGACGGATGCCAGGATGTCCATGACCGTCCCCTCCTCAGCGCGTCACGCGGAGCGATGCCTGAAGCACCGCGTCCGCCGCGTTGGACAACTGCGCGGTGGACATCCACCAGAGCGCCTGCCCCAGAACCAGCCACACCCCCGCGATGGCGCCCAGCACCAGCGGCCAGCGCGGCTCCCGCGCCAGCGTGCGCGCCTTCCCGTCGGTCAGCGTGTGGGCGTAGGCCGCGGGGATCAGCGTCCGCCCGGCCGGCAGAAGGCCGGCGCCCAGTTCGGACTCCCGCCCCGCAATGAATTCGAACAGGCGGGCGCTGTAGTTGCGCAGCGTCGATTCCCCGCCCGGCACCCGGTAGCGGCCCTTGAAGCCCATGCCGAGCACGCAGAGATACACGGAGGCCAGTTGCACCAGCCTTCGGTCGTTGCTGGCCAGCAGGGCCTCCATCCGGTCAAACACCCGCTCGCCGGCCAGCCGCGTGCGGAACAGCGCCTGCTCCAGCAGCACGCCGCGCCAGACCTCCCGCCCGTTCCACTCGATGTCGTGGATGAACAGGTCGTCGGCGAGCGCCGCCATGGCGTACTGCGCCTCCCGGTGCTGGCTGATCATCAGGTCGGTGGCGGTGCGGCCGACCTGCACGGCCTGAGCCTCCAGGAAATCCTGAAGGCGCCGGATGATGATCTCCGCGTCGGGCTCCAGCGCCAGGGCGGGGACACCGGCTGCGGCCGGGGTGCCGCCCAGCGCCGGCAGGGCCAGCACGTCCTCCGTCAGGAAGGCCGGCAGGCTTTCCGCAGGCTCCGCTGCGGCGTCCCGCTTGTCCGTGGATGCGGTTGGCCGCCCAGCGCCAATGGCGGTGCGGTGCAGCTGAAGTTCCCGCGCGAAGGCGAGAAAGTGATCGACCAGGTCTCGGCGGTGGAGCATGACGGTCGGGTCCTCGCTCAGGCGGTCACGAACAGCGTGATCTCGACCGGACGGAACCGGCTGCCCAGCGAATCCGGGTTCCAGATCTCCAGCCGTTCACCGGGCACGATGTAGCGGGGGTCCACCTTCACCTCGAAGGGCACCACGCCGCGCGGCGCGGCCACGCCGGCCTCGCCGCTGTCGTCGAGCGCGATGCGCTCCGCCCCCTTCACGCGCAGGCCGGACAGAGTCTCCAGCCGGGAGCGGGAGGCGACGATGCAGTTCTCCATCCAGCCGGCGACCTCGCTGACCGACGCCGCGGCCGGGCCGCGCACGCCGATGACGAGGCGGCCCTTCAGCCAGGACTCCTCCATCATCAGGCCGAACATGCCGTCCTCGAAGGTGAAGGGGATGCGGGCCACACCTTCCTTCACGCGGTCGATCATGCGCAGGATGAAGTCGCGCACCTCGCCGAAGCTGGCCATCGGGTCGTCGTGGTCATAGCGCGAAAGCTTGGCCGGCACCGCGCCACTGGCGAAGGCCGACAGGTGGCCGGCCAGCGTGCAGAGCGAGACGTAGACGTCGAACGGGTGGCACACCCCGACGCCCAACTGCGCCTCCAGCGGCGGCAGGCCCGTGACGAGGCTGCGGATCTCGACGCGCGCGGCCTCCGCGAGTTCGGTCGTCGCGTTGCCGCTGCCGACGCCGGAGCGTTCGGCCAGGAACAGCGCCTTCTCGCGCACGCGCCGCACCACCTCCGCACCCAGCCGGCCGAGCGAGGAGTTGGCCGTGACCGCCAGAGTCGGCGGGACGAATTCGGTCAGCACGAAGGCGTCGTTGCGGAAGGTCGCCTGCGCCACGGGCATGGAGACGAACTTCTGCGGCGGCTTCTGGTTCGGGCCGGTGGTGGCGAACAGGGCCAGCCGCGGACGCAGGCGGGCGATGGACACCTCCTCCCCGCCGTGCTGATCGGGTACCGGCGCGCCCTCGACCGAGACGTAGCGCGGCGTCTCGCCCGGCCCCGGCGCGCGGTCGCCGCGGGCGGTGGGGACGATCAGGTGGATGGTGATCTGCGTCTGCCCGACCGGGTCCGCGTAGGCGGAAATGTCCACCTCCAGCGGCTCGTCGGAGCCGGCGCGGTAATCCACGACCAGCCCGTCGGGCATGATCGCCTCAAGCTCCCGCACCTGGACGAGGCCGGAGACGAGGTTCACGCGGTCCACCTGCATGTGGACCACGCCCCAGTGGAACGGCCGCGCGTGGCGGACGTGGTAGGTCAGCTGCCGCTCGTGCCGCAACGCCTGCTGCTGGAAATGCTGCGGGGCCAGCAGCATGCCGTCGTGCCACGCGATCGCGTCGGGAATGTCGCGCGCGTCGGTCATGCGGTCCTCGTGATGGCGTTCGCGGTGTCAGGGAACCAGTTCGACATCTTTGTCCCCGGCGGTGAGGGTCAGCGTTCGTGTGTCGGGCACGCGCAGGCGGTGCGGCCCGGGGGTGGCGTAGTTCGCGAAGACCAGGATCGCCCAAGCGGGCTCCGTCTGCGGTTGGTCGACGCGCATCGTCTGGCCGGGCACCAGCTCCCAGCTCGTCAGGCCGAGCGTGGTGGGATGGTCGCGCATGGCCTGCTCCCGCTGGCCGAACCATTCGGCGGCCGTCAGGGCGCCCAGCTTGTCCACCAGGGCCTTGTCGCGCACCGCCAGGAGGTCGATGGCGACCGGCGTGGTGTCGTTGGCGGTAGGCGCCACGGTGACGGACACGCTGTCGAGCATCGCCGACGGCTTGTCCGCACAGGCCCCGGCCAGCAGGGCCAGCGACAGCGCCGCGGCGGCGCGCAGGCGGGTTGTGGTTCGCAGACTCAAGGCACAGGAACTGGTGGCGCGGGACCTCATGGCGCGGAACGCCCTCCGGGTTCGGCAAGGGTGACGACGGTTCCGGAAACCCCGCTCGACCGCGCCAACGCGTCCAGCGCGGACGACGCTTCCTCCGCGGCGGCGTAGCGCCCGGTGCGCACGGCGTAGGCGCCGTTCTGGCCGGGGTGCGGGGCGTAATCGACGGTGGCGGACACGCCCCGCTGCGCGGCGGCGGCGGCGAAGCTCTCGGCGTTGAAGGAGGTGGCGAAGCGCCCAAGCTCGATGGAGTACCGGCGCAGCGGCGGTGCGGCGCCACCGCCAGATTCGCCCTGCACGACGTCGCCCATGGCGTTCTCCACCATGTCCTCGGCGCCGTAGGCTACCTTCTGCTGGGCGTAGAACGAGGCCTTCTCGATGCTCAGCGCGACCTGCCCGCTCATCCACTTCGGCAGGAACCGCTTGGCCGCGGTGCTGGCACCGCGCGCGACCGGATCGATGATCGCAGCCCCCGCATCGCCAACCGCGTCACCGGCATGGTCCGCCGTCTCGATCATGGCGTGCCGCACCTCGAAGCTGTTGGCGACGTGATTCCGCGCCTTGGCGGCCAGATCGCCGCCGGCACCGCCTCCGCCACCAGCCGACGCAGGAGCCGCGCCTCCGGACGGTGCGGAAGCCACCACCGGCCCGGCTGTCCCACCGCCCGTCAGGGCGGCGGACGCGATCAGGACGCCGAGCAACACGGCGACCAGCACGAGCACGAAGACGCTGGCGGCCAAAGCCGCCACCTGCCATCGCCCGAGTTTGATCGTCATCATCGCGAAGCCCCTGAGCCGCGCCGGACCATTCCGTGCGCCCCGCCGCGCGGGCGGTTTTCCGAGGGTGATTGAAGCATCCCGGCCGCGGAATTCCGCGCCCTGTCTGGTTCGTTCTGGCGTAGGTCCGCCGGGGTGCGGGGGGATGACAGCCGGACTCGCCCCTCAGGGCCGTGAAAGCCTGCTCGTCCGGCGGGTTAATCCGTTGGTCCGATCTGGATCATTCGCCGCCGGCCGGCTTGGCGG
>Ga0065721_10004882_pt1 | contig 18803 bp, 13 predicted proteins | sample Mesricmetagenome_FD_59108 | JGI IMG/M metagenome (GOLD analysis project Ga0065721, IMG submission 59108) | Mesophilic microbial community from rice straw/compost enrichment Sample: eDNA_1 v2 (version 2) | ecosystem: Engineered > Solid waste > Grass > Composting > Bioreactor | place: USA: Davis... | reverse complement strand
CGCAGAAGGCGCAAAAGGGACCTGCCGTTTCCGGCGGGTTTTGCGCCGTGGCGGTCGAAACACCGTGGCGGTCGGATTATTCGAAGTGCGGTAAACGCGAAGGCTGCACGCGCTCTGCACACGCGTATCGTGGGCGATGTGACCGCGCCACAGCCATCTACGCGGCGCCGCGCGGTCTCGTTCGAGTTCGCGCGCGTTCCTCCGCGGAGCGCTACTCCGGTCCCCAGACGTCAGGCGTTTTGAAATCCGCTGCAGCCGGCGCCTGCTTCGATGGCACGGCCTCGCGCTCATACGCGGCGACCCGTGCCTGCAAGCGCGCCACAATCTCCGGATGCTCTGCCGCGAGGTTCGTCTGCTCGGCGAGATCTCGCTCCAAATTGAACAGCTCGACCTGGGGCGCTTCGAACGCGCGGCGTTTCAATTCGCGACGTTCAGGTGTCTCTGTTCCGCCTTCCAATCCGTCGCGAATTTGACCGTTCACGACGAGCTTCCACGGCCCCACGCGCACCGCCGCACCGGCCACGCCGATGTTGATCAGAATCTCCTCGCGCGGCGACACCGCACCGGTCGTCAACGTCGGCCAGAGATCGATTCCGTCGATCGGCGTCGGCTGCTCCGACGGCGCGCCCGCCAGTCGCAACAACGTCGGGAACCAATCCACGATGTGAACCAGCGATTCATTGCTTGTGCCTGGCGCTAATTTTCCATCCCACACCGCGAGAGCGGGCACGCGCACACCGCCTTCGTAATACGTGCCCTTCTCCGCCCGCAGCGGACCGTTGTCCGCTATCTCACCTGGTTTCGGCCCACCGTTATCGGAGCAGAAAACGATCAAGGTATTCTCCCGCAGCCCGCGTTCATCGAGCGCCGCGAGAATGCGGCCGATTCCTTCGTCCATCGCGGTCACCATCCCCGCGTAGAGCCGCCGGCGCTCCGGCCATTGCGCATACCGGGCGCTGTAGTTCTCCGGCACCTGCAACGGCGTGTGCGGTGCATTGAACGCGACATAAAGAAACAACGGTCGCGTCGAATCGTGTTCGCGGATCAAACGCGCCGCTTCGTCGGCCAAGAGATCCGTCGCGTAACCTGGCTCTTCAACGGGCTGCTCGTTGCGGTGCCAGTCGAGCCCGCCATCGCGGCGATGCGTGAAGTAGTCGAAGTTCCCCGTGTAAAGTCCGTAGTGGTGTTCGAACCCCTGGCTCGTCGGCAAGTCCTCGCGCCGGGAATGGCCGAGGTGCCACTTGCCCACCATCGCGGTGCGATACCCGGCCTCACGCAACGCTTCCGGCAGCGTGCGCTCCTCCGCCGGAATTCCGTAGCGCGCGTGCGGTCGCACCACGCCAACCTGCAAACCGTAACGGATAGGATAGCGCCCCGTCAGCAAGGCCGCGCGCGTCGGTGAACACAGCGGCTGCGTGTAAAACTGCTCGAGCCGGACGCCTTCACTCGCCAGCCGATCGAGATGCGGCGTCTGGATCTCGCTGCCGCGATAGCCGACATCACCCCACCCCTGGTCATCCGACATGATGAACACAATGTTGGGCCGCAAAGGCTCTGACGTCGCCCTGCTCACGCCTGGCAACACCAACATAATCGCGAAGGCCAACCAGCGAGACAAAGGGGAAGTCTTCATACTGCGAGCGATAGACGGAGTTTCATGAGATCATCGCGATGCCGGTGAAAGGCTGCCGCCGCCAGTCTTCTCAACAAACGCAACGTCGCTTTAACAATTAAGTCCTCCGAAGGGCGCCGACAACGAGTCCGTTCTTAACTGTTCTAGCCCGCGGCTGATTGCCGCAAACGGATTACGCGACCATTTCGCCTCTCGTCTGTTCACTCCCGCGCTCGGCCAAAACCCCACGCGCGGATTTCCCCACCCACCCCGCCATGAAGAAGTTCCCCCCAACCGCTCTTCGCGCCTGCATTTGCTCCATGCTCCTGCTCGTCGCCGCGACCTCCCACGCCGCCATCCAAGCCTCGTTCTACGTCGATCCGGTAAATGGCAACGACGCCAACAGTGGCGCCTCCACCGGCACCGCGTTTGCAACCTTGAGCCGTGCCCGCGCCGCCGTTGACGCGATCAACGGCAGCATGACCGGCGACATCGTCGTCCTGCTCATGCCCGGTGACCATGTTGTTACTTCGACGATCAATCTCACCGAGAACGACGCCGGCACGAACGGTCACGAAGTCATCTGGACCAGCTATGGGCCGCGCGGCAGCGCGCGCATCATCGGGGGCGTAAAGCTGCCCCTGCCGGGGCAAAGTTGGACGCTCGACTCCGGCAGCATCTACAAAACTCCCCTCCCCGCCGGTTCGCATCGCCTGCAGGCAATCTTCGAAAACGGCGTTCGCGGTCGCCTCGCCCGACACCCCAACGCTGATTACCCCACCGTCGACGGACCGCGCGCAGGCTACTGGAGCATCGCCGCGAAGGACTCCTCCCAGCCGAAGAAGCGTTTCCAGTGGGCCAGCGGCAACACCCTGCCGAACGTCTCCAATCCCACCGAGCTGCAAGTGCATGTCTGGCCCGGCAACCACGATTGGTCGACCGAGATTCACAATGTATCCGCGATCAACTACGGCACACGCTGGATCACGTTGGCGAACAACCTCCAGCTCGCCTACCTCGGCGACCTCGCGTCCGGCTCGCGCTACTTCGTTCAAGGCGCGAAGGAGCTGCTCAATCAAGCGGGTGAATTCTACCACGACGCCGCCGCCGGCATGCTCTACTACCACCCACGCAACACTCCGATCTCGAGCCAGGAAATCATCGCGCCGCTCGTCACGACCATTTTCTCCGGCACGCCCACCTTCGGCGTGCAGCAACTGCGCGCACAGTGGCTTTTCGAGGACGACACCTCCGACGCCACCGGCAACAACAACGACGGCGCTTCCGTCAACAACCCCGTGTTTGTCGCCAGTGCGTCCGGACTCGGCCAGGCGATCGCCTTGGACGGGGCGACCCAATACGTCTCCGTCGCCCACGATGCGACGCTCGCCTTCGGCGCGTCGACCGCGCCGTTCTCCATCACCGCTTGGATCAAAACGAACGGCTCCGGCCTGCAGCCGATCATCTGCAAGGCGCGTCCCGCCGGTGGCGCGATCAACATGGACTATCGCCTGCAACTCGACGCAAACGGCAAGCTGCAGCTCTGGCGCTGGAACGTCGGCAACAGCACGGCCATGTCGGTCACCGACGCCGACGGAGCTTCGCTCAACGACGGCGATTGGCATCACGTCGCGTTCGTCAATGAGGGCGTCGGCGCCCACAAACTCTATGTCGACGGCGCCCTCGTCGAATCAAGCACCGCCACGTGGAGCTACGGAGCCGGCAACAATCAGCCAGTGGAGATCGGCCGCTTCCGCGACGCGCACAACAACAACACGGGCTTTACTTCGATGGCGCGATCGACGACGCCCGCATCTACCAGTCCGCTCTCAGCGCCGCGGAGGTGTCCGCGCTGCACCAGAAACTCGCGCCGAGCGACGGACCGCTGGAGAACATCACCTTCAGCAACTTGAAGTTCGTTGCCACGAACTTCGATTCCGCAAACCCCACCGGCGCCGCGCAGGGCATGCTCTTTTTCAGGAACGCCAGCCACATCACCATCGAAAACAATGAATTTTCCGGCGGCTCCGCCGGCGTCCGCATTTCCGGCCCCAGCAGCAACCTCCAGATCGCCGGAAACACCCTTTCCGACATGGCACTCGCCGGCATCTTCTGCGACGGCATTTCCGACAGCATCATCACCAACAATCGCATTCGAAATACCGCCCTCGTTTTCGCCGACCCGGGCGCCAACATTCGCATCGACGGCTCGACCAATTCCACGATCTCGCACAACAACCTCGGCACGTCGCGGCGCCACGGCATTCGCATGCGCACGTCAACCCACGTCACCATCGCCTACAATGAAGTGACCGATGCGAACACCGATTCGCAGGACACCGGTGCGATCTACTGGGGCTACGCCGACGACAACACCGTCGACCACAATCGCGTTCATCACAGCGGCAATTCCTTCGGCCAGCAGCACGCTTTCTACGTCGAGGACGGCTCCGATCGCACCACCATCACCAACAACATCGCCTACATGATCGGGAACGCGCCTTCCAACACGCTCACCGCGCCGATCAATCTCAAGGGCGTCGGCAATCTTGTTCAAAACAACATCTTCGACTTCACCCGAAGCAACTCGGGCCTGCGCACCTTCGAAATCCTCGCGAACGCCCCCGCGAACAACAACAGGGTCCTCAACAACATTTTCTATTCACAAGGACCGACGACGATTTTCTACCGCTTCCAAAGTTGGTCGAACAACCGCCTCAGCCAGTCGAACTACAACACGTTCTACAAAACCGCCTCCGGCTCCAACGTCTTCAAGAACATCCCGGGCACGGACACGCTCTCCAACTGGAAGACGATTCTGAACAAAAAATACGATCAGAACTCCGTCACCGCGAACCCCGGTTTCACCGACCCGACGAATCACGACTACACGTTCCTGTCCGGTCCGCCGACCGGCTTCACCGCGATCGACACGTCGCAGATCGGCCTGCTGCCCGAATTCATTTTTCCGTCGACCGCGGCGCAGTGGGTTTTCAGCGGAAACACGTCGGACATCACCCAACACGGCCACAACGGCACGAACAACGGCGCCACCTTCGTCGCCAATCGCCACGGTGCCGCGAACACCGCGCTGAGCTTCGACGGCGCCAATGATTTCGTCGCCGTCGCCGACGATCCGGCTCTCGATTTCGGCGACCCCGCCAACCCGTTCACCATCGTCGCCTGGGTGAAGACGTCCGCCAACACCGCCGGCGGCATCGTCGCCAAAGCGCGCGACTCCGGCACGGTCAACATGGACTACCGCCTCCAGTTCCTCGCCTCCGGCTTCGTCCAGCTCTCCCGCTGGAATCAGGCGGCGGGCGTCACCGAAAGCATGGTCAGCACCTCGGCCATCAACGATGGCCAGTGGCATCATATCGCTTTCGTGAACGAGGGCGCTGCGAGCCACAAGCTCTACATCGACGGCAAGCTCGCCGGACACTCGACCGCGCTCTGGTTGCATGACAACACGAACAACCAACCCGTCCGCATCGGCCGTGATCGCAATGCCGGCACCGCCGACGCTTACTTCAGCGGAGTCATTGACGATGTCGCCATCATCCAACGCGCGCTCACGCTGGAAGAATTGCAGGATCTCAACCACCTCCCCCATCCCTGACAGCGCATTCTTCGCCGCTTCCTTGCGGCCAGGCGAACTCCACGACGCCCGGCCGCAACCTTCGTCTTCCGCCACGCGCCCACATGAGAAAAGCCGCCCTCTTCGCTTTCGCGTCGATCTTAAGCGGGTTCGCGATCGCCAACGACCATGAGCCGTCGCTCGGCACCGCGCACGTCTACAAAGAGGCCGGAGGCGAACCGCTGCGTGTGCACGTCATCGAACCGCAGGCGACCGCCTCCCCCGCACCGCGGATGGCGATCGTCTTCTTTCACGGCGGCGGCTGGGTCGGCGGCAAGGTCGCTCAATTCGAAGAGCAAGCACAGCACTTCGCCCGCCGCGGAGCCGTCTGCTTCCTCGTGCAATACCGCTTCGCCCCGCGCGACGGCGTCACTCCTCCGGTCGTTTGCATTCAGGACGCACGCTCCGCGATCCGCTGGGTGCGCCGCCACGCCGAACGATTCAATCTCGACCCGTCGCGCATCGCCGCCGCGGGCGCTTCGGCCGGCGGGCACCTCGCGGCGCACACGGCCTTGGTCCGCGCGATGGACGATCCCGCGGACGATCTCGCGTTCTCACCCCGACCGGACGCGCTGCTGCTGTTCAATCCCGTCCTCGACAATGGTCCGGGCGAATACGGCGCCGCCCGCGTCGGTGACCGCGTGAAGGAACTCTCCCCGGCGCACAACGTCGACTCCGATGCCCCGCCGACAATCCTCTTCCTCGGCAACAAGGATAAGCTGATTCCCGTCGCCACGCTCGAACGTTTTCGCGACGCGATGCAGGCCGCCGGCGCGCGTTGCGAGCTGCTGATTTACGAGAACCAGGAGCACGGCTTCTTTAACGCCAGCAAATCCCGCGAACACTTCGCGCTCACGTTGGCGGCGACGGACGACTTTCTCCAATCGCTCGGCTGGCTTCCGCCCCGGACCGAGTAAGCCACCGCGCAAGCTGGAATCCGACCTCTCGTCGAGGCGATTTGGATACGCCGCACCGACCGCTCGTCGCCATCATCTCGACAGCGACATCGCGCGGCACGCCTGCGGAGCTCCAGCTCATCCGCGATCTTCGCTCGAAGTCGCCCGCGCCAGATCGAGCTTCTGCTCCGTCCGCCGCAAACGATCGACCATGGGTTCGCGAAGCAGTCCGACCTTCCGCGTATCCACCGACTGGATGCCAAGCGCGCCCGCGGGCGATCCGGGTGCGAAGCGAAAATCACCCTCTGCCGGTGCCAGGAATTCCGGGGCCGCAATCACGCTCTCCGCGTCGTTGCCCCACGTCTGCTGCATGGAGGCGACAAACGCCTCCGCCGCCGCTCGGTCGGACGTATGGAACAGATTGCGATCCGTCTTCGGCGGAATGATGGGTTTATGGTTGGGATTGTAGTTGTTGAGCATCGTGTCGTTCTTCGCGTTGCCGAAGTAGCTGTTCACGACGTCCACCTCGTAGAATGCCGCGCGGCCGAGATACGACACGAAGACATTCTGCTCCACTCGCGATTCGGGGCGGTCCGAGGTGATGCGCAGCCCGCCATTGATCATCACGTTGTTCCACGTCTCGTTGAAATCCTTCACCACGATCCCGACGCCAAAGGTCACGTTCTCGGTGATCTTGCAGTAGGATTGATCGTCGTCCGTGCGGATCGCGGCGGACCGTCCCATGTTGTAGATGAAATTTCTCTGGATGACGTTTCCTTTGCCCGCGCTGGAGAGATAGATGCCGTTGCCGTCACGCAGGACCAGCATCGCGTCGTGAATTTCATTGTCCCGGATGACATTTTCCCGGGTGTGCGCGAACGGCAGAATCTCTTCCGGGGTGCGAGGATTTCCCACCTCGCGCCATCGCATCAGCCGCAGGTCCTCGCGCATGTTGGCGGGAAATGCCGGATTCTGGATCTTCGGAGTCGAGATTCCAAAGTGACGCGGCCGCACGCCGCTGAGGACGATTCCGTTGTAAGGCAGGTGATGAATGTAATTGTTCGCGACCAGATTGCCGCCGCTCTGCCAGAGAAAGACCGCCGGCGAGTGCCACCACAGCGTGCCGAGATCGTGAAATTCGTTATCCACGATTTCGTGCCCGCCATTCACATCCTTCGTGCCGGGCCCGTAGCCGCAGAGCAGGATCCCACTCGCGCCAAGCTGGCGGAAGGTGTTCCCGCGGATCCGAACGTTGCGCGCATAAAGATCCGCGCGAATGCCGTGCCCCGCCGCCGCCTCGAACGTGCAATCGCGAACCTCGCAGTCTTCCGCGACGCGAAATCGCACGCAGGAATCGTCCTTGTCGAACATCGCCCAATCGTGCTGCAAGCCCGCGTCGGCCGGCGTCCACACATCGCGATCCGTGTGCGCAAACGTCAGTCCCACGAAACGCATGCGCCCGGCGGGTTTATCGTCGTCACCCCAAAAATCCTCCCGTCCTTCCACCCGGATCAACGTCGTCACAACGGGTGCGACGATCGCTTCTCCGGGCTCTCCGCGATGCGGCCAAAGGTAAACGCGCCGGGTTCGACTGTTCACCACCCACTCCCCCGGTTCGTCGAGCGCCTCCATCACGTTCTCCACCCAGAATTGTCCGGTCGGCGTATAAGTGGCCGGCACCGTCGTCCGGGCCGTGAGTGTCGATTCGTCGACGGATTCCAACGCCAGATAGTTCACCAGCCAGTGGTGGTTCGGCCGGCTCAGCACTTCGACGTCTTCCAAGTTTTCCCATCGCTTCAACGCTCCGGCGGGAAATTCGATCAGATCGCGGTTCTCCAAACGCGTCAGCAACCCGCGATGCGGACCGCGCGCCACATAGTCGCGCGAGCGCGCACGAGGCAGTGCCGTGAGACCGTCGTAAAGAGTATAGAATCTCCCTGCGGAAATTTCCTCCGGCACCGTGGCGACCCACAATTTTCCGCGCGCGATTTCCGGCGTTCCCAACGGCTCCTCTCCCGCCGCAACGCGCCGCCAATCTCGAATGGGAACGCCGCCCGAAATGATGGGCCGTGCTCCCGCCGCCGCCGCAAAGGTCAACCGTCCGCCTTCTGCCGGGGTGTCTTGCAATCCCAACACCAGCGTCTGCGGGATGCGGTGCGTTCCGTCGTGCAACAGAATCGTCACCTCCGCTTCATGCCCGCGACTCGCTCGCACGATCTCTATCGCGCGGCCAAGCGTGGCCACCGGCCGCTCGATCGAGCCTGGGGCAGAATCGATTCCGCCCGGCGAGACGTGGATCTCGAGGTTCGCGAGAGCCACGCTCCCCGCGCCGGAGACGAAAAGCAGGGACATCGCTCGCCGCAACTCACGCGTGGCCTCGCGAAGGATCGAGCAGGTTTTGAAATCGTGCATGAAAATCATCTCACCGGACCGGCCCACGCGAAAGCGCCGCAGCCTGTTGGGGTGTCCCCCAGCGTGAAGTTTGGCTCCGTCGCGACAATCTCGTTCCGGCTAAATCAGTTAACCTGATCGTCGTCCGCTGACAGGTCTCGACTTCGTTTTGGACCGCTGAGTTTCCGCACGCGGCAGCGGACGGACCGTGTTGCCTTCGTGCCACGTTCCATCGACGTGGGTGCCATGTGGCACGGTGTTGAAGCCGCGCTGGTTGCTCTGCAGCAAACTGTTCAACAGTTCGACCGCAAACTCGCCCATTTCGTTGCGATGTTGCTGAATGCCGCTCGCATGGGGCACGTCGTCCACCACGTTCAAGCTCGCGTAGCCGATATCCTGGGGAATTCGCAAACCTTCCGCCCGGACCGCCTCGAAGAAACCTTCCGATCGACTGATCACCACCTGCGGACGCTCCCGTCGCAACCAGCTCCGGATCTGCCCCACCGCGTCCTCCGGCTGCAACACAAGCGCGGATACCCGGTCGGCCTCGAGTGTCCGCGACTGCAGATACGCGTAGCCCGCCTCCCACTGGTGCAACGTCCGCTCCGATAAATCCGTGCGCACGATGATGCCAATCCGGCTGTAGCCGCGCGCCCTCAACTGCTCCCACGCGAGCAGAATCGCCGCGAAGTGATTCGGCACGACGTGGTGAAAAAGCGGATACTCGGCCGGGCGCTCGATCGCCACCGTCGCAAAATTCTCCCAGTCCAAATCCAGTCGATCGTGCGGATCTTCGAACGGGGCGAGAATCAACCCTCGAATGCCGCGATTGCGCAACACCGCCCCGAATCGGCGCGCTGAATACCCCTGCTCGCGCGCCCAAAACACCTGCAGAGAATAGCCGAGCGACCGCGCCCGCAGCGTGGCGCCTTCGATGACTTGCCTCGCGCTCGCGCGTTTCGTCCACGCATCGCGCGTGCTCCAGTTGGTGACGAGCGCGATGACGGAAAAATCGCGCTGCACCCGCAAACGGCTGCGGTGCGCGGCGAGCGCGGACAGCCCCGGATCGGGCGTGTAGTTCAGCTCCTTCGCCACCTTCTTCACCCGCTCCGTCGTGGCCGCCGAGATCGACGGATGGTTGCGCAGCGCGAGCGAAACCGCCGCGACGCTCACGCCGACACGTTCGGCGATATCCTTCAGGTTGGTGCGCTTCTGCCAGCTCACTTAATTGATTTAGTGCGCCGCGACTTTTCGCCGTGGCGGGGTCGAGTCAACGTATTTCACTCCCGTGGCTGACTCTCCTCCTTCTTCGCCGCCGTTGTCCGGCCGCAGCTCACCGAATGTCGTTTTTATCATCGCCGACGACCACCGGCACGACGCGCTCGGATCCAGCGGACACCCGGTCGTGCAAACGCCCCATCTCGACGCGCTCGCCGCCCGTGGCACGCAGTTCACCCACGCCTATCATATGGGTGGGCTGATCGCCGCCGTCTGCTCCCCCGCCCGCGCTTCGCTCCTGACGGGACGCAACGTCATCGCCGCCGATGCCGCCAAGGTCGCGTCGAGCAGTCCCTCCTGCACGGTGTCGTTGCCGGCAGACTGGCCGACGCTTCCCCAACTCTTCCGCCAGGCTGGCTACGAAACGTTCATCACCGGGAAGTGGCACAACGATCGGGCCGCGCTCCATCGCTCTTTCTCCGCTGGACGACGGATTTTTCTCGGCGGGATGTCCGACCACACTCGGGTGCCGCTCCACGATTACGCGGACAACGGCGACTACTCCGTCCCACCCCGGTTTGAACCGGGTTTCTCGACCGAACTCTTTTGCGATGCCGCCGTGGATTTCCTTGCTCAACGGCCACACGATCGCCCGTTCTTCCTCTATTTGTCGCTTACCTCGCCACACGATCCACGAACGCCGCCGGGAAAGTTCGCCGCGATGTATCCGCTCGGGAGCACGCCGCTCCCGGACAACTTCTCGCCCGACCACGCCTTCGACAACGGGGAAATCTCCATCCGAGACGAAGTCCTCGCGAGCAAACCGTTGCGACCGGACGTGCTGCGCACCCATCTCGCCGCCTACTACGGCATGATCAGTCATCACGACGCGCAACTCGGGCGTGTCTTCGACGCTTTGCGGACCGCGAAACTCGAAGCGGACACCATCGTCGTTTACGTTTCGGACCACGGTCTCGCGTTGGGAAGCCACGGCCTATTGGGGAAACAGAACCTCTACGAACACAGCGTCCGCGTGCCGCTGTTGCTCGCCGGACCCGGGGTCGCGCCAGCGCATCGCGCCCCCGGTCTTGTCTACTCGATGGACCTCTTCGCCACCCTGCTCCAGCTCGCCCGGCTGCCGCAGCCATCGAGGATCGAGAGCCAGCCATTACCCCTCGCACCTTCGGATACTCCGAAGCCCGGCCGCGACAGTATCTTCGCCTTGTATAAGGACTGTCAGCGGATGGTGAGCGACGGCCGTTGGAAACTCATTCGGTATCGCGTCAACGGAATCGAGCGCCTGCAGCTTTTCGATCTCGAGAATGATCCGCATGAATTGTCGGATCTCGCCGCGATGCCCGCCCACCAGACCACGTTGCAGCGATTGCTGATACGACTCGGCGATTGGCAAAACGCCGTCGGCGATCGTTGGATGCCGCCAGCCGCCGGGTCGTCACCGGCCACCTCCGTCGTCCAGTAATCTCCCCGCATGTTGAACGTCCGCATCAGCCCACTCGATCTGGGAATCGTGCTGGGCTATTTCGTGTTCACGGTTGCGCTGGGCGCATGGCTCTCCCGACGCAAGGTCGACTCCGGCGAGGGTTTCTTCCTCGCGGGTCGCGACGCGAGTTGGCCCGTCGTCGGCGCGTCGTTGTTCTCCGCCAACATCTCGAGCCAGCAATTCGTCGGACAAGCCGGTCTCGCTTACACGCTCGGTCTGGTGGCCGGAGCCTTTCAACTCGTCGGGGCCGGGTGCTTCGTGCTGCTCGCGGTATTCTTCGTCGATGTCTACCTCGGGTTGAAGCTCACCACCGCTCCCGAATTCTTCGAACGACGCTATGGCAGCGCGACACGCCTCTTCGTTGCCGGCATCAATGTCGTGATGATCCTCGCGGCGAACCTCACCGCAGCGCTCTACGCGGGGGCCACCGTGCTGACCACGTTGCTTGGCTGGACGGCGCCGGGCGAATTCTTGCTCGCCATCGCCGTGATCGCCGGAGGCGCGGCCGCTTGCTCGGTTTTCGGAGGGTTGCGGTCGGTGATGTGGATCGACGTCTTTCAAGCCACGGTGCTGGTGCTCGGCGGCGCCGTGACGTTGTTCGCCGCGCTGCATCAGGCTGGTGGCCTCGGCGCGCTGCTGCCGATGCGCAACGCCGCCGGCGATAGCATGTGGTCTGTGGTCCAACCCTGGACGCACGCCTTCGGCTGGCTGCCATTGCTGACCGGCGCCGTCATCCTCGGCGTTCACGGCCATTGCACGGATCACGATTACGTGCAACGCGCGCTCGCCGCCCGCAGCGTCTATCATTCCAAGATGGGCGCCGTGTTCGCGGCGCTGCTCAAGATCGTTGCGTTGTTCATCATCGCGGCGCCGGGAGTCGTCGCGGCCCGCCTCCTGCCCGGCCTCTCCCGTGCCGATCAGGCGTATGCTGAGATGGTCACCCGCTTCGTCCCAACCGGTCTCGTCGGTCTGGTGCTCGCCGGACTGCTCGCCGCGATCGTTGGCACAATGGCCGCAGGGCTCGCCGCTTCGTCGTCGATGCTCACCTATGATTTCGCACTCAAACTCATTCCCGGGCTGACCGAGCGAGGCAGGGTTCGTCTCGGCCGCGTGTTGATGGTCGTGATCCTGCTCGGTTGCAGTGCCGCCGCGCCGCTCATTTCCCGCTACTCCGGGCTCTTCGCCTATCTGGTGACACTCTGGTCGCTGCTCGCGCCCCCGGTGTTTGTTTGCGTGGTGTTCGGCATTTTTTCGCGCCGAGCCGACAATCGCGGCGCGCTCGCCACGCTCGCGGTTGGCGCCACGCTCGGATTGGCGGCCTTCATCGCTCTCGATTCGCCGGCCACCGTCGCGCAACTTCCCGCCTACCTCCGCAACGCGCTCAACGTCGGCTTCGTGATCACGCTGATCTGCACGGGTGTGATGCTGCTCGTGAGCCGCGGCCGAACGACAGATAACGCGCTCGACATCGTCACCGCTTCCGACCGCTCCGAAATGACCCGCGGAGAAAAGCGCCGCTATCGGTGGTTTCTGGGCGGCGTCGCCTGCTGCTGGGTTGTCGTCGTGTTCCTGTTTTCACCCTGGGGCCTCGCCTCGCGTTGAGCACGACCGCCGAACCTCCGACCGCCACCTGTAACATCTCCATCGGACGCATGCCTTCCTTCACGCAGTCCCGCTGCCCGATCCACCTAAACGTTCGCATCAAGAAGCGCGCGTTCCGACAGCCTTGATCGATCCCGCCCCGGTCATCGATTCCCTCAAACCGGATTGGCGGCTGCTCGTGCCGCCGGTCTGGCGCGAGATACGCGACTACTCACGGGAGAAATTTCGCGCCGACGCTTTCGCCGCTGCGACCGTGGCCATGGTGTCGATCCCGCAGGCGCTCGGTTTCGCCCTGCTCGCCGGGCTGCCGCCTCAAATGGTCCTCGGCACGGTGGTGGTTGGCGGGCTGGTCGCCGCGTTCTTCTTCTCCAGTCGCCATGTTATTTTCGGCCCGAGCAATTCTCTCAGCCTCCNGCTCGCCGCGACGTTCATTTCGCTGCAAGGCTCCGCTCTCGGCCCAGCCGAGCTGGCCGTCCTGCTGGCGCTGATGATCGGCGTTCTCCAATTCGGCGCCGGCGTGATGCGGTTCGGCCAGGTGACTCAGTTCATCTCGCGGTCCGTCGTCATCGGCTACAGCACCGCCATCGGCGTGCTTCTCGCCTTCAGCCAGCTGCATCACTTGCTCGGAGTGGAACGCGACACGTCCGCCTCCCTCTGGTCCGCGCCTTTTCACGCCCTCCGCCGCGCCTGGTTGGGAGAAGTGAACTTCTGGGCGGCGGGCGTCGCCGCGAGCGCTTTTCTGCTTTTCGCCCTGATCAAACGCCTTCGCCCGCGTTGGCCGGAAGCGCTGCTGGGATTGATCGTCTTCGCTGCCATCGACTGGACCATCGACCTGACGACCTTTGGCGTCGCGAATCTCGCGCAGGGTCATGCCTTCGCGGCTTCACTGCCCAACTTCACCGCCGTGCCGATGACGGGACGCGAACTCGCCACCTTTCGCGATCTCATCGTGCCCGCCTTTGCGATCGCGCTGCTCGGCATGCTCGAAGCGGTCTCGATTTCGAAGACTTACAGCATGCGTTCCGGGGAACAGGTGGACACCAACCGCGAGCTCGTTGCCATGTCGCTCGGCAACATTGTCGCCGCGTTTTTCGGTTCGATGCCGGGCTCCGCCTCGTTCGCGCGAAGCGCCGCGAACTACCAGGCCGGCGCCCGCACGCAGGTCGCCGGCGTGCTAAGCAGCGGCTTCGTGCTCGCGTTCGTCATCGTGCTTTCTCCGCTCGTCAATCACCTGCCCGTTCCTGTGCTCGCCGCCGCGCTCATCCGCGTCGGCTGGAACCTGATCGATCGCGAACAGATCCGCATCGCGGCGCGTTCGACCGGCTCGGACGCCTTCACGCTCGTCGCCACTTTCGTCTGCGCCGTGCTGCTGCCGCTCGACGTCGCCATCTATATCGGCGTCGTGTTGGCGCTGTTCCTCGCCTTGAGAAAGGCGTCCACCCCGACGCTCGTCGAATACGCCTTCAATCCCACCGGCGAACTCGTGGTGCGCGAATCCGGCAACCAGCGTCCGCACCCGGAGGTGGCGATCATCCACGTCGAGGGGGAGTTGTTCTTCGGCGCCGCGGATCTCTTCCAATCGCATGTCCGCCAACAGACTGAACGAGAGAACCTGCGCATCGTCATCCTTCGTCTGAAAAACGCCCGCCACCTCGACGCGACCACGGTGTTCGCCCTCCGGGCCTTGCAGAGTTACCTGCGGCAAACCGGGCGTCATCTTCTCGTCTCCGGTGTGCACGGCGACGTGCTGAAGGTTTTCCGCAACAGCGGCCTGCTCCGTCACATCGGCGAAGAGAATGTCTTCCCCGCCGAGACGAACCCCAATCTCGCCACGAGAAAAGCGCTGCAGCGCGCGAAAGCCCTTCTGGGCGGGGCCGAACCGGAGGTGCGATTGTATTTCGACTCGAATCAACCGCTGCCCAAATCCGCCTGATCTTTCCCTGCCGCTGAACGAACCCGCAGCAATTTCCCGCTACACGTTGCGCAACCTCCTTGCTTCGTCGCCGCGTGAAAAAAGTCCTGCGACCAACGAAGTTTGTCCATGGAGCGATTCCGCCCTCGCCGCTATTGTCACGGCGCGTGTGAAGCGTGTTTGTCCTCCTGCCCAGTATTCCCGGTCCGTCGATGCCATCAGCCTCGAAAAAGGTTTCGGTTTATTGAGGAAGCAGGTCGCGCGCGCGGAACGCTTCTATTCCGGCGGCCTGCAGCGGTTGCTCGCCCTGCTGAAATGGCGGGTCTGGGTGCAGGAAAAACTGCAGCCGTCGGAATGGCAGCTCACCTTGATGTGGGCGGCGCTCGCGGGATTTCTCGGTGCGATGGCGGCGATCGTCTTCACGTCCCTGACCGAGGGCGTGCACCAACTGCTCACCGGTTCGCACGCCGGCATCGTGGAAACGATGCGATTGCTGCCCTGGTGGGCGGCGCTGCTGGTGCCGGCGATCGGCGGACTTTGCGGCGGACTCGTCCTGAAGCTGGGACAACATTTGGCGCCCGGCAAAAGCTCCACCGACTACATGGAAGCCATCGTGATCGGCTCCGGTCGAATTCCCGTTCGCGCGAGCATCGTCAAAAGCATCGCCGCCCTCTTTTCAATCGGCTCCGGCGGTTCGATCGGACGCGAGGGACCGCTCGTGCAACTCTCCGCGTTGATGGCGTCCTCGCTCGGACTGGCGCGCACCGTCAGTGCGCCGAAGCAGCGTTTGCTTGTCGCGTGCGGTGCCGCCGCCGGAATCGCTTCCGCTTACAACGCCCCGATCGCCGGCTCGTTCTTCGTCGCGGAAATCATCCTCGGCACGATTGCGATGGAGAGCCTCGGACCGTTGGTGATCTCGTCGGTCACGGCGGCGCTGACGTTGCGCGTATTGATGAACGCCGAGCACCTTTATCGCGTTCCGGAGTTCAAGCTGAGTTCTCCGTGGGAGATGGGATTGTATGTCGTGCTGGGGCTGATGGCCGGAACGCTCGCGCCGTGGTTTCTTCGTTCGCTGAAGAAGGTGGAGAAACTCTTTCTCGCTTCGAAATTGCCGCTGATTTTTCGGCTCGCGTTGGGCGGATTGATCGTCGGCGCGCTGGCGATCGGAGTGCCGGAGGTCGCGGGAAATGGCTATACGGTCGTCGTCGGAATTCTCAACGGCGGCTTCGTCTGGACCACGCTCCTCCTTGTGTTCGCGTGCAAGTGGATCGCCACGACCGCGTCGTTCGGCTCGGGCGCCCCGGGCGGCGTGTTCACGCCTTCACTGTTCATTGGGTGCGTGCACGGGATTCCTGCTCGCGTCGGCCGTGCTGATCTACTTCCCCGGCTGCGGCCTCGATCCGCGCGCGTTCGCGATGGTCGGCATGGGCGCGTTTCTTTCGGCGGTCACGCATGCGCCCGTCATGGCGATCATCCTGCTCTTCGAAATGACGCTCAGCTACGACATCATTCTGCCGCTGATGCTGTGCAACGTCGTCGCGTATTTCACCGCGAAAGGCGTCGAGGGCACCTCGCTCTACAGCAACTCGCTCAAGCGCAAAGCCGCCGAGGATCCGGCCAACGCGAAGCTCGAAAGCAATCGCGTCATCCACCTGATGAAACCCGATCCACCGGCGGTGCGCGAAACGGCGTCGTTCGCGGAAATCGCCCGCACGTTTCTCTCGATGCGGCGCAACAACCTCTACGTGACCGACGCCCACCACCGCTTCGTAGGCGCCATCGCCTTGCACGACATCAAGACGTTCCTGCAATCGCCCGAGCTGGCGGAAGCCGTGATCGCGCGGGACATTTTGCGGGAAGATTTTCCGCATGTCGCGCCCGACCAGAATCTCAGTGTGGCGCTTGGACGTTTTCTCGGTGTCGAAGCGGAACGGCTTCCGGTCGTCGACGCACAGCACCGGCTGATCGGCAGCCTGGCGAAAGGCGACGTGCTTCTCGCCCTCGCCGAAAAACAACAACGCAACACCGGCGCGTGATCTTGCATTGCCGGCCTCGCCTCTCACCCCTTCTCTCCCTCCTCTTTCGAATTCCTCCAATGAAACGCATTGCCCTTCTCGCTCTCCTCACCCTCACGTCCGCGTTGTTCGCGCAAGCCCCCGCGACCAAAGTGGACGCGTCCGCGCCGCTGCCGAAACGCGCCAACGCCCGGTTCTACGAACTCCATGCCGCAAACTTGAAACGCGCGAAGCAGCCGATGGGCGTGCTCTTCCTCGGCGACTCCATCACCGAAGGCTGGAGCCGCGTGCCGGAAATCTGGTCGAAGTATTACGGCGAGTGGCAACCGGCCAATTTCGGCATCGGCGGCGATCAAACCCAGCACGTGCTCTGGCGGATCGAAGACGGCGAGCTCGATGGCGTTAAACCGAAGGTCGTTGTTCTCATGCTCGGGACCAACAACACCGGCACTCACACCGCGGAGGAAATCGCCGCGGCCGACACCAAGATCGTCCGGCTCATCCAAAAAAAGATTCCCGACGTGAAGATTCTTCTTCTCGGCATTTTTCCGCGGGGCTATCGCATGTCCCGCACCGGCGTCTCCGACGGCTGGGAGGAGCGGATGAAGATCATCAAGGCCGTGAACGTCGAACTCGCCAAACTGGATGACGGCAGCTCGATCCGGTTCCTCGACATCGGCGAAACGTTCCTCGACGAAAACGGACAGATTCCGGCCGACGTCATGCCGGACCAACTCCACCCCAACGCGAAGGGCTACGAGATCTGGGCGGAGGCCATGCACCCCTTGCTGACCGAGATGATGCAGTAAGCGCCGTCATCTAGATGACCTAATCGGGCGTTGTGGGAACAGGCCGGCCGCGGAAGTTACGCGGCGAACCCGTTTCCCCATGAACTCATTCCTGCCCCGCTCGATCGCGCGTCTTGCCAGTTGCTTTGTTTTTTCCGTGCCGCTCTTCGCGGCCGCTCCTTCCGCCGGCACGCAATCGCCGCCCCGGTGGCGATTCGAATCCATGCGGCCGCCCCAACTCGCCGAAGCGCTGCGCACGCGCCCCATCGCCTGGCTCGTGCTGAGTCCGCTCGAGTGGCACGGCGAAGCGATCGCGTTCAACGCCGATCCGCTCGTCGGCCGCGCCATCCTCGAAGGCGCTTGGGAGAAAGTCGGCGGCGTCCTTCTTCCCACGCTCTACATCGGTTCCGAAACCGAATACAAGGAATGGGACACCGAAAAGGGACTCGTCACGCGCTGGGGCATGGAACTCATCTCGCGCGAACACAATCCCGGCTCGCTTTACGTTCGCCCCATCACGCTCGAACTCGTGCTCGTCGATTACCTCAAGGCGCTGCAACGCGAGGGCTTCAAACTCGCCGTCGTCACCAGCGGACACGGCGGCGCCGAACACATCGACGTCATGGAAGAAATCTGCCGCCGCGATTACGGTGACATGAAAGTGCTGATGGCCCGCGGCTGGTCGGAAAAGCTCCCCGAGCATTTGCGCTTCAAGAAAGTCGAAGGCGCCTCGCACGCGAACATCGTCGAAGCCAGCCTCGTCGGCGGCGTCGATCCTTCGCTCGTCGATCGCGACGCCTTCGGCGTCCTCGAACGCGATCGCAAAACCGGCCTGAAATCCGAAAACGCCGGCGAAATCGATTTCGAGAAGGGCCGCGGCATCATCGAATTCCGCGCCGCCTCGCTCGCGAAGGAAGTCGAAAAGCTCCTCGCCGAGATTCAGCCCTCTCAAAAGAACCCCTGAACAACTCCGTGGCGCGGCAACGCCGGCGGGGATGTCTCTCCGAGACATCCGTTCACCCGTTCAAATAATCTCCAGATAGTCCTTCTCCGGCAGCGCCGGAAACGGCGCCGTCGGCAGCGTCTGATACCAATACGCAACCGACGCGATGTCGTCCTGCAGCGGCAAATACCGCGGACGCTTCTGATCCGAACGCCAGCCGAGCGCTTGCATCGTCACGCGCAAATCCTGCTCGAAGCGGATCGGATCCATGATGTGCCAGCGATAAAG
>Ga0065721_10050634_pt1 | contig 18804 bp, 14 predicted proteins | sample Mesricmetagenome_FD_59108 | JGI IMG/M metagenome (GOLD analysis project Ga0065721, IMG submission 59108) | Mesophilic microbial community from rice straw/compost enrichment Sample: eDNA_1 v2 (version 2) | ecosystem: Engineered > Solid waste > Grass > Composting > Bioreactor | place: USA: Davis... | reverse complement strand
GAGACCGCGCGCTGGCCCGCCTCGGTCGAGGTCTCTCCGCGCTCATCGAGCATCTTCATGATCACGGCCGTCGAGGAGAGCACGAAGCCGCTGGCGCCGATGACCGCCGCGGCCGGCGCAAGCCCGGCCAGCATGGCGATGACCGACAAGAGGGCGCAGCAAAGCAGCACCTGCGCCGCGCCCAGCCCGAAGATCTCCTTGCGCAGGCTCCAGAGCTTGGCCGGCCGCATCTCCAGGCCGATGACGAAGAGGAAGAGCACGACGCCCAGCTCGGCGATGTGCAGCATGGCCTCGGGGTCGGTGAACAGTCCAAGGCCGAAGGGCCCTATGACGAGGCCGGCGGCGAGATAGCCCAGCACCGAGCCAAGACCGAGCTTGCGGAAGATCGGTACGGCCGCGACGCCCGCGGCCAGCAGGGCGACGCCGTGCCCAAGGTTCATGCCCGCAGCCTCGGCCGCCATCTACGCTCCTGCGCCTCACCAGGCCCGGCCCATCGCCGGATCTCGCGCGTATGTGTCGCCAAAAGCGCCGACGGCGCAACGGCCGAACGGCGCCCATCAGCAAGGCGCGGGAGCGCGGCGCTTAAGGGGGCGCCGCTGACAAATCAGCCGACATAGGGCCGGACGATGATCTCCACGCGGCGGTTCTTGGCCCTGCCCTCCTCGGTGGCGTTGGAAGCGATCGGCTGGGTCGAACCGCGCCCTTCGACATAGAGCCGGTCGCGCAGCACGCCGCCGCGGCCGGTCAGGTAGTCCGCGACCGAAAGAGCGCGGCGTTCCGAGAGGTTCTGATTGTAGTCGGCGCGGCCGGTGGAATCGGCATGGCCTACGATGTCGACCAGGGTCTGAGGATAGTTGTTGAGGCTGCGCGCAACGTCATCCAGGGCCGGATAGAACTGCGGCTGAATGTCCGAGCGGTCGAAGCCGAAGGTCACGTCGCTGGGCATCTGTAGGACGATGTTGTCGCCCTGGCGCTCGACGTTCACCCCACTGCCGGCGAGCTCGCGGCGGAGCTCGGCCTGTTGGCGATCCATGTAGTTGCCGACCGCCGCGCCGCCCAAAGCGCCGATGCCTGCGCCGATGAGGGCGTTCTTGCGGCCCTGCTCGCTGCGATTGGTGTTGGTGAGATAGCCGAGCGCAGCGCCGCCCAACGCGCCGGCCAGGGCGCCCGTACCGGTGTTGTTGCGCACGGTCTGTCCGGTGTAGGGGTCAACCGTGGTGCAGGCCGACATCGCGCCGGCTCCCAAGATGCAAACCGCAAGGGCGGTCCAGTTACGCATGGGCGATCTCCTGGTCATGGAACTCGTGTGCGAACGCCGCTGCTACGGCCAAGGTTCCCGGCGTGGCCGGGCAAAGGATCAAACGTGACCAGCCGAACCATCGAACCCGTTTCGTTTAATCGTTTCGCGGGCGACTTCGAAGGCTTTTCCCACGACCTGGGCGCGTCGTTCGCGCGCTATGGGTTCGCCGTCATTTCCGACCACCCGATGCCCCAAGCGCGCATCGAGGCGGCCATCGCCGCGGCCAAGGCGTTCTTCGCCCTGCCCGACGAAGTGAAGCGCGCCTATGTGGTCGGGGTCGGGGGCCAACGAGGCTACACGCCGTTCGGTATCGAAACCGCCAAGGGCGCGGCGCACTTCGACCTGAAGGAGTTCTGGCACATGGGGCGCGACCTGCCCCCAGGCCATCCCTATCGGCCGTACATGCCCGACAATGTCTGGCCGGCCGAGATTCCGGAATTCCACACGGAGATCGCGTGGCTGTTCAACGCTCTGGACGCCATGGGGCGCAAGGTGCTGGAGGCCATCGCCGACTATCTCGGCCTGGATCGGCATTTCTTCGACGCCACCGTGGACAACGGCAATTCGATCCTGCGCCTGCTCCACTACCCTCCGACGCCAGCCGACGGGCCGAACATTCGCGCAGGCGCGCACGAGGACATCAACGTCATCACCCTGCTGCTAGGGGCCGAGGAGGCTGGGTTGGAGGTGCTGGATCGCGACGGCCAGTGGCTGCCGATCAACCCGCCGCCAGGCTCGCTGGTCTGCAACATCGGCGACATGCTGCAGCGGCTGACCAACGGCGTGCTGCCCTCGACCACGCACCGCGTGGTCAATCCGGCGCCCGAACGGCGGGGCTTTTCGCGCTATTCGACGCCGTTCTTCCTGCACTTCAATCCGGACTACGAGATCCGGACCCTGCCTGAGTGCGTCACGCCCGAGCACCCTGACCGGGGCCTGCCGCCGATCACGGCCGACGAGTTCCTCAAGGAGCGGCTGCGGGAAATAAAGCTGCTCTAGGGGACAAGTTCTTGATCGTGGGGAGGATTTCCCACAGCCGACTGGCGAACGCGTGCGAATAAAGACAGAAATTTAACCGAGCGCGCCGAATCTTCCGCGCAAACAAGACGTCAGGGGAAGAACATGTCCGGTCCTGGTTCGGCGTCCCAGGCCGAGGCCGCGCGACTTGCGGCCATCGCCACCCTCGATCTGGACGAGTTGAAGCCGACCTTCGAGCGGATCGGACGACTGGCGCGCGCCTTCGCCAAGCTCGACCTTGGCGACGTGGTCGTCGTGGGGGCCGAGCGCACGTGGCACGCCAGCGTAACCCCAAGGTGGACCAACGAGCAGATCTGCGAGGACCAGGCTTTCTCCGAGCTCGCCGTCCGGGACGACGCCCTGCTGTGGGTGGAGAACGCCGCCGAGGATCCGCGCTTCGCCAGCCATCCCTATGTGACCGGACCCGAGCAGGTGCGGTTCTATGCGGGCGCGCCGATCCGCATGACCAGCGGCGAGGCGATCGGCGTCGTCTGCGTCGCGAGCGAGACCCCGAAGCCATACGATCCGGAACTCGCCGACTATCTCACCGACCTCGCCGCTATCGCCTCCAACGAGTGCTCGCGCCACCACGCCCAGCGCGACCTCCTCCGCTTTGCTGGAGAGGCCGAGGCCGCGAACAAGGCCAAGAGCGAATTCCTCGCCAATATGAGCCACGAGATCCGCACGCCCCTGAACGGGGTCATGGGTATCGCCGGCGCGCTGGCGAAAACCGAACTCTCCCGCGAGCAGGCGGAGATGGTGGGGCTGATCGAAACCTCGGCCGAAACCCTCGAAGCCTTGCTCACCGACATCCTCGACCTTGCCAGGATCGAGGCTGGCCGGATGGAGATCCGCCCCGAGCCCTTCGACATGGCCGCCTCGGTCAACGCCTGCGCTGCGCTGTTCCAGGCCAGCGCCAAAGCCAAGGGCTTGGACCTGGTCGTGATCATCGAGCCGTACGCCCAGGGCTCGTTCGAGGGAGATGGCCCGCGTATCCGCCAGATCCTGACCAACCTGCTGGGCAATGCGGTGAAGTTCACCTCGGCAGGCGAGGTCAAGCTGCTCGTCGCCGGGCGGCGCGACGAGACCACGACCCACCTCACCTTCACCGTCTCGGACACCGGCATCGGATTCGACGAGGCGACGCGGCAACGGCTGTTCGGCCGCTTCGAGCAGGCCGATGGTTCGATCACGCGACAATATGGCGGCACCGGACTGGGCCTGGCGATCTCGCGGTCGCTCGCCGAAGCCATGGGGGGATCGTTGTCGGCGAACGCAAGGCCCGGAAGAGGCGCGACCTTCGTCTTCCAGCTCGAGCTTCCGCGCCGCCATGGGGCGGTGGAGATGTGGGGAGAGCACGAGAACGCCGGGGGCGAGGAGGCCGAGCTCGACGCCATGCGGGTGCTGCTGGCCGAGGACCATCCCACCAACCGCCGGGTCGTGGAGCTGATACTGCAGGCGGTCGGGGTGGAACTCGTCTGCGTCGAGAACGGCGCGGACGCCGTGGACGAGGCGGCGCGGTCGGAGTTCGACCTGATACTGATGGACATGCAGATGCCGGTCATGGACGGACTGACCGCCATCTCCGCCATCCGCCGCCGTGAGGCTCGGCTTGGGCGCAGGACGCCGATCTACACCCTGACCGCCAACGCCATGCCCGAGCACGCCGAGGCCTCCGTCCGAGCCGGCGCGGACGGCCATGTCACCAAGCCGATCACGGCCGAGCGGCTGCTGCACGTGGTCGAACAGGTCTGGGGCGAGAAGTCCGAGCGCGAGCCGCCGGCCGAGGCGCTCGTCCTACGCGCCTAGCGCGCGAAGATGCCCATCAGCAGCGGCCGGGCGAAGACGGACGGCGCGGCCTTCTGGGTGATGCCAGGAACCCAGAAGCCGAGCTCGGCGCCAGCGTTCAGGGTCGCGTTCAGCATCTGGGCGGCGATGACCGGATCGACGGGACGGATCGAGCCTTCGGCGATGCCGTCCGAGATCATGGAGGCGAAACGGTCGGACACCCGATCCGAATGGGCCACCTGCTCGGTGCGGATCTCGCTCGGAAGCGCCGACAGCGCCGAGACGCGCAGCAGCGGGCCATACTCAGAGAGCTGGTATTCGGCGAGGGCCGCCGCGGCGCTGGAGATCCGTTGCCACTGGGTCCCTTCCATGGACATCGCCAGGCGCTGGACGCGCCGCATCACCTCGAAGGTGCGGTCAAAGCAGGCGACGACCAGATCATCCTTGGCTTCGTTGTGGTGATAGAAGGAACCCTTGGTGACGTTGAGCGCGGCGGAGATCTTGTCCACCGAGGCGCCCCGATAGCCGCGGCTGTTGATCAGCCGGGTGGCGGCGAGGAGGAAGGTCTCGCGGCTCATCTCCGGCCCTTCGCGCGCGGCGAGCTCGGCCAGCGGAACGGGGGTGGGCGCCCAGACAGCGCCGTCGGTCGCGAAGCCGCCGATCAGGATGTCGTACATCCGGTCGCGGATGCGCGGATAGTCTTCGGCGTCGTACTTGGGCAGCCAGGCGTTCGACCAGAAAAGCTGCTCGAGCAGCATGTGCGTCCGGGCGGTGCGCCGGCCGCGGCTGAGCCACGCCATGTCGGGCGCCTCGAAGATCGTCCGCACCCGGCGGAAAAGCTTCATATAGGCCTCGAACACCTCGCCGCGGCGCGGATCCTTGAGCGCGCGCAGATCGGCGAGGGTCGGCAGCGGCGGAGCTGCGCCGGTCGCGGCCTGTCCCACGCGATCGAAGTAGAGCCGAAGCAGACGGTGCAGCCTCTGAGCTGGATTGGAGGGTGCGATCGCCTCCTCGGCCGCGCCTTGCAGCCAGGCGATTCCGCGCAACATACAGGCGGCCGCCAGATCATCCTTGCGCTTGAAATAGTAGGTGACGCTGGTGGTCGAGAGGCCTACGCCGGCTGCGGCGTCGGCGAGCGTCAGCCCCTTCACCCCGCGCTGGTTCATGATCACGGTCGAGGCGTCGAGGATCGCTTCGCGCTTCCGGCGGAAGCGGTCGGTCGACCGGGCGGTCTTGCGTTCAGCCATCTAAGCCCCTCTCGCGTCCCTCTGTATCGCAAGCCTTTTTCGGCGCAAGGCGTCAGCCGGAGGCGAAGGGATAGGGAGAGATGGACTTGGTGAAGTCATCGACCATCAGGGTGCGGTTGATCGGCTCGGCCGCCCGTTGCGGACAGGCCGGTCGCTCGCAGATCCGGCAGGCTGGACCAATCGAAGTCGCCACCGGGTCTCGCAGGTCGATCCCCCGCGAATAGACGAGGCGCTCGGCGAATTTGAGCTCGCACCCCATGCCGACGGCGAGGTCAGAGTCGTCGCCCGCATAGGGCGTAGCGATGCGGCTGACGGTCCGCGAGACGGTGAAATAGCGTTGACCGTCAGGGGTCTCGACGATCTGAGTCACGATCCGGCCGGGCGTGCGGAAGCTCGAATGGATGTTCCAGCGCGGACAGGTCCCGCCGAACCGGGAAAACGGAAAGGTCGCCCCAGCGTAGCGCTTCGAGATGTTCCCGGCGGAGTCGACGCGCAGCATGAAGAACGGCACGCCGCGCGCGCCGGGCCTAGAGAGCGTGGTCAGCCGATGGCAGGCCTGTTCGAACGACACGCCGAAGCGCGAACGGACCAGGTCGATGTCGTAGGCCGTGCGCTCGGCGGCCTCATGGAAGGCGGCGTAGGGCATGAGCAGGGCCGCGGCGAGGTAGTTGGCCAGCGAGACCTTGAGCAGGGCGCGGGTGGGACGATCCGGCGGACCGGCCCGCTCGGCCATGGCGTCGAGCAAGGGTCCATACTCCAGCACCGCCAGCTGATAGGCGAGCGCGAACGCCCGGCCGGCCGCGGTGAGCGCCTCGGAGAGGAAGAGTCGCCGGCGATGGTGGTCGTAGCGCCTGACCGATTCCGGCAGCACCTCGATGGGAACGACGCGCACCGCCACGCCATGGCGCTTGCCCAGCCGCTCGCGCGCGGCGAAGGCGAAATCCAGCGGCTCGTGGCCCAGCGCGACGACCAGTTCGTCGGCCGCCTCCTCCAGCTCCGCGAAATAGTTCTTCTGCGCCTGGATGAAATCGCGCACCCAGTCGGAAGGCAGGACGGACGCCGAGGCGCCCTCCTCGGGCCGGCCGATGGCGCCGAGATCGGCGAGCCGCCGCTGGTCGAGATAGGCGCGGTAGAGGCGCACGATGGCCTCGGAGACCGCAGGGGCGCTGTCGGCGACCTCGGCGATCTCATGCCGAGCCACGCCCAGGTCACGGAACAGCTGATCGGAGAAGACTTCGGTCAGGCCCGTGGCCCCACCGGACTCCGGGTCCGTCGAGAGGCTCTTGAGGTCAAGATCATAGGCTTCGGCCAACCGCAGCAGCACCTGGGCCGTGACGGGCCGCTGGTTGCGCTCGAGCAGGTTCAGATAGCTGGGCGAGACGCCGAGGTCCTCGGCCATGCGCGTCTGGGTCAGCCCCAGGTCGCGCCGCAGCCGCTTCAAGCGCGCGCCGAGAAAGAGCTTCCGATCCGTGGACGCCGTGGCCATGGAGTCGGATTGTCACAGATTTACAAGATTTACAAGGTCACGCTGTGACAGGCCTGCTTTCTTGCACGGCCAAGCCGCTTTCCACCAGCGCCGTACAGGCGTTAGAGCAGATCTATGGCTTGTAAAAGTTCCGGCTTCGGCCGGGGGAGCAAGAGACCATGACCAAGGAACGCTTCTGGGTCGTCGGCGGGGAGTACAGCACCCTCGCCTTCACCGAGTTGAGGAACGGAGCGCCGCAGGCGCTCGGGCCGTTCGAGACCCGCGACGAGGCCGCGGCAGTCTGGCGCAAGGTGTCCGCAGAGACCCGTAGCCAGGCCACCACGCGTTACGCGATCGCGTCCGAACAGCTGGTGGTTCCAGCCTGAGGTCTGGCTCGGAGGCCCGATTGTCTCTCCTTGAGCCCGCTCAGACTTCGGGAAGGGCGGGCTCACTTTTTCTTCGGCTGACGCCGCAAGTTTCGAGACGAGATCGCCCCGCCATGCGCGCGGGCGCGTTGGATCCGAGCTCCGCAAGGGGACGGATAGGGTGACGGGCGGGGAAGCTAATATTCGGTCGCTTCCCCGCCCCGATCGCCTAAAGGTTCGGGCCTTGCCCGAGGATGAGGGGTCAGAGACGCCAAGGGCGGGTCGGGGGACTTAGGCCGGTGGCGACTCCCCCTCATCCAACTCCTACTTCTTCACCCAGGCGCCGCCGGCGTTCTGGTAGTACTCGCCGGGCTTCAGCTTGGCCTGGACCACCGTACGGAAGGCCGACGCGCCGGCCGCGGCGGGGCTGACGCCGTTCTGGGCGGCGGCCTGGGAGTAGAGCTGCCGGCGTCCGGCGTTGATCTCGGAAACCGCGGCCCGCACCTCGGCGCTGGCCGCGCCGGAGTTGACGAAGCCCAGGAAGCCGTCGCTCTGCTCCCCCACGATCCCTTGCGCCTTGGCGGCGTCGACAGCGGCCTTGGCGGCGGCCGAATCGGCCTGGGCGGCTCCGACCACGGCGAGGCTGGCGACCACGGCGGCGACAGGCGCCATCAGCTTGTTGAAGGTCATGGTCATCCCCTTCTTAGAACAGGTTCGGGTTCTGTTGGATCAAGGCCTTGACGTCGTCGTCAAGGCGCAGACGGACGTCCGCGTCCAGCTTGGCGTAGATGGAGATCGGCGCAACCTCCACCCGCACCGTGGGCGTGCATGCGCCCAAGAGGGCCGTTCCGGCCAGCACCGCCGTAGCGGCGAGGGTTTTCGTCATCGGGCTCGTCTCCAATCTCAAAGCCTAAGGTGGCGCTTCACGGCTGAACGGGGTGTGAACCGTGCAGAGCCTGGAAGTCGGCGAAGTCCTTCAGGATCTGGTCGAGGTTGAGCGACGTGTCGAGCGTCAGATCGACCTGGGTTCCCGAAGGCAGCGGCAGCGCCTTGTTCAGGAAGTCCCGCCGGATGAGCTCCATGAGCGTCAGCCGGATCTCCTGCTTCTGCGGCGGATCGTGGCGACCTTTCAGATGCATGAGCACGCCAAGGCGTCCGTTCTCCTGGCTGTTCACCTGCGCGTCGAGGGTCTCGAAGGCCAAGTGCTCCATGGCCTGGTAGGCGAATTCGCTGAAGGCGTTGACCTCGCCGCCGCCCGAAAGGGTCTCGGTCAGCGGAATCTGCACGCCATCGACCGCGCTGCCGATGACCGCCTGGGCGGGGGTCGATGCGACTGGCGTCAAGGCTTCCCTAAGAATCGAAAGGCGGCCCGGCTCGATCGCGTGCAGGGCGCCGTCGGAGACCCGGACCCCTTCCGGCGTGACGGCGAAGGGCACGCGTCCGGAGAGGCGCGCCTCCAGATCCACGCGATCGCCGAAGGGCGAGGCCTCGACGAGGTCCTTCACCTGCACGCCCTGGAAGTTGACGACGCCGTTCCAGGGCGCGCCCGGCTCGAAAGGCAGGGTGAAGGGCTCGAACACGAGAGCGCCGCCGCCCACGGCGAGGGTCGCCCCTTCGACCACCAAGGCCTCATTGGCCAGGCCGAAGCGGACATCGACGTCGGTGAGCGGCACGAGGGTGTTGATCGCCTCGGCCTTCAGGCTCTGGCCCGGCGCGGCCGAAAGCGGCGCGAGGCTGTCGAACACGACTTGACCCGAGAGCCCTACCACCGGGCCCATGGGGCTGACGAAATCCAGCCGGTCCACCGTGAGGTCTCCCCGGCTGGTCAAGCCGGCCGGCGACCAGGCGACCTGGCCGACGAACCGCCCGCCGCCGGCCGCCGGCGAAGCGACGAGTTCGGCGAGCGGCGAAAGCTGCTCCGGCTGCAGGCCGCCGTCGGCGAAGACGAGGGTTCCGGTGTCGAACTCCGCCGCGCCGCGTCCATCGGCGCCGTGACGGAACTGGCCGCTGGCGAGATGGCGCCGCGCCGGATCGACGAGTTCGAAGGTTCCGGTCCAGCCGCCGGCGCGGGCCACCGCGCGGCCCGAGGCGCGCACCGGGTGGAAGCGACGCTCAGCGGCGGTGTCCTCGACGCGGAGATCCGCAAGCGAGGCCTGGCCGTTCAGCCGCGCGCCGCGGCCGGAGAGGTCAAGAGCGCCCTCGCCCTGGGCGATGCGCACCTCCACCGAGGGCAGGGCCGCGGCGAGGCCCTGGGCCTTGCCGCGCAGGCGCCAGGCGCCATCGGCCATGGTCAGCATCGGAGCGCCGCTAGGGCACAGGCGCGCCTCTAAGCGCTCGAGGTCGTTCTCCCCGAGCTCTACATGCGCCGCCGACACGGGGACGCAGCGGGCGGCCGTGAATGTGACGCCGCCGCCGGCGAGGCGGACATCGCCTGCGGCCTCGATCGAGCCATCGCTGATCGGCGCGAAGCCGCCCTTGGCCTTCAGCGCCGCGGTGGCGGCAAGGCCCTGATCGGTGACCCGATAGCGGCTGACCGACAACTCCGCCTGCGGAAGGCCGCCGCCCGCGACCCTGAGTTCGAAGGCGCCGGCGCCGTTGGAGAAGATCGGGCCTCCGCCTCGGTAGAGGGTTACATCGCCGCCGGTGTCGGTGTGGATCCGCGCCGGCACGCCGAGGCTGACCGAGAGCTCGTCCTGGGAAGCGCTGACCGCGACGGAGGAGGCGGAGAACTGGAAACCCGCCAGGGCGCGCTTCAGGGCCGTGGTCTCGTCAGCATCGGCCGCGGTGACCGGCCCAAGGCCCGACCACGCGCCGCGTCCGTTCATGGAGCCGCGAAGCGACAGATCCAGCCGCTTGCCGTCGAAGGCGACCAGACCGCCGGCGTCGGTTCGAACCGCGGAGAAACGGAAGTCCCCGTTTTCTCCCGAGGCAATCGAGGCCCGCGCGCTGGTCTCCGCAGACACCACGTCGCCCGCCGTCCGCGTCCATCTGAGGTCGCCGAGCGACACGTCCGACGCGAGGCCCGTGAAATCCACGCCGGCGGCTCGGCCCCTGCGGGCCACCAGGCGAACGTCTCCGTCGCCATGAAGGGCGAGGGTCTCGATCCAGCCGGCCGACGCGCCATTGAAGTTGGCCACGAGCGAGGCTTCCTCCAGCTGGTCTTCTCCATAGCCCAGCCCGGCGGCGGCGACCTCCAGCCGTGCGAGCACGGCGCCGTCTCCCTTCCGCTTGCGAAGATCGGGATACGGCCCCTGGACCGATAGACGGAGTCTCCCATTCCGCACGGCCAGGGCCCCGGCCTTCAAGTCCGTCACCGGCGCGGTCAACAGCACGTCGGCCCGGTCGCGGGTTGTCGCAACGCGCAGCCGCGCCTCGCCCACGGTAGCGGCCAGGCCCTCGCCCTGAAGTCGGGCCGGGTCGAGCCGCGCGTCCAAGGCCATCAGCTTGCCGTCTTCCAGGCGGCCATCGCCTCGCAGCTTCACCGCGCCGTAATCGGTGGCGAGGTTGAGGACGCCGCGATGCACCTCGATCCGCGGTTGGGCGGCGTCGGGCCGCGGAGGCTGGCGGGTGAACTCCTCGATCAGCGGGTCCAGCGAACCCATGCTGAGCTTGCCATCCCTGAAGGCGGCCTTGAGGACCGGCCGATAGAGCTTGACGGAGATGACGCGCACGCCCAGCGGCTCTCCGGCCCAGAAGCCGGTGAAGCCGTAGCGGACTTCGACGCGCGCCACGGAGACGTCCGGGTCGTTCGGCGCGCCTGCGCGGACCCGGGCGGTGAAGCCGCCAAACTCGAAGTCACGGAATTCCACCTCGGCGGGGACGCCCCGCGCCTCCAGCCATCCGATCAACACCTCACGCGCGATCGCTCGACGGGTCAGATAGACCGCCGTTCCCGCAGCGAAGCTCACGATCACGAGCACGGCGATGGCGCCGCGCGCCCGCCGCGACCTGCGGCGAGCCGCCCGTGGAGGCGACTTAGGTTCCGAATCGGTCAACGCCACGCCCGCTAGTTCTCGAGCAGGTCATAACGCAGAAGCGGCCAAAGCGTGGCCTTCGGATGAAAGTTTACAGACCGCCGACGCTGGCCAGGGCGACGCCGCCGTCGACGGCGATCGTCTCACCCACCACATAGTCGCCGGCGCGGCTGGCGAGGTAGATGGCCGCGGCCGCCATGTCCTCGTCGCGGCCGATCCGACGCGAAGGAATGCGCTTGGCGATCTCGTCGCCCTGGTCGCGCGCGACGCGGTTCATCTCGGATGCGAAGGCGCCTGGCGCGATGCCGGTGACATTGATGGCGTCCTGGATCAGCTGCGCGGCCATCCTGCGGGTGAGATAGATCAGACCCGCCTTGGAGGCGTGGTAGGAGTAGGTCTCCTGCGGGTTGAGGCGGATGCCGTCGATCGAGCAGATGTTGATCACCTTGGCCGGATGCTCCCGGCTGGCGGCGGCCTTCAGCGCTCCATGCAGGGCCTGGGTGAGGAAGAAGGGTGACTTCAGGTTCAGGTCGAGCACCTTGTCCCAGCCGCTCTCGGGGAACTCGTCGAACGGCGCAAGCCAGGCCGCGCCTGCGTTGTTCACCAGGATGTCGAGCTTCGGTTCAGCCTTGGTGAGGCGGTCGGCCAGCGCTTTGCAGCCTTCGACCGTCGAGATGTCCTGGGGAAGCGAGACGCATCTTTCGCCCAGCTCTGCGGCGGTTTCGTCGCAGGCGCCCGCCTTTCTCGACGAGATGTAGACCCGCGCCGCTCCGGCCTCGAGGAATCCCTGGGCGATCATCTTGCCGATCCCTCGAGAACCGCCGGTGACGAGAGCCACGCGGCCTTCGAGCGAGAACAGTCCCTGCGCCATGCTTGCTTCCTTTGGGTCAGTTTCTATAGGCGGTCATAGACCTGTGTTCGGCGCGCGGAAACCCAACGGATTTTTGACTCGCGCGGCCCAGGCGAGGCCTATAAACAACCGTTTGAATCCAGAGCGGCCAAGCCACGAGCCGCTCGCATTTCCATCAGTCGAGGATGCGCTCCATATGGCCGAGATCAATTCGGTGACCGACCTTACGCTCGACGGCGACGTCGCGGTGATCACGCTCAACTCCCCGCCGGTGAACGCCCTGTCGGCCAAGGTCCGGGAAGGCCTCTACGAAGGCTTCAAGGCCGCGACCGCCGATCCGGCCGCCAAGGCCATCGTGCTGATCTGCGAAGGCCGCACCTTCATAGCCGGCGCTGACATCACCGAGTTCGGCGGCGCAATGGCCGGCCCGTCCCTGTTCGACGTCCAGGAGATGATGGAGAACTCGCCCAAGCCGGTGGTCGCCGCGATCCACGGCACCGCCCTGGGCGGAGGCCTGGAAGTGGCGCTCTGCGCCCACTACCGCGTGGCCGTCCCCTCGGCGAAGTTCGGCCTGCCGGAAGTGAACCTCGGCCTGCTGCCGGGCGCCGGCGGCACTCAGCGGCTGCCCCGCGTGGCGGGCGTCGAAAAGGCGCTCGAGATGATGACCTCGGGCCGTCATGCGCCCGCCAAGGAAGCCCTGGAGATGGGCCTGGTCGACGAACTGGTCGATGAGGGCAAGCTTCGCGAAGGCGCCATCGCCTTCGCCCGCAAGGCTGTGGCGGAAGGCAAGCCGCTGGTGAAGGTCCGCGAGAACAACGCCAAGCTGGAAGCGGCCAGGGGCAAGCCCGAGATCTTCGAGAACTTCCGCAAGGCGAACGCCCGCAAGTTCCGTGGCTTCCTGGCGCCGGAATATAATATCCGCACGATCGAAGCGGCCGTGAACCTGCCCTGGGACGAGGCTATCCAGGTCGAGCGCAAGCTGTTCGGCGAGCTGATGAGCGGCCCGCAGTCGGCGGCGCAGCGCTATTCGTTCTTCGCCGAGCGCACCGCCCAGAAGATTCCGGACGTTCCGGACGACACCCCGCTGATCCCGATCAAGAAGGTGGGGATCATCGGCGCCGGCACCATGGGCGGCGGCATCGCCATGAATTTCGCCAACGCCGGCATCCCGGTGGTGATCGTCGAGGTGAAGCAGGAGGCGCTGGATCGGGGCCTTGCCACCATCCGCAAGAACTATGAACGGACCGCCTCGCGCGGCGGCATCACGCCCGAGCAGGTCGAACAGCGCATGGGGCTCATCACCGGCTCGCTGTCCATGGAAGACAGCTTCAAGGACGTCGACCTCGTGATCGAGGCGGTGTTCGAGCGGATGGACATCAAGAAGGACATCTTCACCAAGCTCGACGCCATCTGCAAACCCGGCGCGATTCTGGCCACCAACACCTCGGGCCTCGACATCGACGAGATCGCCTCGGTGACCAAGCGTCCGGAAAGCGTCATCGGCCTGCACTTCTTCTCGCCGGCCAACGTGATGAAGCTGCTGGAAATCGTCCGCGCCGATCACACCTCCAAGGAAGTGATCGCCACCTCGATGAAGCTGGCCAAGCAGATCGGCAAGGTCGCGGTCCTGGTCGGCGTCTGCCCGGGGTTCGTCGGCAACCGCATCCTCGGCGCTCGTCAGCGCGAAGCCCAGAAGCTGGTGCTGGAAGGCGCCATGCCCTGGGACATCGACCGGGTTCTCTACGACTTCGGCTTCCCCATGGGCCCGTTCGCCATGAGCGACCTGGCCGGCCTGGACATCGGCTGGGTGAAGGAGAAGTCCAAAGGCGAGAGCATCCGCGACGTGCTCTGCGAAATGGATCGCCGCGGCCAGAAGACCGGCGCCGGCTACTACGACTATGACGAGAACCGCAACGCCAAGCCCTCGCCGGTCACCGAGAAGATCATCAACGACTTCATCGTGAAGTCGGGCGCCAATCCGCGGAAGATCGACGACCAGGAGATCCTGGAACGCTGCATCTATCCGATGATCAACGAGGGCGCGAAGATCCTCGAGGAAGGCAAGGCCATCCGCGCCTCCGACATCGATGTGGTCTGGCAGAACGGTTATGGCTGGCCGGTCTATCGCGGCGGCCCCATGTGGTACGGCGACCATGTCGGCCTCGACAAGGTGCTGTCCAAGATGAAGGAATTCCAGGCCAAGATGGGCGACCAGTTCAAGCCGGCCGCCCTTCTCGAAAAGCTCGTCTCCGAAAACAAGAAGTTCGCCGATCTCTAAGGCGGCCGTAGAACAACCCTGCCCCGGCGTTCGCGCCGGGGTATGAGCAGGACAACAGCTCCTCCCACTTTTTAGGACCTCTCCAATGCGTGAAGCCGTAATCGTCTCCACAGCCCGCACCCCGATCGGCAAGGCCTATCGCGGCGCGTTCAACAACACCTATGGCGCGACCCTGGCTGGTCACTCGATCGCCGCCGTCGTCGAGCGCGCGGGCATCGACCCGGCCGAGGTGGACGACGTGGTCTTCGGCTGCGCTCTCGAGCAAGGCACGACCGGCAACAACATCGCCCGCCAGGCCGCCCTCCGCGCTGGCCTGCCGAACACCGTGTCCGGCATGACCATGGACCGCCAGTGCTCCTCGGGCCTGATGGCGATCGCCACCGCCGCCAAGTACATCATCAATGACGGCGCCCCGATCGCCATCGGTGGCGGCGTCGAGTCGATCTCGCTGGTCCAGAACGACAAGATGAACCGCTTCATGGCCGCCGATCCGTGGCTGGTTCAGAACGTCCCGGAAATCTACGTCTCGATGATCGAGACCGCCGAGGTCGTGGCCGAGCGCTATGGCGTCAGCCGCGAAGCGCAGGACGAATACGCCCTGCAGTCGCAGCAGCGCACGGCGCAAGCTCAGTCCGAAGGCCGCTACACCGCCGAAATCGCGCCGATCACCACCGTCATGAAGGTCGTCGTGAACAAGGAGACCGGTGAACTGGCCGACAAGGAAGTCACCATCTCGATGGACGAAGGCAACCGTCCGCAGACCACCCTGGCCGACCTGCAGAAGCTGCAGCCGGTGTTCAAGGGCGGCCGCTATGCGCCGGAAGGCAAGTTCATCACCGCCGGCAACGCCAGCCAGCTCTCCGACGGCTCGGCCGCGGTGCTGCTGATGGAGCGCAAGGAAGCCGAAAAGCGCGGTCTGGAGCCGCTGGGCGCCTATCGCGGCATGGCCGTGGCCGGCTGCGGTCCGGAAGAAATGGGCATCGGCCCGGTGTTCGCGATCCCGAAGCTGCTGGAGCGCGCTGGCCTGACGATCGACGACATCGATCTTTGGGAACTGAACGAGGCCTTCGCCAGCCAAGTCCTCTACTGCCGCGACAAGCTGGGCATCCCGAACGAGAAGCTGAACGTCTCCGGCGGCTCGATCTCGATCGGTCACCCCTACGGTATGACCGGCGCCCGCTGCACCGGCCACCTGATGCACGAAGGCAAGCGCCGGGGCGCCAAGTGGGGCGTGGTCACCATGTGCGTCGGCGGCGGCATGGGCGCGGCAGGCCTGTTCGAGATCTTCTAAGGCCGTCCGCCGCGCCCATCATCCAAGACTCGTTGAAATCGCCCCAGGCGATTTCAAGGGCGCGGCAGGCCTGTTCGAGAGCTTCTAAGCCGACCAGTTGTTCGCAACTGCGAGAAGGCCGCTCCTCCGAGCGGCCTTTTTTGCACCCCAATGCGGCGGAGCGTCGCGCCGAACCATTATGGCGCAACCGGTTTGCGAATTTGTTTGCATGGTTCTTGCTATTGGCTAGGGACCACCAGTTTTTTGCACCGCAACATTCCATCTCGGCACAGGCCCCCCGTGATCGCTCCCCTTCGCAAGTTCCTCCTGCCGCTCGCCGCGCTCGGCGCGATCGCGGCGGCCTCCCCAGCCTCGGCCGACGCCAATGTCGGGCTGCAGGTGTTGCGCGACTACAATCTCTTCGTACTCGGTGACCTGAAGTCGAGCTCGAACGTCGAAGGCCGCACCTTCGTCGGCGGCAACCTGACCGGCGGCTCGTCGGACTATTTCAAGCACAATGGCAAGCCGATGGCGCCCTCCAGCGCGCCGGGGCTGACCGTCGTGGGCAGCGTCTCTGGCGGCACGAAGAACCTACAGAACGGCTCAGGCGCCTATGTCGGCGGCAGCGTCAGTAGCGGCATGAACCTGAACGGCGCCAATCACGACGTGAAGATCGGCGGCGCAGCTCAGAACATCAACGGCAGCAAGGGCAGCACCATCACGGTCGGCGGCCCGGTCGGAGGCTATCTGAACGCCAACGGCGCGACCGTGCAGACCAACGCCGGCCTGCCGGGCTTCTCGGCCGGGCTGCAGGTCCAAGCCACCGACTACGCCCTGGGCGTCAAGGACCTCTCGGCCTATCTGGCGGGCCTCACCCTCACCGACCAGGTCTCCTTCCCGCTGAGCAATCGGATCCGTTTCGAGCCGAAGACATCCGGAAACATCGCCGTCTTCGATCTCGAGAGCACGAAGGTGTTCGACAAGGTCGGCGAGATCCAGTTCCTGGCCGGCGGCTTCGACACCATCATCGTCAATGTCGGGGGCGCGACCGCCTCCATGACCAAGAACTTCATCGGCAATGCGGCCGGCCTCGGCCAGCATGTGATCTGGAACTTCTACGAAGCGCAGAACATCAACTTCTCCGGCAGCTTCTACGGTTCGGTGCTGGCCCCCTACGCCCACGCCACGACGAACAACTTCATCGAAGGATCGGCGGTGTTCGGCAGCCTGAACCAGAACGGTGAAATGCATCTTGGAGCCTATTCGGGCGCCATGCAGGTGCTGTCGGCCGTGCCAGAGCCGGCCACCTGGGCCATGATGATCGTGGGCTTCGGCCTGGCCGGATCGCTGATCCGACGTCGCAATCGGCAGCTGGCCGCGACCTGAGCCGAGATCGCCGCATTCAAGCCCGCTGACCTCGCTCAGCGGGCTTTTTGCTGGGCGCGAGGCAGGCGGACGGGGAAAGCAACGCGGCGACCCCGTCGCCTCGAAGACACATTGCGGTTAGGGTGGCGCGGGGCTCCTGGAGGGCCTCGCCTGGATTCAACCTTTAATGATCCTTATCGCCTCGGCCGTCGTGCTCCTGCTCCTGGTGCTCAACGGCCTGTTCGCCATGTCCGAGCTGGCCGTGGTGTCTTCTCGCCGGGCCAAGTTGCAGGCCCGGGCCGAGCGCGGCGACAAGGGCGCTGCGGCCGCCCTGCGTCTCTCGGAAAATCCGACCCGCTTCCTCGCGGCTGTGCAGGTCGGCATCACCCTGATCGGCATCCTGTCGGGCGCCTATGGCCAAGCGACCATCGCCGGCGAGCTCGACCACATGCTCGAGAAGATTCCGGCGCTGCACGAGTATTCTGAGCTGATCGCCACCGCCGTGGTGGTCGTGTTGATCACCTATCTGTCGCTGATCATCGGCGAGCTGGTGCCCAAGCGCTTCGCCCTGGTGTTCCCGGAGACGATCGCCGCCATCGTGGCCCGGCCGCTGTCGCTGATGGCGAAGGCCATGGGCCCCTTCGTCACCCTGCTGACCGTCTCGACCGTGGCGGTCCTGCGGCTGCTCGGCATCCGCGACCAGAAGGGTGAGCGCATCACCCAGGAGGAGGTGGAGACGGTGCTGGCCGAGGGCGCCAGCGCCGGCCTGATCGAGCCCGAGGAGCAGGCGATGATCGGCGAGGTCCTGCGCCTGGGCGATCGCCAGGTGCGCGTGGCCATGACGCCGCGCCACGACCTCTACTGGATCTCGCTGTCGGACAGCTCCGAACAGCAGATGACGGACATCCGCGCCTGCCCCTATTCGCGCATCGTCGTGACCAAAGGCTCCGATGTCGAAGAACCTGTCGGGGTGGTGCACAAGAAGGACGTCCTCGACGCCTTGCTGGACGGCAAGACGCCGGACATCGCCGAACTGATGGAGACGCCCCTCTATATCGTCGAGACGACGTCGCTGCTTCGCGCGCTGGAGTTGCTGAAGCAGACGCCGCTGCACATGGCGTTGGTGGTCGACGAGTTCGGCGCCCTGGAGGGCGTGGTCACGCCGACCGACCTTCTGGAAATGATCGCCGGCGACTTCGATGAAGCGCATGACGGCGAGAATCCGGCGGCGATCGTCGAGCGCGAGGACGGCAGCTTCCTGGTCGACGGCCGGGCGGAAGTCGACGAACTCGCCAAGGCGCTGAACGCCGATTTCGAGGAGACCAGTCATTTCCACACCGCAGCAGGCCTCGTGCTCCACGAAATCGGCCGCCTGCCCGACGAAGGCGACGTCTTCGAGGTCGGCGGCTTCCGCGTCGAGGTGATCGACATGGACGACCGCCGCATCGACAAGCTGCTGTTCACGCGGCTGGAAGGACCGGAAGGGCCGAGCCTGACCGAAAGCCTGTCCTCCTAGACGGCTCGCTGCGCCAAGCGTCTAGGCGGGCGGCATAGCGCCGCCCTTCTAACGCCAAGGCCTCGGGGCCGACCTTGTCGGCCTCGTATACGAGATGCGGTTCGGCCCAACGGAAGCCGCAGCGGTGGGCCGTCGCCTGCAAGGGCCAGAGCAGCTGTGCGAGCGGGAAGAGATTTGCGCCGTCAGCCCTGTAGGCGGCCTCGAAATTTCCCGCGGTCGCAGCGACCAGCAGCGGCATGTCGATCAACCGGGCGCCCTCGGCCTGCGGCGCCAGGTAGACCATCCTGGTCAACACCGCGTCCTGCCAAGCCTTGAGCAGCGGCGGCATCGAGTACCATTGCACCGGAAACTGAAGGACGAGCCGCTCGG
>Ga0065721_10004880_pt1 | contig 18804 bp, 19 predicted proteins | sample Mesricmetagenome_FD_59108 | JGI IMG/M metagenome (GOLD analysis project Ga0065721, IMG submission 59108) | Mesophilic microbial community from rice straw/compost enrichment Sample: eDNA_1 v2 (version 2) | ecosystem: Engineered > Solid waste > Grass > Composting > Bioreactor | place: USA: Davis... | reverse complement strand
CGCCCGCCACGGGCACGGCGTCCTCGTCGGCTACCGCTCCCGTCCCGAGGAGGCCGCCGAGACGGTCGCGCAGGTCGAGGCCGTCGGCGGGACCGCGCGCGCGCTGCGCCTGGATGTCGCCGACTCGACCTCGTTCGCCGCCGTCCGCGACGAGGTGCGCGCCACCCTCGCCGAGACCTGGGGCACCGACCGGCTCGAGGCGATCGTCAACAACGCGGGCTTCGGCGGCGGCCGCCCCTTCCGCGACATGACGGAGGAGGCGTTCGACGCCTACTACCGCGTGCTCTTCCACGGGCCGTACTTCCTCGCGCAGACGCTCGAACCGCTCCTCGCCGACGGCGGGGCGATCGTGAACGTCGCGAGCAGCTCCGCGCACCCGGGCGACACCCACCTGGGCTACTCCGCCTACGCCGGGATGAAGGGCGGACTCATCGTCGCGAGCCGCTACCTCGCCGCCGAGCTCGCGGACCGCGGCATCCGCGTCAACACCGTCTCCCCCGGACCGACCCGCACCCGCCTCGGCGACGACGCGTTCGCCAAGCACCCGGAGCTCATCCCGCCGCTCGCGGAGAAGACGGCGCTCGGCCGCATCGGCGAGCCCGAAGACGTCGCGCGCGTGCTCGCGTTCCTCGTCTCCCGCGAGTCGGGCTGGATCACCGGTCAGGACATCCCGGTCACCGGCGGCTACGCCCTCTGACCCCGGAAACGAGAAAGGTCCCGGCGCGAGCCGGGACCTTTTCCGCGTGGTGCGCGAGGGGGGACTTGAACCCCCACGCCCTTTCGGGCACTGGTACCTGAAACCAGCGCGTCTGCCATTCCGCCACTCGCGCGCGCGTCGGCAACGGTATCACGACGCGGCTGCAACTTTGAGTCCCGGCCCCGCTCATCGGGTTCGCGACCCCTCCGACTAACATCGTCATGACCGCCACGGCCCCCGGTGGGGTGCCGTCAGCCATCCGAAGGGGCCGCGTGGGGATCCTCGACAGCTTCGAGAAAGGTCTCGAACGTGTCGTCAACGGCGCGTTCGCGAAGGCCTTCAAGAGCGGTCTGCAGCCTCTCGAGGTGACCGCCGCCCTCCGTCGTGAGCTCGACACGAAGGCCGCCGTCGTCGCGCGCGACCGCATCCTGGCGCCCAACCGCTTCACCGTGCGGCTCAGCCCGAACGACTTCGAGCGGATGACGAACCTCGGCCCGGCGCTCATCGACGAGTTCACGCAACTCGTGCAGCGGCACGCGACGGCGCAGAACTACGCGTTCGCGGGCGGCATCTCGATCAAGCTCGAGCGCGACCCGAGCGTCACCGAGGGCACGGTGGGCATCGACTCCGAGAACGTCAAGGGCGAGGTCGCCTGGAACCCGGTGCTCGACATCGGCGGCAAGCGGTACCCGCTCACGAAGTCGCGCACCGTCATCGGCCGCGGGTCGGACGCCGACATCACGATCGACGACTCCGGTGCCTCGCGGCAGCACGTCGAGATCCTGTGGGACGGCAAGCGCGGCCAGGTGAACGACCTCGGCTCGACGAACGGCTCGAAGCTCAACGGCCAGCCGATCACGAAGGCCCCCCTCCCCGCCGACTCGGTCATCGAGATCGGCCGCACCCGCATCGTCTTCCGCGTGCTCGCGCAGGCGGCCGACGTCGACCAGTTCGCGGATCTGAGGTAGGCACCCGATGAGCGAGCTGACCTTCCTCGTCCTCCAGCTGGGATTCCTCCTGTTGCTGTGGGGCTTCGTCTTCTTCGTCGTGTACTCGCTGCGCTCCGACCTGTTCGGCCAACGTGCGCGGCGCCTCCCGGCGGCGCCGGCCGCGGCATCCGCCCCCGCCGAGACGGTGCCCGCACCCTCGGCGGCTCCCGCCCCGAAGGCCGCGCCGGAGCCCGCGCTCACCGAGCCGGTGCGCCGTGCCGAGCCGGCCGCCGACGAGCAGACCCCCCGCCGTCTCGTCATCACCTCGGGTCCGCGCGAGGGCCTCGAGGTCGACCTGCCCGGCGAGCAGCTCACCATCGGTCGGTCGAGCGAGTCGGGTCTCGTCATCCGCGACGACTACACCTCGACCCACCACGCGCGCCTCATGCCTGTCGGGACAACAACTGGGTCATCCAAGACCTCGACTCGACGAACGGCACGTTCCTCGACGGCGTGCGGGTCACCCTGCCGACCGCGGTTCCCGCCGGCACTCCGGTCACGATCGGCACGACGACGTTCGAGCTGCGGCGGTAGCGGATGGCGAACTCCCCGCTGAGCGCCGCCGTCTCGCACGTCGGCAAGATCCGGTCCAACAACCAGGACTCCGGGTACGCCGGCAGGCACCTGTTCGTCGTCGCCGACGGGATGGGCGGCCACGCGGGCGGCGACGTCGCGTCGGCGATCGCGACGAAGCGCATCGCGGAGGCCGACGAGGCCTACGCCGCGGCGGCCGACGCCGAGCAGGCGCTCCAGGCGGCGATGATCGCCGCGAACTCGCTCCTCGCCGAGACGGTGTTCGAGCACAGCGAGCTCACCGGCATGGGCACGACGGTGTCGGGCATCATCCGCGTCGGCGACCAGATCGCGCTCGCCCACATCGGCGACTCGCGCATCTACCGCTTCCGCGACGGCGAGCTCGAGCAGGTCACCGCCGACCACACGTTCGTGCAGCGCCTCGTCGACTCGGGTCGCATCACCCCGGAGGAGGCGGCGGTGCATCCGCGGCGCTCGGTGCTCATGCGGGTGCTCGGGGATGTCGACGCGGCCCCCGAGATCGACACCAAGATCCTCGACACGAAGCCCGGCGACCGCTGGCTGCTGTGCTCGGACGGCCTGTCGAGCTACGTGTCGGAGGACAAGATCGCGCAGATCCTCGCGACGGTGCGGGGCGCGCAGGGCGCCGCCGACCGGCTCGTGAAGGAGAGCCTCGACCACGGGGCGCCCGACAACGTCACCGTCGTGCTCCTCGACATCGACGCGAGCGAACCGACGGGCGCCGACACCCCGACGGTGGGTTTCGTCGGCTCCGCCGCGGCTCCGCTCATGTTCGAGGGTGCCGAGAGCGAGCGCCGCCCCATCCGCCTCCCCACCCTCCTGCTGCACCCGCTCAAGGCGGCGCCGCCGGAGGACACCCACTTCGAGCCGGAGCGCGAGGAGTTCCTCGAGCAGCTCATCGAGGAGGACCGGCGACGCGCGCGCCGACGCCGCATCACGTGGCTCGTCGGACTGCTCGTCGTCATCGCCGCGATCGTCACGGCGATCGTGCTCGCCTACCAGTGGACGCAGACGCACTACTTCATCGGCGCGACCGACGACGGCCGGGTCGCGATCTTCCAGGGCGTGCAGCAGAACATCGGGCCGATCTCGCTCTCGCACGTCGAGCAGACGTCGTCGGTGCGCGTCGACGACCTCCCCGCCTACCAGCGGGCGCAAGTCGAGGCGACGATCAACGCCGACGACCTGCGCGACGCCCACGACATCCTCGACCGTTTGAGTCGCGCGGCGGAGTCGGGCGGGTCGCGGTGAGCAGCCCCCCGATCGAGGCGAACGCGCGCCCGACGACCTTCACGGGGTCGATCCGGGTGCGGCTGAAGCCCCGCGCGCGGCGCCGCAACCTCGAGCTCGGGATGCTGCTGCTCGCGATCGGGCTCGGCCTCGGCGCGCTCGTGCTCGCCGAACTCGGCGCCCTCGGCCGCGTCGACCCCGGGGTGCTCGGCCTCGTGATCGGGTTCTCGGTGCTCGTGCTCGCCCTCCACGTCGTGCTGCGCGTCGTCGCCCCCGACGCCGACCCGTTCCTCGTGCCGATCGCGACGCTTCTCAACCTGCTCGGCATCGCCGAGATCACGCGGCTCGACATCGCCGAGGGTCTCACCGGGTGGGGCGCCTACGGCGTGCGACAGGTCGCCTGGTCGACGATGGCGGTCATCGCCGCGGGCGGGGTGCTCGTCGGCATCCGCAACCACCGCGCGCTCTCGCGTTACCGCTTCGTCGCCGGGTTCGTCGCGATCGCGCTCCTCGTGCTGCCGTTCCTGCCGCTCATCGGGCTCAACGTCAACGGCGCGCAGGCCTGGGTCGACCTCGGGGTCGCCTCCTTCCAGCCCGGCGAGATCGCGAAGATCGCCCTCGCGGTGTTCTTCGCGGGCTACCTCGTGACGGCGCGCGACTCGCTCAGCATCATCGGGCGCCGCGTGCTCGGCATCACGTTCCCGCGGCTGCGCGACCTCGGCCCGATCGTCGTCGTCTGGCTGCTGTCGATGGCCGTCATCGTGTTCCAGCGCGACCTCGGCTCCGGGCTGCTCTACTTCGGCCTGTTCCTCGTCATGATCTACGTCGCCACGGGCCGCGCCGGCTGGATCGTGCTCGGACTCGCGCTCATCGGGGGCGGTGCGTTCGTCGCGGCGCGCACCCTCGACTACGTCGGCAACCGGTTCTACTCGTGGCTCAACACCTTCGACCAGGCGCTCTACGAGCAGGGCGGGGGCAGCTACCAGCTCGCGCAGGGCCTCTTCGGGCTCGCCGACGGCGGTCTCGCCGGCACGGGCCTCGGTCGCGGCAACCCCGACATCACCCCGCTCGCCGAGAGCGACTTCATCATCGCGGCGCTCGGCGAGGAGCTCGGACTCATCGGGCTGTTCGCGATCCTCGTGCTCTACCTCGTCTTCGTCACGCGCGGATTCCACATCGGCTTCGCGGGACAGGATGACTTCGGCCGCCTGCTCGGGGTCGGACTGTCGTTCGTCGTCGCCCTCCAGGTGTTCATCGTCGTCGGCGGTGTGACGCGCGTCATCCCGCTCACGGGACTCACGACGCCGTTCCTCGCTGCGGGCGGCTCCTCGCTCGTCGCCAACTGGGTCATCGTGGCGCTCCTCGCGCGCCTCTCCGACTCGGTTCGCTCCCAGCCGAGGCTGGTGATCGAGTGATCGAGCTCGGACGCGAAGGGGGTATCGAGTCGTGAACAAGGAACTGCGCCGCGTCTCGGTGCTCGTGCTCGCGATGTTCCTCGCGCTCTTCGTCTCGTCGAGCATCATCCAGGTGTTCCAGCAGTCGAACCTCAAGGCCGACGGGCGCAACGCGCGCGTGCTCTACGCGAGCTTCGACACCCAGCGCGGGCCGATCCTCGTCGACGGCCAGCCGGTCGCCTACTCGACGCCGATCGACAGCCGCTACAACTACCAGCGCGTCTACCCCACGGGCGAGCTGTACTCGACCGTGACCGGGTTCTTCACGGTGCTGCCGTCGACGGGAGGGCTCGAGCACGAACTCAACTCCTACCTCTCGGGCGACTCCGACGCGCAGTTCCTGGCGCGGCTCAACGCGATCCTCACCGGGCAGGACCCGCAGGGCTCCGCGGTCGAGCTCACGATCGACCCCGTCATCCAGCAGGCGGCGTGGGATGCCCTCGGCGACGAGCGCGGCGCCGTCGTCGCCCTCGACCCGAAGACGGGCGCCATCCTCGCGCTCGTGTCGAAGCCGACCTACGACCCCAACGCTCTCGCCGTGCTCGATCCCAACGGCGTCGAGGCGGCCTACGAGGCGCTCGACGCGGACCCGAACGACCCCCTCGTCGACCGCGCGATCGCGGGCGACCTCAACCCGCCCGGCTCGGTGTTCAAGCTCGTCGTCACCGCGGCGGCGCTCGACAGCGGCCAGTTCACGCCCGACAGCGAGTTCCCGAACCCGCCGACGCTCGACCTGCCCGGCACGTCGACGCCCATCTCGAACTCCGCCGACGGCACGTGCGGCGGCGGCGCGACGGCGTCGATCGCGACGGCCCTGCGGCTGTCGTGCAACACGACGTTCGCGCAGCTCGCCGGGGCACTCGGGCAGAACACGATCCGGGAGCAGGCGGAGCAGTTCGGCTTCGGCCAGCCGCTCGGCATCCCGATGCGAGTCGAGCCGAGCGTCTACCCGCAGATCCCGGCGAACGACGAGGCGCAGCTCTGGCTCACCGGATTCGGCCAGGCGAGCGTGCGCACCTCGCCCCTGCAGATGGCGATGGTCTCGGCCGCGATCGCCAACGGCGGGGAGCTCATGCAGCCCACCGTCGTGGAGAGCATCGTCGCCCCCGACCTCTCGGTGCTGCAGGAGTTCGAACCGCAGACCTTCTCCAACCCGATCAGCCGGGAGACCGCCGCGACGATGACTCAGATGATGGTGCAGGGCGTCGCCAACGGGGTCGCCAACAATGCAAGAATCAATGGCGTCGAGGTCGCGGGGAAGACCGGCACGGCGGAGAACGGGCCGGGCGAGCCGTACACCCTGTGGTTCACCGGATTCGCGCCCGCGAACGACCCCCAGGTCGCCATCGCGGTCGTGATCGAGGACCGCGCCACGGGATTCGGGAACCTGATCGCGGCGCCGATCGCGAAGAAGGTCATGGAGGCGGTGCTGAGCAGATGAGACCCACGAGCGGCCTCACCTTCGGCGGCCGGTACCAGCTCTCCTCGCGTGTCGCGATCGGCGGCATGGGCGAGGTGTGGCAGGCGACCGACCTCGTGATCGGACGCACCGTCGCGATCAAGATCCTCAAGGACGAGTACCTCGGCGACCCCGGCTTCCTCGAGCGCTTCCGCGCCGAGGCGCGGCACGCCGCCCTCGTCAACCACGAGGGCATCGCCAACGTCTTCGACTACGGCGAGGAGGACGGCTCCGCCTACCTCGTCATGGAGCTCGTCCCGGGCGAGGCGCTCTCGACGATCCTCGAGCGCGAGCGCGTCCTGCCCACCGACAAGGTGCTCGACATCGTCGCGCAGACGGCATCCGCGCTCCAGGCCGCCCACCAGGCCGGCCTCGTGCACCGCGACATCAAGCCGGGCAACCTCCTCATCACGCCCGAGGGCCGGGTCAAGATCACCGACTTCGGCATCGCGCGCATCGCCGACCAGGTGCCGCTCACCGCGACCGGTCAGGTGATGGGCACGGTGCAGTACCTGTCGCCGGAGCAGGCGAGCGGGCACGCGGCATCCCCGTCGACGGATGTCTACAGCCTCGGCATCGTCGCCTACGAGGCCCTCGCCGGCCGTCGGCCGTTCACGGGGGAGTCGCAGGTCGCGATCGCGATGGCGCAGATCAACGAGGCGCCGCCCGAGCTGCCCGTGACGATCTCGGAGCCGGTGCGCAACCTCGTCTACGCGTGCATCGCGAAGAAGCCGGCCGACCGTCCGCAGACGGCGGCGCACCTCGCGCGCGCCGCGCAGGCGCTGCGCCGCGGGGATGTCGCGGGCGCGATCGCCGCCGTCCCCGGCATCGCCTCGGGCGGCGAGTCCACCTTCACCCAGGTGCTCGGCGCGGGCGGCTCGGCGACGAGCGCGGTCACGCGCGTGCTGCCGTCCGCCGACGGCCGGGCGACGGCCGAGCCGCCCGTCGGGGAGCGGCGCCGCAGCCCGTGGACCTGGCCGCTCGTCGCGATCGTCTCGGTGCTCGCCGTCGCGCTCGTCGCGATCATCATCGTGCTGCTCGTGCGCCCCGACGGCGGGGGCGGTCCCACCCCGACGAACTCGAGCTCGGGTCCGACGCCGTCGAACACCCCGTCGACGACGCCGACGAGCGACACGATCAACCTCGACCCGGCCGACTACATCGGGCGCCCCTACGACCAGGTCGAGGCGGACCTCATCGCGCTCGACCTCGGCGTCAACCGCGTCGTCGGCCGCGCCGCGCCCGACCCCGACCAGGTCGGCTACGTGCAGGACATCAACCCGCGCGGCAACGTGCGCCCCGGGCGCGAGATCACCGTCACCGTCTACGGCGAGTTCCAGCCGCCCGCGGCGCCGAGCGCCCTCGGCGGCCCGGCCTCGGGCGACTCCGGCGACGTCGTGACGCTCAGCATCCCCGGCTACTCGGGGTGCCCCGCGGGCCGCGCGCTCACCGGCTACAGCTTCTCGATCACGAACGGCGACACCCCGCTCGCGAACCCCGTGCCGGAGGGCACCTCGAGCATCGACGTGCTGCTCGGCGACCCGGGCACGACGACGGTCACGTACGTCGCCCACTGCGAGGGCGGCATCACGTCCGCGACGTCCGCCCCGAAGGAGATCGCGGTCAGCTGACCGTTACGGTCGCGCGACTACACTGATCGCGTGACCGATACCTCCGCGGGGCCCCGCATGCTCGCGGGCCGGTATCAGATCGGCGAGCTGCTCGGCCGCGGTGGGATGGCCGACGTGCACGTGGGTCTCGACGCGCGCCTCGGGCGCCGCGTCGCGATCAAGCTGCTGAAGCCGTCGCTCGCGAACGACCCCGCCTTCCGCACCCGCTTCCGCCAGGAGGCGCAGGCCGCGGCCCGCATGGCGCACCCCACGATCGTGCGCGTCTTCGACGCCGGCGAGGAGATCGCGCGAGACTCGAGCGGTCGCGAGCTGCAGGTGCCGTTCATCGTCATGGAGCACGTCGAGGGGCGCCTCCTCAAGGACATCGTCGCCGAGGGCCCGCTCCCCGCCGCCGAGGCGGCGCAGATCGTCTCGGGCATCCTCACCGCCCTCGAGTACTCGCACCGCGCGGGCGTCGTGCACCGCGACATCAAGCCCGGCAACGTCATGGTCACCTCCACCGGTCAGGTGAAGGTCATGGACTTCGGCATCGCGCGCGCGATCTCCGACTCGTCGGCGACCATCGCCCAGACGAGCGCGATCCTCGGCACCGCCCAGTACTTCTCGCCCGAGCAGGCGCGCGGCGAGGCGGTGGATGCCCGCACCGACCTGTACTCGACGGGCGTCGTGCTGTACGAGCTGCTCACCGGCAGGCCGCCCTTCCAGGGCGAGACCGCCGTCGCGACCGCCTACCAGCACGTGAGCGAGGCGCCGACGCCGCCGAGCCGCGTCAACCCCGCCGTGAGCCCCGCGCTCGACGCCGTCGTGCTGCACGCCCTCGCGAAGGACCGCTTCGAGCGCTTCCAGAGCGCGAGCGACTTCAAGCGCGACCTCGAGGCGGCCGTCGAGGGCAAGGTCGTCGAGCGGCGCCCCGTCGGCGACGACTTCGCGTCGACGCTGTTCGGCGTGAACCCCGGCTCCGCCGCGGCGTCGGAGGCGGCGCTGCGCCGACTCGCCGACGATGACGACGACCGCGTCCCGCGCACCCAGACGCGACCCCCGGTCGCCTGGATCTGGGCGGGCATCGCGATGTTCGTCGTCATCCTCGTCGCCGCGGGCTTCTGGATCTTCTCGCTGCAGAGCACCCAGCTCGTCGGCGGCGGCGCCGCGGTGGACGTGCCCGAGCTCGTCGGCATGACGGCGGAGCAGGCCGAGCAGGCCCTCACGGATGCGGGGCTCGTCGGCTCGCCGACGACGCGGTCCAACCCCGACGTGCCCGAGAACGAGGTCATCGAGCAGTCGCCAGCCCCGGGCACGCGCGTCGGACCCGGCCAGGTCATCCAGTACGTCGTCTCGTCGGGCGCGCCGCTCATCGACGTGCCGAGCCTCGTCTTCCAGGCGCAGGAGGCGGCGCAGGCGAAACTCACCGACCTCGGCCTCGTCTACGGCTCGACGACAGTCACCTACTCGCCGAACGTCGGCACCGGCATCGTCATGGGCATCATGGTCGACGGCAGCACCGAGGTGATCACGACTTCGACGCAGGTGCGCGGCGGCACGACCGTCGACCTCGTCGTCTCGAACGGCCTCGTGCTCATCCCCGATGTGAAGGGCCAGCCGATCGCGCAGGCGCGGTCGCTCCTCACCGGCGGCTCGCTCCAGCTGCCCGTCAAGCTCGAGCCCGACACGAGTTGCACCGGCGGGGGCGTCACGACGCAGTCGCTCGTCGGCGAGGCGCCGCAGAAGTCCGCGGTCACCCTCCGCTACTGCAACGGCTGACCCGCCGACGCTCGGTGATCGAGCAGCCCGCGCAGCGGGCGTGTCGAGACCCCGGCCGCGTTCTCAGCCGAGCTTGACGAGCGGGCTCAGCGCGACCGCGCGCTCCGCCGCCTCGGGGAGCCCGGCATCCGCGAGCCAGTTGCCCAGCATCCGGTAGCCGCCCTCGGTGAGCACCGACTCCGGGTGGAACTGCACGCCGAAGACGGGCGCCGAGCGGTGGCGCAGACCCATGATGACCCCGCCCTCGGTGCGGGCCGTGACCTCGAGCTCGTCGGGGACGGTGCCGTCGACGACCGCGAGCGAGTGGTACCGCGTCGCGCGGAACGGCTGCGGCACACCCGCGAAGAAGTCGCTGTCGTCGTGCCGGATGAGCGACGTCTTGCCGTGCATGAGCTCCTCGGCGTGCGTCACCGTCGCGCCGAGCGCCTCCGCGATCGCCTGGTGTCCGAGGCACACCCCGAGCAGCGGCAGGTCGGCGGCGAGGGCGGCGTGCACCACGGGGATGGAGACGCCCGCGGCCGCCGGGGTGCCGGGGCCGGGGGAGACGAGCACAGCGTCGTAGCCGGCGATGCGCGACCCGGCGTCGGCCGCGTCGAACGCGTCGTTCCGCACGACCTCGGTCTCGGCACCGAGCTGCTGCAGGTAGCCGTCGAGCGTGTAGACGAACGAGTCGTAGTTGTCGATCACGAGCACACGGGTCATCCGGTCACCACCACATCAGAGGGGGCGACGAGCGTGTCGACCCAGGGGAACACCCACAGCACGAGCGCGGTGAGCAGGGCCGCGGCGGCCACGAGCAGGATGAGCACCCGCACCCACCAGGGTCCCGGGAGCACTCGCCACAGCGCCGCGTACATCAGCCCGCCCCCTGCACGTTGCTCGCGATCTCGGCCGGCACGCCACCGGCACGCGGGAAGAACGCCTCGAAGACCCCGTAGGCGATGAGCCGCTCCGCGGTCGAGAAGAACGGGTTGCACGTCGTGAGAGTGATGTAGCGCTCCGCGGGCGTCGCCCCGTCGACCTGTGGCACGGGGTTGAGCACGCCGACCCCGGTCGGGCGCACGTACTCGAGGTTGCGGAACTCGTACTGGTACCAGCCGTCGGGCGTCTCGACGTAGATGTGGTCGCCGACGAGGAGCTGGTGGAGGTCGTGGAAGTTGCCGCCGCCGCTGCTGCGATGGGAGGCGAGCGCGAAGTTTCCCGGGGCGCCCGGCATCTGGGTCGTGGGGTAGTGGCCGATGAAGCCCTTGTTGAGCACGTCGCGCGTGCCGATGCCCTCCGCGATGGGGCGGTAGTAGTCGCCGCCGAAGCGCGGGATGATGAGCGTCGCGAACCGCTCGGCATTGGCGGCCGGCCCCGCCACGGGCGGTTCGGCGGTGAGACCCGGGTCGCCCGCCTCCGTCGGAGGCACGTCGGAGAACTCGACGTTCCACTCCTCGCTGAGCTCCTGGGCCTCGGCGCTCATCTGCCCGCCGACGATGATGTCGCCGAGCCAGACCTGCCAGCCGAGAAACGCGAGCACGAGCACGCCGGCCGTGATGAGCAGTTCGCCGAGCACGCCCACGACCGAGAGCCGGCGGCGCGGGCGCTGCGACGAGTCCGCGCGTCGGCGCGCGCGGGGGCGAGGGGCGACCTCGACCGCGGTGGCGTCCGCGTCCGTCATGCCCCGATTCTACGTTGAGGCGACCTCGACCCGGGTCGCGGGCGGAGGGTGCTCGGTTAGACTGCTCCGCATGGCCCGACCCACCAAGACTCCCGCGACGAAGGGCTCCGAGAGCCGCGAGACGCCGAGCCGCGAGAACCTACCCAACCCGGTGTGGTTCAAGCCGATCATGTTCGGCTTCATGCTCCTCGGCCTCGCCTGGATCATCGTCTTCTACCTGAGCAAGGGCGCGTTCCCCGTTCCCGGCATCGACGTCGGCAACATCGCGATCGGCTTCGGCTTCCTCATCATCGGGTTCTTCATGACGACCCGGTGGCGCTGACCCCGACTCCTGCGACCGAATCACACCGGTGTGATTCTCTCCACACTGTGGAGAGGCCTGTGGAGAGTCGGCCTCCCGTCGCGCCTCAGAACGCGATCGAGCGGATGACGGCGAACACCACGAAGCCCGCCGCGACGGCGCCGACGATGAGGTATCCCGTGCGGGCGTGGCGCCCCTCGTAGCGCTGCATCAGATAGGTCGCGCCCGCGCCCGCGATGAGTCCGCCGATGAGCGCCGGCAGGAATCGCGCGCCGAAGGCGAGGCTGATGAGCAGGTTGACACCGATGATGATGAGCGCCTGCGCCCGCGCCTGCGGGTGCTGCCAGACGAAGATCAGGTAGGCCCCGAACATCCCGAACAGCGCGGGGATGAGCCCGTAGCTCGCGAACCCGGCGAGCACCATCGCCGCGTTGCCGATGACGGCCGAGGCGAGGAACACGATCGCGAAGCGTCCGCGGCCGAGGCTGCGCTCGACGGCCGGCGCGGTGATCGCGAAGAACAGCCCGTTGAGCAGGATGCTGAGGATCGCCTGCGGCAACGACGGATAGACGAACGCCGCCGTCGCGTAGCGCCACAGCTGCAGCGACCCGGTGGGATCGGCGTAGAGGAGGGCGAACGGCAGGCTGCTCGTGAAGAAGCCGACGACGAAGAGCGCCACGACGACGCCGAGCACACCCCAGGTCAGCAGCGGCGTCTCGCCCCCGGGCTTGAACATCTCGGCGAACCGCTGGGCGACGGGCGACGACGACGCGGAGCTCTGCCGCCGCACGCGAGCCGGCTTCACCTTCGGCGCGGGACGACGCACCTCGAGGTCCGGGCGCTGCCACTGCACCGAGCCGCCCGTCTCGCGGACGCAGTCGGGGCAGCGCACGCCCGAGGGCGTCAGGATCTGGCACTCCGGGCAGATGGTGCGCCCGCAGCGCTGGCACAGCGTCCAGCTCGTCCGATCCGGATGCCGATAGCAGACGTCGGCCGACGTCGCGCCGCCGCTCACGCCGGGATCAGACCGGGTCGACCGTGATCGACGTGATGACGACATCCTCGAGCGGCTTGTCGCGCCCGTCGGTGTCGACCGCCTCGATCGCGTCGACGACGCGCTTCGACTCGTCGTCGGCGACCGCGCCGAAAATGGTGTGCTTGCCGTTGAGCCAGGGGGTGGGCACGGTCGAGATGAAGAACTGCGACCCGTTGGTGCCGCGGCCCATCTGGATGCCGGCATTCGCCATCGCGAGCAGGTAGGGCTCGTTGAAGTGGAGTTCCGGGTGGATCTCGTCGTCGAACTGGTAGCCGGGGCCGCCGATGCCCTTGCCGAGCGGGTCGCCGCCCTGGATCATGAACTGCTTGATGATGCGGTGGAAGATGACCCCGTCGTAGAGGGGTGTCGTCTTCGTCTCGCCCGTCGCCGGGTCCTGCCACTCCTTGGTGCCGGTGGCGAGGCCGACGAAGTTCTCGACGGTCGTCGGCGCGTGGAAGCCGAACAGGTTGACCCGGACATCTCCGAGGGTCGTGTGGATGGTCGCGACGTGCGTGTGCGCAGGCATTCCGTCATTGTCGCATGACGGCCCGGATGGCAAGCCCTACGGCGCATCCGGTGCGCATGGCAGGATGGGTCGCGTCAGACACCGATCCGACCCCGGAGGTCTCTCATGGCACTCTCCCGCAAGCGCCAGCGCGAACTGAACCGCCTGAAGCGCGATGCCGAACGGCTGTGGGACGAGCAGCGCGAGGCGATCGAGCACGCGTCGGCCGTCCTGAAGGATGCGCGACGCCAGGCGTCCAACTACGCGCGGGAGGAGATCCGCCCGCGCATCGACGAGGGCTTCGGCGCCGCGCGCCAGGCTGCGACGGGGGCGCGCGAGCGTCTCGTCGGCGACGTCCTCCCCGCGATCTCCGGCACGATCGGCTCCGCGCTCGCGGTGCTCGAGGCCGCGAAGAACCCCGCCGTGCGCGACGTCGTCCGACGCGTGTCGACGGCGGGCCAGAAGGCGGGAGTCGTCACGATGCCGAAGAAGTCCGCGGGCCCCGGCCGCTACATCCTGCTCGGCCTCGGCATCGTCGCCGCGGCGGGCGTCGCATACGCCGCGTGGCAGACGCTCCGCGCCGACGACGACCTGTGGATCGAGGACCTGGGCGACCCGGGCAGCGCCGACATCGGCGACGACGACGACCTCTGAGGCGGGCGCCACACGCCGAGCGTGCGCTCGGCGTGCCTGACCGAGCGGGGATCCCGACGGTGCGGGGTATCGTGAAATCGAGTCTTCTTCTCACGATCGACCGGCCGGGGGACCATCGAGCATGACCTTCGCGCCTCCGACCGCGTCCGGAATCGCGACGCGCCGCCTCGGTCTCGCCAACGGACTGCTCTGGATCGTGGCCGCGATCGTGCTCGTCGTCGTCGGGGCGACCTCGGCCTACGCGTTCGTCGTCAACCCCTATACGCCGGGGGGTGGCCTGTACAACCCGAACAACGGGTCGCCGTGGCTCGACGAGAACCCCCTCGAGGCGGAGGAGGTCGAGGAGCACGAGTGGGCGGCCGACGCCTCCGCGGTCATCCGCATCCCGGCGAGCGCGTTCACGATGCCGCTGCGCGCGCAACTCACGCGGGGCGACGAGGTCGATCTCTACCGCACCGACCCCGACGACCTCGACGCCGAACCCGGCGACCGACCCGCACCGCGGTACTTCGACTACCTCTACGACGACCGCGACGTGCTCATCGTGCCGACCGGTCACGACCTCGAGCTGTGGGTGCGCGCCGCCGAGCCCTGGCAGCTGCGGCTCGCCCCGATCGACGAGCTCGTGACGATCGACGACGACCACGACGGTCGCGGCAACGCCGTGCTGCTGTACACGGGCGACGCCCTGAGCGCGCGGTTCACGCACGCGGGCGGCGGCATCTTCTTCGTGCGCATCTACACCGCGTACGACCGCGACACGGGGGCGATCATCGAGTCCGGCGACGTCGACCGCCGCATCTCGTGGCAGCCCGACTCGTGGGTGGTGTTCGAGATCGAGTCGGACGCCGATCGCGGCGCCTGGTCGATCGACATCGAGCAACTCGCCCCCGCCTCGCCCACCCCGACGCCGACACCGACGGAGACCGACGGATGACGTTCGACCACACCCTCGACCAGGCCTTCAAGGCCCGGCTCCCGCTGCTCTACGTCGAGACGAGCGAGGAGCTGCGGCTCCAGGAGGCGGTGACACGGGTCGCCGACGCGCTGCGCAACCCGCGCGAGACCTGGGTGTGGACGGCGGCGATCGGCATCCACGGGCCCGACGGGTCGCCCGTCGCGAACACGACGAACCCGGTGCGCGCGCTCGACCACGCGCTCGGGCTCGACAAGGACGCGGTCTTCGTCTTCTGCGACCTGCACGCCTTCCTCGGCAGCGACAACCGGCCGGGCGACCCCGCCGTCATCCGCAAGATCCGGGAGGTCGCCGCCGACTTCCGCCAGGCGGAGCGCTCGAAGACGCTCCTCATCTCGTCGCCCGTGCTCGCCATCCCGGCCGAGCTCGACAAGGTCACGACCCTCCTCGAGTTCCCGCTCCCCGGCCGCGACGAGTTGCGTGCGCTGCTGGACTCGATGATCAGCAGCAACGCGAGCGGCGGGGTGCGCGTCGACGCCACCGAGGAGGATCTCGAGCAGCTCGTTCAGGCGTCGCTCGGGCTCACGATGCTCGAAGCCGAGAACGCGCTCGCCCGCGCGATGGTCGACGACGCTCGGCTGTCGAAGGACGACGTGGCCGTCGTGCTCGAGGAGAAGCGGCAGGCGGTGCGCAAGGCCGGCCTGCTCGACTTCGTCGACCCGCCCGGGAGCCTCGACGCCATCGGCGGGCTCAACAACCTCAAGCGCTGGCTCTCCCGCCGCAACGGCGCGTGGCTGTCGAAGGCGGAGGCCTACGGGCTGCCCGCGCCGAAAGGTGTGCTCATCACGGGCGTGCCCGGCACCGGCAAGTCGCTCACGGCGAAGGCGACCGCGGCATCCTGGGGCGTCCCGCTGCTGCGGCTGGACATCGGCCGCGTCTTCTCGGGGCTCGTCGGCTCGAGCGAGCAGAACCTGCGTACCGCGATCGCGACCGCCGAGGCCGCCGCGCCGTGCGTGCTCTGGATCGACGAGATCGAGAAGGGCTTCTCGGGCAACACCGCGGGCGCCGGACAGCTCGACTCCGGAACGTCGTCGCGCGTCTTCGGCTACTTCTTGTCGTGGATGCAGGAGAAGAAGAAGCCCGTCTTCGTCGTCGCGACGGCGAACAACATCGACGCGCTCCCGCCGGAGTTCATGCGCAAGGGCCGCTTCGACGAGATCTTCTTCGTCGATCTGCCCACCGAGGCGGAGCGCCGGCAGATCTGGGGCATCCAGCTGGGGCGCCACGCGACCGAGGCGAACGGACTCGCCCCGCTCGCGAAGGACCCCGCCGTGCTCGACGTGCTCACCGCCGCGAGCGTCGACTTCTCGGGCGCCGAGATCGAGCAGGCCGTCGTCGGCGCGATGTACGACGCGTTCGCCGCGGGCCGCGCGGTCGGCCCCGACGATCTCGGGCAGGCGGTCGCGACGACGGTGCCGCTCGCGGTGACCCAGCGGGAGCGCATCGGCGCGCTGCGCACGTGGGCGAGCGTGCGGGCCGTGCTCGCGACGGGTCGCGAAGATCTCGAGGCCGACGAGAAGGCCGCCGCGACGGAGGCTCCCGAGTCGCCGAAGCTGCCGACGCACCGCGGCGGCCGCACGGTCGACTTCTGATCCGGCACGAGAACGAGGAGGGGACATGGCTCAGAAGCAGCTCATCGTGAGCGTCCGCAAGGACGGCACCGTGCACGCCGAGACCGTCGGCATGTACGGCGACGAGTGCCTCGACTACTTCGCGGTACTCGAGGACCTGCTGGATGCCGAGGTCGCGTCGAGCACCTACACCGCCGACTATTCGGCGACCGGGCAGGCCCAGACCGACGCGAACGTGCAGAAGCTCGGCGATGCCTGACCCCATCCCCTTCGGCTCCCTCGTGATCCCACGGCCTTCGCCCGCGGACACGTTGCGCTGGTCGCGGTTCCTCGCGGGCACCGAGGCCGAGGGTCCGGGGCGCCGTGCGGCCGTGTGGGTGCAGGGCTGCTCGGTGCGCTGCCCCGGCTGCTTCAACCCGCACCTGTGGGCCGACCGCGGCGGGCTCGAGGACTCCCCGGGGGAGCTCGCCGCCGCGTGGGTCGCGGCCGCCCGCGACGCCGGCTCGGAGGGCATCACGCTCCTCGGCGGGGAGCCGTTCGACCAGGCCGCCGCGCTCGCCGTCGTCGCCGAGGCGTTCCGGGATGCCGGGCTCACCGTCATGACCTTCACGGGCTACCCGCTCGACCGGCTCGAGGCGTGGGCCGCACACCGCGACGACCTCGCGCGGCTGCTCGCCGCGACCGACCTGCTCGCCGACGGCCCCTACCTCGCCGACCGGCCGGAGCACCGCCGCCCGTGGATCGGCTCGACCAACCAGGGGCTGCGCGCCCTCACCCCCGTGTACCGGGACGCGATCGCCGCGATCGAGGCCGAGGGCGGCGAGGACCGCCTCGAGATCCGCATCGCCCGCGACGGCACCGTCGCCGTCAACGGTTGGGCCGACGACGCCGCCCTCGAGGCGCTGCTCGGCGACCTCGGGGTGCGCGTCGACCGCCCCGCCGACCTGCAGAGAGAGAAGGAGCTCGCATGAGCGTCAGCATCGTCCTCATCCCGGCGGCCATCGCCGCGATCGCGTCGGCGGCCGCCGGCGGCGCGGGAGCGGTCGGCATCGGCGCGGGCGTCGCCGGCGTCATCAGCTCGATGCGCGGTGCGGGGGCCGAGGAGGCGACCGCGCTCCAGGTGCGCACGCGCATGAAGGACCGCGGCCTGCTCGCCGAGGCGCTGAAGGACCTCGGCGCCGTCGACGTCGAGGTCGGCGATCAGGTCGCGGCGACGGTCGACGGCATCCAGCTCGTCATGCAGTCGACGCCCGAGGGCGTCTGGGTCGCCGAGTTCACGCCGGCCCGCGGCGGCGCGGACGTCACGACCGAGCAGGCGACGCGTTTCGCCGAGCGCCTGGACGCGGCCTACGCCGCGCGCGTGCAGGCGGCCGTCGCGGAGCGCATCCGCTCGCGGGCCACCGACGCCGGGCTCGAGCTCGTGTCGGAGACGGTCGACGACGACCAGGCGGTCACGATGGTGCTCAACGTGCGCGCGGGGGCCTGAGCGAGCGATGACGGACACGGGCTGGCGCGCACGCGCGACGGGCACCGCTCAGGGCGGTCGCCTGCCGAGCGTGGGCTGGATCCTGGGCGTCAGCCTGTGGCTCGTGCCCGTGCTGTTCTTCGGTGGCAACGGCGCGTGGCTCGGGTTCCTCGTGATCGGGGTCATGCTCTTCCGCGCGACGTGGCTCATCTCGTCGGGGGTCTACGCGATCTGGGCGATCGTCGCCGCGACGCTCCCCGACGACGGCGCCCGCATCATCGTGAGCGCCGCGCTGCAGTTCGTGTCGATCATCCACGCGATGATCGCCAACCGCCGCCTGCTCGTCACCGTCTGGGGACGCATCGAGCGCGATGAGCAGTGGTGGGGGCCGGGCACGCCGGTGCGCGTGACGGTCGCCGCGGGAACGCGTCGGCAGCCGCAGGACCGCCGCTCCACCCGGTCGACGCGATCCCCGCGCGCGACCCGTCCCGCGGCCGAGGTCCCGCCCGAGGCCGAGCAGCTGCTCAGCGGGCCGGGCACGGATCGCGCCGACTACCTCGCGGATGCCGAGCCGGCTCCGTTGCCGCCGCCGCGCGGTCGGCGGCGTTCCGGTCCGCCGCCGGAGCCCGAGCCGGTCGCGGCGGAGGAGCCGCAGCCCGTCACGGTCGACGTCAACACCGCGTCCGAGGACGAGTTCAAGCGCCTCCCCGGCTTCTCCGGAAGGCGCGCGCGCGAAGCCGTCGAAGCACGCCGCCGTCGCGGACGCTTCGCGTCGGTGCAGGAGTTCGCCGACGACCTCGGCCTCCAGCCGCACCAGCTCGTCGCGCTGCGCGACCTGCTCACGTGCTCGCGGCCGCGCC
>Ga0065721_10050633_pt1 | contig 18807 bp, 21 predicted proteins | sample Mesricmetagenome_FD_59108 | JGI IMG/M metagenome (GOLD analysis project Ga0065721, IMG submission 59108) | Mesophilic microbial community from rice straw/compost enrichment Sample: eDNA_1 v2 (version 2) | ecosystem: Engineered > Solid waste > Grass > Composting > Bioreactor | place: USA: Davis... | reverse complement strand
CCAGCCGACGCTCGCCGGTGAGATCGCCGAGTTGGAGGAGCGCATCGCCTCCACGCGCGGTGCCGTGGTGACCGCAATCCAGGCCGTCTACGTCCCGGCCGACGACTTCACCGATCCGGCTGTGGCGGAGCTGTTCAGCCATCTCGACAGCTCCATCGTGCTGTCGCGCGGCATGGCGGCGGAGGGGCTGTACCCCGCGGTCGATCCGCTCGCCTCCGGCTCCAACCTGCTCGACCCCATGATCATGGGTGAGGAGCATTACCGCCTCGCTGAGGAGGTGCGGGGCGCACTTGCTCATTACCGGGAGCTTCAGGATGTCATCGCGCTCCTCGGGATCGAGGAGCTGAGCACCGCGGACCGCCGGGCCGTCAAGCGGGCCCGGCGCCTGCAACGCTTCCTGACCCAGCCCTTTCTGGTGACGGAGAGCTTCACCGGCCATGCCGGGGTCAGCGTGCCGCTGGCCGAAACGCTGAAGGGCTGCCGCGCCATCCTGGACGGTGCCGGCGACGACTGGGCCGAATCCTCCTTCTACATGACCGGCACGCTGGACCAGGTGCTGGCGTGCGAAACGGCGGGGACCGCCGGAGGAGGACCGGTGCATGAGGCCTGATCGCCTGTCGCCTGATCACCTGTCGCTTGTCATCACCACCCCCACCATGGTGGCCGCGACCGCGGACGACATCCGCCACCTGCGGGCGGAGGACGCCACCGGCGCCTTCGGCATCCTGCCGGGCCACGCCGACCTGCTGACCGCGCTCGGCATCTCCGTGGTCAGCTGGCGCGGCGCGGACGGGCGGGAGCGGCACTGCGCGGTGCGCGGCGGCGTGTTGACGGTCACCGATGGCGCGCACGTCTCCATCGCCACGCGGGAGGCCGTGGTCGGCGACGACCTGGAGGCGCTGGAGCGCAACGTGCTGACGCGCTTCCGCAGCGCCCACACGCAAGAGGAGGAGGCCCGGGCCGGAGCCCGGCGGCTGCACGTCGCGGCGGTGCGCCACATCCTGGCCTACCTGCGGCCGGAGCGCCGGACGAACGGGCGGCACCGCGCGCCGCAGGACGGCGCGGGAGGGGCTGAATGATCCGGCCGGACGACAACGGCAACCGCGCCGCCCCCATGGCGGAGCCCGTCCGCCGAACGCGCGAGCGGCGCGAACGCCGGGAGCGGGAGGGGGAACGGCCCGTTGGCCGAAACCTCGCGCTGATCGGCGCGCTCGGCTGGCTCGTGGTCACGCCGACGCTGCTTGGGCTTCTGGCCGGCCGCTGGTTCGACCGGCTGGCCGGCGGGGGGATCTTCTGGACCGCGTCGCTGATCTTCGCCGGTGTGGCGCTGGGCGGCTGGCTGGCCTGGAAGCGCATCGTGCAGGAGCATTGACCCATGCCGACGGAGATGTCCCTTCCTGCCACCAGTCTCGGAATCCTGGCCGGCGCCGCGCTGGGGACGGTCTTCTTCCACACCCTCGCCGTCGCCACGCGGCTGATGCTGGCCGGATGTTTCCGGCGCGCGCTGCCGCTGCACGCGCTGCGGCTGGTCGGGGTGGTGGCGGTCTTCACCCTGGCGGCGATCCACGTCGGGGCACCGGCCCTGCTGGGCCTGCTTGCCGGCTTTCATCTTTCCCGGGGAGCCGCGATGCGGCGGCTGGGAGCGGTGCCATGATGGACTCCCCGCTCACTGCCCCGGTGGTCTTCACGGCCGGCCCCGTTCCGGTGACGCTGCCGGTGGTCACCAGCTGGGCGCTGATGGCGGCCATGACCGCCGTGGCGGCGCTGGCGACGTGGCGGCTGCGTGTGGAGCGGCCGGGGCGCCTCCAGACCGTGGTGGAACTGCTGGTCCAGACGTTGCTGCACCAGATCGGGGAAACCATGCAGGGGAACGCCACGCCGTTCCTGCCGCTGCTTGGCACTCTGTTCCTGTATCTGGCCGTCGCCAACCTCTCCGGCCTGCTGCCGGGGGTGAAGGCCCCGACCGCGTTCATCGAGACCGCCGCGGCGCTCGCCCTGATCGTCCTCCTGGCAAGCCAGGCTTTCGGCATCCGGGCGCGCGGGCTTGGCCCCTACCTGAAAGGCTTTGCCAAGCCGTCCCCCCTCCTTCTGCCGCTCAATCTCCTGTCGGAGCTAACGCGGGCCTTCTCCCTGTCGGTCCGCCTGTTCGGCAACGTCATGAGCGGGGAGTTCGTCATCGGCATCGTCCTGACGCTGGCCGGCCTGTTCGTGCCGGTGCCGCTGATGGCGCTGGAGGCGCTGCTGGGCCTCGTCCAGGCCTACATCTTCACGGTCCTCGCCACGGTTTTCATCGGCGGCGCGGTCGGCACCATCGAGAAGGGATAATCATGGACATACACGCCATCAGCATCCTGGGGGCCGTGGTCGCCGTGTCGGTCGGGGCCATCGGCCCGGCACTCGCCGAAGGCCGGGCGGTCGCCGCCGCCATGGAGGCCATCGCCCGCCAGCCCGAGGCCGCCAACACCTTGTCGCGCACGCTGTTCGTTGGCTTGGCGATGATCGAGACGATGGCGATCTACTGCCTGGTGGTGGCGCTTCTCCTGCTGTTCGCCAACCCGTTCGTCTGAGTGGCCGGCCATGCACCTCGACGGCTGGACGCTGCTGCTTCAGGCCATCAATTTCCTGGTGCTGGTGTGGCTGCTCCGCCACTTCCTGTACCGGCCGGTGCTGGCCGTGATCGCGGAGCGGCAAGCCGCGACGGAGCGCGTCCGCAGCGAGGCGGAGACCGCACGCAGCGACGCCGACCGGCTCCGCCGCGGGCTGGAGTCAGACCGCGCCGGCCTCGCCACCGAGCGCGACCGGCTGCTCGCCGACGCCCGCGCCCAGGCGGAGACCGAGCGTGCCGCCCTGATAAAAACGGCGCGCGCCGAGGTCGATCGCCTGCTCGCCGACGGGCGGGCGACGCTGGAAGAGGAGCGCCGGCAGGCGCTGGCCGGCCTGCGCGGCCACGCCGCGGCGCTCGGCACGGCTGTGGCGCAGCGGCTTCTCGCCATGGTGGCCCACAATGCGGCCCACAATGCGGCAACGAACCACGCGATGGCCGACGCGATGACCCTCCCCTTCCTCGCCGAGGCCTGCCGCAGTGTCGAAGCCCTGCCGGAGCCGCAGCGCCGTGCACTGGCGGCGAACGACGACCCGGTGCCCGTGCGGCTCGTCGGCGTGGGCCCATTGCCGGAGATGGACGTCGCGCGTTGTCGGGACCGGCTGGCGGCGGCGCTCGGCCGGACGGTGGCGCTGACCGTCGCCGAGAATCCGGACCTTCTCGCCGGGGTCGAATTGCACTTTCCGCACACCGTGCTGCGCCATTCCTGGAAGCAGGCGCTCGCCGACGCCGCGGAGGAACTCACCGCCCAGGACGAAACCCGAGACAAAGCCCATGACGACGCTGAACGACGCGCTTGACGCCTGGGTCCCGCGGGCCATGCAGCGGCTGGCCGGAGCCGTGCCGCAGCCGAGCTTCGAATCCGTGGGCAGGATCGAAGCGGTGGGCGACGGTATCGCCCGTGTCTCGGGCTTGCCGGAAGCGCGGGCGGACGAGTTGCTGCTGTTCCCCGGCGGCGTTGCCGGGCTTACCGTGGACCTCGACGCCGAGATCGGCTGCGTCCTGCTGGGCGACAGCCCCGAACTGGCATCGGGTGCGCCGGTGCATGGCACCGGGGCCGTGCTGCGCGTGCCGGTGGGCAACGGGGTGATGGGCCGCGTGCTCGACCCGCTCGGCAACCCGCTGGACGGCGGCCCTCCCGTCGCGGCGGAGCGACGGGAACCGGTCGAGCGTCCGGCCCCGTCCATCGCAGAGCGGGCCGCCGTGTCGGAACCGTTGCTGACCGGCACCGCCATCATCGACGCCATGTTTCCGATCGGCCGTGGTCAGCGCGAACTGCTGATCGGCGACCGCGCGACCGGCAAGACGGCGGTCGCCGTGGACGCCATCCTGAACCAGCGCGGCGGCGACGTTTGGTGCGTCTACGCCGCCATCGGCCAGAAGTCCTCCACCGTGCGCGCGGTGATCGAGGCCCTGCGCCGCGGGGGTGCCGCCGACCGTACGCTGGTCGTGGTGGCCGGCGCCGACACGCCGCCCGGACTGCAGTGGCTCGCCCCCTATGCCGCCGTCACCATGGCCGAGCATTTCCGCGACCGCGGCCAGCACGCGCTGGTGGTCATCGACGACCTGACCAAGCACGCCGCCGTGCACCGGCAGCTTTCCCTCCTGCTGCGTCGCCCGCCGGGGCGGGAGGCCTATCCGGGCGATGTCTTCTACCTGCACGCCCGCTTGCTGGAACGTGCCGCCAAGCTGGTGCCGGGCAAGGGTGGCGGATCGCTGACGGCGCTTCCCATCGCGGAGACGCAGGCCGGCAACCTGTCCGCCTACATCCCGACCAACCTCATCTCCATCACCGACGGGCAGGTCACGCTTGACGCCAAACTGTTCCAGGAAGGGCAGAAGCCGGCGGTGGACGTGGGGCGCAGCGTGTCCCGGGTGGGTGGACGGGCGCAGCCGGCGCCCCTGCGCGGGCTGGCCGAGACCTTGCGGCTCGACTACGCCCAGTTCCTGGAACTGGAGGTCTTCACGCGTTTCGGCGGGATGATGGACGAGAAGACGCGCAAGGCTGTGGCGCATGGGCAACGCGTGCGGGCACTGCTGGCCCAGCGCCATCTGGCGCCGCAGCCGCTGGAATTGCAGGTCGCGCAACTCCTCGCATTGGCGGATGGCACGCTCGACCGCGTTCCGGTGGAAGCGGTGCCGCGATTCCGGGCCGCGTTGGCCGCCCTGCTGGAGGGTCGCGGAGCGGCGCAGGCCGCGCGCTTCGCCACCGGGAATTTGGGCGAATCCACGCGGGCCGAACTGCGCGCCCTCGCAGCAGAGGCCGCGCGGACCGCCGGCCTTTCCGACGAACCGGAAAAAGCGTGATGGCCGGGCGGTTGTCCGATGCGGAATCGCGCCGCGCGAGCATCGCGGAGCTGGGCGCGGTGACCGACGCCATGCGCTCTCTCGCCGCCGTACGGCTCCAGCAGGCCACGTCCATGCTGGACGGGGCACGGACATACGCCGCCGTCATCGCCGGGGCGCTCACCCGCGCGATTCCCCTTCTCGGCGACGCGGCGGTCCGCTGGCCGGCGGAGGAGCGAGGAAACGCCGCCGTCCTGCTGTTCGCGCCGGAGCACGGCTTCGTCGGCACCTTCGCCGACCGGTTGGTGGAGGAGGCGCTCGCTCGTCCCGGCTTCCGGGCGCTGTGGGTGGTGGGCAGCCGGGGCACCGCCCTGCTTGCGGATGGCGGGCGGGCGCCCATATGGTCGACGGCCATGGCGACGCACACCGACGCCGTCACGGCCACGGTGCACCGCGTCGCCGAGGCGCTTTACCGCGCGGCGGCGGAAGGGCAGCTGGACCGGATGGACATCGTCTATGGCCGGGCGGAGCCGGGCGCGCTCCCCGTGGTGGTGCGCGAGCCGCTTCTGCCGCTCGACTTCACGCAATTTCGCAATGCGAACCGTGTGAAACCGCCCCTGACCAACCTGCCGTCGCCCCAACTGGTGACGAGGCTGGTGGACGAGTACGTCTTCGCGCTTCTGGAACAATCGGCCCTGGAGAGCTTTGCCGCAGAGAACGCGGCGCGGCTGGCCGTGATGATGGCGGCGCACCGGAACGTCGAAAGCACGCTGGAGGACCTGACCGGCGAAATCCGCCGCCTGCGGCAGGAACAGATCACCACGGAACTGATCGAACTCGCTTCCGGAACCGAAGCGCTCCGCGACAGGATTGCCGGCACGGTCCGTACATGAACCGCGCCGAATTTTCCGGAGCCCGGTTTGGCGATGTCACGTCGCCTGGGCTGAACTTAGCCCAAGCGGGCTCTGGCAAGCCCGGCGGGATTCGGCTTGCTCCTGTTCACTGTGGCAGGGCACCGACCATGAGGACTGCGTGGGCGACCCTTGTCGAGCCATGGCATCGCCCATTTCGGCCAACCCGGTGACCTGCGCCCAATCGAGCACGCGCAACCGCCCCTTCGCGAAGGACAGCAGCCCGGCCGTGCGCATTTCCTTGAGTGTTCGGCATACGTGGACCGGTGTCAGGCCCGTGGCGTCGGCGATGAGAACCTGACTGATCGGCAGCGCCACGTCTGGCATGTCGGATGCCGGCATGTCCGACGCGATCTTTCGCCGTTGCCGGTTGTAGAGGGCGAGGAGAAGCCGGGCGATCCGCTCCGTCGCCGTGCACGTGCCAAGACCGCCGAGCAACCGCCAATCGGAGATCGTCTCGGCGGCGAGCAGGGAGGCCATCCGCAAGGCAACGTTCGGTGCCTGCTGGCAAAACCGCATCAAGGCGTGGCGCGGCATCGGACACACGGTCAGATCGGTGAGCGCTTCGACCGTGCAGGGCATGCCCCTGTCGGGCGCGGTCTCGAAACCGATCAGGTTGCCCGGCATGACGAAGCGCAACACCTGGCGGCGGCCATTCTCGTGCATCGTGGATACCAGCGCCCAGCCGCGGCGGACAATGTAGACCATCTCATTCTCGTCGCCCTCCATAAACACGCAGGCGCCGGCACGAATGGTGCGGGCGGGGCGCTTGAGGGTCGCCCACCCGGGCAACTGTTCGTCCGTGACGCTCGCGCACAGCCCGTCGCCTCGTAGCGGACACGTTTGGCAGTCTGGGCGCATGGCTGCCTCTCCAACCGGAACTCATTGCGAAATGCTTGGGCGCTCTGACGGAAGCAACCGAGCCTGGGCCATGGCATCGAGAAAAGCAGACAGGATGACATGGGGGGTTACTGGGCCGCCCGGCGCCTCTTGGGCCGCCTCGAAGACGCCCGACATCGCGCAAGCAATGGCCAGTTTCGTGGCGATCCCAAGGGGCGTGTGTGCTGGCGTGCAGACGAGTGAACGCAGCACACTCCGGCGGCGGGTGTCTATGGAATTGTCCAGCGCGACGCTTTCATCGAAATCGGCGTGGGGCAATGCCCCGGCCTGCTCCACCTCCTGCAACCGCTGATGCAGAAGCAGCAGGTCGTGGTCGCGATGCCTGCCGCTTGCCAGAGCCGCGGCAATCGCGCTCAAGAGTTCGGCGTCGAGATGGTCGGCTTTGGCAAAATCACAAGCTGGCGTCATAACCACCTCCTGGAGCAATGCAGTAGGGCTGACCTTGAGCATCGCCATCATCAGGGGAAAGCATCGTCATGTCGGGCAGCGTTGGGCGCAGCCCTCGACATTCTTTCTCACATGGATTCGCTTCGGTTACGATTCACCATTGTGATGTTGAATGTATTGATCTGGATCAGGCGCCAGGCCGGCTATACCAAAGACGGCAGCGGTTACCCATAAAAGGTTACCCATAAAAAGGATTTCGCGTCCAATGATATAGATAGGCGCGTGCGATGCAACCGATCGCTCGACAGAATGCGGACCAGTCCTTGCCTGATGCCTCTCGCCGTCTATGGCATTCTGCGGTATTTACTATACGCGCTCCATGCCCAAGAACACACGAAGGACGCGGCATCTCAGAAGATTTGCGACAATGTCTTCAGAGACCCGTAAGGCGGGAGGAGCAAATCTTGCCAGACACGTCTTCGGAAATTCCGCGTCCCATCGGCTCGGCGCGGCGGAACATCAGCCGCCACCTTCTCGGCGTCGTGATCACCGCCTTGGCGGCCATAGCCTTCATCGCCGTTTCCGCCGGACCGCACACGGTCCTCAGGCCTTCAGTTGATCGCGATGCTGGCCGAGCAGGTGGGGGCGGAGCCGGAATGGACAACCGGACCGGGAACCTGTCTGCGGCTGGTCCTCCACACTGGAGGCACGGGGCGAACCAAATGAGTTTGGGCCCTTCTAACCTGGGTTAAGGTCCGCCTTCCCGGACCCGGCCAGAGTGGCGGCCTATCCCCGCAATCAGAGAGGACACCAAGCTGATCACCATAGAAGATTGCGTCGGGTTGAGCGGACTGACCCGAGAGGAAATCGAGGCCATCGCCGAACATGAGCATCTGCCGGAGATCGTTGCCGCCGAACTCGGTTTCTATCTCGACCAGACTCCGGAGGGGCAGCGCACCATCCGAAGCATGATCGAGGATGACATCGCCCACGCAATGACCAGCCGGGATTTGAAACGCGCCGGTGTGCTGAAGGTCGTCCTGGCGCATTACGTCCGCCATCACGAGAACGAGGAAGCGGCGCGCAAGGTATGATTCAAGCGGCATTGCCGGACGGGTGCCCAAGCCGCTGAAAAGCGTCCTCCAGACCGAGTACGCGCACAACCGACGCCTTCCACTGGGCGACGTTCGCCAAGTTGTCGATCGGCCAGGACAATGCCGCCACGGTCTGCTGGAACGCCTGCACGGTCTGCATCAGCACGCCCAGCGTGATCGTTCCCGCGATGTAGCTGGGTGCCACCACCAGAATGGGAAAGGCGGTGGACAGCACGGTGTAGGATGCACCAAAGGCCAACACGTTGACGAGGGCGTCGGTCTGCCGGTTCCAGCCCTGGCGGACGCCGCCGAACAGGCCGGTCATGCGGTCGCGTTCCGCACCCTCGCCATGGTGCTGGGCGATGGAGCACGCGTTCTCCCGGATCCGCGCCAGACCGAAGCGGAAATCAGCCTCCAAGCCCTGACGACGCTCCATCGCACGCACCAGCGGATGGCCAACCTGGATGGCGACGGTGGTGCCTACAGCGGCGAAGAGCAGCGCGATGTGGAGCAGATAGCCGGGGACCACAAGGGGAACGCCGCCGAGGCTCACCTCCGCGGCGCCGGACAGCCTCCAGAGGATGTTGGCGAAACTGATCAGCAGGAGTGAACAGTAGATGAGCGAATGGCAAAGATCGACGGCGAGTTCGGTGACGATGCGGACGTCCTCCGCGATGCGGCCATCTGGGTTGTCGTAGTCGCCCGGAAGGTCGGAAAGCCGGGACTCTCCCGCGTCCTTCAGCCACTCTCCCAACAGCTTCTGGGTCAGCCAGGCCCGCCAGCCGAGCTGAAGCCGCCGCTTCACCTTGAGATGCACCACGGTCACGGCAACACTGAAGGCGATGATGCCGCAGGCCGTTGCGACCATGACCGGAAGGCGGTCGGTGGCACGCTGTTCCAGCGCATCGAACATGCGCTGGCTCCAGAGATTGATCATGACGGGAACGAACACCTGCGCCATGGTCAGGAGCACCAACACGCCGGTCAGCAGCCGCACCGGCCATTTGTCCGGCCCGGACCAGTAGCCGCCCGCCAAGCTGGTGAACTGGCCGCCGAAGCCAATCGCGGCCTTCAGGGGAGTTCTCGTCGTCATGACGGCGCTTCCTGGCTTCCGTTTAATCCCACCGTCCTTCGGACGTCGTCCCGTCATGGGCTGCGTACGCACGGTGGTGAATCCAAACAGGATAGCGGTGCGGGGGCAGGCGTGCCTTGATCCAGGTTGGTTGCATCCCAACGCTCCACTGGAGCAAGCGGTGGTACGGGCTCAATCCCGATTGCCGTGTGCGCGCTCGCAAGAGACCTCCACTGACGACTCGTGAAAAGTCATACGGTCGGCGGATGAACACTTCGAGTGCCCTCCGACCGTCAAACCCGGCAGATCAATGCGTTAGCATTGATCGAGAGGGTGATACGGACGACGCCTTCAGGCGTCGTCCGTATCACTCCTTTCCCCTGGGCTTTAACTCTGGTTAAGGCGCGCGCCACGAGCCGCGCCGACACTGCCAAACGCGCATCGAAACCAGTCATACCCGGCGCGCTTCGTCGGAGCCGGGAAGGGAGGCCATGATGGACATCAAGTCGATCCTCGTGCCTTGCGGAATGGAGCTGCGCTCCAGCGCTGGCCTCGAAACGGCCATCGCGGTGGCCCGCCTGATGGACGCTCGCATCACCGGCCTCCATTGCCCGGCCGAACCTGCCATGCCGTGGTACGTTGGGGCACCGGCAGCCATCCCGCTGGCGCCGGACCCGCCATCGGCCGAGGCGGAGCAGAGCTTCATCGCCCGGTGCAGCGCGGCCTGCATGAGCTGCGATTGGATCGTGGACCAGGGCCCCCTGCCCGAGCGGCTGGCCTTTTACAGCCGTTACGCCGACCTCGTCGTGACCGGCCGCCGCGGAGGCGAGCCGACGGACGAAAGCGGGCTGCCTCCGCGCGCGCTCGGCCAGCTGGCGCTGAGTGCCAGCACGCCGCTGCTGATTGTCCCACCGGGTCCGGAGCGGCCATTCCGGCCACAGCGCGTGCTTGTCGCGTGGAACGAGCGCCGGGAGGCTGGCCGCGCTTTGCACGGCGCGTTGCCGTTCCTGCGCCGCGCCAAAGAGACCATCCTGCTCACCGTGCACCCGCCGGGGTTCGACGACGAGCCCGATCACCGTGCCTTGGCCTACCTGGAGGCACACCGCATCCACGCGGACGCGCGGATCAATTTTGCGACGGAGTTCGAAGCGCCCGGAGCCATTCTCGCCCAGGCCCGCGCGCTCGAGGCGGACCTCCTTGTCATGGGGGCCTATGGCCATGCCCGTGTGTTCGAGCAGGCTCTCGGCGGCGCCACGCAGCATGTGCTGGAGACCGCCGAACTGCCGGTGCTGATGGTGCATTGAGCCGTGGCGGATACGTGCACCACCTTGCAATCGCGCAGATCGCGCGAGACCCGGATTCCGCTGGACGGGAAAGTCGCCTTCCTGCTGAAGCCCAATGCCTATCCGGAGCATCCACGCCACGTCGAGGCCATCGAGACGCGCCTGTCCTGGGTTTTCCTGACTGAGCGGCATGCCTACAAGCTGAAGAAACCCAAACGCCTGCCCCACCTGGATTTCACCACGCTCGCCGCCCGGCGCGCAAACTGCCTGACGGAAATCCGCCTGAACCGCCGGCTGGCGTCCGACGTCTACCTCGGTCTGGTCGGTCTGTTCATCCGCCCGGACGGCTCGATCCGTCTCGGCCGGCGCCCCGGACAACGGGACGCGGTGGCGGACTGGCTCGTGTGGATGGTGCGGCTGCCTCAGGAGCGGCGGCTGGACGAGCGAACCCGGGCCGGCACGCTGGCGCCCGCGGACGTCACGCAGCTCGGCCGTGTCCTGTCGGATTTCTACCGCAGCGGCCGGCCCGACCCGATGGCGCCGGCCGACTACCAGCGGCGTTTCGAGGAGGACATCCGCCGGAATCTCGACGTGACGGTGCCGCGGGCGCCCGGGCCGCTGGCGGAGCAAGCCCGGCACGCCGCCGCGCTGCAGTCCGCTTTCCTGGCGGAGCACGGCGCGTTGCTGCGGGCTCGGGCGGCGGAAGGACACATCGTCGAGGGACACGGCGATCTCCGGCCCGAACACGTTTTCCTCGACAGCCCGCCCCGGATCATCGACTGCCTGGAGTTCAGCCGCGACCTCCGTATGCTCGACCCAGTGGATGAATTGGCCTATCTGGCGCTCGAATGCGAACGGCTCGGCGTCCCGGAGGTCGGAGAAGCAATTTTGGATCTGTACCGCGATCAGTGCGGCGATGCTGCCGATCCGCGGCTGATCGCCTTCTATCGCAGTTTCCGCGCCAGCCTGCGGGCGCGCCTTGCCGCCGGGCGGCTGGACGATGCGCCGGCCGCCCCGGCGCGGAGACTGGCTCGCCCGCATCGATGCCTATCTCCGCTTGGGCACCGCCTGGGCCACCGCGCGGACCCTCGACGTGGGGTAAGTCCACTGACAATGGAGAGCAAATCCATGTGGCGCGTGTTTGTTCTGCTGATGGCTGCGACGTGCCTTGCTCCGGTCACGGCCCATGGCAAGGACCGGGTGGTCGGATGGAGCCTGGAGAGCGACGGTGCCGGCCAGTGCCTGATTCTTTCGGAATACCGGATTGCCGGGCATCCGGAGGTCGAAGCCGTCATCGGGATGTCGGTAACCGGCGGCTTCCGGATGTTCCGGCTGCACTTTCTGCGCACGGACTTCGAGCTGACCATCGGCGCCGTGTACGACGTCCCGGTCAGCATCGACCAGCGCTGGACCGGACAGGGCAGTGTCGAGGTCGCCACGTCGAACATGTTCGACCTTGTCCTGCCCCTCACGCGCGACGTGCTCGATGCGCTCATGCGCGGATCAACCCTGTCCGTTCACGGACGGAAGAGCACGGTGTCCATTCTGCTGACGGGGACGCGCGTGGCCATTCCCGCCCTGCTCGATTGCGCGGCGGGCCTGCCTGGGCGTCATCGGGGCATCAACCCCTTCGATGGGGAAACCGGTTCGGGCAACATGATGTGACGACGCCGGGACGGCACACGCTGCTTATCGCAGATTAAGACCAATCCTTGGCTTGCCGCCATACTGGCGCCCGCGATGATCCATAAGGACGGGGGCGGCATCATGGACAGGTCGACCATGCAAGCGGCACACGGGGGTCTGCCCTGGGAAGCGTCCTATCCGCCGGGGCTCGACTGGCGCTCGCCCGTTCCGGAACGTCCGCTGCACAGCCTGATCGACGAGGCCTGCGCCGTATTTCCCCACCTCCCCTGCCTCGACTTCTACGGACGGCGGACGACCTACCGGCAGGTGGCCGGGCTGATCGACCGGGCGGCGCGGGGATTCCAGGAGCACGGCGTCGGAAAGGGGTGCAAGGTCGCGCTCCTGCTGCCGAACTGCCCCTATTCGGTCATCGCGTTCCACGCGATCCTCAAGGCCGGGGGCACCGTGGTCAACCTCAACCCCCTCGCCCCGGCGGCGGAACTGGCGCACCAGATCGACGATTCCGAAACCGAGCTGCTGGTGACGCTCGACCTCGTTCCGTTCCGCGACAAGCTCGCCCACATGGGGTGGCCGGGCCGGCTGCGGGCGATCGCCGTGGCGCACATGGCCGATGCCCTGCCCTTCCCGAAGAACTGGCTCTACCCGCTGCTGAAGCGCCGCGACGTGGCACGCTTCCCCAAGGACGACCGGTACATTCCCTTCCGCCGGCTGCTCGCCAACCGCGGCGATCCCCGGCCCGTCGCGGTGGAGCCGCGCGCCGACGCCGCGGTGCTGCAATACACCGGCGGTACAACCGGGGTTCCCAAGGGGACGGTCCTGACCCATGCCAGCCTGTACGCCAACACGCTCCAGTGCCGCCGCTGGTTCACCGGCGCCGAACTGGGGCGCGAGCGCGTGCTGGCGGTGCTTCCCTTCTTCCATGTGTTCGGCATGACCGGCGTGATGAACTTCGCCCTGGCGCTGGGGGCGGAGCTGATCCTGCTGCCGCGGGTGGACGTGCGCGAAATCCTCGACACCATACAGCGCAAGCGCCCAACCATCCTCAGCGGCGTGCCGCGCCTGTTCCAGGCCATCGCCGGCTTTCCCCGCCTGAACCGCTACGACCTGTCGTCGCTGCGCCTGTGCGTGTCGGGAGGCGACAGCCTGCCGCCGCTTCTGCTGGAGCGCTTCCAACAGCTCACCGGCGCCTATCTGGCCGAAGGCTACGGCCTGACGGAAGCATCGCCGGTGGTGACCTGCAACCCCTTCAAGGGGCTGAATCGGCCGGGGGCGGCGGGCCTGCCCCTCCCGAACACGGTCGTGGAGATCGTTTCGCTGGACGACCGGCGCACGCCGCAGCCGCAGGGCCGTATCGGGGAGATTTGCGTGACCGGGCCGCAGGTCATGGCCGGCTATTGGAAGGATGCGGCGACGACGGCCGAGGCGATGGCTGGGGGGCATCTGCACACTGGTGACATCGGCTTTCTCGACGACGACGGCTACCTCCACATCGTGGATCGGTTGAAGGACCTGATCGTCACCGGCGGGCAGCACGTCTATCCGCGCGCCGTCGAGGCGGTCATCAAGCGTCATCCGCTGGTCGCCGACGCCGCCGTGGTTGGCGAGCCCGATCCGGTGCGCGGGCAGGTGATCCGGGCCTTCGTCGTGCTGGCGCCCGGTGCCTCGCTGTCGATGGCGGAGTTGCGCGCCTTCCTCGCCGACCGCCTGTCGCGATTCGAACAACCACAGCGCATCGACTTCCGCCCCGCGCTCCCGACCTCGACGATCGGGAAAATCCTGAAACGCGACCTGATCCCAGACCAGCGCCCACCGTCGCCAACCGGCCGGAGTGACAGCCGAGGGCATCCGGGCAACGCCTCTGATTCGGAGGATGGCCAATGACGGACGATTCCGGCACGGCTTCAAAACGGCGTGCTGACGCTCGTACTCCCCAAACCCACTCCACCGGGCCGGTGATGACCGGTCGGTCAGGGATCAATCGGCCAACAGATCGCTGACGGACCCGCCACCGTGAATGCGGGCGATGGCCTCCGCGAACAGCGGGGCCGTGCTCAGCACCGTCACGCGGCGGGACACCAAATTTTCCGGCAGGCGGAATGGCGGCAGCGTGTCGGTGACGATGACCCGGTCGAAGAGCGGCGACGCGACCATCGCTGGGGCGCCGCCGACGAACACCCCGTGCGTGGCCACGGCAAAGACCGGGCCCCCACCCGCCGCACGGCAGGCCGAGGCGGCGCGCATCATTGTGGTGCCGGTGCTGATCAGGTCGTCGAGGATCACCACCGTCCGCCCTTTGACATCGCCGACCAGCGTCTCGCCCCGCACCACCCCGCCGCTGCGTGTCTTTTCCATAAAGGCGAGGCCGACATCGCGGCCCAAGGCGTGCTCCAGGGAGTCGCGAAGGTGCTCGGCTCGCTTCACCCCGCCCACGTCCGGGGAAACAACAGCCAGCGCGCCCTGGCCGACCAGCGGCGCCAGATGCGCGACGAACAGCTTGCGAGCCTCCAGGGGCTCCGTCCGGCACCGAAAGGCGTTCTCGAAGGCCGCCTGATTGTGGACGTCCATGGTGACGACCCGGTCCACGCCCACAACCTCCATCATGGCGGCGAGATAGCGGATGCTCACCGGATCGCGCGGTTTCGTGCGCCGGTCCTTGCGCGCGTAGGCCAGATAGGGGGCGACGGCGGTCACCCGCGCCGCGGAGGCGTCCCTCACCGCCCCGGCAAAGAACAGCAGCCGGCACAACTTGTCGTGCACGCTGCGTCCGGCATCGCCCTGCAGGGACTGCACCACGTAAACGTCCTTGTTCCGCACGCCCACCAGTGGGCGGATCTTGAACTCCCCGTCCTCGAAGCCCCGCTCCTCGTGCGCGCTCACCGGCACTTCCAGATGCTCGGCGACCCGAGCCCCATGCCCCCAGCCCGGATCCAGATCGAACAGCACGATGCCATCGTTTCCCATGGGATATCCCCTCTGGCCTGCATGGCCACCGCTGCGGCTTGGCGCGGCTCACGGCCGGACGGTGGTGCGGTCGGCGATCTGCTTCAGGCTGCCGTCCGCCCGGCGGGCGAACACTTGCACATGATGGCCAAGGTCGCTCACGCGCTCCGCATCCCGGAGCGCTGCCTCCAGGGCATCGCGCCGGGACGGGAAAGCGCCGGCGCAGTCGCCACCCTGCATGCGCACGGTCCATGCTTCCCGCTGCCGCTCCACGATGTATCTCAGGTGCAAATACGCATCCATGACACCACCCATCCGTCCAAAGGCACCGATGTGCCGGGTCTGAACCGGAACCGTGCTCATGGTGTGTCAACCAGCCGGTCCGCCTCCCGGGCGAGGCGTTCCAGAACCGGGGCGATCTCCACCAGGAGAGGAGGGCCGGACGTCAGACGGGTCAATGCCTCCGGAAGGGACGCCAGCTCCGTCGCCGCATGGGCGCGGATGGCGGCAAGATCCGGCGCCGGCGCCACCCGCCGGCCGGCGCGCATCGCCGGCACCAGCAGCGGCCGGCCCTCCTCGTCGCTGTCCACGGTCGAGAGCCGATCGGCCTCGATCCTTCCCTCCGGGCCATAGCGCCGGAAGACCTGCTTGCGCCGCGGCCACGTCGCCTTGCCGGCCGATCGCTTGCGCCGCGGCAGGCCGGCGTACTCCACGAGCTTGTAGGCGCAATCCAACGCCGGTGCGTTGCTGGAGGTCGCGAGGCTGGTGCCGACGCCGAAACGGTCAACGGGCGCGCCGCCGTCCAGGAGGTCGGCAATCTCCGCCTCGTCCAGGCCGCCGCTGGCGATGATGCAGGTCTCGGCCAGGCCGCCCTCGTCCAGGATGTCCCGCACCCGCCGGGAGAACACCGCCAGGTCGCCGCTGTCAAGTCGCACGCCATCGATCCGGATGCCCTCGCCCGCCAGATCGCGGGCCAGCGCGACCACGGTCCTGGCCGCCGCTTCGGTGTCGTAGGTGTCCAGCAGCAGCACGAGGTTGCGCGGGCGGGAGCGCGCGAAGTTGGCGAAGGCCTCCTTCTCACCGCCATGCGCCTGGACAAAGGAATGGGCCATGGTGCCGGCAGCCGGGATACCGAAGCGCATGGCGGCCAGCGCCGTCGCGGTGCCGGCAAACCCAGCCAGGTAACTCGCCCGCGCGGCCAGCAGCGCCGCTTCCGCCCCGTGGGCGCGCCGCAACCCGAAATCAATCAGCGGGCGGTGCCGCGCGGCCAGCACCAGCCGCGCCGCCTTGGAGGCGATGACCGTCTGCAGGTGGATCAGGTTGATGAGGCGGCTTTCGACGAGTTGCGCCTGCGGCAACGGCGCCGTCACGCGCAGGACCGGCTCGTTGGCGAAGAAGACCGTTCCCTCGGGCAGAGCGTCCACGTCCCCGGCGAAGCGGAAGCCCGCCAGCGCCGCAACGGCCGCGTCCGAGAAACGGCCTTCGGCGCGGAGCCACGCGATCTCCTCCGCGTCGAACCGGGCGTCCTCCAGGAACGCCACCGCCTGTTCCAGTCCGGCGGCCATCAGGAAGTTTCGCCCCGCCGGCAGCGTGCGGACGAACAGCTCGAATGACGCCATGTCGGTCAGGCCATGCTCGATATAGGCCTGGACCATGGCGAGTTGGTAATAGTCGGTCAGCAGCAGGCTGCTGCCATCCCCGTGCGCGCCTGGCTCCCGCATGGTCATCCTTTCTCGCGCGCCTGAAGAGGCCTTTTGAATCCAAAGCGAACCGACGTTCGCTTTAAGCCCGAATACCGGACAGTTCGCGAATGTCCCGGGGAAGCGCGCGCACCACCTTCTCAAGCTCCCCGTACGACAGGCGGGCCATCAGCAGGTCGAAGACCGCGCCGCTCAGCCGGGCGACGTCAGGCTCGGGGTCGCCGTGCATGCCCGTGCGAATCGCCTGGAAGAAGTCTTCCAGCGAGCGGTCGCGCGACGGCGTGCGGGCCGGCTGCCAGCCCTCGTAGTAGAAGCCACGGACGAGCAGGGGAAGCTGGGCAGCCAGATGGGCGGCCAGTTCAGGTTGCAGTTCGTCGCGTATGGCGTGCAGCACCGCGCGCAGCGCCCGGTAGGCGTAGTGGCGATCATCGGTGTGCAGACGCTCCATCAGGTCCTTCAGCCAGCTGTTCGTCAGATGGAGCGTTTCGTCGAACACGGGCAGGCCGGTCGTGCTCATGAAAGCCTCCTTCCTCGGGGTCGGGGTCGGGCGCGGCGGTCCCGGTTCAATCGCGCCGCCAGACCACGCGGGCGTAATAGGCACCCTCGTCGTAGTGAAGGTCGAGGTCGCCGCCATAGGCGCGGTGCAGGGCCTCGCCGATGCGGCGGGGCAGATGAACGTCCGTGGTCGTGACGATGATGCCGCCCCCCTCTTTGCCGTCCTGCCCTTTGATCTCCATGATGCGATGCAGGGGATGCTCGTCCTTTTCCAGGCGTTCCTGATGGCGGACGGCCGACAGGATTTCGTCGCGGTGTGGACCGACGAATCCGCCGGACAGTGTCAGGGTGCCGGCGGGGTAGCGGTCGTTGGTGCGGTGGCAGGCCTGGCATAGCTCCTCGACCGCATCGACAGCAGGAAGCCCCCAGTTCCACCGCCCGTGATGGTAGACGGCGCCGCACTGTGGGCAAACCGTCGGGTCGGACAGCTTGGCCGCCCGCTTGTAGGGGTCGTGGACATGCTCCTGGATCAGCCGATCGCGGCGGGCCGGGTGCGGACGCTGGTCGTGGGGATGTGGCTCGTGGCGTTGCTCGCCCATGGGAATCCTACCGGTGAGTGAGAGTGGGAGTGCCGGCGTTGCCCGGCACTCGACGATTCCTTGCCTCTCAAGCCTTCGCGATGTCGATCTTCCGCTTGGCCGGTTGAATCGGCTCGGTCTTGGGAAGGACGACCGTAAGGACGCCATTCTTCATGCTGGCCGCGATCTGGTCGCGGTCCACATCGGCGGGCAGGCGGAACGACCGCGCACACAGGCCGTAGCGCCGCTCCGTGAAATAACGGTTGGCGCCCTTTTCCTCCTTTTCCTCCCGCTTCTCGGCTTTGATGGAGAGAGTGTCGCCCTGGATACTGAGGTCCACGGACTGCTCGTCCATGCCAGGCATTTCCATGGTCACCCGATATTCGCCCTCACGTTCATCGACCTCCGCCGGCGGTGCGAACGCCATGCCCTCCACTTCCGTGCGCAGCAACGGTTCCAGGTCGAACGGCGGGCGTCGACTCCAGGGGAAGCGGAGCATCGATGAGGCTTCGTCGAACAGCCGATCGAACTCGTCGCGCAACGCCAGGATCGGGTTCCGGTTGCGGGCGGCGATCTGCTGAGCCGCCATGCCAGTGGAGGCGACCTCCTGCTGGGGCTTCTCTTCCTGTTTGGGTTTTCCCGTCACGTCTGCTTCGGCCATGGATGCCTCCTGTTTATTTTTGGTGGCGTGTGTGGCGGCTCCTCTATCGACCCGATGCTGCCCGCTCACGTTAACCTGGATTAAGCGGCCCCCGAACCGAGGCCAGCGATGAGGAGGTAGCGTCACCTCCTGTTTCCAGAGGTACGCCTCCGGTAAGCACCGCCTTGGCAAAGTAGGGTCTGGCGTCTGAGTTTTGCGTGGCGCGTCATCGCGCGGACGCAAACGAGTTGCAAACGTCATGGCTTATCAGC
>Ga0065721_10005223_pt1 | contig 18807 bp, 17 predicted proteins | sample Mesricmetagenome_FD_59108 | JGI IMG/M metagenome (GOLD analysis project Ga0065721, IMG submission 59108) | Mesophilic microbial community from rice straw/compost enrichment Sample: eDNA_1 v2 (version 2) | ecosystem: Engineered > Solid waste > Grass > Composting > Bioreactor | place: USA: Davis... | reverse complement strand
CGGCGCACCGGCATCCGCGAGCGGCGCTGGGCGGCACCCGACGAGGCGGTGAGCGACCTTGCCGTGCCGGCGGCGGCGATGGCGCTCGCCGAAGCAGGCATGGCGCCCGATGCCTTCGGCCTCGTCCTCCTCGCCACCAGCACGCCCGACCATCTCCTGCCGCCGACCGCGCCGCTCGTCGCGCATCGGCTCGGCCTCTCCTGCGGGGCGGTGGACCTCACGGGCGCCTGCGCCGGCTTCCTCTATGCCTTCGTGCTGGCGGAGGGGTTCGTGCGCGCGACGGGGCGGGCGGCGCTCGTGATCGCGGCCAACATCCTGTCCCGGCGCATCGATCCGGATGATCGCGTGACGGCGGCGCTCTTCGCCGATGCCGCCGGGGCACTCGTCCTCGCGCCCGACGCGCGCCGCGAGGCCGGGCTTCTCGCCTCGGCGCTCGCCAGCGACGGCGCCGGCTACGACCTCATCCAGATCCCCGCCGGCGGCAGCCGCCGTGCGATGACTGCGGACATGCCGGCGCGCGACGGCCGCATGGTGATGCGTGACGGGCGTGCCGTCTTCACCGGGGCCGTGGACATGATGGTCTCGTCATGCCGGCAGGTGCTGGCGGATGCGGGAATCGCTGCGAAGGAGATCACCTGTTTCGCGCCACATCAGGCCAATGGCCGCATGATCGCCGCGGTGGCCGACAAGCTGGCGATCGGGCCGGAGCGGACGCTGTCCACTCTCGCCGAATTCGGCAATGCGTCCGCGGCGACGATTCCCTTTTCCCTCGCCCACGGACAAGTCGCACGCAGGCTCGGGCGAGGCGACCTGCTGCTCCTCGCCGCGGCCGGCGCGGGCCTTGCCGGGGGAGCGGCCCTCTACCGCCTGTAGAGGGTGGATCAGGTCAGTGCTGCGTCGGCTCCACGGATTGCCACAGGGCACGCAGGTCCTGCGGCAGGGCATCCTTCACCTTGGCCACCTCGCCCGGCGAGACGTGCCGCGACAGCACGCGGAAGACGGTCTTGACCGCCTCGTTGGCGTCGATCGGGCGTGTGTCGCTCAGCCATTCCTGCACCTCGGCGACGAATTCGTCGCGGTTGCAGTCGGTCGGCTGCTTTTCGGGCTGGTACTGGTCGTAGTAGACGCCGCGCACGAGGAGCGGCAGCTCGGCGCCGAGATGGGCGGCGAGCTCGACCGGCAGCCGGTCGCGCAGCTTGTGCAGGACGATCGAGAGCACCTTCCAGGCCACCCTCTCGTCGGGGCCCAGCTCATGGGTGATCTCGTTGAGCCAGATGTGTGTCGTCTGCAGCGTCTTGTCGAAGACGTCGAGGCCGGTCGCGCTCATGCCTCATCTCCCTTCGTTGTTGCGGGGCTTGATCGCTTCATGCGCCGCAAACGAGGCTTCGCCGCTTTTGTTCCGGCCTGCGGGGCAGATCGCTACCGGCCTGTTCGCCCGGCTGGTTCGTCGGCACCGGCGACGATGAACGCGTCGCGCGCCTCGCGCACGCTCGCCGTGATGCGGCGCGCCACGGCGGCGACGCGGCGCGTGTCGTGCGTGTCGGGATGGGCGATCAGCCAATAGCTCCGCATGAAGCGGATGTGAGGCAGGAGCCGCTTGAGCTCGGGATATTGCATGGCGGCATAGTCGTGCAGGATGCCGACGCCGTGGCCGGCCCGCACCGCCTCCATCTGGCCGACGACGCTGCCGCATTCGAAGCGCCGGTGCATCAGCCGGCCGAGGGTCGCCGCATAGTCGAGCGCCCGGCTGTAGACGAAGTCCTCCACGTAGGTGACGAAGAGATGGCCCGCGAGATCCTCCTCGCGCGTGATGGCGCCGTGGCGCGCGAGATAGCTCTCGGCCGCATAGACGCTGAGCGTATAATCCGTGAGCTTCTTCACGATCACGCGGCCCTGCTTCGGCCGGTCGAGCGTGATGACGAGATCGGCCTCGCGCCGCGACAAAGAGAAGGTGCGCGGCAGGGGCACGAGCTGGATGACGAGGTCGGGATGTTCGGCGGCGAGCGCGCCGAGCGCACGCGAGAGGAAATAGTTGCCGAGCCCGTCCGGGGCGCCGACACGCACGGTGCCGCCGATCGCCTCGGCGGTGCCGGACAGCTGCGCCTCCACCTTGAGGAACTCGGATTCGGCCCGCTCGGCCGCGGCCATCAGCGCCTCGCCCGCGGGCGTCAGGGCGCAGCCGTTGGTCTGGCGCTCGACGAGCTTGGTGGCGAGTTCCTCCTCGAGAGCCGTGAGCTGGCGCCCCACCGTGGCATGGTTGAGCCCGAGACGCCGGGCGGCGCCGAGGATCTGCCCGGTGCGAGCGACGGCGAGAAAGATGCGGATGCGGTCCCAGTCCATCAAGGGACTATAGTTTCCGCACATCGGAGCCGCAATATCGGCCATTGATGTGCAAATCTCTGGAAACGATAAGGGGGCGTTCAACCGGTCCGACGCTCCGGTCCGAGTCTTTTGGGAGGATCTGCCATGCCGACCGACATTCCCCATTTCATCGGCGGTCGCCGCGTTGCCGGCCGCAGCGGCCGCACCGCCGCCGTCTTCAACCCGGCGACGGGCGAAGAGACGGGCTCTCTTGCCCTTGCGAGCACGGACGAGGTGCGCGAGGCCGTCGCTGCGGCGAAGAAGGCCTTTCCCGAATGGGCCGGCACGACGCCGCTGCGCCGCGCGCGCATCCTCAACCGTTTCCTGCGCATCCTCGAGGAGCGCACGGACGAGCTCGCCGCCGTCATCACCGCCGAGCACGGCAAGGTGCTGTCCGATGCCAAGGGCGAGATCCAGCGCGGCATGGAGGTGGTGGAATTCGCCACCGCCGCCCCGCAGCTCCTCAAGGGCGAAGTGACGGAGAATGTCGGCACGCGCGTCGACAGCCATTCGCTGCGCCAGCCGCTCGGCATCGCCGCCGGCATCACGCCCTTCAACTTCCCGGCCATGGTGCCGATGTGGATGTTCCCGGTGGCGCTCGCCTGCGGCAACTGCTTCATCCTGAAGCCGTCGGAGCGCGATCCCTCAGCCTCGCTGCTGCTCGCCGCCTGGCTGAAGGAGGCCGGCGTGCCGGACGGTGTCTTCAATGTCGTGCACGGCGACAAGGAGGCGGTCGACGCCATCCTCTTCGACCCCGACATCTCGGCCGTCAGCTTCGTCGGCTCCACGCCGATCGCCCGCTACATCTACGAGACGGCGGCGCGCACCGGCAAGCGCTGCCAGGCGCTGGGCGGCGCCAAGAACCACATGATCGTCATGCCCGACGCCGACATGGACCAGGCGGTCGACGCGCTCATGGGCGCTGCCTACGGCTCGGCCGGCGAGCGCTGCATGGCGATCTCGGTCGCGGTGCCGATCGGCGAGAAGACGGCGGATGCTCTCATCGCCAAGCTCGAGCCGCGCGTGCGCGCCCTCAAGATCGGACCCGGCACCGACCCCGATGCCGAGATGGGCCCGCTCGTGACGAGGCAGCACCTCGAGCGCGTGCGTGGCTATGTCGATGCAGGCGTTGCGGAAGGCGCGAAGCTGGTCGTCGACGGCCGCGGCTTCCGGATGCAGGGCTACGAGAACGGCTATTTCATCGGCGGCACGCTGTTCGACAACGTCACGACGGACATGAAGATCTACAAGGAGGAGATCTTCGGCCCCGTGCTCGCCGTCGCCCGTGCGGATTCCTACGAGACCGCCGCCCGCATGATCAACGAGCACGAGTTCGGCAACGGCACCGCCATCTTCACGCGTGACGGCGATGCCGCGCGCGAGTTCGCGCACCAGATCCAGGTGGGCATGATCGGCATCAACGTGCCGATCCCGGTGCCGATGGCCTTCCACTCCTTCGGCGGCTGGAAGGCATCGCTCTTCGGCGACCACCACATGCACGGGCCGGAGGGCGTGCGCTTCTATACGCGGCTGAAGACCATCACCAGCCGCTGGCCGACCGGCATCCGCGCCGGCGCCGACTTCGTCATGCCGACGATGCGCTGACGCGCCAGCCCGGACCAGCGGAACGAGGGCCGTCGCCGGCTGCCGGCGGCGGCCTTGTCACGTGGGCATCAGGCGCCGAGCCGTTCAGCCGGAATGCTGAGGCGCATGACGAGGCCCTCGCGCGACCACTCGCGGGCCAGGGCACCGCCCAGCTGGCGGACGGTGGCGCGGGCGAGCGAGCTGCCGAAGCCTTCCTCCGTCGGAGGCTGCTCGATCGCCGGCCCGTCGCGCTCCTGCCAGAGGATCGTCACCCGGTCCTCGTCGAGCGCGCAACGAATTGCGATGCGCCCGGTCGGGCTGGAGAGAGCGCCATACTTGGCGGCGTTGGTCGCGAATTCGTGTACCAGCAGCGCCACTCCCGTCAGGGCCGAGCCGCTGATGGGCAGATCGGCACCCTCGAGGGCAAAGCGTGTGGGGCTGTTTCCATCGCGATAGGGTTCGAGGATCGCCTCGATGAGTGCCCGAAGCTGCGTGGTGCGCGCGGGGGCATCGGCGAAGACCTGCAGCGTCAGCTCGTGCGCACGGGCGAGCGCACTCAGCCGCTCGCGGATGGGGTTCGTGATTTCTTCTGCGCCGGCCGCGCGGCCGCTGAGGCTCACGATACCGATCGCGAGCGCGAAGAGATTCTTGATCCGGTGGTTCATTTCCCTGAGCAGCAGCTGCTGCTGCTCGTCGATCCGCCGGCGGTCGGTGATGTCGCGGGCGATCTTCGACGCCCCGATGATCCGTCCCGTGCCGTCGTGGACCGGCGAGACGGAGAGCGAGACGTCGACCAGGCTGCCGTCCTTGCGACGACGCACGGTCTCGTAGTGCTCGACCCGCTCGCCGCGGCGGATGCGCTCGAGGATGGTGGGTTCCTCGTCCGGCCGGTCGTCGGGAATGAGGATCATCACCGGGCGGCCCACGACCTCCTCGACCGTGTAGCCGTACAGACGCTGGGCGCCGCCGTTCCAGCTCGTGATGGTGCCGTCGAGATCGGTGCCGATGATCGCGTCGTCGCTGGATTCCACGATGAAGGCCAGGCGGCGGGCCGCATCCTCGGCCCGTCGGCGGTCGGTGATGTCGCGCGCGATCTTCGACGCGCCGATGATCCGCCCCGCGCCGTTGTGGATCGGCGAGACCATGAGCGAGACCTCGACGAGGCTGCCGTCCTTGCGACGACGCACCGTCTCGTAATGATCGACGCGCTCGCCGCGACGGATGCGCTCGAGGATGGAGGGCTCCTCGTCCGGCCGGTCATCCGGAATGAGAATTATGACCGGACGGCCCACGGCTTCCTCGGCCGTGTAGCCGTAGATGCGCTGGGCACCGCCGTTCCAGCTCGTGATGATGCCGTCGAGGTCCGTGCCGATGATCGCATCGTCGCTCGACTCGACGATAGAGGCCAGCCGGCGGGCGGCCTCTTCGGCCTCCAGGCGCTCGGTGATGTCGACGAGCACATTGACGGCGCCGACGAGATTGCCCGACGCGTCGAAGAGCGGCGTCGGGAAGGGGAGGAACGGCACGCGGGTGCCGTCCGGCCGTTCGGCGACGGCGTCCTGGCCCCTGATCGGGCGCTTCTCCTTGAGTGCCACGGCCATCGGGCATTCGTCGTGCGGCAGCGGCGTCCCGTCTGGACGGAAAAGCCTCCAGGAGCCGCAGAACTCGCTCTTGCCCAGTTCCGGGCGGCAGCCCCAGAGGTCGGCCGCCGCCTCGTTGTAGAAAGTGATCCGCCCCTCCGCGTCGGTCATGTAGATCGCCGCGGGCAGCAGGCTCAGCAATTCGTGTGACCGCAAGGCGGCGCTATAGGCGCTCTCCTGCTGCTGGCGATGCTCCGTGATGTCGCGGAAGCAGTTGACTGCCCCCGTGATCTCGCCCGCCGCGTCGATGATCGGGTCGATGTTGACGAGCGCGAGGATGCGCGTCCCGTCGGGCCGCTCGATCACCACCTCGGCGTTGCGGACCGGGACGCCCGTGCGCAGCACGTCCGCCATGGGCGTATCCGCATGCGCGAGAGGCGAGCCGTCGGGCAGATGCAGACGATGGGCGCCGCAGAACCGGTCGATGGGATCACGCAGCCGGGGCCTGCGCCCCCACAGGTCCACGGCCGCGCGATTGTAGCGGACGATGCGCCCTTCACGATCGCAGATGTAGAGCGCGCCGGGCAACAGGTCGAGCAGGCGTTCGAGATCGAGCGAGCCGTTCGTGACGTCCGCGTCCGTCTCGGTAGGGAAAAACGACGATATTTGCGAAGTGCTCATCGGCGACACAACCTCATGACTGCACGACGTCCGGTGGCCGATGATCTTGCTCGGTCGCAGTGCTTTGCGTTAGTAGTTCGTGGTCGCCTCACGAAATGCAAGCACATTCGTCGCTGCGTTGCGATCTGGGGCCGCGCAGCTTGCCGGCAGGCTGATGCGGAGCGCGGTCCGCTGCTGTTCAGATGGACAATTTGTCCCAGCCCGCCATGGCGCAGGCCGCTATGGAAAGAAGCGTCTCGCGCGAGGCTCCGTCACGCGCCCGGATCGACATGCCGTGCTGCACGGTGGCGTAGAAGTTCGCAATGGCGGCGCAGTCAGCATGGCTCGGCAACTCGCCCTCGGCGACGGCCCGCTCCAGCCGCTCCTCGAGGATACGAACGCCGTCCAACCGGCGGTCCTTCAGGTCGTCGCGGATGGCGGGGCTGGCGCATTCGGCCTGCGGCGCCCCGAGCACGATCAGGCAGCCGCGCGGCCGGGTCCCGCTCGTATAGGCGAGGGCGGTCGCTTCGAGCAGATGCGCCATCGCCGCCCGCGCGGTCGGCGCCGCGGATATGCCCTCCCAGATGCCGCTGCCTTCGGTTTCCGCATAGAGCACCACCGCCTCGCGGAAGAGGCCCTCCTTGCTGCCGAAGGCGGCATAGAGACTGGGCGGATTCAGGCCCATCGCGGCGGTCAGGTCCGCCATCGAGGCATTGTCGTAGCCCTTGCGCCAGAAGACCTCCATCGCCCGGCGGAGTGCCGCCGTGCGGTCGAAGCTGCGGGGGCGTCCACGTTGGGCCATCGGCTCGTCACCATTTTCTGTATCGATTGATAAATAAAGCTCTTGACGGTCGGCGGCAAGCGCATAAGTCTTGTGTATCGTTCGTTACATAAAAGGATCAGTCATGGCCGATCTTCAAGGCAAGGTTGCGCTCGTCACCGGCGGAAGCCGCGGCATCGGCGCCGCCGTCGCACGCCGCCTCGCAGCAGCAGGTGCCGATGTCGCGATCACTTATGCGCGAGCAGAGGGCAAGGCGGCGCGGGTCGTCTCCGATATCGAGGCTTCCGGCGCAAAGGGCCGGGCGATCCGGGCGGACAACCGCGACCCCGACGCCGTTTCGGCCGCCGTCGATGCCGTCGTCGCGGCGCAGGGGCGCGTCGACATCCTCGTCAACAACGCCGGCATCTTCGAGACGGGCGAGATCGCGGAGCTCACGGTCGAGGATTTCGACCGCATGGTCGACGTCAACCTGCGCGCCGTCTTTCTCGCGTCCAGCCGCGCCGCCCGCGCGATGGGGCAGGGCGGTCGCATCGTTACCATCGGCAGCAATCTCGCCATTCGCGTGCCGTGGCCGGGCATCAGCCTCTATGCGATGAGCAAGGCGGCGCTCGTGGGCCTGACGAAAGGTATGGCGCGTGACCTCGGCCCGCGCGGCATCACGGCCAATATCGTCCATCCCGGCTCGACCGACACCGACATGAACCCCGCGGGCGGCGAAAGCGCGGACCTGCAGCGTGGTCTCATGGCCATCTCCCGCTACGGCAAGCCGGAGGACGTCGCCGACCTCGTGGCCTGGCTCGCCGGGCCGACGGCGGCCTCGGTGACGGGGGCTGAATTCACCATCGACGGCGGCACCAACGCCTGACGTGCTCAGGCCGGCGCCACGTCGCGGCCGAAGGTGGCGCTCGCCGCCTCGCGGGCGTGGGCCGGCATCTCGTCGTCCTCGAACAGTTCCGGATGCGCCCGGGCCAGCCGGGGCAGGGAGTTGAGGATCTCGCGCAGGTGGAGCCGCATCGCATCGCCCGCCCGCTGGGCGTCGTGCGCAGCGATCGCCCTGACGATCTCCGCATGCTGGTCGATCAGCAGCGACATGGGTGAGGCGGCCGGCAGGCTGAGGTAGCGCACACGGTCCATCTGCGCCTTCACGTCCTCGATGAAGGGCCAGGCGCTCGCGCATTCCACCGCCTCCGCCAGGGTGCGGTGGAAGGCCTCGTCGTAGCGCAGGAACAGGCGCTGGTCGTCGCTCGCCGCCGCCTCCTTCTGCAGGACGATGAGCTCGTCGAGCCGGTCGAGTGCCGCGGGCGGCGCCACGGCGCAGGCCGTCGTCGCCACGGCTACTTCCACCGCCTCGCGCACGAATCGCGCGTTGGCGACGTCCTTCAGCGAGATGCGCACGACGAAAGTGCCGCGCTGCGGCAGGATCCGCACGAGCCCCGCCTCGCTCAGCTTGATGAAGGCCTCGCGCACCGGCTGGCGGCTGACGCCGAAACGGGCGCCGATCTCCTGCTCCGACAAACGCTGCCCGGGCAGATACTCCAGCGTGACGATCGCCTGCCGCAGCAGACGATAGATCTGCGGCGCGATGGCCGCCGCCGGATCGACTTCATTCCTCACGCAGCTTTCCTCCCGGACGTCTTGCAATTTGTGATAACCATACTACCATACCAGTTAAGCGAGCGGGATAGGCATAAGGCTCGTTCGCCGGGGAAACGTCTGGGAGATTGCTGATGTCCATCCATCGTGTCGTCCTGTCCGCCTGCGCGGGCCTTGCGGCGCTTGCCGCCGCCACCACCATGTCGAGCGCCGCGCTTGCGGCCAAGTATCAATTGAACATCAATACGGCGCTGACGACGGACGATCCCATCTACAAGGGGCTCGAGCGCCTGCGCGACCGCATGAAGGAGCGCAGCAACGGCGAGTTCGAGATTCGCATCTTCTCCGGCTCGCAGCTCGGCAAGGACGAGGACGTGCTGGAGCAGGCGCGCGCCGGCGCCAATGTCGCCGTCGTCGTCGACGGCGGCCGTCTTGCCGTCTTCGTGCCGGAGTTCGGCGTTCTCGGCGGACCCTTCCTCGCCAGCGGCTACGACGGCGTGCGCAAGGTCGTGACCTCGCCGCTCTTCGACGCATGGGCGCAGAAGCTGCGCCAGGCCTCCGGCCACGAGGTGCTCTCCTTCAACTGGTGGCAGGGCGAGCGGCACCTGCTCACCAACAAGCCGGTGTCGAAGCCGGCGGACCTGTCCGGCGTCCGCATGCGCACCCCCGGCGCGCCGGTGTGGATCGAGACCATCCGCGCGATGGGCGCGACGCCGACCCCGATGGCCTGGGCCGAGGTGTATCCGGCGCTGCAGCAGCAGGCCATCGACGCCGTGGAGGCGCAGACGCCGGCCGCCTACGGCGCCCGCCTCTACGAGGTCACCAAGCACATGACCAAGACGGGCCACATCAACCTCATCACCGGTCTCGTCACCAGCGCCGGCTGGTTCGACAGCCTGCCCGCCGACATGCAGACCGCGCTGAAGGAAGAGGCCCTGGCGGCCGGCGACTTCGCCTCCCGCACGACCGAAGAGGCCATCGGCACCTATGAGAAGGACATGGCCGCCAAGGGCGTGACGATCACCGAGATCGATGTCACCCCCTTCCGGGAGGCGACGGCGGAAGTCTACGGCAAGCTCGGCTATGCCGACCTCAAGAAGACCATCGACGAGATGCTCAAGTAATCTCGCGGGGGTCGTCTCGCCAGTAATCTCGCCCGGGCCGCTGCTTTGCGCGGCGGCCCGTTTCCATTCGGAGACGCTCCATGCGCTTCTTGCTCGCGCTGGAGGATGCGCTCGCCAAGCTCCTGCTCGGCGCCATCGTCCTTCTCGTCTTTCTGGCGGCCATGGCCCGCACCTTCGGCCATCCGCTGATCTGGTCCGTGGACCTCGCCCAGCTCTTCTTCGTCTGGCTCGCCATGCTCGGAGCCAACAAGGCGCTGCGGATCAAGGCGCATGTCGGCGTCGACTTCTTCGTGCGCAAGCTGCCCGTGCGGTTGCGCCACGGCCTCGAAATCCTGCTCGGGCTCATGACCCTCGCCTTCCTCCTGACGATGGCCTGGCAGGGTGCACGCCTGACGATGCTCAACCTCGAGCGCGTCTATGGGGACAGCGGCATCTCCTACGGCTGGGTCACGGGCGCGGTGCCCGCCGGCTGCCTGCTGCTCGCCGTCACGCTCACTGTCCATCTCGTGCGCAGCCTCATCGGCGCCTTCACCGGCGGCTCCCTCGGCCCGACCCTCGTTTTCGCCCGGCCCGACGAGGACATGGCCGGCGCCAGCCACGCCGCGGAGTGACACGCGATGCTGCTTCTCGGTGTGATCTTCTTCGTCCTGATGTTCGCCGGCCTGCCGATCGCGTTCGCCATCGGCATCGCGGGCTTCAGCTTCTTCCTCGGCGCCGGCTCGATCCCGGTGTCCATCGGCGTCCAGCAGGTGGCCACGGCCTCGCAGAGCTTCCCGCTGCTCGCGGTGCCGTTCTTCGTGCTCGCCGGCCACATGATGAACCGCACGGGCATCACGACCCGGCTGATCGCCTGCTCCAACGTGCTCGTCTCGTGGATGGCCGGCGGCCTCGCCCAGGTCTGCATCGTGCTGTCGACCCTGATGGGCGGCGTCTCCGGCTCGGCCGTCGCCGATGCCGCCATGGAGGCGCGCATCCTCGGGCCGGACATGATCCGGCGCGGCTATTCGCGCGGCTTCACCGGCGCCGTCATCGCCGTCGGCTCGCTGATCACGGCGACCATCCCGCCGAGCCTCGGCCTCATCCTCTACGGCTTCGTCGGCAACGTCTCGATCGGCAGGCTGTTCCTCGCCGGCGTCATCCCGGGCCTCCTCATGATGGCGGCGATGATGTTCACGGCCTGGCTCGTCGCTCGCAAGCGCGGCTACCAGGCGGAGGGCGCGGAGCTGCCGACGGCGCGCGACGTGTGGCGCGCGATCCGCGACGCCAAATGGGCGCTGCTCTTCCCCGTCATCCTCCTCGTCGCCATCCGCGGCGGCATCTTCACGGCCTCGGAGGTCGGGGCCTTCGCGGTGGTCTATGCCGTGCTCGTCGGCGTGCTGCTGCACCGGGAGCTGACCTGGTCGGGCCTCGTCGAGGCGCTCGGAGAGGCGGTGCTGGATGTGGGCGTCATCATGCTCATCATCCTGATGTCGGGCATGGTCGGCTACGCCATCATCTTCGAACAGGCGCCGCAGACGATCGCCGCGGCGATGCTCGGCCTGACGCAGGAGCCGCTGCTCGTCGTCCTGCTCATCCTTCTCTTCCTCTTCATCGCCGGGCTCTTCGTCGAATCGACCGTGCTCGTCCTGATGCTGACGCCGATCTTCGTGCCGCTCGTCACGCGGCTCGGGATCGACCCCGTGCATTTCGGCATCCTGATGATGTCCGTCATCACGCTCGGTGGCATGACGCCGCCGGTGGGCGTCGCGATGTACACGGTCTGCGGCATCCTGCGCTGCCCGGTCGAGGAGTACTTCCGGGAATCGCTGCCATTCCTCGCCGCGATCGTCCTCGTCATCCTCGCGCTCGCCCTCATGCCGGGCGTCGTCCTGTTCCTCCCCAATATCGTCGGTTGAGGCTCCCCGAGATGGAAGAAACGTTCCGATGGTTCGGCCCGGCGGATGCGGTGCGGCTGAACGAAATCCGGCAGACCGGTGCGCGCGGCATCGTCACGGCGCTGCACGACATCCCCTACGGCGAGGTCTGGCCCGTCGAGGCGATCATGGAGCGCAGGAGCCTGATCGAGGCCGATCGGAGCCTCGGCCTGCGCTGGAGCGTCGTCGAGAGCCTGCCGGTGCACGAGAATATCAAGCTCGGGGAAGGGGACCTTCGTCCCCTCTTCGACAATTACCGCACCTCGCTGCGCAATCTCGCCGCCTGCGGCGTCACCACGGTCTGCTACAATTTCATGCCGCTGCTCGACTGGATGCGGACGGACCTCGCCTATGCGCAGCCCGGCGGTGCGCTCGCGCTACGGTTCGATGCCCACCTCCATGCGGCCTTCGACTGCTACATGCTGGAGCGGCCGGGCGCCGAGGCGGAGTTCCCGCCCGAGGTGCTGGCCCGGGCCAAGGTGTGGTTCGACGGCTCGACCGAGGCCGACCGGCAGCGCCTGCTCGACACGATCATGGCCGGCCTGCCGGGTGCCTATACGCGCTACGACGTGCCGGGCCTGAAGGCCGTGCTCGCGCGCTATGACGGCTTCGGCGCGGCGGACCTGCGGGCCAACCTCAAGCGCTTCCTCGAGGAGGTGGTGCCGACGGCGGAGGAGGCGGGGGTGCGCCTGTGCGTGCATCCGGACGATCCGCCGCGCCCGCTCTTCGGCCTGCCGCGCATCGTCTCGAACGCGGAGGACCTCGCCTTCGTCGTCGGGGCCGTGCCTTCGCCCGCGAACGGCGTCACGCTGTGCACCGGCTCCCTCGGCGCCGGTCCCGGAAACGATCTGCCGGCGATCGCGAGGCGCTTTGCCGCCCATATCCATTTCGCCCATCTGCGCAATGTGAAGCGCGACGCTGACGGCAGTTTCATGGAGAGCGAGCATCTCGATGGAGACGTCGACATGGTGGCCGTCATCGCCGCGCTGCATGCGGAAGAGCAGCGCCGCGCGCGGGAGGGCCGGGCGGACCGGCAGATCCCCATGCGCCCCGACCACGGCCAGGTGCTCCTCGACGATGGCAGCCGCAAGACCCACCCGGGCTATCCGCTCGTCGGCCGGCTGCGCGGGCTCGCCGAGTTGCGCGGCGTGATGAAGGCGGTGGCGGCGCTCACCTGAACTGACCCGCCGGCTTTCACCGGGTTCAGCACGCGCCGGGGCCTCCGTCCCGGCGCGTTGCCATGTCAGGCCGCCTCCCGCTCGCGCTGCTTGACGTCCATCAGGATCTGGCCCGCCACCTGCCGGATGATGGCGGCGAGGGCCTCGAAATCCCTCCGGCGGGAGGAACTGCGCCGCCAGGCGAGGCCGATGGTGCGATAGGGTTCAGGGTCGGCGAAGCGCACGAGCCGGATGCGGGCATCTTGCCCGACTTCCACCGGCACGGCGATTTCCGGCACGAGCGTCAGCCCATAGCCGTTGGCGACGAGCTGCACGATCGTGGCGAGGCTGGAGGCCCCGAACTGCTGGCGCTGCGTCGTCCCCGGCATGCCGCAGAAGGTCAGCGCCTGCTCGCGCAGGCAGTGTCCCTCTTCGAGGAGGAGGAGGCGCTTGAGGTCGAGCGTGTCTGGATGCGGCCGATGACGGGCCGGCAACTCCTCCGCCGCCGGCATGGCGAGCAGGAAATTGTCGTCGAACAGCGGCACGGCGTCGATGTCCGGATGGTCGATGGGCAGTGACATCAGGACGACATCCACGCGCCCGGCCACCAGCTCGTCGAGGAGCTGGGCCGTGAGCGTCTCGCGGATGTTGAGCGACAGGGTGGGGTAGGCCTCGGTGATCTCGGGCAGGATTCGCGGCAGGACATAGGGCGCGATCGAGGGGATGATGCCGAGCTGCAGCGGCCCCGACAGCACCTCCTGGCGCGTACGCGCATATTCCATGAGATCGCGCGCCGCCACGAGGATCTCGCGCGCGCGCCGGGCCACCTCCTGGCCCATTTCCGTCAGCTGGACGTCCCCCCTGCGCCGCTCGATGAGGACGGTGCCGAGCAGGGCCTCGAATTCCTGCATCTGCATCGACAGCGCCGGCTGCGTGACCGAGCATTCTTCCGCCGCACGGCGGAAATGGCGGTGGCGGGATAAAGCCTCGAAATATCTGAGATGGCGCAGAGTGATCATGGCAATCAGTCTTTCTTATCAACTTGGTAAGGTAAAACAATTGGACCTGATACGGAACTGTCCTCAATGTCGCGTTTAGAAACGTAACAGGGAGAGGTTCGATGTCGAAATCCACCATGACGACGGCCAGCGGCGCGCCTGTAGCGGATAATCAGAACAGCCTCAGCGCCGGGCCCCGTGGTCCGCTCCTGATGCAGGATTTCCACCTGCTCGAGAAGCTGGCGCACCAGAACCGCGAGCGCATTCCCGAGCGCACGGTCCACGCCAAGGGTTCGGGCGCTTATGGCACGCTGACCATCACCAACGACATCAGCCGCTACTCCCGGGCGAAGATCTTCTCCCAGATCGGCAAGCAGACCGAAGCCTTCCTGCGCTTTTCGACCGTCGCGGGCGAACGCGGCGCGGCCGATGCCGAGCGCGACGTGCGCGGCTTTGCCCTGCGCTTCTACACGGAGGAGGGCAACTGGGACATCGTCGGCAACAACACGCCGGTCTTCTTCGTGCGCGATCCGCTGAAGTTTCCCGACTTCATCCATACCCAGAAGCGCCACCCGGTCACCAACCTGCGCTCGAACACCGCCATGTGGGACTTCTGGTCCCTGTCGCCGGAGAGCCTGCACCAGGTGACGATCCTGATGTCCGACCGTGGCCTGCCGCAGAACTATCGGCAGATGCACGGCTTCGGCTCGCACACCTATTCCTTCGTCAACGCCGCGGGCGAGCGCTTCTGGGTGAAGTTCCACTTCAAGTCGATGCAGGGCATCGCGACCTGGACCAACGCCGAGGCGGAGAACGTGATCGGCAAGGACCGTGAATCGGCCCAGCGCGACCTCTTTGAATCGATCGAGAAGGGCGATCACCCGCGCTGGCGCTTCTGCGTGCAGGTGATGCCGGAGCTCGATGCCGAGAAGACGCCGTACAACCCCTTCGACCTCACCAAGGTGTGGCCGCACGCGGACTATCCGCTCATCGAGGTCGGGATCCTCGAACTCAACCGCAACCCGCAGAACTACTTCGCGGAGGTCGAGCAGGCCGGCCTGACGCCCGCCAACGTCGTGCCGGGCATCGGCTTCTCGCCCGACAAGATGCTGCAGGCGCGCATCTTCTCCTACGCGGACGCGCATCGCTACCGGCTCGGCATCAACCATCACCAGATCCCGGTGAACCAGCCGCGCTGCCCCGTGCACACCTACCACGCCGATGGCGCCATGCGCCTGGCCGGCCACGCCAATACGAGCGCCTATTACGAGCCGAACAGCTTCGGCGGCCCGNCCGAGAACCCGGATTATGCCGAGCCGCCGCTGAAGATCTCGGGCGATGCNGCGCGCTACGACCATCGCGTGGGCAACGACGANTACACCCAGCCCGGCAACCTGTTCCGNCTCATGACCCCGGACGCCCAGGAGCGGCTGATGGACAACATCGCCGCCGCCATGGACGGGGTGCCGGAGGAGATCGTGCGCCGGCAGATCGTTCACTTCCACCGGGCCGATCCGGCCTATGGCGCCGGCGTCGCCCGCCGCATGGGCGTCGACGTCGCCTCGCTCGCAACGGCGGCGGAATAGGTCGCGTACGCAGACGAGCGTTCCCCTGCCGCGGGTGCGTCCGCATCCGCGGCAGGGCGGCTTGGCGGGCTCCGTTCGCCATCCGGCGGTGTGCATGACGACCTCCTCCGTGGCGCCCGCAGACGAGCTGCGCGGCGTGCCGACGCATTTGACGCACGAACGGCCCATTCGCTGCGGACGTAGGCAGATCCGGAAATCCTATCGTACTGCACAATCAATGGTTTTCTGGAAATACATATACAACCATAGGTAATTAGAACCAGAAACGGTCCCGGCTTGCAAGAGGGCATCGTGCCGGTGCCGTGCAGCGGCCGCTGGCCCTGCTTGCGCGGGGCTGGTGCCGGCGCCGCAGCACCGGCTCCGCATGGGCCGACTGCACTTGCATCACCCTGCGGCTTGAAGCACTGTGCGGCCCCGTTGCTGTCGAGACGCTGGCATGACGCTTCTGATCATCGGCCTTGCGATCTTTTTCGCTGCCCATGTCTTCACCATGTACCGCGGACCTCGCGCCGCCGCCATCGCGAGGCTCGGCGAGGGCGGCTACAAGGCGCTCTATTCGCTGGCGTCCCTGATCGGCCTCGTGCTGATCGTCTGGGGCTTCGGGCGCTATCGGGCGGAGGGCTACATCCCCCTTTGGGACCCGCCGCTGTGGGGGCGGCACCTGGCGCTGGCGTTGATGTGGCCCGTCTTCGTGCTGCTCGTCGCGGCCTATGCGCCCGGCGCGATCAAGCGCAAGGTCCGCCATCCCATGTTGGCGGCGGTGAAGATCTGGGCCTTCGCCCACCTTCTCGCCAACGGCGATCTCGGTTCCCTGCTCCTGTTCGGCTCTTTCCTCGTCTGGGCGGTGGTGGACCGCATCGCGGTCAAGCGCCGTCCCGGCAGTGATGCGGCTGTTCCGGCCGGCTCCCTCCGCAATGATGTGGTGGCGGTCGTCGCTGGTACCATCGTCTATGTTGCTTTTTTGTTCTGGCTGCATCCGCTATTGATCGGGGTACCGGTACTGCCGGCCTGAACGGGGAAAGGAATTGAGCATGTCGGTTGTTGGTGGCGTACGCCGTCTGACGGCGCCGGACATTCGCGCGCGCAAGGGAGGGGCGCCGGTTGTCGGGCTCACAGCCTACCATGCCCCGGGAGCGCGCCTTGCCGACGAGCACTGCGATTTCCTCCTGGTGGGCGATTCTCTCGGCATGGTCCTCTATGGCTACGACACGACCGTGCCCGTGACGCTCGACATGATGATCGCGCACGGTGCGGCCGTGGTGCGCGCTTCCCGCCATGCCCTCGTCGTCGTCGATCTTCCCTTCGGCTCCTACGAGGAGGGGCCGCAGGCCGCCTTCCGCGCCGCTTCGCGCATCATGAAGGAGACGGGCTGCGGTGCGGTGAAGCTCGAGGGCGGCTGTCACATGGCGGCTACCGTCGGCTACCTCGTCGAGCGCGGCATCCCGGTCATGGGGCATGTCGGGCTGACGCCGCAGTCCATCAACAACTTCGGCTCCTTCCGCCCGCGCGGGCGCGATGACATGGAGAGCGAGGCGATCGCCGCCGACGGCGAGGCGGTCGTGTCGGCAGGCGCCTTCGCGCTGGTGGTGGAGGCGGTGCCCGTGCGTGTCGCTGCGGCCCTGACGCGCGCCATGCCTGTGCCGACCATCGGCATCGGCGCCTCCGTCGTCTGCGACGGGCAGATCCTCGTCACGGAGGACATGCTCGGCCTCATGCCCCGCGTGCCGAAGTTCGTCCGGCGCTATGCGGAGGTCGGCGCCATCGCTTCCGACGCCATCGCCCGCTATGCCCGCGACGTCCGCAACCGCGCCTTCCCCGGCGTCGAGAACACCTATGCCGAACCCGGCATCGAGGAGCCGGAAACGGATATCCCCGACGACGAGCCGAACGCCGCCGCCAAGTAACGACCCGCACGCGCGTCCAAGACGCGCCTGCGGCCCACGGTCATCCTCGCGCAGAACGCAAGAACGTGGGGAAGCCGATGTTTTCNTGGCTGGATGGCTGGCGCGCCCTCGTGCCGCTCGTGCTCGCGGCCGCNGCCGTCATGGGCAGTCCCGGCCCCTCCACCATCAGCGTCACCGCCGTNGGCGCGGCCTTCGGCTTCCGGAGATCCCTCCGCTATGCCGCCGGCCTCGTGGCGGGCACGACGGCGGTGCTGCTTGCCATCGCCCTCGGCATGGCGACGCTCCTCGTGGCCGTGCCCGGGGTCGCGCCGCTCCTCGCCGCGGCGGCCGGCCTCTATATCCTTTATCTGGCCTACAGGATTGCCACGGCCCCGCCGCTCGACCGGCAGGGCGGCGAAGTTGCCGTGCCGTCGTTCATCGGCGGCTTCCTCCTGGCGCTCGCCAATCCCAAGGCCTGGCTCGCCATCACCGCGGTCTTCACCGGCACGAGTGTCGTCAGTGGCGCCGGCTGGCTTGATGCGGCCGTCAAGACCACCGTCCTCACGGCCATGATCGTCCTCATACACTTTGCCTGGCTGCTGGCGGGCACCTTCCTGTCCCGCCTCCTGCGCGATCCCGTCGGGGCGAGGTTGACCAATGTCACGCTCGCCCTGCTGCTCGTCGCCTCCGTCGTCGTGCCGCTGCTGTAGGCGGCCGTCACGGCATTGCGACCTCTCGGAAGCGCTGGCCCAGTTCGCGCAGGGCGCGAGACACGTCCGGGCCGCGCAGCGGCGGTCCATGGCCCGACAGCAGCGTCTCGGGATCGAGCTCCGCAAGGCGCCGGACCGATTGTTCGGCTGCGTCCCAGTCCGGCGTGAAATAGCGCGGCGGGCCATGCATCTCCGGTTCCTGCGTCATGACGTTGTAGGCCGCCTCCTGCGCCGTGGTGATGACGGCGTCGCCCGCGATGAGGATGCGCCGTGAGGGCTCCCAGAGCGATATGTGCCCCGGCGTGTGGCCGGGCGTCGCGATCCAGGTCCAGCCAGGCATGTAGGGCACGGTGCCGTCGCCGGGCAGCGGCATCAGCCGGCCCGAGACGTCGATGGGCGAGCGCGGAAAGAGGGGCGAGAGCAGCGTCATCAGCCCACCGCCGGCATCCGCATCGGCGGGCGGATAGGCCTGCCGCCGGCTGAGGAAAGGAACCTCGGCCGGATGGGCGTAGACGGGTGCGTCCCACATCTCGGCCAGGTCCTCGAGCGCTCCGATGTGGTCGAAGTGCCCGTGGGTGAGGATGATGGCCGCCGGCCGCGCGCTGTCGCCGAAGCGCCGCGCGGCATGCCGCTCGATCGTGCCGCGGGCGCCTGCGACGCCGGCGTCGATCAGCACCCACCCGCGGTCGCCGCAGTCCGGCTGTCCATGGAAGACGACATTGACGATGGCGAGACGCAGGATCGACAGGTCCGGCGTGACGACGACCTCCTCCGTGGCGCCGGGGCTAGCGATCACCGCTTCCTGGGCTATCGGTATCTGCAGGGCCATGGCTACGCCCCGTCAACCGAAAGGCCGGGAGCCGACGGCGCGCCGCAG
>Ga0065721_10050632_pt1 | contig 18810 bp, 18 predicted proteins | sample Mesricmetagenome_FD_59108 | JGI IMG/M metagenome (GOLD analysis project Ga0065721, IMG submission 59108) | Mesophilic microbial community from rice straw/compost enrichment Sample: eDNA_1 v2 (version 2) | ecosystem: Engineered > Solid waste > Grass > Composting > Bioreactor | place: USA: Davis... | reverse complement strand
CGTCATCGGCTACGACGAGCCGCTCTGCCGGCCGATCGACTTGCTGATGGAGCGCGGACAGAAGATCGCGATCGTCGGCGCCAACGGCATCGGGAAGACGACGCTGCTCCGCAGCCTGCTCGGCGAGCTTCCTCCTCTCTCCGGCGAAGTCAAGCAAGGCGATAACCAGTTCGTCGGTTACTTCGAACAGGAAGTGAAGGAAATCGCGGACGAGACCTGCATCGAGGCCGTGTGGAAGAACTTCCCGGCGATGACCCAGTTCGAGGTTCGCGCGGCGCTGGCCAAATGCGGCTTGACGACCAAGCATATCGAGAGCAAGCTCGTCGTGCTGAGCGGCGGCGAGAAAGCGAAGGTCCGCCTGTGCAACTTGATCAACAGGCAGACGAACGTGCTCGTGCTCGACGAACCGACGAACCATCTCGACGTCGACGCCAAAGACGAGCTCAAGCGCGCGCTCCAAGCTTACAAGGGCAGCATTCTTCTGATCAGCCACGAACCGGAATTCTACCGCGATGTGGCCACGGACATCTGGAATTGCGAGTCCTGGACGACGAAAGTATTCTGATCGTCGAAGATCATCATAAAGACCGACGGATTCGCGGAATCTCTCCGCGGTTGCCGTCGGTCTTATTCGGTTACAGGCGCGGCGGGACTTTCAGCCCCATCAAGACGAGATCCCGGTCGACGTCGTCCAGCGTGGCCACTCCGGGAAGCAGCCCCCATTGGACGAAGCCGAATTTCTTCAGCAACGCCAGGCTCGGTCCGTTGTGGCCGAATACGAGCGCGACGATGCTGCGGATGCCGAGGCGCGGACACTCCCGGATCGCCTTCTCGAGGAACAGGCTTCCGATTCCTTTCGCGCGGTAGGCCGGATCGATGTAGATGCTGATCTCGGCTGTCGCGTCGTACGCGGACCGGCTATGGAATCTGGAGAAGCTGAGCCAGGCGATGATTTTGTCTTGATCCTTCATCACCCACAACGGATGCCGGTCCGCCTCGTGCTCTTCGAACCAGGCGATCCGGCTTTCCGCCGTCACCGGCTCGAGATCGGCCGTCACCGTTCGGCTGGCCACGGTCGTATTATAGATGTCCACGATTCTAGGCAAGTCTTCGCGGACGGCGTGGACGATGTCGTAAGCTTGCTGCATGTTCGATTCCTCCGGACGATCGGCTTGGTTTATTCGCTCCTTAGCGTTATCTTCATTATAACGCGGCGGCGAACAGATGGGATAAGCCGAATCCTGCCAGTACGGCGGCCGATAAGTAATTGATTCCTTTCATGGCCGGTGCGGAAAGCATTTTTTTCGATGCCCCGACGGCCAGGCACAGCGCGAGCCACCAGGCGGCCGACCCGGCGAAGACGCCGGCGACGAACCACGCCGAAGCCCCCCGGGCGTCGCCGAGATTCAACCCCGCGAGAATTCCCGCGAAGGACACGATCGTCATCGGATTCGTCAGCGTCAGCAGCAGCGTCGTCAAGTAAGCGCTCCAGTAACCTTTCCCCGGTCGGGTCGACGGTTCCGCGCCGGATGCGGCCGACCTGGCCGTCGAGTACGCAAGGTACAGCAGAAACGCCGCGCCGGCGACATTCAGCCAACTCCCCTGCTCCGTCAAGAAGCTTCCGGCCGCGGCCAGTCCGAGCGCGGCGACCAATCCGTAGGCGGCATCCGCCGTCGCGGCTCCCATGCCGGACGCGAAGCCGTACAGCCGCCCTTGATTCAACGTTCTGCGGATGCATAGAATTCCGATCGGACCGACCGGCGCCGCGATGGAAATTCCGATAGCGATTCCTTTCAGGATGGCCGACATCCCTTGCTCCTTCCCGGTTGCCCGTTCATGGTTCCGTTCGTTAGAGTTCCTCGGCGCGGATATCCCGAATCGACCGGACGATCTCGTCGGCCGCGGACAGGTCCTGGCGGCCGGAGTTTTCGTTCACGTAGCCGATGCACTTCATTCCCGCCGCTTTGGCCGCCGCGATGCCGTTGCGGGAATCTTCCAGCACGACGCAAGCGCGCGGATCGGCTCCGAGCAGTCTGGCGGCTTCCAGGTAGACGTCGGGCGCGGGCTTGCCGCGAGCGACCTCCTCCCCGCTGACGACGCAATCGAACAGCTCCGCGAACCCGAACTTGTCGAGCACGGCCTCGATAAACGCTCGCGGAGACGAAGAGGCGATGCCCATCGGAAAGCCGAGCCTATGCAGTTCGCCCAGCAGCTCCGGGATCCCGTCGATCGGCTCGTAAGCCCGCTCCCTCAGCGATTGGATTTTGGCCGCCAATTGAATGCCGATGATCTCGTCTACCGTCCGGGTCATTGCGTATTCTTGCCGAATGACCGCCCACATCTCCGGATTCGTCATGCCGACGAACCGCTCGAGCCGTTCCTTCGAGATTTCCGCGCCGAGCCGTCTCATCGTCAGGATATCGATTTCGAAATGAAGCGGCTCGCTGTCGATAATGACGCCGTCCATGTCGAAGATAAACGCTTGAATCATGAATTCACCTCTTTGCCGCCTCGTCCAGCCGCCGGATCGCTTCCGCGTACACGTCGGCCGGAAGGGCGCCCTTTTCCGCGCTCCGCACGTTGTCCGCCAGATGAGCGGGATTTTTCGTGCCGACGATCGTCGTCGATAGTCGCGGATGGCTGAGCGTAAACCGGAGCAAAAAACCGGTGCGGCTTTCGCCTTCCCCGCGCAGGTCGTCCAGCCGGGCTTGCTCCCAGATTTCCCACCGATCCGCATGGCCGCGCCCGGCGCCGGGCTCGCCCTGCCCCACTCCCCCGCGCACGATGATGCCCGCGCCGTCGTCCGCGGCCGCCCGAATCCAATCCTCGTGTTCTCTTTCCAGCCCGGAATAAGGAATCTGGAACGTATCGAAAGCCCCCGTGCCGACGTAAGAGGCGATGTGCGGCATGTAGGAGGAGATGCCGACCCATCTTGCTTTGCCCGAGGCCCGGATTTCTTCCAGCGCTTCCACGAGGCGTCCTTCTTCCGTCTGCAGCGGCGTCGGTCCATGAAGCTGCAACAGATCGACGTAATCGGTCTTGAGCCTGCGCAGGCTCGTATCGATGTTACGGAGCAGGTTCTCTCTCGTCCAGACGTGCGGAGTCTCGTCGTGGTCGCCGCAGTCGACGAGCGTGCAGCCGCACTTGGTTGCCAATATAAATTCGTGCCTGCGATGGGAAACGAAGCGTCCGATCCGTTCCTCGCTGAGCCCGTAGTCGTACGACGTATCGATAAAGTTGATTCCCGCGTCCAGCACCTCGTTCAAAATCCGTTCCGATTCGGCTTCGGTGACGGCCGGGCCGTTCCATACCCGCGGCCCGCGGATCTCCATCGCTCCGAATCCGAGCGCGGTCGTCGCCATTCCCGTTCTTCCCAACGTTTTCTTTTCCAACACGCGATATCTCTCCCCGCTAACGTTTTTCCTATTGCATACAAAACCGTTTATTTCTGCATGCTATATCGGAGTATGTTCAAGGAGCGGATGCATGCGATGACGGCCATGGCGAACAACTGCGACTTCTCCCCGATGAAAAAAATCATCAAAGAAGACATCGGACTCATGATGGCCGAACTCGGCCGATTGGCGGATACGATCGACGAAAAACACGAATGCTTGCTCGGGGATTTCGAACAGATCAAGAAGAGCTTCATGCGCATCGAATCGAGCGCCGCCACTTTTTATTTGAACTGCTATCTTTCTCCGTTCATCGAGCGGTACACGGACTTGTCGCTGACGATTCAGACGCTGTCCGACCGAAGGCACGGCGCTTTGATCGCGGTAGAGCGAAGCGATTCCCTGATCCCGCATTTGCAGCCGGGCATCCCGGTCGGCGCGCCGATTACCCACGCGCTGCTCGAATCGATCTTCTATCCCGGCAGCCCGCTGCATGATGGCGCCGTGCTGATCCGCTCCAACCAGATCGTATCCGCCAGGCACATTCTTCCGCTTACGGACAACCAGAACAACGACCGGATTACCGGCACTCGCCATCGGGCCGCCGTGGGCTTAACCGAAAGATGCGACGCGATCGTCCTTGTCGTGTCCGAAGAGACCGGCAAAGCCTCCTTCGCCAGCAACGGCCAGCTTTATCCGGTCATCACGCCGTGAAAAGCTTCCTTCGGACGACTGTTCGCCGGCGGATTGCGCCATACTAGTTCCAGAACCGACTTGATCGACCGGAATAACCGGAGATGATTCTTCCGATTCGGATACCATTCAATTTTGGGAGGACAAGCATGGAAGCCCGGAAAAAATGGGACATTCTATCGATCGCGACGATACCGCTTACGATGACCTTGGCCAACTCCATGCTCATCCCCGTGCTGCCCGCCATGCAGAAGGCGCTCGCCATCTCCTCGCTGCAAGCGAGCCTGATCATTACCGCTTACGCTTTCGTCGCCATCTTGTTCATCCCTCCGGCCGGTTACCTCTCCGACAGATACGGCCGCAAAGCGGTCATCCTTCCGTCCCTGCTGATCGTCTCCGCGGCCGGCGCCGCGGCCGGCATCGTTGCCGCTTTGGGGTTGAACCGCTCCTACGGCCTCATTCTGGGAGCCCGGTTGGTGCAAGGGCTAGGCTCCGCAGGCTGCTTCCCGGTCGTGCTGCCGCTTGTCGGCGATTTGTTCAGGAGCAAGGAAGACGTCAGCAAAGGGCTCGGACTCGTCGAAACGGCGAACACGTTCGGGAAGGTCGTCAGTCCGATCCTCGGTTCGGCGCTGGCGATCTGGTCTTGGTATGCTCCTTTTTTCGCGATTCCGGTCTTCAGCCTCGTGTCTTTCCTGCTCGTGGCGATCTTCGTGAAGCCTTCCGGCGCGAGCGATAAAAAGAACGCCGCCGGTTCAGGCGGAGGCTTGGTCGAATTCCTCAAGTCGATTCGCGCGCTGCTGAAGGAAAAAGGAAAATGGCTGTACGCTATTTTCGCGATCGGCGGCATAGGCATGTTCGCGATCTTCGGCAGCTTGTTCTATTTGTCCGAATCGTTGGAGCAACGCGGCATGAAGCCGCTGACGAAAGGCTTAGTGCTGGCCGTTCCGCTGGGAGGGCTTTGCCTCGTCTCGTTCCTTGCCGGAAAATGGATCGGAGAAAACAAGCCGCGAATGAAATGGACGAGCTTCGCCGGACTGACGGTTTCCACGGGCGCGCTTCTGGCTCTCGGGTTTTCCGGATTGAACGCCTCCTGGTGGATCGTCGCGATGCTCGCCTTATCGTCGGCCGGGATCGGCGCGGCGCTGCCGAGCCTCGACGCGCTCCTGACGGAAGGCATCGACAAGAAGCAGCGCGGAACCGTCACTTCGCTTTACAGCAGCATGCGCTTTATAGGCGTCGCGGCCGGCCCTCCCGTCAGCGCTTTGCTCATGCGGGGATCGATGTCCGCCTTGTTCCTGACGACCGGCGCGACGTTGCTGGCGGCGGCCTTGATTAACGCGTTCGCGATCCGACCCGAGCGCTGACGATGGACCGGGCTCGGCATATCGGCCTTCGTCCTCGATAGCGATTCGTCCGATCGATGGCTTGCTTAGATCGCCGGCATGACGTTGCCGCCGCTGACCGGGATGTACGCGCCCGTAATAAAGCCGGCGAGATCGGACGCCAAGAAAGCGACCGCGTTCGCGATCTCCTGGTCGGTTCCCCTGCGCTTCAGAGGTACGTTTTGCTCGTACGACTCGCTGCGCTCCGTGTTGTTCTCGCGGTCCCGATCGCTGATCGTCCAGCCGGGAGCGACCTGGTTCACCGTAATGCCGTGTTCGCCGATTTCCTTGGCCAGCACGCGGTAGATGCCGTCCATGCCTCTTTTGCCCGCGACGTAGGCCGATTGGTTCGGGAAATTTTGCATGGCGCATTCCGTGTTGATGCCGACGAAGCGTCCCCATTTCCGTTCGATCATGTCCGGCGCGAACGCTTTGGCCAGGTAGACGCTTTGCATGACGCAGGAATCGAACTGGCTCGCGTAATCTTCGGGCGATTGCTCCAGAATGCTCGTCCACCGATATTGCACGACCGCGTTCGCCACGACGATGTCGACGGCGCCCAGGCGCTCCCCGATCTCCCGCTTCATGGCAGAGACCGACTCCGGATTCGTAATATCCGCCTTGACGATCGCCGACCTTACGCCGAAAGCGCGAATTTCGTCCTGCAGCCGCAGCGCGCCGGCTTCGTCGCTCCGATAGTGCACCGCGACGTTCGCCCCGCATTTCGCCAGCGATCTGGCCATGACCCTGCCAAGCTGGCCGGTCGCTCCGGTCACGAGCGCCGTCCTGTTGCTCAAATCGATGTTCAACTCCGTTTCCCCCTTAAAGCAAGCGATTTTGTTTCAATTATTACCCAATCCGCCCGTTTCGTCAAAGCCATTGCCGTTTCCTTAGCCGGAGACTGCCATCAGCGCTCTAAAGTTGGAGGCAAGCGCCTATTCGGTACTCGGAAGGACTGCCGGGCGTTGAATTCCGGATACATTCGGTATAAGCGGCGGAGCGGTTAGTCAAGCAAAAACGCCTTCGGCGTCCTTGGACGCCGGAAAAGCTTTGCGGAGACGATACAGGTAATAATAAGCGTGAAACTTATCAATTCTGTATCGTACAAAAAAGAAACAGAGCCGCCGTCCGCGACTCCGTTTCTTCCCGCCCTCAAACGTATTTCGCGAGCAGATGCTCGTACGACGCCTTCGGACGAAGACCGACCAGCTTCTCCACGGGTTCCCCGTCATGGAACAGCAGCACCGTCGGCATCGACATGACGCCGTATCGCGAAGCGAGCTCCGGCGATTCGTCGCAATCGACCTCCAGCACCGCCAGCCTATCGGCCTGCTCGCTGCCGAGCTGGTCCAGGATCGGCTTCAGCGTCTTGCAAGGCGGACACCAAGCCGCTCCGAAATCGACCAGCGTCAGTCCCTGCCTCTTCACGTGATCCGCGAAAGTAACGTCGTTGACCGCGATCAAACCCATTCCGACTACCTCCCGATACCCGATTATCGTTCATCTCGTATCGAACGGATGCGGTCGAGCAGATTCGAACGAATCTGGTTCAGCTCCAGAAGCTGCTCGTCGATCTCGGCGAGCTTGCGCTCGTAGATCGGCAGCACCTCTTCGCAAAACGCTTCCTTGTTCTTCAAGACGCAATGAAGGAAGCTCGCGATCTGCTCCGTCGACAGACCGAGCGCCAGGTAAAGCCGTATCGTTCTCACCTGATCTTCCGCCAAAGGGGAGTAGTCCCGGTAACCGTTCTCTCCGCGGACCGACGTCAGCAGCTTCATCTTCTCGTAATGTCTGATCGAGCGTACGCTCACGCCGGTTCTCGCTGACAATTCGCCGATTCTCAAGCCGACTCCCCCTTTCTTCCGGTCGTTACGGACCTAGTATAAACCCTGACATTAATGTCAGGGTCAAGAGTCGAATTAATCGCGTTCGTAGATCGAGCCGGAGCGGCTGGCGTAAAACTCGGCGTACACCTTCTCGGCGTAGGCGTCCGTCATGCCCGAAATATAATCCGCCGCCAAGCGCTCCCAGGACCATCGGTCCTTCTGCGCCTCGTAACCGGCGAGCCAGTCGGGTGGAATGATCAGCCGGCCGGTCTCGTACGTCTTAAAGCTGCCCCACAGCCGTTCGATCATGACCTCGCTGCGCTTATGCAGCCGCTGTACGCGGAAATCCTTGATCAACGTCACCCAGGCGAGCTTCTTCAAGATTTCCATCGTGCGCAGCAGGTCCCGGTCGATCCGGTCGTCCCGCACGAGCGTGACCTTCTTCCAGCCCGTCGCCGGATCGTCGATGATGCCGACGACGCTCGCGAATTTGCGCACCCAGCGGGCTTTCATCTCTCGGCGCGTTCTCGACGGATCGCGGTCGCACTCCGCATAGATCGCCTCCCACTGCTCGTAGAACTGGATCAGCACCCGCTTCACCATCGCCGGCTGATCCACGTTCTCCCAGTTCGCGGGCGTATAGCTCGGGTCCTCCGTAATCTCCTGGAGCACGTTGGCCACGACGCGATCGTCTTCGAAGAAGCCCCGGTCGAGCAAAATTTTGCCGGCGCGAATGCCGTCTTCCAGATCGTGCGTCGAGTAGGCGATATCGTCGCACAGGTCCATGAGCTGGGCTTCGAGCGTCGCGCAGCCGGGCGGCATGCCCCACGTCCGGCGAAGGAATTCGATGCCTTCCCATTCTTTGCGGTATACGCCCTTCTGACGGCCCGGCTCGTCGATGCAGAACGGGTATTTGTTGACGGCCAGCAGGACGGACGCGGTCAGATCGAGACCGCTGTCGCTGCCGGCGCGCTTCTCCAGAAACATCAGTATGCGGAAGTTCTGGGCGTTGCCCTCGTACTTCAGGCCGTGCTCCTTGCGCAGCAGGCGATCCAGCACCTCTTCCCCTTTATGTCCGAACGGGGGATGGCCGAGATCGTGGGCGAGCGAAGCGCACTCGACGACTTCGGGGTCGATCATCAGGCCGGGATGCTCCTTGCGCGCCAGAAAGCCGTATTGCTTCCCTAGCCGTCTGGCGACTTCCCGGGCGATCTGGGACACTTCGAGAGAGTGGGTTAATCTCGTCCGGTAGTAGTCCCCCGAACCCGCGCCGAACACTTGGGATTTTCCTTGCAGCCTGCGAAAGGCGGGAGACTGGATTAACCGGGCGTAATCTTTCTCGTACTCTTCCCGGTCGTCGCCCGAGTGGACGTTTTCCGTGTCGTACAACCTCATTTTTCTTACGTTCATAGGCAAACCTCTTTCGTGGTCGAAACTCTTTAACGGATTATGGAGAGAATCCGTCAGAAGCTGAAAATGTTCGTTTTCTTCTCCATGAACTGGTCCTGGATCAAGTACGTCCAAGTTCTCGAAGGCGGCTTGTAGCCTTGCTTCTCCCAATCGGCGGCATCCGCGCCGCCCGACGCGGACAGCTTGGCGAGCGCCTTCGCCGTCTCCTGCTCCAGTTTATCCGGAATCAGCTCGAATGCGTGAATGATCCGATGATGAAATTCGTCGACCGGATTGCGATTCGCCAAGCTCTCCAGATGAATGCCTTCGCGAATGTAGGAGACGTAAGCGAGATGGTCCGACCAGGCCTTGTCCATCAAATAAAGCCGAATATGCTTCTCCGCGGCGCTCATGCCGTCCTCGTCGTACAGCACCGCTTCCCTTCGCTCCTGATGAATCCGGCGCTGCTCCTCGACCATGTCCGAATACTTGTTCAGCGTCTTGCGAAGCTCGAAGTTCTGGCCCATGACGACTCGTTGGATGTGATCCGTTTTCTTGCTGAATATAGACGCGGACAGCTCCTCGTCCTGCTTGGCCGTCCGGTAGGACGCCGGAATCGCCTTCTCGATGCCGAAACGGTTGATCAACTCGTCCTCGAGGCAGACGTAGAAGCGCGAGGAACCCGGATCTCCCTGCCGTCCGGCGCGTCCGCGAAGCTGATTGTCGATCCGCGCGCTTTCGTTCATATGCGTGCCGATGACGTACAGCCCGCCCAGCTCCGCGACTTGCCGGGCTTGTTCCGGCTCGCCGCCGCCCAAGCGAATGTCCACCCCGCGTCCGGCCATGTTCGTGGAGACGGTGACGGCCCCGAGCTCGCCGGCCTTGGCGATAATCTCCGCTTCCTTCTCGTCGTTCTTGGCGTTCAACACGTGGCAAGGCACGTTCGCCTTTTCCAGCTCCGCCGCCAGTTGATCCGATTCCTCGACGCTGCTCGTCCCGATCAGGATCGGCCGCCCGGTCGCATGCACGTCCGCGATCTCCTTGACGAGCGCTTTGAGCTTCGCTTCCTTGTGCGTATAGATGCGGCTGTCGTGGTCGATGCGGATTCTCGGCCGGTTCGGCGGTATCTCTACGACGCCGAGCCCGTAGGTCTCTTCGAATTCGTCGGCGGAATCCTGCGCCGTCGCGGTCATGCCGCAGATCTTCGCGTACAAGCTCAGAAAGTGCTGCAGCGTGATGTTGCCGAGGATTTTGCCCGACGTTCCCGAGGCGATGCCTTCCTTCGCTTCTACCGCGGCCTGAAGCCCGTCCGGCCAATGCCGGTTTTGCGCGACCCGTCCGGTATGCGGGTCGATGATCTCGAGCCTGCCGTCCCGGATCACGTAATCGACGTCCTTCTTCAGCAGCGATTCCGCGTGAAGCGCGCAATTTAACGCCGTTAACAAATGACTGTTGCGCGCCTCGTACAGATTGCCCGTCCGCAGGATCGCTTCCGCCTTCTCCGATCCCGCCTCCGTCAAATAGACGTTTCTTTTGTTCTCGTCGAAGTCGTAATCCTCGCCGAGCCGCAGCTCCTTGGCCAGCTTGGCCATTCGGCCGCCGTCGCCGCCGGACGACGCCACCTCGCCCGCGATGACGAGAGGAACCCTCGCTTCGTCGATCAGAAGCGAATCCGCCTCGTCCACGATCGCGTAATGAAACGGACGATGAACGATGTCGCTTTCCTTCATCGCGATCGTGTCGCGCAGGTAATCGAAGCCGGCTTGCTTCGCCGTTACGTAAGTGATGTCCGCGGCATAGGCCTGCCTGCGTTCCTCGGCCGTCATGTCTTCCTTCACGAATCCGACGGAAAGTCCCAAGAAGCGGTATACCGGCCCCATCCATTGCGCGTCCCGTCCCGCCAAATAGTCGTTAAACGTCAGGACGTGCACGCCCTTGCCCGTCAAGGCGTTCAGGTAGGCGGGCATGACGGCGGCGAGCGTCTTCCCCTCGCCGGTCTGCATTTCGACCATGTTGCCTTCGTGCAGCGCCGCGCCCGCCAAATATTGCACGTCGAACGGACGCATGCCGAGCACGCGGCTCGCCGCTTCTCCCGCCACGGCGAACGCTTCGGCGAGAAGATCGTCCAGAGCCGCGCCCGATCTCGCTTTGGCCTTCAGCTTATCCGATTCCGCTTGAAGCTTCCCGTCGTCCCAGCCCTCCAACCGAATCTCGTGAATGGCCTTCAGTTTATCCTGATACGGCTTTAGCTTATGTTGAACGAAGCGGTCCTTCACCTTTTGAACAAGCTTGCTTGCGAAATTCATCGAAATTGTCCTCTCTATGAAAAATCGACCTTGCACCTATTATAGGGAAGGAACGGGAGAAATCCTAGCTCGGCCTCCCGGAAACGGTCGAAACGAGGCTTTTATCCGCCGATCTCGCGGTTTTCGAGCCAGACGTCCTTGAAATCCACCCATCCGAACGGATTGAGCCCGACGCCTTTGACCGCCGGATGCACGTAAGCGTTCAGCTTCTTGTGCAGGACGAAGGTCACGTGCGATTCCTCCCGAAGCCTGGATTCGATGCCGTCCAGCAATTCCCTCCGCCGGGAAGGCTCCCGGCAAGCGAGCGCGCGATCGATCTCCTCGGTTACCCAGCGCCGAATCTCGCCGCCGAGGTGCTCCTTCAGAAAATTGCCGTCCTGCTCGTAGTTTTCGATCTCGCATACGTCCTCGACGGCGAAGACGAGACAGAACAGCAATCCGTCGGAGACGGCCAGCGCCTCGTCTTTGCGCACCGACGAATGGGTTTCCACCCGGATCTCGACGTTCACTCCGAATTCCGCGCAGCGGCGCGCGATCCATCGGGCGTCCTCCTCGTGCGTTTCGTACGTGCAAAGCACGAACGGCTCGCCCGCATAACCGGATTGCCGCAGCAGCCTGCGGGCCTCTTCCTCGTCGAATTCTTCGTTCAAATCAGGCGTTTTTTCCGTCGGCCTGAAGCCTCTCGCGGGATACGCCCGATCCTCGCCGAGCTCGCGGATCATCCTCCTGCGATTCAGGAACAGCCCGAACGCGCGCCGGAAAGCTTCCGACCTCTGCGGTCCCTCCTTGCTCGCGTTCCAGGTCATCAGCATGCTTCCCCTGCAAAGCGATTCGAGCGAGCGCCAGCCTTTGTTCGCGTTATCGTCGCGCCCCGGCCCTTTGCGGGTTAGAAAAAAATGCCGCCACTCGACATTGTCCGACAGACTTGCCGTCTCCTCGGGCATAAACGCGATCATGAGCCGATCCATGTGCGCCCGCCCTTGAAAATAATCCGGATGGACCACCAATTCGCAATGGTTCGCCGTCCAGTTGGCGATGCGGAAAGGGCCGGTTCCGATCGGCTTGCTCCAAAACCGTTCTTCGTTCTCTTCCAGCGCGTCTCTCGGCAGGATCGACATTCCGGACGAGCTCGTAAAACGGGGAAAAATCGCGTTCGGCCGGTCCAGCACGATCCGGACGGCGCGCGGTCCTTCGCAGACGACTTCCTTCACCGTCCGAACGAGCCAGCTCGAAGGCTTGCTCCCCCGCGTTCTCTCGATCGTATGCCGAACGTCCTCCGCGCGAAGCTCCCGACCGTGATGGAACTTGATCCCTTTGCGCAAATAAAACGTCCATTCCGTCATATCCGCGTTCGATTCCCAATAGTGGGCCAAACCCGGCTTCAAGCTGCCCGTAGCGGCGTCGTACTCGACCAACCGATCGTACACCTGACGCATCATGTGGGCATCGAACGCGTAGTAGACCATCGCCGGATCCATCGTGCCGATCGGGTAGTAAATCGGGAACCGAAACGTCTCCAGCGACTCGCTCCCCGCGGACGTTTCCGCCCGGTATCCGAAATGGCCGTTGAGCCACTGCACGTACCGTTCGACGGTTTCCTTTCCCGCTCCGTAGTGCCGAAACAGCTCGAAAGCTTGCTTGTAATCTCCCTTGCGGGCCATGTCCATCCCGATATCGATCAGCAACGGCTCCTTCTCGGCCAAAAAAACGATTCTCGATACGTTCCCCCGCCCCTTGCCCGAATGCCAAGCGATCAGCCTTTCCTCGACGAGCCTCTTGACGATCAGCTTCGCGTTTCTGGCCGTACAGAAGAGCGCTTGCGCCACTTCTTCCGTCGTCGTTTCGGTTTCTTCGCCTAATCGCGCTCTCGCTTCATAGGAATTGAATAGCATTAAATACTTTTCCGTCGTCATGGACACCGTATTTTCCCTCCTTCGCCGTACGCCGCTTTACCGCCAGCCCCATAAAAGGGGAAATGAAAAAGGGAAAGTGTTCACTTTTTTTCCTCTTTTGATGAAAGCATAATGGAAACGAGATCGGAGATCAAGGAGTGAACAACGAATGATGAATCACTATCACGATTTACGAGACTTGACCTGGCTGCGGCAAGCGGAGTGGGAACGGCTCATCGCCGAAAGCTCGGCGCGACGGGAAGAATCCGGCTGCGAATCCGGCGACGCGAATCGGGGTATCAACGGGATCCGGCGGAGATGGGCGGAACGATTCCGCGGGAAGAAACGGCGCTCGCCCGTCGACCCGGACTGCCCCCTCCCGTCCCCCGGCGCTTCTTCCCGGTCTTAGCGCCCCGCCTCCTGCCCGTTCCCGACCCGACGATCCGCCAACGATTCAATTCGGCGAATATAGAAGAAATGAGCCGCGGATCGTGTCATCCGGGCTCATCCCAACGATTAAGGCTAGATATATTTCGTTAAAATGTTTTCCACGTGCTGCAGATGCCGCTTCATCATCTTCGAAGCTTGATCCGGCTTTTGCAGGCGTACCGCTTCATAGATCGCGTAATGCTCCCGATAGAGCCGCTCGGCGACCTTCTGGTTGGCGTACAATTCCACCCGGCGAATTTCCCGGATGGCCGTTTCCATCTGGCCGACGATCGATTCGAAGAGCCGGACGATGATCGAATTGTGGGTCGCTTTCGCCAGCGTCAAGTGGAAGAGGAGGTCCGTTCGTTCTCCTTCCAGCTCGTTGCCGACCGATTTCTCCATCGCCTCGATCAGCTTGCGGAATTCCTCCATGTCCTCATCCGTTCTTTTCTCGGCCGCGATCGCGGCGTTGGATAGCTCGAGCGACTGCCTGGCTTCCAGCAGCTCCAGCAGGACGCCGCGGTTCATCCGCAAAGAATCGAGCTCGGGCACGGACACTTCGGACAGAACGTTGCGCACGACCCGGCAGCCGCCGCCTTGGCGGATCTCGATCAGCCCCATCGCCTTCAAGGCGCTGAGAGCCTCTCTCGTCGTCGATCGGCCGACCCCGAAGCGTTCGGACATTTCTTTCGTCGAAGGCAGCTTGTCGCCGACCTTAAACGCGCCGTCCAGAATCATCCGCATCAATTGGTCCTTGATTTCCTCGTAATGGTTCCGCTTCGTCAACCGGGTCATTTCCATTCGCTGGCGGTACCTCCGTTCAACCTACGATAATCGCGTAGACGACGCCCGGACCGTGTACGCCGATCGTGAGGTCGTTCTCGATATCCGAGGACCGGCTAGGACCGGAAATGAAATGGATGCCGGCCGGCAAGCTCTCTCGCCCGGCTTCGTCGAATCGCCCCAGCACCTCGCCGAGACGGGTGCGGATGCGTTCGACCGGAATAATGGCCATCAGCACGGTCGGAAGCAAGCTGACCGAGCGTCCTTTGTCCTTCGAGGACAGGACGACCATCGAGCTCGTATAAGCCGCCGCGTGGTCGACGAGCACGACGCCGATATCCGCTTCCGCGGAACGCGCCTTCCAGTTCTCGTCTTCGTCGCTGTTCCATACGGAGACGCGAGCCTCCGGCAAATCTTGTTCCAGGTTCAAAGCCTCAAGCTCCCGTTGATTTTGCCGGATGACGTACTTGGCGCTCAGCTCTTTCGCTTTGTCCGCGATGAACCCCCGAACTTCGTCCATCGTCCGAAACCGTTCGACATGGCCGCCTACGCTGATGAAATTCTCGGTGAATTTATCGATTCTTTCCTGCTCGTTCCATTCGAACGCGTTCCAGAAGTCCGGCGAACCCCGATAAGGGTGCTTGGGAGCTTCGGCGACCATGGGCCGCTTCAGCCTGGAGGTGATGTTGCCGATGAAGTTTTTTTGCTTGGCGCGGGACTTCTCTTCCATTTCCTTCAGCCATTGCTCTTGCGTTTTAGTGGTGTCCATGACCATGCCCCCCGCCTTTCGCCCGATTCTGGACGGCTTGTTCCATCCGTTGCTTGATGTCCGGAGACATCGTGTTCAACCCGGCGCGAATCTCGGCCTCCAGCGTCCCCCACTGCTCCCGGAACGATTTCTTAGGCAAAGCGGGCAGCACTCTGTACGTGTTCCAGCCTTTCAGAGGTCCGACCTTCAAGCGAATGCCGCCGTCGCGGGCGACGAACTTCTGCCCGATCTGGCCGAGCTTGACGACGGTATTGAATCTGCCCGACCGGGACATCAACGCGGCGAAGCCTTTCATGCCGGCTCCTTCCGCCTTGTTTCCGTGACCCGCTTCGACTTTGCGCCTTCTCAGATAAACCAGCATGTCGTGAAGCGGAATTTTGACCGGACAAGCCTCGTAACAGGCTCCGCAGAGGCTCGACGCATTGGCGATGTCGTCCCATTCGGCCACGTTCTTCTGCAGCGACGGCGTCAAAACGGCGCCGATCGGGCCGCTGTAAGTGCCTCCGTAGGCATGGCCTCCGATGTGCCGGTATACCGGGCAGGCGTTCAGGCAAGCGCCGCAACGGATGCAGTTGAGAAGCTCCTGGAATTCGGGATCGCCGAGCTGCAGCGAACGTCCGTTGTCGACGATGATGATGTGCATCTCGTCCGGACCGTCCGCGTCCTCGGTTCTGCGAGGTCCGGTAATGCCGGACATGTACATGGTCAGCTTCTGGCCGGTAGCCGATCTCGGCAACAAGGTCGCCATCACCTCGAGGTCGGACCACGAAGGAATGATGCGCTCCATGCCCATTAGCGTAATTTGCGTTTTCGGAAGGGTCGTGACCATCCGGGCATTGCCTTCGTTCTCGAACAGGACCATCGAACCGGTCTCCGCGATCGCGAAGTTGCACCCCGTCATGCCGATATCCGCTTCCAGAAACTTCGCCCGAAGCCTGCGGCGCACGTAGCCCGCGAGAACCTTCGTGTCGGCTTCGAGCTTCTCGCCCGCGTCTTCGGACAGCAATTCCGCGATCTGGTACCGGTTTTTGTGAATGGCGGGAATGATAATATGGGACGGCGCTTCTCCGGCCAATTGGATGATGTATTCGCCCAAGTCCGTCTCGATCGCTTCCACGCCGATCGACTCCAGCGCGTGGTTCAAGTGAAGCTCCTCCGACACCATCGACTTGGATTTGACGACGGATTTGGCGCTTTTTCTTTCGGCGATCGCCAGGGAGATGGCGACCGCGTCCTTGGCGTCGTCGGCAAAGTGCACGTGGACGCCGTTCGCGCGCGCGTTCTCTACGAATTGGTTCAAATAATAATCGAGATGGGCGATCGTATGCAGCCGAATCTGCCTGCCCCGTTCGCGCCACTCTTCCCAGTTGCCGTGCTCCTCCATCGCTTTGAGCTTGCCGTTTTTCAGCCTTTCGGTCGTGAACTTGACCGCTTTGCGCAGAAACTCGTTGTTCAGCGCCAGCTCCGCGCGTTCCTTGACGGTCGCCCCGCCTTTGGGCGCAGTCGCGTGACTCATGCTCCCTTCACCCCTTCGTATAGCAGCTCGGCTAAGTGCATGACTCTCACCGGTTCGTTCCGGTAACGCAGATTGCCTCCGATATTCATCAGACAGGCCATGTCGAGACCGACCAGCACTTCCGCTTCCGTTTCTTTGACGTGATCGCTTTTCTCGTTGACCATCGCGCCGGAGATGTCGGACATTTTCACCGCGAAAGTTCCCCCGAAGCCGCAGCAATCTTCCGCATGGGGCAGCGGAACGAGCTCCAGGCCTCTGACGTTGTTCATCAGGGCCAGCGGTTCGTCCTTCACCCCAAGCAAGCGGGTACCGTGGCAGGAAGGATGGTAGGTCACCTTATGCGGGAAAGTCGCCCCGAGATCGGTAATTCCCAGTACGTTGACGAGGAATTGCGTAAATTCGTACGACTTGCCCTGAAGCGCTTTTGCTTTCTCCAACATGACCGGATCGTTCTCGAACAGCTTCGGATAGTGATGAATCATCCCCGTGCACGAGCCGGACGGCGCAATGACGAAATCGCTGTCCTCGAAGGATTCGATAATCGTCTTGGCCGACGCTCTCGCTTCGTTCCAATACCCGCTGTTGAAGGCGGGCTGCCCGCAGCAGGTTTGCACCTTCGGAAATTCGAGCGCCACGCCGTATCTGGCCAACAGCCGGACCATCGCTTCCCCGACCCGAGGATACATCGCGTCGCTGATGCAGGTGATAAACAATGAAGCTTTCATCCAGACGCACCCCTTTCTCATTTCATATTATCAGGTTATCAGACAAGTTGGTAGAGGAAAACCGCCTCATGACGAGAAAAAAGTTCCTGAACGATAGCGATTTTCTCCGTATAGAATAAACCGCACGGAAAAATACTATGCGCTTCGCTCAGGAAACCTTGAATAGCAAAAAATACGAACTATACCGTGATGACCGTAATGCCGCGATTTTCCAACTGCTCGATCGTGTCCTTAGGCATGCGCTTATCCGTAATGATCACGTGCACTTGGGACAGATCGGCGACGTACGTAAAAGCCTGAACGCCGAACTTCGTCGAATCGGCCAGCAGGACGACCTCGTCCGCCATGCCGATCATGCGTTCCTTCACCCGCGCCTGCATTTCGTTGGACTCGCTGATTCCTCTCTCCAGATGAACGCCTTTGCACGACAGAAACACTTTGTCGACGTGATAGGCGTCCAGGGATCGTTCCGCGAGCGGGCCTACGAAGGACAAGGAACGCTGCGCGAGCGTTCCGCCCGTCGAGATGACTTCGATTTTCTCCTTGCTGCTGAGCTCCGTCGCGACCTTGATCGAATTGGTCAGCACGGTAAGGTCGATGTCGGGCAAATCGGATGCCATATACCAAGCGGTCGAGCTCGCATCGAGAAGAATGCGGTCCTTCGGAGAGATGCGTTTGATCGCCTCGAGGGCGATCCGCTTCTTCTCGTCCGCGTTCGTGATCTCCCGCACCGCGTAAGGAATTTCCGGATGCAGCATCGTATCCTTGACGCTTACGGCCCCGCCGTGGGAGCGCCGCAAGCGTCCGGCGCCCTCCAGCCGATCGAGATCCCTGCGGATCGTCTCCTCCGTGACTTGGCAAAGCTCGCTTAACTCGGATACCCGTATGCTTCCTCTCTCGTTGACCAGGCTTACGATTTTCTCATATCGCTCCGCAACCAGCATGCGTACCCTCTTTTCAAAAACCAGATTACGCCGTCCGCGTTACTCCGCCAATCCGGTCAGCGCGACAAAACGCCCGTAGGCTTGCTTCCATTCTTCGCGATCGGTCGGCTCGTACGTCTCGACCGGGAAAGAATCCCGAATCGCCCGGCGAGCTTCCCAGATGTCCGCGAAGTCTCCCTTGGCGATCCACTGGACGGCCAGATTGCCGATCGCGCTGCCTTCGGAAGGACCGGCCCACACCGGCTTGCCGATCGCGTTGGCGGTCCACTGGCAGAGCAGCGTATTGTTGATGCCGCCTCCGACCATATGCAGGCCGTTAAAGCTTTGGCCGGACAGCCGTTCCGTCAACTCGAGCACATAGCGGTATTTTAACGCCAGGCTCTCCAGGATGCAACGAACGATTTCGCCCGCCGTAGCGGGAACCGGCTGGTTCGTCCGCTCGCAATATTGCGCGACGCGGGACGGCATGTCGCCCGGCGGCAGGAACAGCGCGTCGTCCGGGTCGATGAACGCCGCGGCGTGCTTCGCCTCGGACGCCAGCTTGACCAATTCGGGGAAGGAGTACGTTTTTCCTTCCCTTTCCCACTCTCTCCGGCACTCTTGCAGGATCCACAAGCCCATGATGTTTTTCAAGAGACGGTACGTATCCCCGTAGCCGCCTTCGTTCGTGAAGTTCAGCTTCTGGGCCAGCTCGTGAATGACCGGCTTGTCGACCTCCGTCCCCATCAAAGACCACGTGCCGCAGCTTAAGTAAGCGAAAG
>Ga0065721_10004879_pt1 | contig 18811 bp, 21 predicted proteins | sample Mesricmetagenome_FD_59108 | JGI IMG/M metagenome (GOLD analysis project Ga0065721, IMG submission 59108) | Mesophilic microbial community from rice straw/compost enrichment Sample: eDNA_1 v2 (version 2) | ecosystem: Engineered > Solid waste > Grass > Composting > Bioreactor | place: USA: Davis... | reverse complement strand
TGCTGCCGATCACCTGGGGAGCGCCTTCGCGTGCGCGCTTCAGCACCGCGCTGAGGCCGTCCTTGGCCTTGCGGACCGTGAGCGTGCCGCCCGCGACTTCGGCAAGCGTGCGTCCGAGGCCTTCAACGAAGTCCTTGCGAGACGCCGTCCGCGTCTGCCTGATCTGCCTTAGAACACGTGCGTCCATGGTTAAGCTCCTTTGATACAGGCAATATAACGTGGCCACATGACAAGTTCAACATCTCGAACGTGGCCACACAATCACAACCAAGGCGAACTCTGGATGTTCCTGCTGCCGGTTTTGAGGTCTAGCGCCCGAAGACGGACTGTCGGTCATATGTCTCGCCGTTTCCGGCCTCGAAGGAGAAACCCTCGTAGACGAATGCGGGCGCGATCCTCTCGCAGTCAAGTTCGCTCACCCCTGCGGCGCGCGCCGTGCCGTACCAGGTGTTCCTCACCTGCTCGGCCATGGCGTCGATGATACCCGCGGCATCATCCTCGGATAGCCGGAAACGGCGCGCGACCGAGATCAGGTTCCGCCTGTTGGCGTAGCGTCCCTCCCGTCCGATGTCCATTGCGAGATCCCGGCGCGATACAGAGAACATCGGGGTCGGGGTGATGTCGTATGCAGGAGACAGCCGCCATCCGCCGCGGTCGGCGATGAAGGCGTGGTTCCGCGGATGGTCGTCGATGTTCGAGACGAGGCAGTTGAAGCAGATCCGGCGGAAGAGCTCGTGGAGCTGGCCATCGATGTTTCCGGAGACGAAGCGCAGCATCTCCTCGGCGAGGCCGACATATGACCAGCGACCATCGCGCACCTCGTCGGCACCGAGAATCGTCAGAGCGCTGGCCATGCGCTTCCTGTAGTAGCCTTTCTCCGCGGGATCACGATCGAACCTGCGCACGACGAGGACGTCACGCTCGCCGACGGTGACCACGTCGGTCACGGCGGTATCGATGCCGCACTCGCGCGCGAGCGTCATGACCGCGTGCTCCACGCGCGGATTGTTGAAGTGATCGCCGTCGAGGGGGAACTTCGCAAGCCAGAGATGGCCGTCGTGCTCCACGGTCGCCTTCGGCCGAGCACCGCCCATGGAGGTTCCTGCCCGGAGAAGGCGTTCAACCTGCTCCAGATCCTCGCGGTCCGTCGGCTTCGCATCGGGATCGGCATCGTCCGAGACGATCTTGTTGGCGATGTCGATGAGGGAACCGAGATCAACGGTCTTGTTGAACTTCCACACCGGAGCCGGAGGATTCTGGTTCAGCCCGAAGCCCAGTGCTCCGGCGCGGTCGTCGGGCGACTTGAGCAGGTAGTCGAGTTCGCTCAGACCCACGGCACCGACATGGCGGTCGATGAGGCGGCGTCCCCATGCATCAGGGGCGGCATCGCGAAGGACGCCGAAGATGCCTCCGAGCCTGGCCGTGGTGAAGACGGTGGCGGCGAGCTTCAGCTCGCGTGGATCGAAGTCGATCCTGTTAGGACGGGCGAGATAGCTTTTGCCGTAGACGAAGCGGCCGACCGCCGAACCCGATGGATCGCTTTCCAGCCGGAAGCGGCCGGCGGTGACCATTTCGGTGGCCCCCGGAAGCGTGATGTAGACGTAGCATTCAGAAGTCATTGTCCATCCCCCTCGGCGAAGATGCGCGCTCGCGCTCCTCGCGGCTTGCCAGCGCGAGTCCATGGCTGTCGTGGGCCGGATCCGCTACCGCCTGAAGATCCTGCAGCAGATCCATCGCCCATAGCATCCCGGCATATGCTGCGATCGAGGTGCCGGGCTTGCCATTCTCCACGTCTGCGAGAACAGAGCGGTGGATGCCGAGACGCTCCGACATGTCCTTCAGCGAGATGTTGCGTCGCACGCGCGCCTTCCTGATGTTGTAGCCGAGTTCTTCAAGCGCGCGCTCGACTAGGAATGGGACGGTCTTCTGCGACATGTCGGTTATTTCCATCTCAGGATACGTTATTGTCGGAAATTACCGACATCTACAAATTATGCGCCACGACGCGCCAAGTCAAGGATGTTCAAAATTATCGACATAAAAATGCTCTATGTTCAAAATTCTGGTCACCCATTCCTTTAGGCAATCAGTTTTGCCGCACCCATGGATGCGTCCGCAATCTCCAGCGCCTCGATGATGCTCCCCAGACTGTATGGCTTGTCTATCACGCCCATTACCGATCCCATGTCCTCTTCCGGTACCATCTCCCTGCTGCCGGTGACATGGAATACTGCGAGACCGTGTCGATCAGCCAGGATGCGTGCGGTCTCGGGGCCGGTACCGCCGTCCCGGAGTCGACAATCCACGAAGGCGGCGTCCGCAAGGTGCGCCAGCGACAGTGCCTCGTTCCTGTCGGAGGCCAATCCGATCACCTCGTGCCCGGCCTCCTCGATAATTAGTTCGAGATCCATGGCGATGATGGGCTGGTCTTCGACGATCAGGATCTTCATGATGCTTCTCCCGTTGAGAATGCCTCATCACAGCCGACCTTAATGCAAGCACCTAGCGCCGATTGCGACCTCAGGAGGCGATGCTACTCGTGACGAGCTCGCCCACTCCGTAAGTCACGGCACGCAGCTCCTCGAGCTGTTCGATCTCCTCCGGAATTCTGTAGTCGGCCCCGATCCGGCGGGCGAAGGCGAGCAGCTCCCCGAGCGCCATTTCCGGCATCGAGGCGCACAGTTCTCCGAGAAGCCTGTCCTTCGGCTCGTTCCTGCCGCCGTCCTGCTCGTCCTCCATCCCGAAGCCGGACACTCTCTCCGGGATCTCCCCCATGCGTTGCTCGAACGCCAACGTGGCAAGGTGGATGTCGTGGAAATATTCCACCCCGCTTTCGCCTTCGATGCGGAAGCCTCCTCCGCTGCGAGGAGCCGCCGTTAGGTTTCTGACACGGATGGTCTTCCCGGGACGTCCGTCGACGGTTTCTGGCGCGACCGGGTTGTTCACAATCGACATCTGCATGAAGTTCAGGGGGTCTATGTCCGAGGTGTCGCGGACGATGATCTCGGAGCCAAGCCGTCCGAGGAATTCCACGTCCGCAGAGGACATCTTCCTCGCCGCGAGTTCGCTGGCGAACATCCCTGCATAGTACGCTTCCGGAAGATCCTTCATCGAGACCCTCGAACTGACCTCGTCCAGCAGGCTTCTCAGTGCGTCCGCCGGAACTGACAGGGAGTCGCCACGGTCGAGGATGACGTTTCCGATATGGGACTGGTAGCGCTTCCAGGGCTCGCCCATCGTACGACGGGATGCATAGGCCATGAGCGCGTCATCGATGCTGCGGAACCGTTCCTCGTGCATCTCGGCGAGCGGGTAGTGACCGTCGATGAACTCCTCGTAGGTCACGAGGAAACCAGCCTCGTCCCTGCTCGCCGGCCCTCCTCTGCCCCTCGAGACCGACAGGCGGAGCTTTTCACCGAATCCTGTCTCGGCGATGACGATAGGCGGATGGTAGGTCATGCTGGATCTCCTGTGCAGGAGACAGGATCGGCCGATGACAGGCAATGAGCAAACACCGCCTTCCTGTCGATCTTCGGCTTGCACCTTGCCTGTCATGGCGGGAGCCTTGCGGGGCAAGGAGACAGCTCATGACGGAATACTGGTATCACGGATCCCCGAACCATTTCGAGGTCTTCAACGATGCGTGGATCGGAAATGGAACGGATCAGCTCGGCAGCGGCCACTACTTCACGAACCGGATCGAGACCGCGCGCGGCTACGCCCTGAAGGGGAAGGATGGCGAGACTGTCGACGAGGGTCATCTCCTCACGGCACGGATCAGTATCCGCAAGCCGCTCCCCGAGCATGCCCGCGTCACACGCAGGCAGATCGAGCAGGTCATTCGCAGTGCGCCTGATTTCGAGGATACGCTGCGGAACTTCGGCGACGTCGACTACTATGGCATCGACCGTGTCATTCGCGAGACCGTGGACGTCTACGAAGGCATGAATTCAGATCCCGGAGACAACACGCTCCAGATGCTCTTCTGCCTGTCGAACGACTTCTACAGGAGCGAACCCGCCCGCTTCCTTGAGGTGTTCTCGGGGGCGACAGGCTACGACGGCCTCTACCGCGAGATCGGCGATGAAGTGCACGCAGTCGTCTGGAATGCCGGCAACATCGAGATCATGGATAGAACGCCTGTCGCGTTGGATCGAGCTCCAACGCCTTGACCGGGGGAACCGCGGGGACAGCCCGGGCCGTCCCCGCGAATATCGGCAACCTCTTTGGTTTCAAAACCTGTCCGCCATACCAGCCGGATCACCCAAGGTGACGGGCGAGCTGCTGTCTCAGCCGACTTGCCAGCTCATCCACGATTGTGATCCGGCCTCGGAAGACCGGTCAAGTGGGCAGCGTGTCCTCGAAGCTCTCATGCTGGTCGCCCTCGACGTGTATCGCGTGGGCGTTGGAACAGTCCATGAGGGCGAGCCTCAGTCCGAGGTTGTTTCCGACCCCCATCTGGTTCCAGAGCCAGCCGACACAGTGAGCCTCGTCGCCGACAGGATGTTCGTGGCATGCCATGGCCGCGCCGAGGGTTCTCGGAAGCACGCCCGGCTCCGCGATCGTCGAAGCGAGACGCCTGTGCTTCGTCTCGCAGTAGCCGTCCGGGATCTCATGGGGATCGGTGGACACTTTCCATGGACACTTCTCGCATTGGCGGACGCGCTTCAGCTTCCAAGGCATGAGATTTTCTTCGCTCGAACGGCTTGCATGCGGACGACATTCTCCATGTTGCAGTTCATTTCGCACCAGTCTTCGTCTTCGCAGGAGGTTCGTACGGCGCACCCTTCTCAGTGTCGAGCCAGACGCCGAACCCCTCGTACTGGAGGCTGATAGTGGTCGTCGCCTCCCAGTCGTGCTGTCCCTCATTCCATTCGTTGCGGTAGATGCGGGGCGCGTCAAAGGCGTCTAGCTGGTGGTTGCGGTGTCCCCAGCCCATCGCCATCGCCACGCTCGGAAACTTTCTTGTCTCTGTGCATTCCTCGAACTCGACCCACTCCCAGCACGAATCCTGTTCGAGCGGGCTGACGATATCATCCTCCGACCGCTCTGGATCTGTCTCACGCGCCTTGCGGATGGCCGCGGCCCGGCGCTGACGGAAGAGACGCTCGGCCTTGTCGCCGTTTATCCACTCCACGTAGATTTCAGATGGCAAATGCGCACCTCGATTGCGATTGGGGCCTACGTCTTCGGAGGCTGATTATGCATCTGGGGGCATCATTGTCAACAATTTGGTCCGAATGAGGCCGCGTGCGTCTGGCTCGCGGCCTCATTGAACATGTCTTAATTGCGCGTCGTGAGCTACATCTTCGCGGCGGGGGCGGCCACGCAGTCAGGCTCGATCTTTGTGAACGCGCGTTCCCGCCAGTTGGTGATCCGGCAGCGGAACCGCGGATCCAGGGTGTCGCTGTCGAGCGCCATGAAGATGACCCGGCGTCCCTCGACCATGACGCGGAAGGTGTCTGCGGTGCCGTATCCGCCGTAGCTGAGGGCATGCTCCAGCTTGATGATGTCGCCGTTCGACACCTTGTTGTTTTCCCGGCGCGCAAGCCTCGCACGGCAGCGCTCGCGCCATGCGATCGCCCACTCCTTGTCGGTCGGAGTAAGCAGATCCAGTATCTTCGCGGGGCATCGGTCGACGTTCGGGCCGACGGACTCGTCCATGTCCTTGTAGCCGAAGGTGTATCCGTCCTTGGCGCGCGGATGGTAATGCAGGAGGAAGACAGCCGCCCAGACCTCCCGGCGTCCGTCGGGATGGACGGTCTCGACCGCGGCGTATGCCTCCTTGCGCTCGACGATGGCGCTCTCGAGAACCCGATTGACCGTTCCGTTCTCGCTGGTCCAGGAAAGATGCTTCCTGAACCATTCGGTAGTGCCTTCGTAAGGCATCGGCATGTATGTCCAACCCATTGTCCGCTCCGTTCGTTGCTGGCGACGCCACCAGATCTGATCACGGATCGAGCATCCATGCACGCCGGGCAAGCGACAACATCGGCATGCGAGGCGTGTTCCTTGCTGGGCCGCGGGCGAGAGTGTTCGTAGTACAACGCATGTGGACTGACAGATGACCGACGACAACCGCGGCAGGCTCCGATGGGGCCACGGCCTCCACCCTGTTTCCGAAGCCGTGTGGACGCCGCGTCGAAATGATGCGGTCGAGGTGATGGCGGCCTTCGACAGCAGGATCACGCCGGAGTATACCGATGATCTCGCTGGTGCGATCACACGGATGGCGGCTCTGCTTCGCGAGATCTCGGAACAATCCAGCAGGGACTGGTTCGTGATGTCCAGTCTGCTGTCCCACCCTTCGCCGCGTCTGGCGGCCCGCCTCTCGAAGGGGTTGGAGAAACTGCTCTTCGAACTCGACAGGGACGACATCCCCGGCATCAACACAGCGCTGGAGCAGCTCGAGAGTCTTCAGTTTCCCCGGATCGTCGAACAGTATCTCGCGGCAACACGCCCTCTCAATCCCGCCCCGGTCGACCCCCCTGCGGGCTGGGTCTTCCTGCTGACGTCGAGATCCGATCCTTCACTGCTTCTCGCGGGGGCGACCCACGGAACACTGGATGAGGCCGTCGCCGAGACAAACAGATCCAACCCCGACAGCGATGCGTTCGGCATAGCAGCCGCGTGGCGGGTGACGGATCCCGAGGCGGCGCGCGCCGTCATGGAAAACGAGATCGGCTATCGCCACGTTGGCAACGGCTATCATTCCTTCGAAGCCTGGAAGGAGGTGCGCGAAATGAAGCACGACCTCGACAGGGAGCTGACAGCAAGGGATCTCGTCGTGGGCAATCCCTTCTGGAAGCCGGCGCAGCCTAAGCCGCTGCTGGAGATCGACCCATATTCCCACGACATCAGAAACCGTAACTTCGCCGTGGATATCGGAAGCGTGTTCGAGGCGTTCCGCCGCTGAGACCGCGACCTCCTTATAACCGAACGGTGGTGAACGGCTCACCGCGGAGCCTGCTATAACCGATCGGTTATAAGGACTTTAGAGGAGCCAAGCTCAAGCGAAGGCCATTCTGGCCGCGGCTTCGTTCTTCCGAATGTAGCCGGAGATCCTTCCACCGCGCGTCGACAGATCCTCGAGCCCCATCGCCTCCCAGAAGGCAACCTTGGATTTCTGGATGTCGCAGATCCGCACGTCATCGCTGGCGGCACGCATGATCGCTTCGACCGAGCGTCGTCCGTAGCCCTGGCCTCTCAGGGGCTTCGCGATCTCGAGCTTGATCAGTTCGAGGATCTCGCGCGGCTCGTCCTGATCCTCCGGTTCGGAAACGATGAGTTCCAACGTGCCGATTTCCTTGTCGACGCCATTCTCGAGCCTGAAGGCGGTGTCGTAGATGGTGAACCGGCACCGGAACTGCCCGGCGACCTGGTAGCCGCCAGAACGGATTCCTCCGAAGATGCCGATGTCGTTGTCGCCCCAGCCGAACATGCCGAAGCCAAGATCTGAGAAATACTTCATAGCCGCCTCCTCTAGCGTCCGGGAGCCATCGCCGCCGCGGAGGACAGGAGGGGCTGAAGCCGCTCCTTCAGCTCCTCGATCTCGGCCGGCTCGAGGTGTGCGCTGGCGAGAATGTGCTGGATCTCGCCGATCATGAAGGATGCGCTTTCGACCAGGTTCATGTTGCCCGCCCGCCGCGACGGCTGGAACTGCCGACCGAGCATGAACAGTCCGGCTGCGAAGCTGCGGAGCTGGTGGAAGCGGCTGTAGCCGACCTCAACCTCGAAGACGTTGTCGCAGGCGCGCAACGTGTCCTTGAAGGCGAGCTTCGCCAGCGTGTGTATCCGGCAGGCCTCGTCGTTGAACCTGCGCATGAGGTCGGGCACCTGCACGAGCCGTCCGTCCGGCATCTCCCATTCGTCCTCGATGGGCGAATCCATCATCGCGACGGTTCTTGCGTCCTGCCAGGCTTCATCCCTGACATTTTTTCTGCTCCGGACGAGCGCGTCATGGAGGATCTGTGCCGAGTTCCAGACTTCCTGCTGCCTCTGGTCTTCGTCGGGCGCTGCCATGGCCGCTATGCGGTGGAACGTGTTCTCGGCGACATAGGCGGGAGCGAGTATTACCTGGTGGCTGAACGTCCGCTCCACATCGAGGCGGACAGGCCCTCGCCGGAAGTGTTCGGCCATCGTCTTCCAGCTTTTACCGACCGTGTGGCCGAACATGTCGGCGGCGAAGTCGTCGAGGTTGGGCACGAAGCCGTCGTCCTCGCCGATCCTGCCGAACATCGGGAGGCTGGCGGCGACCGCCATGTCCGTCGGGTAATATGCCGCCTTCGGCTCATCCAGGAGATGAAGAACGATGCAGACCGCCCGGTCGCCCTCGACCAGAGTGCGTCCGGTGACAAAGTCGCTGACTGCGGAGTAGAGCGCCATGGTCGTTGTCCTCTGCTGTCAGGGGGTGTGGGCTGCATCGGAGGTTTCAGTCAGCCCGAAGCTTGCTTCGAACCAGTCGGCAACTGCTTCCCTCGAATGCTTCAGCTTCGGAACCGGACAGCGGTAGTCGAAGCAGTCAAGGATCGCGCTGTAGAACAGGGTGTCGGCCGCGGGTCCAGACTGCTCCTCCTCGGGAAGGAGGTAGAAGATGGCATCGGCTTCGGCCGCCATCTCGACCATCGCGTATCGGGCGCTCGATATGCCGTATGTGGCGAGGAAGGCCGACTTGTCTTCATCCTTTTCCGCCTGCTCCTGGAAATGGTTCCAGAGGATCATTGCGGTGACCGCCTGGTCTTTGCTGATGCGCTCGCTCATGATCACATCCTCGCCGCTGGTTCGTCGGCGGTGGGGCCTTCGATGTCGAAGAGATCACGACCTACGATCTTGAGGAGCCGCTCCGCATCGAAGTGGTTGATGCGGCACCAGTTGTTCTGCGGCAGCACCGGACTCGAAGTCGCCGATATACCCGTGCGGCGCGGCACTTCGGACAGATAGGCCGCCAGCCCCTCGCCGTATTCTCCGCCGAGGCCCTGCGCAGCGCCCTTGATGTTGAAGTTGAGCTCGCCATTGGCGTCGATGCGGGTGAAGTCGATCTCCTTGCCGAAATGCGCGGCAAGTCCGTGCAGTCCGGCGACGATCGCATCCTCGCGCTGATTGCCCTTCTGAAAAGGCGTCAGATTCTCGTCGATGTCCCAGAGGCGCTGGATTGAGTCCTTGAGGCTGTCTGTCATGCTGTTCTCCCTTGCTGGCCCCATGGTAGGGGTGCAGGAAGCAAGACGGAAGGAGCGTCATGCCAGAAAGATATGGCTTAGACATCCGCCTCGCATGACATCCGGGGTCAGAGCGAGATAGGTGGCGTCGGCTGCGCCCTGAACTTGTTTCTCATGTGATCCGTCAGGAGCCTCACGATGGCGACGCGCTTCTCGCGGTCGCTGGAATGACTGTCGACGATCATGTCCTCGGGGATGATGTCGTGCTTCCGGTCGTGCTCGATCAGCCATCGCGTGAGTTCCAGCCCATCCGCCTGTCCGGAGCCGAGATACCAGTCCATGAGCAGGGCGAAAGGAGCGCCTCGCTCCGCGATGGTTGAAACGAACTGGTGGGGCGTCTTTGCATGGACAATTTCCATCCCGCCCCACTGACGGGGTTCGGGTGGCTCGCGCTCGTCATCGAGGAACAGGATGTAGTCGCCCATTTGGTTGGTCTCCTTGCTTCGCATCATGAGACATTGAGGCCCCGGTCCGCACACGGCAACGTGTCCTGAGCGAGACGGCGATTATGCTTGTGTCGGAAGCCGGCCGATACCACCTTCGAGTCCTTCAACAGGAGATCCACAATGACTGTCGCCATCACAGAACAGAATTTCGATGCAGAAGTTCTCTCCTCCGACATTCCTGTCCTTGTGGACTTCTGGGCCGAGTGGTGCGGCCCATGCAGGATGATCGCCCCGGCTCTCGAGGAGCTTTCCTCCGACTTCGCCGGACGGGTGAAGATTGCCAAGGTAAACATAGACGACCTCCCCCAGATCGCCGCCAGCTATGGCGTCCGATCCATCCCGACGCTGGCAATTTTCAAGAAAGGCAAGGTTGCCGACATGAGGGTTGGCGCATCTCCGAAGCGGATGTACGCCGAGTGGCTATCGTCGACGGTATAGAATCGTGTCAGACGATACGTCTGCGCACGTGGCGATAGGCGGCCCCTGACGCGACGGGACACATCACCGCAAGCGCCCCAAGGGAAATTGCCATGGCGATCCCGTTGGCCGCGGCGAGGACTCCTCATGCCGACAATTTCCTCACCTGAGGCACAACGCCCTTGACGACATTGTTTAGCCAGGCCACGATCTTCTCATTGAGACCGGATGTTCCGGTCCTGGACTGAATCCAGACCCCGCCGAATCCCACGAGAAAATTGGAGAACCCGATGAACATTTTCGTTCGTCAGGGCGCTGGATCACGTGCGCCCACAGCCAAAGCATCCTTTAGCAAGCTTTTCCCCGAGATCTTCGGTGACGCGGATCCCACATACGACTGGGAGATCCGGCCCGTCCTCATCCTCGCGTCAAAAGACGAGGCAGACCGCACAAGGTCATGGATTCCCCGCCAGCTCGGCATGTCGCCTTTCATCGAGGGGCTTCGCGAACTCGGCTACTGCGGGTCGCAGTGCAACGAGATCGAGCTCAGGCAATATCCGTCGGAGTATATCTGGCCTCGCAACATGCAGTGGAAGGCCCTGCCCTCCGTCTCCATGCCAGCATTCCGCCACGACTTCTTCATTGTCCGTCCCCTCAATGCCGAGGGCGGCTATGGCGACAACCTCAAGAGCGGAATGCTCAGCGTCGATCCCGATAGTGACTTCGAGCGCCAGAAGGTGCGTGCCAGCATCGGCACAGGAGTCGAGATGGTCGTCGTCGCTATCACGCAAATGAGCGACCACGTCCTGCGCAGCGCAACGGCTCCGTTCGATGTCACGCCTGACGGAGAACGGCCTCGATTTGTCCACTTCGACGGAACCGCTTTCCACGAAATATCGTCATCGGAAATTGTCCGGGTGAGGGAGCGGTTCCTTCCTCAGGAACGATGGGTCTACAACCACGCAATCAACATGAACGTCATGGCGTCGCGCGCGCTCCTGGCCGTCGGGAAGCAGCGCGGATGGACAAGGGCGATCACCCAGAGGATGCTGCCTCGCTTTGCCTACATGTACTGGGACTTCGGTCATCCCCTCATGTTGCAGATGCTTTTCGAGATCGAGCGGTCGGGGCCCGCCATCCCGGATGTTGCCTATGGCCCGCTTCAGAGGATCGAGTACGGCCAGCAGCCGCTCGTGCTCGCAAGAGGCCTTCCCTTCACATGGCCCAACGGCGACAGGTTCGACTTCGTCTGGTCGGGATCTGGGAAGTATCCGAAGATGGTGCTGGATCTTGGCGTCATCGAGGCTGAAACGACAGGAATTGATGCCGTAAAGCCGACATCGGAAGGTGAATTGCTTTTTCGCCTGTGCAGGAACCTGGTCCGTCTCGGCTTGGTGGATCTGGATGGAAGCCGCGTCGCCATCACTGCGGGCGGAAAGCGCTTCCTCGATCTACTCGGCAGGGAAGCCGACGATCCGGACGTGCTTCTGCGCTGGAGAACCGAGAGCGGTGAGATGGTCGCCGCGGAGCATGTCCCGGATATGGACCGATGGTGCAACCGCGTCTTCAGGGCAATGAAGCGCAAGGTGGCAGACCTGCCTGCCTCCATTCTGACCGAAGACACGGGCACGCCATGGGTTCCTGAGCCTGACAATTCAGTCATGGTGCGAGGCGTCATCCTGCCCGTCGATGATGCCTCCTTGTCTGATCCCGAATTCCTAGCCTACATGAAAGCCGCAGACGAAGAGCAGAAGGTGCTTCCAAAGCACCAGCTATGGCGGGGCCTGATACGGGAGGCGCAGCCTCTTGACCGCGAGGCGCGGGTTCATGCGATCTGGATAGGAGTTCCTGTCGCCGTGCTCGATAGGGCGCAGGTGGCAAATCATGCGGCCGATCTGTTCAAGGACATGACCGCGATCGACCTGGAGTGCAGGACGCTGGCCGAGAAGGCGGATCTTGATCTGCCAGGGCGGTGGCCCTCGAGAAGACGCATCTCGACGTTCCAAGCCTTCTATACCTCCGACGCGCACGAATTCTTCAGGGAAATTCCCGATGAACTGAAGGTGGAGGAAGGTGATGTGGTTGCCGACCTCATCAGCGGACGCGTGCTTTCCGTTGAACGAACCGACCAGGATTCGCGCGAGCTTCAGGGCCTTTTCGAAAGCCAGCTTAGAGGACGGGAGTTCTTCAAGGCTGACCTTGTGGCGGGTATTCGCTGCTATGGCGACGGCAAGCCGCGACTGACTCTCTCTTTCGGCATTCTCCAGGGGCGTCTGAACACCAGGACGGGACAGTTGGTGCTCCGGAAAGAGATCCCGAAAAGCGAGGCAGCCAAACTCGAAAGCCAGCGCAACTACGCCTATTCGAAGCCGCTGCTTGCCCATCCTGACCTGTCGGAAGAGGGTGTCTGGCACATCCTGCCTGACGGCGCTCTCTTCAAGCCGGGGTCGACATCCTCACCTGCCAGCGACAACGAAGAAAGACTGCCGGGGGTGGAATCCGCCCCGGATCCGTCTGGCAACTCTCCAGAACCGGCAAGTGAGGCGAAGGACTTGATCGCACTGTCCCAAGATGATCAGACGTCATTCACAGGAGGAGCTCCGCAACCGAGCGAAGGTGGGGCCGCGAGCGACCCCAGGGTTCGCCGCGTTCTCGGCACCGCACCGCCGATGGACAAGGCTCTGGCCATTCTCGAGCGGGTCTACAAGGAGGAATGGCTGCGGGCAGCCGACAGCGAGTGCTTCCTCTCCGGCTCGCGGAAGACGCCGATGTCGGTCGGAAGCTTCGTGGGCGTGCCGGAGAACCATGCGGATTTCATCAATGAGAACTCCGGCCTTCTGCCGGGAGAGCGCCCTGTATGCAGGCTGGTGACCATCTCCCCGGCACGCGTTGGCAAGAAGAAGACCGAGAGCGAGTACGCGCAGCAGCTCAGAAGCCTCGTCACCGACGGCAACAGCGTCGTCTTCGTTGGCAGGGACGAAGGGCATGTGCCCTCGATCTACATGGCCAACGGGCCTGTCTTCCAGCCTGAATACAACTCATTCGAAGTGGCGGCGCGGACGCTTCTCCGCGTGGACGCCGAACTTGGGGAAGCCGGAGAGAAGCCGATCGAGGTGGTCTCCGGAGAAGATGGGGTGCCGGGCGTGGATATCGTGCTCCGCAAGGACGGATCGCTACTGGTCGACGGCGAATGGCAGAGGATATCGGTTCCTGGCAAGTTCGCCGGAGGCATCCTCAACTTCCTGCGCCGTGCAGTCAGCGAGCGTTTTCTTGACGTGAGCGCCATGGCCTCGATGAGGTTCTGGGCGGAGAAGTCCAAGATCAAGGGCGTCCCCGCCGGAGACGGCCCGTCTTCACTGAAGGAGATCCCGGGCATCGGGCGTGTCCGCAAAAGGCTCGAAAGCCTGTATTCGAGGATGGCGGGCGACGGAAGCAAGATCGGCATAATCTTCCACGGCCCTCCCGGCACGGGCAAGACAATGCTTGCGCGGACGCTTGCGCGTGACACCGGTCGGCATTTCGTGCTCGGATCCTTCGCCGAATGGCAGGGAAGCGGCGATGGCCATCTCGGCGACGTGCTTGCAGCCATGAAGGCGACATTCGCGGAAGCCAAGGCGAACCAGCCGTCCCTGCTGTTCATGGACGAGATGGACTCGCTCGGCGAACGCGGCAGCGGCACGCGCGCGACATACATGAACGCGGTGATCAACGCTTTCCTGGAGCATGTGCAGGGTTTCCATTCCAGAGGTGACGTGGTCATCGTCGGTGCGACCAATGACATCGCGCGCCTCGATCCTGCCATCACCCGTTCGGGAAGGCTCGGCGAGCATGTGCGCATCGGGCTGCCCGACAGGCAGGAGATCGGCGAGATCGTCCGATGGTACCTGTCGGACATAGCCACCAGAACAACGGTCTGCGACGACGTCGATGCCGACCGGATAGCCGATCTCCTCGACGGTTCCTCGCCGGCCGACATATCGTCGGTTCTGGATGACGCACGCAACATGGCGGCATGCGAGGATGTTCCGATGAGCGCCCGGCACGTTCTGCAGTCGATCAACACGGCGGCGGGAGGTGCGATGGATGCGGCCGGGACGGAGTTCTTCTGCATCCACGAGGCCGCGAGGCTTTCCGCTCTCCATCTGATGACCGATGTGACGAAGGCAGTCGCGTGCGTCAGGTCGCGCCCCGGCGTGTCTTCGCCAACGGGGATCGTGTTGAACTCGCCACGCCTTGGCTCCATGTCGTCCGACCTGGTCATGCTCCTGAAGTTCAACCTCGCAGGGATGGCGGCGGCAACAGTGACGGGTTCGGGTTCAGCAGATGTCGGCACCGTTGCCCGTCCCTGCATAGAGGAGGCGCGACGGATAGCTGCAGAACTGATCTCGATGGGGATGGGGGCCGGCAGCAGGATCGCGTTCGTCGCGATGTCCAACGGCCCGGCCCTCGACAAGGCCGTCACGGAATGGCTCGACTGGGCGTACAACCAGGCTCTCGACCTGCTGAAGGATCACGGCAGTGCCATCCTTGCGGCTGCACACGAGATCCGCCGACGCGAGCACATGGGGGCGGAGGACGTCATCGAGATGCTCCGAACGGCGGGTATGCCGCAGCCCGTGGTCTGAAACGAGGGGACAAGGCGCTGACCTGCCGCGCCTTGTCCCCTGCCGGACACGCCCTCCTTCGGCCGATAAGTCTCAGCGAGGGACGGAACGGGCGCTAAACGACACCAATCTCCCTGAGGACATCGTCGTCGGGCAGTCCTCCCCTTGCCGCCTCCTTGACCGCCACCCAAGCCATCTGGGATCTCGCCCATGCCGACCTGACGTCATCCTCGGTCGACGCCTTCAGACGCGCGATCCGCTTCAGCGACCTCTTTGCCTCGCCGTGCTCGCGTTTCGTTTCCCTCGGGACGCGGTCATAGCACTTCTGGCAGACCCACTCGGTGTGGCCGCTGAACTCCTTTCTCGTACGCCTGCATCCCGGCGTGGCGCACTGAAGCCTCTCCCCTGTCATCCGGCTATCCTCCTGCTCTGATACATGAGGCCACGGGCGACCCGCCGCGTAAAGGATTCAGCGCACGTCATAATTGTTGACATAGCGGCTCTACGGTGATCTAAGAGGTGAGGTTTCAATGGGCGAGCGTGCCCAGCCATGGCTGACAGGCGGAAGGATACGAAATGGCGGAAGAAGTGACTGACAAGGCGGCCCTCGCCCATTCCGACTATCTCTGGCAGTTGTCGGAACGGAAGGATCTCCCCCTGACGCAGGAAGACCGGCAGCGGCTGCGCGATGCATCCGTGCTGCTCAAGTACCGCCCCGACATCGACATGACCGGAGATTTCCAATTCGAGGTCGGCAAGACATACCCCACCCGTGGCGGCCATCTCGTGACGATCGTCAGCAAGACGGACGACAAGGGCTACGAGTGCGCTCAGGGCGACGACGGCGCATCGCCGGAACGGGGCTACCGCTACAGCCGCTCGACTGGCACCGGCGACCAGGGACGCTGCACGGGCAGCTCCGGCGGCTGCGAACGCGACCTGATTCCCATCGAGATCACGGATCCGCGCATCACGAAATCAGCCACCGAGAAGGAACTGCTTGTGCGCCGTGCCGAACGTGTCGGAGAATGGCTTGACACGCAGCTCAACGAGAGCGGCGAGGAGCCGGACGTGGTCAACGTCGACTGGATGGACAGGAAGGGATTCACCTCCTCGGAGATCCGGGTTGCGAAGATCGCGGTGGGGCACCTCGTCGGAGCCGACACCTACGCGCTTCGCGAACAGGGGAAATGATGATCAAGCTGTCCGGCTACAAGATGCGGGTGACCCCGACGCAGGTGCTCTTCTGGGGCGGTCCGCCGTCCCAGTGGTGGAAGAGCGGCTTCGAGGGCCATCTCCCCGTGATCGTGGAGAAGGACGGCCGCAGGAGCATCCGCAAGGATGACGAGCTGCGCAAGTTCTCCAGCGCCGAGAAGTACATGATGATGGCGAAGGCCAGCGTCTTCGGCGACCCCGCGCAGCTCTACAACATGGAGCTGACGGATGACGTGAAGAAGGTCAAGGCATACGGGCGACAGGTGCGCGGCTTCGACCAGGAGATCTGGGATGCCGTCAGCATTCCGATCGTCACCATCGGCACCTACTACAAGACGACCCAGAACGACGACATGTGGGAATTCGCCAACGAGATGGGCGACCGCGAGTATGTCGAGGGATCGCCCGTCGACAGGATCTGGGGCGTGGGTCTCTCATGGGACGACCCGAAGATCGAGGACAGGGCGAACTGGCTGGGCGAGAACCGTCTTGGCAGATGCTGGAACAACAACTGGGACATGATCACCACCTTCGGACGCGAGGCGGATCCGTTCGCCGCATACGCGCAGCTCATGAGACTGCGTGCGGAAAGCCGGAATGATCTGAAGGTCTAGGCGCGCAGCCTGGTCTATGTCCTATAGCAGCCAGTTCAGAGCGCCGAGCGCGATGATCAGCGCCATCCCGACTTCGAGAGGTGTGACTGGCGACACGACCTCCTTTTTCTTCCGGTGCCCGATCATGGGATTGTCCTCGTCCATCCTTTGCATCCGGCAATCCTCTGATCGAGGTGCTTCTCGCATTCGCCTGTCCGGCCTTCGAAGGATCGGTACCTTGCGGGAGCACGCCTCGCTGTCGAAGCCGATGTATCATTCTGGCACGGCTGTGAAGCAGGTCGAAAGATTCGTTTGCTCAATCCTGCACTGCGCCCGGCGCACGGCGCTCACACGCACCTCCGATGAAGAAGCGCGCCTGCGTTGCGCCGCTGCGAGGGAAGCTGCAGCAAGGTATTATTGCGTGTTCATGGGCGTGCATTTGACCAGAAATCTGCCGGCCAGCATCATTTGAGGGAAGTAACTCGGAAGGCAGGTTCGATGCAGAGATTCAAGTTGTCCACGGCGATTGCCGCGGCTGTCATGCTGTTGCTCCCATCGGCATCGTTGGCGGATGACATGTCGTTCATGTTCAGGAGCCACGGTGTTGTCGTTGAGACGGGTAATGTTCCGTCGCAGCCCGTCCCTGACACTGGAGATGGCCTCGATGTCGCCTCGGCCACTTTCAAGGTGTCGGTGAACAAGCCCTTCGAGTTCGATCTCAGAAACCTTGTCAGGAGCGACGGCATTGATCCTTCATCGGTGACTTTCGCGGTCGCTGACGGCAACACTGCGCCTGCGTGGCTGACACTCGCCGCCGACGGCCTTCTCTCAGGTTTGCCACCACTCGAGGAAACTGTCGATCTGACAGTTCGGGCCAAGGTCGGCGACAGAAGTGTGACCCGGAGGTACAAGCTGGAGGTTTTCAACGCCCTTCTCGCCAAGAAGGTCGTTACGGGAGACTCGACGACATGTGCTATCACGCTTGACGACGGAGCGAAGTGCTGGGGATGGGGTCGCGAAGGACAGCTTGGCAACGGGAACGGCGCGAACTGGTCTGAGCTGCCTGTTCGTGTGTCTGGTCTTGATGGACGGGTGAAGGATCTGGCGGTGGGTACAACGGCAGTCACCACCGTGTGCGCCCTGCTGGATGACGCCACAGTGTCTTGCTGGGGACGATATCCTGGCAACGGAAGCACCATGTCGCGCATTCCCGTCGCAGTTCCCGGCTTGAACAACGTAACCTCCATCGCGGTAGGCAACACCCACGCATGCGCCGCCAAGACCGATGGAAGCGTATGGTGCTGGGGGGACAACCCGCTGGGACAGAGAGGAACTGCTTTGGATGGCATTGCCCTGAAACCGATGCGGGCCGATCTTGTGGCTCCTGCTATCGTCAGCCTGTCGGCTGGTTCGCAGCATACGTGTGGGCTTACGGTGACTGGAGCTGGCTACTGCTGGGGCAACAACGGGGTTGGCCAGCTTGGAAATGGAACGAGATCCTACGACTTCCAATCAAACATTCTGTCCCCTTCACCTACGGCGACGGAAGTCGTGGGACTGACGGACATCGTTCAGATCTCTGCAGGCTACTACCACACCTGCGCGATCGATGGCTCATGGAGGGTTTATTGCTGGGGCAGCGGGATGATCGGCGAGCTAGGCGACAGGGGGGCCAATTCCCCTGCCTTNTTGTCCCCGGCAGAGGCAGTGATCATCTCCAGTGCCGAATCGATCGCAGCCGGATCACAATTTTCCTGCGCCATGTCGGCAGGATCTGTGAAATGCTGGGGGTGGGGGCNTGGAGGTCGGCTCGGNATTGGAACCGATGCTAATTGGGAATGGCCGAANAGCACCTTCCCGCTGCCAGACATCGAGATCGAAAACGGCTACATNGAGCCTTCGACTTCTCCTTCATCGGACGAAGCCGCGCCCGTTGTGGGCATGCAATCTGGTGTCTCTCACATCAGTGTGAGCACCCGCGGAGGCTGCGGCCTGATGACTGACCAGCGAGTGAAGTGCTGGGGTGAGAACTATCCCGGTCGCATCGGAGACGGCACGGACGTGGATCGGTGGTCACCTGTCTATGTTCGTTCAGGCGAACCCTGAGCTTGTCCGTTTCATGCCAGGGGGAAACCTTTAAGAACATCACTCTGTTTGAACGAGGCGGGCATCATGAGCGGCTACGAAACCATCCAATCCCTTGCACAGGCGGCTTTCGAAGCCCACGAGCTTCCTGAAGACTTCATCATCGAGGAACTGGACGGCTTCGAGTCACAGGACAACGGCTCCGACATCGAGATGAGCCGGAAGATCTACTACCG